>Ga0209347_1004175_pt1 | contig 15454 bp, 15 predicted proteins | sample AutmiccommuBRH23_FD_187382 | JGI IMG/M metagenome (GOLD analysis project Ga0209347, IMG submission 187382) | Deep subsurface microbial communities from Mt. Terri, Switzerland - Autotrophic microbial communities BRH/23 (SPAdes) (version 2) | ecosystem: Environmental > Aquatic > Deep subsurface >... | reverse complement strand
ACATCTTAGCATTTTCAACTCGCGTTGTCAATAGCTAATTTACTTTGATTGGATTGATTAGTTTGAAGGTTTAACCCCTCACTTGTTCAACCGCTGTGCGTCTTTGTGGCGCTCAGTTATAATACCATTTTCAATATGCGTTGTCAATTATTATTTCTTGATTATTGTTGCTCAAACGTTTCTTAAACGTTTCTACTGGAAGAAATAACTTTTGTTATACTATCATAGTTATGCATAACTTATCAATAAGCAACTTACTCTCTGACATTCTGTCTTAACCTTTGTCGAAGCTTCACATTAAATTAGCGAAATATTGAAGATTGCAAATAGTAAAAGTGGCACTTCACCCTGGCCTTAAGCGTGTGAAATAGACTAGTAACCCTCAACTATGATATTCTTAATAGATATCCATCATACGAATAATGTTACCAAAAGGAGTATTTCATGCTTCGCTTTAACATCTCTGAGAAACTAATTCTGGATCTTGCCGATAATGACCGCATATATGAGAAAGGCTTTTCCTATTACACAGCAGGCAGGGTCAGGAATTTCATTTTCTCCCCTGATAAAAGACTTGTAAATGCTAATGTCATAGGGGGCTTGCGTTATGCCGTCCAGGTAACTTTTGAAGAAGATAGCTCTGTACGCTCATACCGCTGCACTTGCCCAGCCTTTATTGACTATCCTGGAGCATGCAAGCATGTTATCGCCGTATTAAAAGCAGCTCAACAGAAATTACCCACAGCTTGGCTTGAACCCGTAGTCTCCGACCGCGTTGTGGAAGATCTATTAGAGGTATTTTCTAATCACCACCATGACCCCCCCCAAGAAGAGTTAACCCTTGAAGTGGAACTTCAAATCATCCCTGGCCACCGAATTTCTGCCCAAATGCAACTCAAACTAGGTCTTCAGAGACTATATGTGGTCAAGGACATTGAACAATTCATCTCCTCAATAAAAACAGGAAGATCTCTTGAATTTGGCAAACAGTTTACGTTTGAACCATTGCGCCAATCCTTCAAGGAAGAAGATCAAACGCTTATCGCCATGCTTCAGGAAATGTTTGAGCAGCATACAGCCTTGACGGAAATGCAAGGACCCTTCTACACCAGTACCATCCTATCCCAAAAATCTTTACCTCTGAGTGGGTATTACCTGACAAAATTTCTGGATGCCTTGAGGGACAAAGAGTTTCTTTGGGGCATGGGCTCCGCCACCCGAATTCCCACCGTAATTATCCGTCAAGGACTGCCTATGGAATTCTCTCTTCAGGCCCAAGACCAAGATCTTACTTTGGCACTAGAAAGTGACGAATTACCTCTCCAACTTACACCAGATGGCAGTTACTACTCATACCGTCAAAACATTTATCTGGCTTCCCCTACCCAAAAAGATCTTCTCGCCCCGATTCTAATGGCCCTTCACAAAGGCTCTACGACCAATCTTGTCATTCCAGCAGCACAGAAAGAGTTTTTCGCTTCGGAAGCTCTGCCCTTGCTCGGGAAACTGGGGCAAGTGTCTATTGACCCCCTACTAAAAGACAAGTTTAACCAGGAAACCCTACAAGCATGTATCTATTTTGATCGCGCAAAGGATACGGGAATCACTGCACGGTTAGAATTTCGCTATGGTGATACTGTCATTAATCCCTTTGTTTCAACTCGAGAAACCCTCAATAATTCAGCAGATAGCACTGTTATTCTCATCCGCTCTGTAGAGCAAGAGCGGAAAATCCTAAGCATCCTTGAACAAGCCGATTTTATAGTTTCCAAAGGTCAAATCCACCTAGAAGACGACGATAAAATCTTTGAATTTACTGTGACCTGGCTTCCTCAACTAAGACTCCTTGCCGAACTTTACTACTCCGATCAATTCAAAGTCAAAATTCGAACCTCTACCACGTTCTCCGGCCAGGTTCGTTTAGACGAAACCTTAAACATCTTAGAAGTATCCTTTCAATACACTGATATTGAACAAGACGAATTAGCGGATATTTTTCATTCTCTCCAATTGAAGAAGAAATACCACCGCCTCCGAGACGGCTCTTTCCTTGATTTAAACCAGACCGAGTTGACCTCTGTCGCACAACTTTTAGATTACTTGGACCTTGACGCAGAGGATCTAAACACTAAATTGCTTAGTCTACCTAAATACCGAGCTATATATATTGACAGCTTCTTGCGTCAGGCTAACTTGCCGGGAGTGCATCGCAATAAAGCCTTTAAGCAATTAGTACAAAGCATCCTCGAACCTCAAGACGGGGAGTTCGAAATCCCAGCGGAGTTGCAGCATGTGTTAAGGGATTACCAGAAGACCGGCTTTAAATGGTTAAAAACTCTAGCTTCGTTTGGCCTTGGTGGTATTCTGGCCGATGATATGGGATTGGGCAAGACCTTGCAGGTCCTTTCCTTTATTTTATCGGAAAAACCTAACTCCCCCGGACCCGCGTTGGTCATCGCCCCCACCTCATTAATCTATAACTGGCAAGAGGAAGCCAAGAAATTCACCCCCGCCCTGCGAGTTCTAGTTGTAGAAGGTACCCCCCAGGAACGACATACATTATTAACAGATATGGAAGAACAATGGGACCTAGTGGTCACTTCCTACCCCATACTGCGGCGGGACATCGAGAAATTTGCCGAATTTAAGTTTTCTTATTGTTTCTTAGATGAGGCGCAACACACCAAGAACCCGCAAACCTTAAACGCTAAATCTGTCCAGCAGATTCGAGCCAAAGGATATTTTGCCCTGACAGGTACGCCGATTGAAAATTCGCTTTCCGAACTTTGGTCCCTTTTTAATTTTATAATGCCAGGCTATCTCCTCTCCCATCAGGAGTTCCGCAAGAAATACGAAATACCGATTATCAAAGGTGAGGACACTGTACCGCTTGCAGAATTAAGTCGCCATGCCAACCCCTTCATTTTACGACGACTGAAGAAAGATGTCCTCAAAGAACTGCCCGACAAGATTGAAACCCTACTCAGTGCTCCCTTGACGGAAGATCAGAAAAAATTATACCTAGCCTATTTACAGGAGGCGAAAGGGAAAATAGCCCAGGAAATTGAAACCGTAGGTTATAACAAAACCCACATGAAAATCCTTGCTGCCCTGACTAGACTTAGACAAATCTGCTGTCACCCAACCATGTTCTTGGAAAACTACGCTGGGGAGAGCGGTAAAATGCTGCTTTTACAGGAAATTCTAGCAGACGCTCTCGATAGCGGTCACCGAATTCTACTTTTCTCTCAGTTTACAACCATGCTGGACATCATCCAACGTCATCTAACCTTGGTGGGTATTGAGCATTTCTATCTTTCGGGTTTGACCAAAGCTTCAGACCGTCTAAGTATGGCCAACTCATTTAATGCCGGCGCTGGAAAAGTCTTTTTGATTTCTTTAAAGGCAGGTGGCACGGGCTTAAATCTAACCGGCGCCGATATGGTCATTCACTACGACCCCTGGTGGAACCCCGCAGTGGAAGAGCAAGCTACCGACCGTGCACACCGCATTGGTCAAAAAAACGCCGTACAGGTAATTAAACTAATTACCCAAGGAACAGTTGAAGAAAAAATTAATGCTTTGCAAGCCAAGAAAAAAGCGCTAATTGATACCGTTATTCAACCAGGAGAAACCATGCTCTCCAAGTTATCGGAACAAGAACTGAGGGAACTCTTTGATTTGTCTTAAGGGGAAGTTCATAAATTTCTAGGCCATCGCCATATAATCTCGGTCATAATAAATACCCCAGTGCTTAAAAGCCCTGGGGCAATCATAATCCAAGAGAATTCTGACTCAGTTGAAAAAGTATAACATGTTCGTCTAAAAACTAAACCTCATCATCTTATTGATATGTCGTAGGTTGATTTGTCCAACCTTGGTTTTGTCCACCCATACCCTGCATACACTGCTGCTGCATTTGCTCTTGTTGACTCATATTTTGAAGCTGCTGTTGAGCCTGTTCAATGAAATTATTCATTTGATTAAGAACCTGGGTGGATTGAATGTATTGATCTGCTTGGCTCAAAGCTTGTATGCCTTGCTGGATGCTTTGTTGTAATTGAGTAAAGGCTTGCTGTTGCTGCTGTTGGGATTGTGCCTTAAATTGTGTCATGTGTTGAACTAATTGATTTAATTGTTGTTGCCCTTGAGTTTGAACTTGTTGTTGTGGTTGGGGTTGATTCTGGGAAGGCTGTTGAGCTTGTGAAAATTGTTGAGTTTGATTCTTTAAACCGGTAAAAGCTTGCTCCATCTGATAAAATTTATCTTTTAGCTGTGTTAATTCATTAGCTACCTCCATATCAATCCCTACATCTTGGCTTGCAATAGATTTAATTTCCTTAATTCCCATCTCCATTTTATCTTTAGCGTTGCTCATTTAAGAACCCCCTTATATTTTATTACCTTGATTAGTATTGCCTTTATTGCAAAAACAAATGTTAGGATATTATTTGTAAAAATGTTAACCATTGAATGACTTGAACGGGAGATACCACGAAATATTTGTATCAAATATAAGCGGGCTTTTATTGACTTAAGAACATAAATGGAAAAGGGGCTTCCCGTCATCAATACGTGAAACCCCTTTTCATCCCAAAGCAAACAAAGAATCTTGAAGGTTAAATAGTCCCTTTGATGGTTAACTCCCCATCGTATGAAGAAATCAAGCTGTATAAATCAGGTCGACGGTCCCTGAAGATTCCCCACTCCAGTCTCTGCATCTCAAGCTGCTCCAAGTCAAATTCAGCCACTAGTACCGTTTCTTCCGTGCGGCCAGCTTCGGCGACCTTGTTTCCTTGACAGCCCGCTATAAAGGAAGAACCGTAGAAAGAAATCTTAGAGTCTTCGTCCTCCTCAACTCCAATCCGGTTTGAGGCCACCACCGGAATCAGGTTTGCAGCAGCATGCCCAAGCATACAGCTCTGCCAATGATCCTTGGAATCAATGGACCCATCTTGGGGCTCAGAGCCGATAGCCGTCGGGTAAAAAAGCAATTCGGCGCCCATTAAAGCCATACATCGCGCAGCTTCAGGATACCATTGATCCCAGCAAACCCCTACCCCTATCTTTCCGTAGTGTGTGTTCCAGACCTTAAACCCAGTATCCCCTGGGTTAAAGTAAAACTTTTCTTCATAACCTGGTCCATCTGGTATATGGCTCTTGCGATATTTCCCCAGCACTTCTCCATTGACATCTATGACCGCTATAGAATTGTAGCGGGCATAGTTTTTTTTCTCATAGAAGCTTATTGGTAACACCACCCGTAGCTCTTTTGCCACTTTCCTAAAATGCCGAACCGCTTTATTTTCTTCTAATTCCGCAGCATAGACATAATAGGCGGATTTTTCCTTTTGACAGAAATATGGAGTCTCAAACAGTTCTTGGAGCAAAATAATTTGAGCACCCTCATTGGCTGCTTCCCTAACCAACATGTCCGCTTTTTCAATGTTTTCATCGATGCTGTCTGAACAACTCATCTGCGTGGCCGCCACTTTTACGTTTCTCATAAATTATCTTTAGTGAGTCACCGTCTAACCAAGTACCAAACCCACTAAAGTTCCTCCTTCTTTCTATCAATACTGTTCTCTGTGTATAACATGTTGACAAGTACTCTAATATAGAACTAATATACCATAAACACTAGCACTGTATTATTATTACTTTTGGACATGAGAAAAGACCCCCAAAGGAGTCTTTTCATGCATATTATTTAGAACATAATTCTACATTAAATCTTTCATCTTCTTGGTAGTATGGTTCTGGTTGCAAAATCCCAAGATGATATTCAACACTATTTTCGTATCCCTCATTATTCATGGCTAAACCCCCTTCTATTTAATTCTTTACTATAAAAGTGTTTTCTTTTAACCCAATTAAAACCTTCATGTTTAGTTATTGCGGTAATCTCTGTAGGACCACCAACAGTTTGAGATCCAGGAACATACTTATAATAATCTTTAGCAGTTTGCACTAAATAATCTAGTAAATCAATCCCATCTTGTATAGGCATGGCAGGTTAAACGACTTTTGAATCTAATTAAAAGCATTAGCAGCGATTCTCTTGATAAACAATTCTTACGCCTTTTCATTTCTATGAAATGACGAAAAACCATTAATAATGTCGTGGGGCAGGAAATATAACCTTAGTGAAGAATGTCCATGCATGAATATAAATGGTAAAGGAGCGAGGAAATGTATTATGTCAAAAGAAAAAGACTTTGAGAAATATGTTACAGGTGCAATGTTTGTGTTAACGACTGTAGCTATTGTAATCAATTTTTTAAAAGGTTCTCCTACCGAAATGTCAAATTATTCTTTATCAAACATGACTTATTTTTCCATGGGGTTAGGTGGTTTGTTTGTAACTAGAAAAGCTGTGAGTTATTTTAAACCACCACAGTATTATTCTCAAGGCGAAGTTAAAAAGTCCGAAAAAGGTGCATCTGAACAAGCTGCAACTAAAGAAGACTAATTATCTTACTAAGATTCTCATAAGACATTTAAAGCCCTTAGAAGATAATTCTGAGGGCTTATGTTATGAAAATGAAAATTCCCCGACAAGTCCTTTGATCTTGTTCGGGGAGAAGTATTTATTCAGATATTGCTTTAGCAAGAGGTTTTGGCGAGTACGGTCTGTTTTTGTATTTCCTGTGATCGAAAGGTTCTAATCAGTCTTGATTATCCAATGTATATATTTTTCTGCATGTGTTACTTCCTTTATTTTAGATTCAATAATAGCTATCGGGTAATACATATTTCTCAAATTAAATGAATTATTTACCAATTAGATATACAACCCGCCCATATAAAAAAGCATCTGCCGTCAGTAGATGCCCTTTAATATTAGTGGATTCAGTTATTTACTGATTTATCCCAACCTCAAACGTAACCTTCTTGCCCTTTTCACCTAAAGGATAATCCATGATATTGCAGTACATAGCACTCTTCACTCTATATATTCAATAAGGTTTTTCCTGTATCTTCACTTTAAAATTACCATTTTTGAATGTTATTTTGTCTACTTGGTTTAGCGTAAGAGTTCCTTCTATGTTACCAATAGCGTAGCCACCTCGCCCTTCCCATTTATCAATTTTTATTTTTATCATACCATCAGCAACACCGTCTATCATAATGGTATTCCCTTTTTGAGTGGTGTAAGAAAAAAGTGTTGTGAAATTCGGCATGGTTAACCAGTTTCCTGGTCTATAAGGAGTTAATTCCAGTGAATCGCCACTTGCAATACTTGCAGGTAAATAAATAAATATACTATCATTAGTATTAAATTTGTTTGAATAAAATTGAAAATTCCATGAATTATTAAAGAGAAATACATATCCTTCACGTATATAATATTTTTTTTGCACACCATCAACCATAATATTTAAGAAATTATCAGTTGGAGGTTCTGGTATAATTTTATTTTGCGGGTTACTACTAGGTTGTATATTTGTAGGTGACTGTTCAGGCGTTACCTGGTGTGAATTTAATTTAACAGTTGAATCATCTGATTCAATTTTATTTGGTGATTTATTACTTGGAATACTTTTTCCAGAATCTTCATTTAGAACAACTTCATTTTTGGGTACATTATCATCTTTTACGAGAGATCCATGATTGAAAATCGGAGTTGGAACAAATAAAAAAGCTAAGACCGTAAAAATCGAAGACACTATTGTAAGCACTATACCTAGAAATTTCACAAGCAACACTCGCTTTAACCAATATTATTAATATCTTTGATTGAACGGTTTAAATTAATTATACTAATAACTTTAAAAAGTTAAACCAACACACTATACTCTAAAGATATCATATTACAGACTCTGGCATCTGCTGGGTTATACAATGCACATTGCCGCCCTCACGGATAATCGCAAGGCCATTAACCGTGCGAATCCGTCTTTCGGGGAAGAGTTTACCTAACACCTGTACAGCTATGCGGTCGGTTACTGTCGCTTCACCCCCGAAAACGGGCAAAATTAGTCCCCCATTGGCAAAATAAAAGTTCAGATAACTCAAGGTGTAGCGTTTATCAGTATCTGGATCGCATAATTTTGGCGGCTGCTGGATGGGGATTAATTCAAATCGTCTTCCTAGGGCATCGGTTTCCTCGCCTAATATCTTCAAATTTTCTTGAGTGATTTCGTAATTTTCATCCCCAGGATCCTCACAAATCTGGATCAAAATTTTAGCAGGTGCCACAAAGCAGGCAATATTGTCAATATGACCGTCGGTCTCATCCCCATATAACCCTTTTTTCAACCAGATTATTTTTCGAATATTTAAGAATCTCTTTAATATTGCTTCAATTTGTTCTTTCGATTGTTCTGGGTTTCGATTAGGGTTTAAGAGACACTGCTCCGTGGTCAGAAGCGTCCCTTCTCCGTCCACATGCAGGGAACCTCCTTCCATCACAAGGGGAGCATCAAATCGTTTCAACCCGGCTGAGTTAAGAATTTGGGGAGCAACCTGATCATCTAAATCCCATGGCGCATATTTACCGCCCCAGGCATTAAAATGCCAATTGACCCCTGCTACTTTCCCTGTATCATTGATTATAAATGTCGGTCCATTATCCCGTAACCAGGCATCATTATGATCGATGAAAAGAAATCCAATTCGATCGTTCTGGAATAAACTAGAGAGCGTTTTCGAATCCGCGGGATTCGCTATAACCGTTACAGGTTCAAATTCAGCAATAGCCTGGATAATTTCAGTATAGCCAAGACAAACCGCATTATAGTCCTCCGGATAACACATAGACGACTGAACAGGCCACGAAATATAGGTACGCGAGTGCCTAACCCATTCCGCAGGCATTTTATAGTTTAGATTTCTTGGATACATTGCGTTCCCTCATATTCTCAGTAGTATTATTTAGGATTCTTCTTATTCTACTTCATCATCTAATGAAGATAAAGCTGCTTTCATCAACTTAAACCGAATTAAATTCTTAATCCAAACTTCTAGAGACGCTACTTGAGAGTCAATCATGTTTACTGTAGAAACATTTGAATTAATAAGAGAACTATTTCAATAACAATTAGGAATATAATCCCCCACTCTAGTCGATTACCCCGCTTAGCGTGAGCCAGTTCAGTAAAAACACTGGTGATGTCCATTAGCATTTCTGATTTGAGCCTTATGTTTTCGCATCGGTCTGTCAAATCAAACAGAAGACTAAGTTCATCAAACAATTTTTCGGCCTCTTCGTTCGACCATGTAATTTCGGGTTTATCTAGTAACATGATATATGAAATTGTGCTTAATCTAAAACCGAGAATACGTGCCGAAATTTTTGCAAGCTTTTATCGGAAACTGTTAAATATCCACGTTGTAGATAATTTACAATATCCTCAATTTCATCGAGTAACTTGTCAATATCAATCTCTAAACGTTCCAATGCGACTGACTTTGCAAGGACAGTCCCTACAATTTCACGTTGATGGCTTAGTTCACTAGAGGTTATCATACTATCATTATTGATAGCAGGTGTCTCTTCCGATATTTCGATTTTATAATCGTCAAAATAATCTAGTGTAGTAATCAAGGCAAGGCTTTTTTCGATTCGTCCCAAGTAGTTTATCAGATCCATGATTTCATGATGCTCACAATTTACAAAGACAATACTACCAAAGGGGAACACATAGATTGACTTGCCGATTGACTCAGGGACAATACCCTTGAGAGCGTCTCCATTTAATCTAAGCGATTCTTCCCATCGAAATTTGTGGTTAATACCAAAGTGCGTGGCAATCTTATTTAAATTAATTTCCGTGGTTAATGCTCCTGCCTTAAAGTTAATGGTCGTCATTGAAACCATCCTCACCATAAATCCTTTTTCTTTTTTGACTATGTCGAAATTAACGGGTACTTTTTTTGATTAGCGTATACAACACTTGATAGTTTATACTAGATGTTAGTATTCAAAAGGGGATATGCCGAAATCTTATGTTTCGACATATCCCCTTTCTTGTGAACGTTATCGCTATTCCTAGTTAAGCTATGTCAATACCTTTCTCTAGGTAGACATCTTGGATCGAATTAAGTAATTCAATGCCTTCTTCCATGGGTTTCTGGAATGATTTCCTTCCTGAGATCATTCCCATACCACCGGCTCTTTTATTGATGACAGCAGTTTTCACAGCTTGTTGTAAATCATTTTCTCCAGAGGGACCACCAGAATTAATCAGTCCCGCTCTTCCCATAAAGCAGTTCGCAACTTGATAACGAGTTAAATCGATCAGATGGTCAGACGTCAATTTATCGTAAACCAGTTTACTTGTTTTGCCAAATCCCAAAGCAAGATACCCTCCGTTATTGGTTGCCTGTTTTTGTTTGACAATATCTGCTTCGATAGTTACGCCTAAATGATTAGCTTGCCCCGTCAAATCAGCTGAAGCGTCGTAGCTAACGTTATCTTTTTTAAAACCATCATTACGCAAATAACACCAAAGCACCGTAAACATACCCAGTTCATGTGCATGTCTAAAGGCGGCGCTGATTTCTTCGATTTGTCGACCTGAATGCTGAGAGCCATAATATATCGTCGCACCAATTCCCACAGCTCCCATTTGGAAACCCTGTTCAACAGATGAAAATAGCTTTTGGTCAAAGGAATTAGGATAGGTAAGTAGTTCGTTATGATTAATTTTAAGAATAAATGGGATTTTATGAACATATTTACGTGATACTGCCCCTAACACTCCTAAAGTTGAAGTGACCGCATTACACCCACCTTCAATTGCCAGTTTGACGATATTCTCTGGATCGAAGTAGATAGGGTTAGGAGCAAACGAAGCAGCCCCAGAATGTTCCACTCCTTGATCTACTGGTAATATGGAAAGATAACCTGTGCCTGCTAAGCGTCCATGATTAAAAAGCGTTGCCAAATTCCTTAAGACGTTATTCGGTCGATCTGTCATACCAAGTATCCGATCAATAAAATCCGGTCCAGGAATATGAATAAGCTCCTTGGGAATAGTCATACATTTGTGCTCTAACAAATCCTTAGCTTCATCACCTAAAATAGAAACTATCTTATTATACATTACCCTCATCCTTTCAATCGTTCATTCCTACTTTCCTTTAATTCTAGTACATATTGAGTACATGTAGTACAACTATTTAGGAAATATCACTCGTTGGCTATCCTTTCTCTTTTAGGTTTCTAATTATGGTCTAATTATAATCTAAATTTTTTCTAAACTTTATTGTCAAACTTTCAAAAACCTAAAAATCACCGAAATCTGACTGTTGTAATCAGGTTTCGGTGTTTAAAAATTGCCATGCTAACTATAATCTCTCATACTCACCTTTGTCATTTAGATATTGGATATCAATGCAACCATAATACTCTCCATACATATCTAACGGATCAAAGCCTCTTGGTCTAGTACAGTCATCTGAGTAACCAATATAGTAGACTTCTTGGTCATGGTCTCTCATTCGGAATATATACTGTGGTTCAGCTTCAAACTTCTTGATTAGCTGTTCAAATTCCTCTGTACCTTTAGGAGCATCTGAAGAAAAATACTCTGCCATGGTTTTATTTTCGATGCAATTCTTAGTGATTTTAAACATAACAACCACCTTTATTATAATTTTTAAATTCCCTCGGAAATTCAAGTCAAAATCCTAAATTGCTAACTGAAACAACCAAGCTTTCTCACACATAACTCGTTTTCAACGTTAATCACTTCTTGTCACGAACTTTAAACCGCTAGGCCAATCAATTGTATTATATCAGACTCTTTATCCTCTTCCAACTATCTTCAACGAATTCCGAAGCACTTATGACCTTTACAGAGTCTTTGGGGTTACTGAATATCTTCTATTCGAGGAACGAAACCCTGAAAATTCATCAAAAACCATTAATTTTTATGGTATAATCTTCATATCTCGATAAGAGAGGATGAACTTTGTGAAAAAAATAGCTCTTTCGATAATTACCTCATTAGTGATTATTTTAGGCATGCCTTTAATAGCACAGGCGAGCCCACTGGTTTTTCCAGCAGAGCGTCTTTCTGGATTAGACAGGGTTGAAACGGCTCTTAAAATATCTCAAAAAGGATGGGACTCAGCTCAAACGGTTATTTTATGCGAAAACTCCGATTATCCAGATGCAATAGCTTCAACCCCTTTTGCAGTGAGCCTAAATGCTCCGATTCTACTTAGCAAAGGAAACTCAATTGACCCGCGTGTTGTCAACGAATTGAAGCGCTTAAAGCCTCAAAAAATTATTCTTCTGGGTGGAACCGCATGTTTACAACCTTCTATTGAAAAGGAACTTGATAACTTAGCTTTACAATGGGAACGTATTGGTGGAGCGGATCGTTTTGAAACGTCCATTCTTCTTGCCAAACATCTATCAAGTGATACGCTCATCCTTGCTAACGGAGATGATTTCCCAGATGCATTATCTGCCGCTACCTTTGCAGGAATTAAACAGATCCCCATAGTTCTTACATCAACTACACTTCCTAAGTCCGTGATTCAATACTATCAAGCAACTGGACCTAAGCATTTAATTGTGATTGGTGGAGAAGTCGTCATTCCTTCTGCCGACTTGTCTAAGAATAACTTAACTGTAGAAACCCGCTTAGCTGGTCTGGACCGCTACGAAACCAATGCCAAAGTTACTGCCTATATGAAAGACGCTTATGAATCGGATGATCTTTTTTTAGCCTCGGGCATTACTTTTCCCGATGCCGTAGCTGGTACCGTCCTGGCTTCAAAATTCAAAGCCCCCCTTTTACTGACTGAAAAGGAAGATATTCCGCCCTCCGTCTATACCCTCATGCGAGAACATATGAAAATTGAACCCCCTCCTAAAAGTACAAATGAAGGTACCACCCCTCAAAAAGGAATAGTCACCGCTTCAAGTGGCTTAAACCTAAGAGATACCCCTTCTTCGACAGGAATAGCGTTGGTCACAATTCCGAAAGACACGACGATTGAGCTTAACGAGCAGCAGGGCCAATGGTACAAAACAACCTATCAATCTAAAACGGGTTGGATTTCTGCTAACTATATAACAAAGAGCACTACTAAAATCATAAAAGAACCCGAAAAAGGGACAATTACTGCTTTAGGCAGTTTAAATCTCAGAGAGACCCCCTCACCAACAGGAAATGTGCTAACTGCCATTCCGCAAGGCACGATGGTTGAGCTAATCCAAAAGCAAGCCCAATGGTACAAAACAACCTATCAATCCAAAACGGGTTGGATTTCTGCTGACTATGTTAGCCCGGCTACAACGTATAATGTCAATTCTACAACTTCTATTGATTTAAGTGTGAATGGCACAGTATATATACTTGGCGGAACAGCAATTATTAGTTCTAATTCTCAAAACATTATTGAGGGAAAAACTTCATCGAAATATAAGGATAATCTTAGAACCTTCCCTCCTCTTCCCTCAGAAATCAAAAAACCAGATCCCCCCTCAAATGGTAATGATGTCATTACTCCTCCGGCTGATCCCACCCCGGTGGCAACAACATATGACCCTTCCCAAGAAGTTCTCGTTAATCCTTTTCAAGGGATCCCCACTAACGCCTTATCGGGTAAAACGATTTTGATTGACCCCGGTCATGGAGGACCGGATTCTGGGGCAATCGGCCCAAATAGTACTTATGAAAAAAATAACAGTCTTGCTATAGCACTGACCTTAAATGATATTTTAACACAAGCAGGTGCCAAGACAATCTTAACTCGAGATAAAGACATCTCACCAGCAGTAAATTATTCTGAAACAGAGGACCTTCAAGCTCGGGTGAACATAGCCAATCAAACAAAGCCCGACTTATTTATAAGCATCCATAATAACGCCAGTAGTTCAAACCTTGAAGCTCAAGGCACTGAAACTTATTATTCCGAAGATAACCCTAAAAAGCTAGAGAGCGTTCACCTGGCCAACAGCATCCAATCTGCTGCCATTGAAACACTTAAAACAACTAACCGCGGACTTAAAGAATCAAGATTATATGTTTTACGAAATACAACCATGCCCGCCATTTTGCTTGAGATCGCCTTTATTTCGAATTCTTATGAAGAAGCTAGGTTACAAAACCCGACATTCCGGAAAAACGTTGCTACCGCTATCTTCCATGGCATCTACAATTATTATAAAAACCCTCTACCAAAAGATTAAGCCGGTATTCCGGCTTTTTTTACCAGTCATAAAGTATAACTTTCTCCAATTGTCTTCGAATCGATTTAATTAAAATGAGAGTTGAAAAAGCAAAGGAACTGGCAATATTACCGATTCTTCTTTTTGAGTATTAATATTGCTAAAGAAAGTATTGCTTGACTCAAGAGATATTTTTAAGAATTAGTTTCTAACCCAAATGATTTTTGTAAAATATCCGGTCGTAAGAGTCCGGCATGGAACGAGCGGCCACTGTTTAAATTACATAGCCAAACTTCCGCCGGAGTAAATTGATCAGGGTCTATATTAAAAAAGTTCTTATTAGTCGCCTGTACTTCCATGTAAGCGCGCCCATATTCTCGATTACAAGATGAGGGAACTTGCTTCACCACATGTTCCAGCGTTTCATCGTCATCACGAAGGTTATAAAGTACCGTTGAACCATACAAAATCGCATCATTCGTCCGTCCTAAGCCACTCAGAGTATCACGCGCTACGGGTGGAATCGGACAAACACCCCAACCAGAGACGACCTTTCCTAAGTCATAGCCCGATCGCCTAAGTTTAAATAAGCCTGTTTCCAAGGCCCGGGCAGCTACCTGAACAGAACCCACCAGGGACGCAGTCGGTGCCACTAAGATGTAGAGATTCGAGGGATCACAGTGACACTCCTCTATAATATGCTGGATTACTTCTTCTGACGGAAATTCCCTTCCTTCTAAACAGATAATGGCCGTCTTAGAATGATCTTCATATCCTAACAGTCTGAACAGACTACCCTTATGAACAATAGCTCGCGCCGGACCGGAACCCATGGTCAACCCCTTGCCAGTTTTGATAGGCCAACCAGCATATTGTGACGCCATACAGGCTCGTACAGGGTGATCCGTGACTACTTCAACCGATGGCCAGTGTAACCCCTTGAAGTCCGACCAATGCAGCTTAACTTGAGCTAGCCCTCCGAGACAAACAGAAGCAAACAAAATCCCAGCTTCCCAACTGCCCTCGACATGAACCCCGCAGTCGATCACCGTTACCCCGTTTTGCTCGTGAACCTTAATCTGAAGCAGTTCGCCTCTGGAGAGATATTCCTTAATCAGTGGAAAAGCTTGACGATTCGGACTCAGTTCCGGTAACTGGCTAAGTGGTAAAAGCATGTATTTCCTCTTCTCTAAACCTAAATCCCGCGAAGAATTAACATATACCAGTATTTTAGCCATGAAAATGGCGAAAATACTGGTATATGTTCGTAATATAGCTTGAAATCATAGCCTTGTATATGTTAATATATTATCATAAAAA
>Ga0209347_1004174_pt1 | contig 15464 bp, 13 predicted proteins | sample AutmiccommuBRH23_FD_187382 | JGI IMG/M metagenome (GOLD analysis project Ga0209347, IMG submission 187382) | Deep subsurface microbial communities from Mt. Terri, Switzerland - Autotrophic microbial communities BRH/23 (SPAdes) (version 2) | ecosystem: Environmental > Aquatic > Deep subsurface >... | reverse complement strand
GGGGACATTCCTGTCCACAAAGGAATACCCAAGCTTCAGCAGGTGTGTCCCCGTTCCTTATACCTGAAAACCGCACCCCCGGCCCGAAATTTTCATTGTCTGATGGTGCCACATTTATGTGGCATGGTGGTCTAATCAAAAATGGCCATCAAAATGGTGCTGCCCGGTTTATAGTGTCTTTCCTGAGTGGAGGCTGAACAATGGGTGTGCGTGATCTTAATTTTAAGCTGAACGGCAATTTGATGAGCATGAAGGTGTCTGCCGATGTTCTTTTGGTGGACCTGTTGCGCGACCAGGCAGGGCTTCCAGGCACCAAGGCCGGCTGCCGGGAAGGTGAGTGTGGCGCCTGTACGGTACTCCTGGACGGCGAGGCGGTAAATTCCTGTCTGATCCCGGCGCTTTCGGTGGCGGGCCGGGAGGTTACAACCATCGAGGGGTTGGCTGCCGGCGGGGAACTGCACCCCTTGCAGCAGGCCTTCATTGAAGAGGGCGCGGTACAGTGCGGATATTGCACGCCGGGGATGATTATGGCGGCTAAAGCGCTGCTGGACCGCCGGCCCGACCCTTCCGGGGAAGAGATCAGGCTGGCCATGTCCGGGAACCTTTGCCGCTGCACCGGCTATGCCAAAATAATTAAGGCCGTAAAGAGGGCCGCCGGGGAGATAAAGTCCGGAGGGGGGATGAAAGATGGATTTGCGGCTGGTCGGTAAGAACATCATCAGGCCGGACGCCCTTGACAAGGTGACCGGAAAGGCCCTCTACGCCGGCGATCTAAAAAGAGATAAAATGCTCTTCGCCAAAGCCGTGCGCAGTCCCTACGCCCATGCCTTGATCCTATCCCTTAATACGGCCCCGGCCTTTGCCGTTCCCGGTGTTAAGGCGGTCCTGACGGCCCGGGACATCCCAGGTGATAATCACGTGGGCATGACCGGAAGCAAAGATCAGCTGGTTCTGGCCGAAGAAAAAGTGCGCTTCCGGGGGGAAGCCGTGGCCGTGGTGGTGGCTGAAACAGCGCCCGCCGCTAAAGAAGCGGCCGCTAAGGTGGCAGTCAGCTACCGTGAGCTGCCGGTGATCGAAAATCCGGCAGAAGGCCTGTCCGCGGATGCCGTGAAAATAGCCGAAAAAGGAAACCTGTGCTGGCACAAAAAGGTGGTCCGCGGTGATTGGGCGGCGGCGGTTAGAGAGGCAGCGGCGGTAGTGGAAGGGGAATACCGCACCCAGATGGTGGAGCACGCCTACCTGGAAACTGAGGCTGTGCTCGCCGAACCCCGGGGCGAGGGAATACTGGTCTGGTCCAGCACCAAGAGTGTTCACCTGGACAGGAGAGAAATAGCCAGGTGCCTTGGCCTGCCCCTTGATCTGGTGCAGGTAGTGGCACCGCAGATCGGGGGCAGCTTCGGCGGCAAGTCGGACCTGACCCTGAATTGCATGGCGGCGCTTTTGTGCCGGAAGACAGGGAGGCCTGTATCCATGGTGCTGGAAAGGGAGGAAAGCATCCAGGTTTCCACCAAAAGGCACGCCTGTGTTTTAAAGTACAGCCATGCCGCCGATGCCCAGGGTAATCTGGTGGCGGTCAGGCTCGAGGTTACGGGTGATGCCGGGGCCTATGTAGACTATACTCCGGCGGTTATGCAGAGAATGATTATTCACGGTGCCGGCCCTTACCGGGTGCCAAATGTCTGGCTGGAAGGGCGGGCGGTACTGACCAATAACCCGGTGGCCGGGGCGATGCGGGGATTTGGCGTGCCTCAGGTGGTCTTTGCCTGTGAGCGCCAGATGGACCGCCTGGCCGGAGAGCTGGGGCTGGACCCTATTGAATTTAGGCTGAGGAATGTGCTGGAGAAGGGTGACCTTTTTTCCACCGGCCAGATTGTTGGCCATTTTGTCGGTTTAAGGGAGGGACTGGTTAAAGCCCGGGAAATTATTTCCGGTTCGCAGCTTCCACCAGGGGGCCACCATGAACCCGCAGCTTGGGGAATTGCCTGTTTCCATTACGGCAATGGGCGTACCGGGATGTCAGATCCCGGGGTGGCCACCATCCGTCTTTTAGAGGACGGAAAGGTTCAGGTGGCGGTGGGTTCACCGGATATAGGGCAGGGTTCAAATACCATCCTGGCCCAGATTGCCGCCGAAGCCCTGGGATTGGAAATAAACCACCTTCGCCTGATGTCGGCCGACACCAGGTGCACCCTTGATTCAGGCACCACCTCTGGGACCCGGCTGACCGCCATTGTGGGCAGGGCTGTCCGGGAAGCGGCTGAAAACTGGCGCAATCGTTTATTTGAGGCCGGGGCTGCGGCCCTGAATGTTCCGGTCAGTGATTTACGGCTGGATGCCTGCCAAAAAGAACCCCGGCTGACCAGCTCCAGGGGTGATTTGAGCCTTGCCGGGGTGTACAGGCAGGCCCAGGCCCTCAGGATCAGTCTGGAGGTCAGCGCCAAATACGACCCACCCACCACTCCCTTAGACGGGGAGAGCGGACAGGGAGATCCTTATGGCGTTTATACATACGGGCTGCAGTTGGCCGGACTGAGTGTGAACATTTATACCGGCCAAGTGGAATTACGCCGGCTGGTCAGCTTTATGAATGTTGGCCAGGTAGTTAACCCAATGCTTCTGGAAGGTCAGATTGAGGGGGGGATGGCCATGGGGGTCGGCTATGCCCTCCTGGAGGAAATCAATCTGAAGAAGGGAGAGGTGCTAAACCCCGGTTTCAGCAGTTATCTTATCCCTACCTGCCGTGACCTGGTCCCGGTTGAAAGCTATATCATTCCCGCCAATGACCAAGGGGGTCCTTACGGCGCCGGCGGAATAGGTGAACCTTCCACCATTCCTGCCGCTGCGGCCATTGCCAACGCTGTTTCCAGGGCCACGGGGACGCAGTATTTCAATTTGCCTTTGAGTCTGGAGGAAATAACCGGGGGATTGAACGATGCTTAAGGGCCGGGATTTGAACTGCTAAGGCCGGTTCTTTAGACTAATGCAAGGGGAGGGCTAAAATGTGGTCACTTTGATTTCATGGAAAGAATTTTGGCACGACCGGCCGCTTTATCAAAAGTTTGGAGCAGTAGTGGGGGTAATATTGTCCCTTTTTCATATTTACACTTCCCTGTTCGGGTGCCTGGATGCCCTGGCCCAGCGGGCCGTTCACCTGGGGTTGGGCCTAATACTGGTTTTTTTGTTCTATCCCGGTAACAAGAAAAAAGGATCCTTAGGCGGGGGCAGCTTAATCCTGTTGATCCTGTCTGTGGTTATAATTGCCTATATTTTTGCCCGTTACGACTGGCTTACCGCAGAACGCTTCACCCTGATCAGCAGTCTGCCCTGGTATGAAATAGTATTGTCTTTGGTTACCATAGCTTTGGTCCTGGAGGCCACCCGGCGGGTAGTGAGCGCAGGCTTGTTTTATATAGGCATTGTTTTTCTGATTTATCCGTATATTGCACCTTACCTTCCCGGCGTGTTGTACTCCTCACCGGTTGGCTGGACGGCGGTGCTGGATTTCAACTATCTTTCGCTGGGGGGAATCTTCGGCATTCCTTTGGGCGTATCCGCCACCGACATAGCCCTGTTCATCATCTTCGGAGCCATTTTGATGCGCAGCGGCGGTTCTTTTCTAATCAGCAACGTGGCTTCGGCACTTTCCGGCCGGGCGGTGGGCGGGCCGGCCAAGGTGGCGGTGGTGGCCAGCTCGCTGATGGGGACCATTTCCGGCAGCGGCACGGCAAACGTGGCCACCATCGGCAGCGTGACCATTCCGATGATGAAAAAGGCCGGTTATAACGCCACCTTTGCCGCCTCGGTGGAGGCCGTTTCCTCCACCGGGGGTCAGATCATGCCCCCCATAATGGGCGCGGCCGCCTTTGTTATGGCCGCCTTTAGCGGCATCCCCTATTCCGATATTATTATCTACGCCATTTTCCCGGCTGTTCTCTACTATTTAAGCCTTTTTATCACCGTGGACCTGGAGGCTAGACGCCTCAAGCTGCCCGGACTGGAACCGGAGATTACGCTTAAGGAGACCTTGCGGAATTTCGGGCATATGATCATACCCATTGTGGTGCTCATTTATTTCCTGGTGGCCGGCTACACACCCAGGATGGCCGGCGGCCTGGGCGTTATCACCGCCCTTTTGGCCTGCCAGCTGCACCCGGCAACCCGGCTGAATCTGCCAACCATTCTGGCCGCCCTGGAGGGCGGGGCCAGGGGAATGCTGGTGGTGATCGTTTCCTGCGCCGCCGCCGGAATTATTGTGGGCACGGTTGACCTGACCGGCCTCGGCCAGCGGCTGGGATCGGCATTTATTGGTATAGCCAGCGGTAATTTGACCCTGGCTTTGATTCTGGCCATGCTGGTAGCTATTCTTCTAGGTATGGGCTTACCCACCACTCCGGCTTATATAGTCCAGGTGGCCACCGTTATCCCGGCCTTAATCGCCATTGGCCTGCCTCCGGTGGCGGCGCATATGTTTGCCTTTTACTACTCATGCCTGTCCCTGATTACACCGCCGGTGGCCGCCGCCTCCTACACCGCGGCCGCCATCGCCGATGCGGACGGCTGGAAGACCGGCTGGCTGGCCGCCCGCCTAGGGCTGGTGGCTTATATAGTGCCCTTTATGTTTGCCTTTGACCAGTCGCTTTTGCTCATCGGCCCATCCTGGAAGGTTGCCATCAGCGTGATCACAGCCTGCATGGGAGTGTTTTGCCTGGCCGTGGCCTGCATCGGATATTTCAAGCGGCAGGTAAGCTGGATCGAGAGGGTGCTTTACGGCGTCACCGCCTTGTTGTTGATTATTCCTTCCACGGTAATCAGCTCCATCGGGACGGTGCTGATGGCCATACTTCTCCTGCTGCAATTCCGTGGCCGGCACCCTGCGGAAGCAGGCCAAATCGCCCGAAAGGAGGTTTAAAGGCAAGAGAACAGAGGTACCTGCCTTAAAAACCGGTGACAGACGAATGTAAAACATTAATGGAGGGATGAGAATGTCTAAAATCAAGAAAATTTTGACCTGTATGGCGGTTTTGGCCCTGGCTCTGGCTCTGCTGGCCGGCTGCGGCGGCAAGGGCAGCCAGCCGGCAGCAAGCCAGGCGCCTGCGGCTGATCAGAAAGCGCCCCAGGCTGGCGCCAGCAAGTACCAGATGACCTGGGGGACGGCTCCCGCCGGCGGGGCATGGCAGGTGCTGGGTACCGCCATGCTGGAGGACATTACCAAAGCCAACCCGAACATAGCTGGTTCCACTGCTCCCGTAGGCGGTTTTGCCAATTTGATCGGGGTATCCGAGGGAAAGCTGCAGGTGGCCTTTTCTTTGTCAGCCACCACAGGAGACGCCTGGGAGGGCAAAGGCCCCTTTAAGGAAAAGGGACAGGTCAGAAACTTCCGTGTCTTAGCCACACTTTTCCCCGAGCCGACGCACATTGTGGTGTTTGCCGACTCAGGCATCAACTCTGTGGAACAGTTGAAGGGCAAAAAAATTACACCGGGTCCCAGGGGATCGGCGGTGGAGCAGGACACCCTGCGGGTAATGAACGCCTATGGACTGACCTACAAGGACTTCCAGCCCCAGATGATCAGCTTTGAAGAGGCCGCCCAGCAGATGCTGGACGGACACATAGACGCTATTTTTTACGGGGCCATGATCTGCCCGGCCCCCAATGTGGTGAACGTCAGCTCTCAGAAACCGATTAAAATGCTGTCTCTCCCTGACGACAAAATAGACAGCATCCTCAAGGCCAATAAGGGCACCGTGCCCTACACCATTGCCCCAGGAACATACAAGGGTGTGGATTACCCGGTTAAGGGCATCGCCACCATCGTTAATATTGTCGCCCGGGAAGACATGCCTGAGGACGTGGCCTACAGCATCGTGAAGGCCATTGCCGAAAACTACGACCGCTACAGCACTGTTTCCAAGGCCATGACCTTGTCCAAGAAAGAGGAAATGGGCAAGGAGATGGGCATACCCCTCCACCCCGGCGCCCTGAAATACTACAAGGAAAAGGGATGGGTAAAATAAAAGGCCGGGCAGCCTGTACTATCCTGTAATGAGGTGACAATATTGGTTAAGGCGCCCTTTGACTACCGCGCACCGGACAGTTTGCAGGAAGCCGTCGGCATACTGGGACGGCACAGTGAAAGAGCAAAGGTTATGGCCGGGGGCACCGACCTGGTGGTAGCCCTGCAAAAGGAGAAAATGGCCTGTGAGATCATGGTGGACATTGGGAGGATAGGCGAGCTCAAGGAAATTAAATTGGACGGCGACTTTCTGGTAGTGGGCGCCGCTGTAAATTTCACCACCCTGACCCACCACCCCCTGGTGCGGGAGGCAGCGCCCCTTCTTGGTCAGGCCGCGTCCGAGGTTGGATCTCCGCAGATCCGGAATCGCGGGACAATAGGTGGCAACTTGGGCACCGCCTCCCCCGCCGGAGACCTGCTGACCCCGCTGGCCGCCCTGGAGGCTGAGATAGTGGTGACCGGGCCGGGGGGAAGGCGTCAGGCAGCGGTAGAAAATTTTTTGCGCGGCGGGGAGAGGGAAAGGCTGCAGCCCGATGAAATAATTTGTCAGGTGCGCGTTCCCCGGGCAGGCAGCGGGGAAACCAGGAGCGCCTTTGTCAAGCTGGGCAGGAGAAAGGCCCTGGCCATTTCCCGCCTGAACCTGGCGCTTTATCTGGAAATGAGGGGTGAGGGCTTTGCCCGGGTCCGTCTGGCTGTGGGTGCGGCCGGGCCGGCCCCTTTCAGGGTCATTGGGGCGGAGCAGGCCTTGGAACAAAAAGGCTGCAGCATTCAGGCGACGGAAATAATGGACCAGGTCTCCCGGGCGGTGGCAGCTTCGCTGGGGGACCGCCCCTCTGCCCCCTATAAGACCCTGGCGGTTAAGGGGTTGGTCTGGCAGGCCCTGGCGGGGTGTGGCCTGGTCTGAGTCCGGGCGGTTTTACCGGGTAGATTATAGCCGGGGGAGTGTGGCTGTGAACAAGAAAGATTTGCCCAGCGGGGCAAAAATGAAAATTACCGTGCTGGTGGAAAACAGCGCCGCCTTCCCCTTTTTGCCCGGCAACCTGCCGGGGCTGCTGGGGGAGCACGGCCTGGCGGTACTGATTGACAGCGGGGAAGAACAGGTGCTATACGATACCGGCCGGGGCCGTACCCTGATGGGCAATCTGGAGCAGTCCAAGAACAGGCCGGAGGATATCAACAAGGTTGTGATCAGCCACGGACATCTTGATCACACCGGGTCGTTAATGGCCTTTTTGCAATCAAGGAAAAGCACGGACGTTTACTGTCATTTAGATGTTTTTAGCCGGAAATACGGTAAAAAGGCAGGCAACTACAATTACATCGGCATCCCTTATCAGGCTGGGGATCTAGCAGCAGCCGGGGCAGTGTTTAATTTTACCCGGGAGCCGCAGGCGGTGGCAGCGGGGATTGTAATATCCGGGCCGATCCCCAGGGTTCACCAGTGGGAGCAGGATGCAGGCAGCTTTTTCATCAAGGAGGGAGACAGTTTCCTGCCGGATAATTTTGAGGATGAACAGGCCCTGTTTGTCGACAGTGGCGCCGGATTGGTGGTGATCACCGGGTGCGGCCACGCCGGGATTATCAATACCTTGGAATACGCGGTGCGGTGCTGTGGATCTGACAAAATTTTGGCTGTACTGGGCGGCCTGCACCTGGCCGGGGCCTCGCCGGAGCGCATCGGACTGACCATTAGACACCTAAAGGAGTTTGGTGTTGAAAAGCTGGTCTTGGGTCATTGTACCGGGTTCGAGGCCATGTGCCGGTTATGGAGGGAGTTCGGGGACAGACTTAAGCCCTTGAATGTTGGGCTGCAAATGGAATTTTAATTAGTCGGCAGGGGACTTATGATTTGCATGGGGGGATAATGCCGTGAAGATGTTTAACTTTACCTGTCCGCAGTGCGGCAAGTTTTTCTACGGAGATGTCACGCTGATTGATCTAAAAGTGCCCATCCACTGCCCGGGCTGCGATAAATACTATTACTACCATGAGTATGCCAAAATTTTTGATAGCAAAAAGGACATCACCCTGGCCAGACTGAGCAGGACGATCACTGAAGAAAATATGTTTGAGATTATATATATCCCCGGCAAGTAAACGGCAAAGGATGATAAAAAACATGAAAGACCTGGGATCTTTTTTGGAAGAGCTTAAAGCCGCCTTCCCGGGCGAAATGAAGGAATGCGGCGAAAGGGTGGTCCCCCATCGTTATGAAGCCTCCGCCATAATGGAGTTGTTCGAAAGGGAACACCGCTACCCCCTGGTGTTGTTTAACGACTTAGTCAACCTCAAAGAGGAAAAAACTGATTTTAAACTGCTCTTTAACGCCTTCTCCACCATGGAAAAGATGGCGGTGGCCCTGGGTGTCGACAGACCGGTGAGAAGGTTGATGATGGAAAAATACTACCAGGGATCCTTAAATCCCAGGGCGGTGCAGCATGTAAGCACCCAGGATGCCCCGGTTAAAGATCTGATTTGGCGTGGCGGGGAAGTGGACCTCAATAATCTTCCCCTGCCCAGGATTAACGAGATGGACGGCGGTCCATACCTGACACCTATTATCGTGGCCAAAGACGCCGCTGACGGAAGGTACAATGTTTCGTGGAACAGGGCGATGATGATTGACCGGAATCACCTGGGGCTTTGGATGTCCCCCCGCCACCTCTGGAGTATTTTTGCCAAGTACGAGCAAAAGGGAAGTGCTTTGCCCATAGCTGTGGTGCTGGGCCATCATCCCGGGTTTTTCCTGGCCGGCGCAGGGTTGACCAAGCTTTCCCAGGACGAGTACCAGGTGGCCGGAGGCGTTTTGGGGGAAAGTCTGCGGGTGGTTGAGTCCGAGACCTTTGGCGGGGACCTGCTGGTACCGGCGGATTCGGAAATAGTGCTGGAGGGTGTAATCCTGCCGGACCGGAGGTCGGTGGAAGGTCCCTTCGGTGAATTTACCGGCTACTCGGGACCCCAGCGGATCTCGTGGCTGGTGGAGGTAACAGCCGTTACCGCCCGAAAAGGAGGAACCATCATCAGTGTCTTTGGCGCCCACCAGGATAACCTTTACGCTCACCTGCCCATCCAGGCCGATATATTCCACAACCTGAAAAATATAATGCCCGGGGTCAGGGATATCAGTTGGGTTGACTCCGGCGGCCCGCTCAATCTAATCATCAGCATGACCAAAAAGACCGAGGGGGAGCCCGTCAGGACCGCCATGGCCGCCATGAGCCTGAGCAACTTTATTAAACAGGTGATCGTGGTGGATGACGATATTGACCCGGGGGACCTGAAGCAGGTCATGTGGGCCTGGTCAACCAGGGTACAGGCCGATAAAGACGTTAACATCATCAAGCACACCCAGGGCCAGGTTTTGGACCCCTCGCTGACCGAGGAGATTCTTGGCTCGGCCATGATTATCGACGCCACCAGACCCCTGGGCCCATACGCGTTCAAGGCCCGGCCACCGGAAGAGGCCATCAGCGGCGAGGTGGCCAAAAATATTTTTAAGCGGCTGCAGTAGAGCAGAACAAACCTGAAAATACTGGTTGGGGGATTTGATTCAATGGACAATACCCTTAAGTCGGTTTTTGACCAGATTGACCCGGTGGAACTGAGGGACCTGGCCTTAACCATGGGCAACATTTTCAGCCCCACCGGCAAGGAACAGGAGATGACCGGGTTTGTCTTCAACTGGATGCTGGAAAACGGCTTCCGGCCCCAAAGGATCGGCCTGCTGCCGGAACACGCCAATGTGCTTGGCCGGCTAAAAGGTGATGGTGGCGGGCACAGCCTTATTTTCAACAGTCATATGGACACCGTAATGGACAGCGGCGAATTTCTGCGACTGCGGAACCCGGAGGATGAGGTTTATCTGAAAGCCTGGCTGGAGGGCGACGCCGTGGTCGGCAACGGGGTTATGAACGACAAAGGCCCCCTGGCGGCCTGGCTGATTGCAGTAAAGGCCATCAGCCGGGCCGGCGTCCGGCTGCGCGGCGACATACTGCTCTCGGCGGTGATTGGCGAAATCGGCAATGAAGCGGTGGACGAGTTTCAGGGCCCTTTATACAGTGGAAAAGATATGGGCACCCGCTACCTGATTAGCCACGGCGGTGTGGCTGACTTCGCCCTTGTAGCCGAGGCCAGCTCCTTTGCTCCGGCCTGGGTGGAAGCCGGGAAAGTTTTTTGCAAAATAACTGTTTTTGCCGGTCCTTCCCGTTACACTCCCTACATCGGGCGCCCGGTTGAGCCAATTGCCAGTGAGAATGCCATCGTACGGGCCGGGGTGCTGATTGGGGCGCTGGAGGAGTGGGCCGGCCGCTATCAAGAGGTTAACCGCTATGAGTGCCCGGGGGGCATAGTTATCCCGAAGGTGAATATAGGGGCCATACGCTCCGGGAAGCCTTATCAGCTGACCCGGACCCCCGAGGTGTGCTACCTCTACCTGGATGTGCGCATTCCTCCTGGAAAAAAACCTTTGCAAGTAAAATGGGAGTTGGAGGATGTGCTGCAAAAGACCCATGTGGAAGGCGAGGTGGAGATTATTCTGTACCGTCCCGGCCACGAGGCCCGCGGCGTGGAACCGCTGCTGGAGTCCCTGGGCCGGGGGCACCGGGCGGTATTTAACAATGACTTCACCCTGCCGGCAGCCCCCGCCGTAAGCAGCATGTGGCGGGATATTAACCCATTTAACGAGGTGGGCATCCCCTCCCTCACCTATGGTCCGGGCGGAGGAAGCGGCGGCGGCGGCAACCGCCTGACGGTGGAGGAACTGGTCAACGCCGCCAGGGTCTATGCCGCGGTGGCGGTGGACATCTGCAGGTAATGATATTAATAAAAAACATTTGTTTTACTGGTCTAAATGGAAATATGGAGATAACATGGTATCATCAGGCTTAACTGACGGCAGAAGGTGAGGCCGGTTAAAGCCAGGCGGCAGTTGCTAAGTACCCTTAGGCGTTATTGCAGTTCAGGGGATTTAAAAAATAGGGGGTGAAAAGAGCATGCAAAACCAGCTTGTGGCCTGGGTGGTTTGGTTTTTTGTCATCGTTTTAGCGGCTTTTACTGTGCCATTTTGGCTGCTGTCCGGCGTACAAAAGTTTTACGGGGCGTTTCTTTTTTGGGGGGTTTTTGCTCTGGCGGCCATTTTAAGTGTTGGAATTATTACCAGCAAATGGAGGGATTAATTTGAAGGCTTCATATATATATATAGCACTTTTGTTGTATTTCTCCGTGGGCACGGTGATAGCCATCTATGCCAAGCGGGGTATGACCCAGGGGGTATCGGATTTTTTCATCGCCAACCGGACCATTGGGGGCTTTGTGGCTGCCCTGACGTACAGCGCCACCACATACAGCGCCTTTATGATGGTGGGCCTGGCCGGGCTGACCTATGTCGGCGGCGTCGGCGCCTGGGGTTTTGAGCTGATTTACCTCTCCGGGCTGGTGCTGGTGGCCTTTTTCGGGCCCAGATTTTGGTTGACCGGGAAAAAATACGGCTATATCACCCCGGCCGAGCTCCTGGGTGACAGGTATCAGAGCAAGGCCTTGCAGGCGGTAATGGCCGTAGCCTCAATTATTTTCCTGATTCCCTACAGCGCCGTTCAGCTGATGGGTATAGGAACCCTGCTGGAGGGTATGTCCAAGGGGGCTATTCCCTTTATGGCCGGGCTGGTAATCGCAACCTTTGTGACCATCATCTGGGCCTACATGGGGGGTATGAGGGCCGTGGCCTGGACCGACTCCCTGCAGGCCCTGATCATGATCGTTATTTCCAGTCTCTCGGTGATTTTTGTGGTTTACGGCGCCTTTGGCGGCTTTGGGGGGCTCTTTGGGGTGCTTGAAACCAAACATGCCCAGTGGCTTTCGGTTCCCGGGCCGGGTTTCTTTAAAATGAGCAACTTTGTGGCCCTGGCCCTGCCCTGGTTTTTCTTCTGTCTCTCCAACCCCCAGGTCAGCCAGCGGCTGTTTATCCCCAAATCCCTGTCGGCTATGCGGACCATGGTGATGGGCTTTTTGGCCTTTGGCTTCATTTACACCTTCATTTCAATCATCTGGGGCTTTTCAGCCCGGGCGCTGATTCCCGGACTGAAAAGCGGCGACCTGGCCACCCCCAGCCTGCTGTCGCTGGATGTGGTTCCTGCCGGAATTGCTATTCTGGTCATGGTGGGTATTACGGCCGCGGCCATTTCCACCACAAACTCGATCATACTTACCCTCTCGTCGATGGTTTCCCAGGATATACTTAAGGTTTCCAACCCCAACCTTGAAGACAGCAAGCTTTATTCCATAGGGAGGATATTTGTTCCCCTGTTTGCCATCGCTGCTTTCCTCTTCGCCACCCTTAAATTGGGACTTATTGCCGTGCTGTCGGTGGCTTCCTCGGCCGGGCTGCTGGTAACCGTACCGCCGATCATCGGGGCCTTCTTCTGGAAGAGGGGTACGGCGGCAGGCGCCATCACCGCCATTGTGGTTGGTGGTATCTCGGCCTTTGTGTTCCAGTTCGGGGGCATCAAGCCTCTGGGCTGGGGTCCCGGCGTCTGGAGCGGTATTGTTTCAACGTCCCTCTTTATTATCGTCAGCCTTTTAACCGCTGCTCCAAGGGAAAAGGCCGAGGAGTTCATCAGTTACATCAATACGGCTTTAAAAGAGAAAAAGGCTATTTAGTGGACTTGCCGGGGGGGCGGTGTTGCCCCCCGCCGGTTTGGACCATCTTTAAAACGGCGTCGGTGCGGTATTGAGACATTATTTTAAAGGGGAGGATGAACAATGATCAGTGGTCCTAAAATCAGAAAAATCTGTACCATAGTGGAGGAGACCTGGGCCGACGGGCAGAAAAGCCTGGAAAAGCCCACCCGGAAGGCGGCGGCGGCGGTGGTGTTTAAAAATCCCTATGCCGGCCAATACCAGGAGGACCTTTCCCTGCTTTATAGCTGGAGTGAGGAACTGGGGGAAATGCTGACCAAAAAGGCGGTGGCGGCCCTGGGCATCGAGCCCCGGGAGGTGCAAAGCTATGGCAAGGCGGCCATAGCCGGTGAGCAGGGGGAACTGGAGCACTGTGCGGCCATGATGCACCCCAAACTGGGCAAACCCATGCGGGATAATGTGGGTGGCGGCAAGGCCCTGGTGCCCTCGGCTAAAAAGCTGGGCTATCCCGGTGCGGCTATTGATGTGCCCTTGGGCTTCAAAGACGCAGCCTTTGTGCGCTCCCATTTCGACGCCATGGAGGTGCGGGTTCCCGATGCACCCAGGGCCGACGAACTGGTGCTGACCGTGGTGGTGACCGACTCCGGACGCCCGCTGGCCAGGATTGGCGGTTTGAAGGTGGAAGATGTGAAAGGAGAAGACGGGCTGCGCTGAATGAATCAGACTTTACACTGAAGGCCAAAAAAACAAACAAAGGAATAGGGGTATGATTAAGTGGCTAAATGCAAGTACATGGCTGTCCGTATTATACCGCTGCTGGTAGCCTCTTTTTTGCTGCTGACCGGCTGTAGCGGCGCAGGCAGTTCCCCGGACAAAGAAAAAAAAGATGCGGAGAAGAATACCTCGCCGGTCAAGATAGGTTTTCTGGTGGATAAGACCGGGGCACTGGCTTCTTACGGTTATGCCCACGAAAAGGTCGGCAAATCTGCGGTGGAAAACATCAATAAATCAGGCGGCATCAACGGGCGGCAAATGGAACTGGTCATCCGCGACACCGAGAGCAACCCCAGCACTGCAGCGGTTCAAGCCCGGCGGCTGATTGAGAATGAAAAGGTGGACTTCATGCTCGGTTCCAACACCTCGGCTGTGGTTCTGGCCATCTCGCCGGTGGCCAAAGAACTGAAAACGGTTTACTTCGGCACGGCCGGTGGTGCGCTTTTGACCACCCCGGGCAAGGGCAACCGGTACGTTTTTGACTTTAACACCAACGTGAAACAGGAAACTGCCGGTGTGGTAAAGTTTATCAAGGAAGATCTGAAGGTTGACAACTGGATAACTGTGGTGGTGGACTATGCCTGGGGATGGGACCAGGAGCAGTCCTTTGCCGAGGCGGCCAAGGCCCAGGGCGTCAAGGTGGTAAAGCAGGTCAGGGTTCCACTGGGTACCGATAACTGGCTGCGCTACCTTCAGAACAATATTCCCCAGGAGACTAAAGGAGTCTATTTCGCCAACTTCGGCACGGACTTCCTGGCTTTTATCCGTGACCTGAACGCCGTCCGGCCGGATCTGGTCAAAATTGGCGGGAACTACGTAATCTCGGGCCAAAAAATAGAAGAACTGGGCAAACAGGCAGATGGGCTTTACGTGGTCACCGGGTATCCCACCTGGGCCATTTCGGATGAGCATGACACCGCCTACCGCAAGGCCATAGGTATGGATGACAAGGGGCGTGAAAGCAGCACCGGCAAGGGGCTGGTTCCCTCTTATCAGTGGTCCACCTGGGAGACGCTTAATGCAATCCGGGACGTGATTATCGCCAGCGGCTGGACAGGAAAGAATGACACTCCCAAATTCATAGAAAAAATGGAACAGATGAAATTTAAAAAGAGCCTTGCTTATCCGGAGGGTGACAAGTATTTCAGGGCCGAGGATCACCTTATTATCAAAGGAGCGTGGATTGAGCAGATAAAAGATGGAAAGCTTTCGGTGGCGAAAAAAATCCCTGCTGACACTATACTCTATCAGCCGATGATTCATCTTCCCAAGGATGAGCCCCTCGGCAAATAAACTGCCGGGGGTCACCGACACAGCCTGGTGTTTGCCCGGGAGGCAAACACCAGGCTGTCCTGAAGAATTAAAACATTTAATGCAGCTTTTCATTTTAATCCGGCAAGGGGGTTAATAATGGTGAAATTCTACTGGGAGTGGGATCCGGTATTCAGACTGGTGGCTTCAGAGAGTGCCTTGCTGGTTATCGATATGCAAAGAGGATTTATCGAGGAAGGCGCCCCCCTTGAGGTGCCCATGGCCCGCCGTCAGGTCCCGGTCATCAAAGAACTGATTGACTGCTGCCGCCGGCGGGAAGTTCCGGTCATTTATACCGCCTTTTGTCTGGGACCCGATTTTCGTTATGACTTTTATTGGCAGATGGCCAAACAAAGGGGGCTTGACCCTGAAAAGCCCCACTGTGGCTTTTGGGACGGCCGGCCTGAAACTGAAATATTCCCTGATTTAAAACCCCTTCCGGGTGAAAGGGTGATCAAGAAATGTGGTTATGACAGCTTTGCGGGCACGGAACTGGACATGGTGCTCCGTTCCCTGGGCGTCAAATACCTCATTGTAACCGGGACAGTGATCAACTGGTGCGTGGACAGTACAGTCAGGGGGGCCTTCCACCGGCACTACAAGGTGGCGGTGGTGGCGGACGCCGTCAGTGCCTACGAACATGGGGGAGGAACTGCAGAGGAGTGGTGCAGGCTGGAACTTAATCTGTTCGCCGAGGCTTTTGGCCGGGTGATGCCGGCAGAGAAGGTTATAA
>Ga0209347_1004173_pt1 | contig 15466 bp, 15 predicted proteins | sample AutmiccommuBRH23_FD_187382 | JGI IMG/M metagenome (GOLD analysis project Ga0209347, IMG submission 187382) | Deep subsurface microbial communities from Mt. Terri, Switzerland - Autotrophic microbial communities BRH/23 (SPAdes) (version 2) | ecosystem: Environmental > Aquatic > Deep subsurface >... | reverse complement strand
CCGACAGTGACGGGCGGGTGATCGAGGTCGATCTGGACCGCGACGATGGCCGCTGGGTCTATGAGCTGGACCTGCTGACGCGGGATGGCCGTTTGCTGGAGCTGGAGATCGACGCGGCCTCGGGCCGGATCATCGAGCGCGATTTCGACGATGAGGATGATTGATGCGGGCGCTGGCTGTCGAGGATGATCCGCGGATCGCCGCTGATCTGGCCGCCGCGCTGGATGCGGCGGGGTTCCGGACCGAGACCTGCGCGGACGGGCAGGAGGCGTGGTTTCTTGGCGATACGGAAGCCTATGACCTGATCGTGCTGGATCTGGGCCTTCCGGGGATGGACGGCTTGTCGGTGCTGAAACGCTGGCGCGCGGCGGGATGCGAGACGCCCGTCCTGATCCTGACGGCGCGCGGGTCATGGCAGGAGCGGGTCGAGGGGATCGAGGCCGGGGCCGATGATTACCTGCCCAAACCGTTCCGGATGGAGGAACTGGTGGCGCGGGCCCGCGCGCTGGTGCGCCGGTCCGCCGGGCGGGGGGGCGCCTTGCAGGAGGCGGGTCCCCTGACGCTGGACACCAACCGAATGACCGTGGCGCTGCGCGGGGTGCCGGTGGCGGTGACGGCGCAGGAATATCGGCTGCTGGCCTATCTGGTGCTGCACCGCGACCGGGTGATCGCGCCGACCGAGTTGCTGGAGCATCTTTACGGTGACGATGACGCGCGCGAGGTCAATGCGCTGGAGGCGGTGATTGCGCGGCTCAGGCGCAAGCTGGGGGCCGGGGTGATCGAGACCCGTCGCGGTTTCGGCTATGCGCTGGAGGGGCTGACACCGTGACCGCGCTGTCGCTGCGCTGGCGTCTGATGGTGGCCGGAGCGGTGGCCGTGGTGCTGGCGCTGGGTCTGGCGGCGCTGGGACTGGCCCATCTGTTCGGCACCCATGTGGAGCGCCGCGCGCTGGCGGATCTGTCGGTGCAACTGGACCGGGTTCTGGCGGGGCTGGCGCGGGTCGATGGCGCGCTGGCGCAGGTTCTGCCCCCGGCCGATCCGCGCTTTGAGCAACCCTATAGCGGGCTTTACTGGCAGATTGCGGCGGATGGAAGGGTGCTGCGGTCACGCTCGCTGTGGGATGTGGAACTGGCCCTGCCGGTGGAGGATGGGGCGGATGCGACACGGCACAACCATCTGCTGATCGGGCCGGAGGGGGCGGAGGTTCTGGTGCTGGAACAGCATGTGACCATGCCGGCATCGCTGGGCGGGGGCCGGGCGCGGGCAGCCGTGGCGCTGGACACGGCCGAATTGGGCGCGGCGCGGCGGGCGTTTCTGCGGGACATGTTTCCCTATCTGGCAGTGCTGGGGATGGTGCTGATCGCGGCGCAATGGGCGCAGGTGACGCTGGGCCTCAAGCCGCTGCGGCGGGTCGGGGCCGAGGTCTCGGCCCTGCGCGACGGGCGGAGGCGGCGGATGGGCGGGGACTGGCCGCAAGAGGTGCAGCCTTTGGCGGCGGAGCTGGATGCGCTTCTGACCGCGCGCGAGGCGGATGTGGAGCGTGCACGGGGGCGGGCAGGGGATCTGGCGCATGGGCTCAAGACCCCGTTGCAGGCGCTGATGGGTGAGGCGGCGCGGTTGCGCGCGGCCGATCAGGCGCAGGCGGCCGAGGGGATAGAGGTGGTCGTGGCCACCATGCGTGCCCATGTGGACCGGGAATTGGCGCGCACGCGGATTGCCTTGCACAGCCGCAATGCCCGTGCCGGGGCGGCGGCGGTGGCGCGTTCGGTGGTGGCGGTGTTGCAACGCACCCCCGGCGGGCAGCGTCTGGCGTGGCAGGTCGATGTGCCGGACGATCTGCTGCTGGCGATCGACGCGGCGGATCTGTCCGAGGCCCTGGGCGCGCTGGCTGAGAATGCGGCACGCCATGCGGCGGGACGGGTCGAGGTGGGGGCCGTCGTCATGGGGGCGCAGGCGCGGGTGACGGTGCGCGATGACGGGCCGGGTCTGCCTGCGGATCGGCGCGCGGCGATGATGGCGCGCGGTGTGCGGGCGGATGAGACGGGGCCGGGCACCGGGCTGGGGCTGGCCATCGCCGCCGAGATTGCGGAAGCGGCGGGCGGGGTGCTGGAGTTGGAAGAGGCCGGGCCGGGCCTGTCGGCGACATTGGTTCTGCCGCTGGCCTGACGGTCAGAGCGGCCAGCCGAGGTCGAAGGCCCAGACGATCAGCGGCACAGGCGCGACGGCCAGCGCCAGTGTCAGCAGGACGGATGGCAGGGAGAAGAGGCCGCTCAGCCCCGAGAGCATCAGGATGCCGCCGCCGCCCCCGACCAGCGCATTGCCGGGCAGGTTGACCAGAAGGGCCAGAGCCAGATGGCGATGGCGGATGGCGGGGCCGCGTATCGCCGCGGGCAGGCGGCTTTGCAGCAGGGCCAGCCGTTGCGTCTGGTCGAGGCCGTCCATCCGGTCGATCAGGGCACAGGCGCGGTGCAGACGCAGGTCGGCCAGGGCTGCGCGCAGGCGGCGGATGGGCAGGTGGCGGCCCAGCAGATAGGCCAGCATCAGACCCGCGAGTGTCGCGAGATAGACGAAAGGCGCGATCCAGCCGCCCTCGATCGCCATGAGCATCAGGCCGATTTCGACACCCGGCACGAACGGAACGGCGATCAGCAGGGCATAGACCGCGAGCAGTGCCAGAAGCAGGGCAAGGCGCATCCCTGCTGCGTCATCCAGCCCCTTGGTCGCGATCTGCGCCCAGCCGATGAGCAGGTGGATGGCATAGGCCAGCAACGCCACGACGGCCAGCCGCAGAAGGCTGCGCGCCAGCCCGGTGGCCCATCCTGTCTGATCCTGCGGTTCTGTCATCCCGGTCCGGTCCTGCACTGGCAGCGGTGGCTGCGCTGCCCCTTGTGACAGCAGAACGCGGCGCAGGACATCGGAAAACGCGCGGCGCGGCGTTCTGGCGGGGACAGGGGCGGTGCCGGAAAGACCGGGCCGGGGTCAGGTCACGGGTTCCTTGGCCAGACCTTTTCCGAGGATCGGCCCGGTGGGCAGTTGCGTGGGCGATCCGCCGGCGGGCTCGAAGGTGATTTCATAGAGCTGTTGCGGGCGCGGTGTGGGCAGGCCGTCGATGGTGAGCGTGCTGGAGCGACCGGTGGACAGCAGGCCCAGCGAGACGGGGGGGCCATCCTCTTCGGGCTTGGTCCAGACCTGCATGACCTGATCAGCGGCCACGTTCTGCCGCTCCAGCAGGGTGATCCGGGTCGTGTTGTCGGGCAGGCCTTCGACCAGAGCGATGGCCTCGCCCGCGTCGTTGAGCAGGACGGCGATCACGGCGGGTTCGGGCCGGGACAGCGCGACCCATGCCAGCATGACGCCCAGCATCAGCGCGGCGGCCATGCCCGCGACGGCGGTCGCACGCCAGCGGTGCATGGCGTTGCGGATGGATGACAGCTCCACCACGTTCTGTTGAGCGGGCTGTGGCGCTGCGGGGGGGGTGGTCGCCTCCTCCGCGTCCAGCCGTGCTTCGAGGCGTGACCAGAAGCCCTCGGGCAGGGGCAGGGCATCGGCCGTATCATCCAGCGCAAGCAGGCGCTGGCGGGCCTGATCCAGACGGGCGGCGATGGCGGGATCGGCCTGCGCCATCCGGTCCAGCCGCGCGATATCGGCGTCGTCGGCAAGGCCAAGGGCGACTTCGTCGATCAACAGATCGAGGGAACGGTCGGTCATGACAAACACTCCCTCAGCTTGGTCAGGCCGCGCCGGACCCATGATTTGACCGAGCCCAGAGGGGCGGCCATGCGGCCTGCGATTTCACCATGGCTGTGACCCAGCACATAGGATGACAGGATCGCACGCCGCGTTTGCAGGTCAAGCCGTTCCAGACAGCGGCGCAGGTCGTCGGTCTGGTCCAGCCTGTCGAAGGCGGTGTCGAGGTCCTGGTCGTTGATGGCGGATTCCATGGCCTCGGGCCCGATCGGTTGCACCCTGTCCTCGTTGCGCAGCATCGTCAGACAGCGGTTGCGGAGAATTGTATAGACCCATCCTCTGGCACTGCCGCGGCTGGGATCGAATTGATGGGACCGCTTCCAGATCAGGACGAAGGCATCCTGCACCGCATCCTCGGCAAGGTCGATCCGCCGCAACATCCGCTGCGCGACGCCGAACATGCGCCCGCCTTCGGCGGTCATCAGCGCTTGCAGCGCCGATTTGTCACCTGCCGCACAGGCCTTGATCCAGGTGGCATGATCCGTCACAACATCGTCCGCTCTTGTTTCGCGGCATCCGGATGCCACCGCAGTCCCGTCAGAGCTAGTGGCCTTGGGCTTTGGTGTCAAACCGCAACCTTGCGCGGGGTTGCAGAACGGATCGCGATGGGCGGTGTCGCGCATGGGGCGGAGCGGCGGGGAAGGCTGGCGCGGACTGCGCCGCACCAGCCTGTCTTGGTGGGGCGGTTACTTTGCGGTCATGAAGGTGATGTCGCGCAGCATCGCGCCACCCGTTTCCATCAGGTCCCAGCTTTCCTGCACGGTGCCGTCTTCCAGCGAGACGGTGTGCAGCTTGTCCGCAGTTGCCAGCCATGCGGTGTTGTTGCCATCCGCATCGGTGGCGACGTCGAAGGCATAGCTGTCGGAACCGTCGATCCCCAGCTTGCCGATGGCCGCCAGCACGCCGTCATTGGGCGAGGTCTGCTGGATCAGCGCCACGATGGTGCTGTCGATGTTGAACATCGCGGTGGAGTCGGGCTTGCCGAAGGAGTTGATATAGGCGGCGGCGGCGATGGCCGGCTCTTCGCCCGCATGCATGTCGGCGGACTCATAGGCCAGTGATCCGTCCACGATGACTTCGCCGGTGTCCACGTTGACGCGGTGGTTCGTGGTGCCCGACATGAAGCGCAGGCGGTCGGCCATCGGGTTGAAGTCCACGATCACCGGCGCGTCGCCCATGACGGGCAGCGGGGTGTTCATGGTGGAGATCTTGGTGGCGGCGCCGGTCATCGGGTCGATCTCGACGATGTCGAAAGTGTCGGTGACGCCGATCAACTGGCCGGTGGCCGGGCGCAGGTCGATGCCCAGCAGTCTGGTCACGCCCTCGACCTCCATCGAGGCTTTGACCGTGGCGGTGGCGGCGTCGATCTGGTGCAGGGTCTTGTCTCCGGACAGGCCGATCGCCATCAGGCCGCCGTGGTCATCAGCAAAAGCGGCGGTGGTGGTCATCAGCGCGGCAACGGTCAAAGCGGGAAGTGTCTTGATCATGTGTTCAGTCCTTCGAAGCGTCGACTGCGGCCTATCCGCAGCCTCCATACCCCTAGGACTCGGTGGGATGCGGCTTTGGATGCAGGGGCTGCGATTTTTTTTGACGTGGACGCTGCGGACTGCGTTATGGAGAGGATCACTCAAGGGAGATCCGTCATGCGCCCATACCTTGCTGCGCTGTTGCTGCTGCCTCTGCCTGCGGTGGCCGATCCGGTCGCGACGGGCGAGGCACTGGTCATGGAGAACTGCGCCCGCTGTCATGCCGTCACGCAGGACGATGCCAGCCCCAATCCCCGGGCCATTCCGTTTCGCTTTCTGGGGCGGCTTTATCCGGTTGAATATCTGGAAGAAGCCCTGGCCGAAGGCATCATGGTCAGCCATGAGATGCCCGAATTCGTGCTGGAAGCCGAGCAGGTGACGGCGCTGATCCTGTATCTGGAGTCGATCCAGGTGAGATAGCGGAGGATGCCCCAAGGCGGCGGGCCGCCACATCCGGTCTGGCTGCTATGTGCGGGCCGGATTCCGTGATAGTCTTTGCCCCATCCTTGTGCGGAGGGGCGGCTTATGGCGTCGGATGGCATCGTGATCCTTGTGGGGACAACGAAGGGGGCGTTTCTGATCCGGGACGATGGTGATCGCAGCGGTTGGCGGGTGACCGGGCCTTGTTGCGATGGATGGCCGATCAATCATGTGGTGGGCGATGCGGAAAGCGGCATGCTTTGGGCCGGGGGCGGCGGCGCGTTTCAGGGGGCCGGCATCTGGCGGTCGGCGGATGGCGGGCAAAGCTGGGCGCTGGTCAGGCTGAGCAAGGGCCAGATGGACGATTGGGCCGCGCAGGATCCCGATTTCGCTGCGATGATCGGCTGGAACGATGCGCCCGTGCCATTCGGGGACAGCTTTGAACAGGTCTGGTCGCTGTGCCATGCGCATGGCAGGCTCTATGCGGGGATGAAACCGGCAGCCTTGCTGGAAAGCCGCGATCACGGGGCAAGCTGGCAGAGGGTGGAGGGTCTGACCGATCACCCTTCGGCCGAGAGCTGGATCCCCGGCGGGGCGGGGCTGGTGCTGCATACGATTGTGACCGATCCTGCGGCGCCCCAGAAGATCTGGGTGGGGATTTCGGCGGCAGGGGTCTTTGCCAGCGAGGATGGCGGGCAGAATTGGGAGCGGCGCAACCGGCTGTCCAATGCCGGGGCGCATCACCATCACGACCATCCTGCCGCGCCACAGGGGGGCGAGACGGGGCATTGCGTGCACAACATGATGCGCGCGCCGGGGGGCGAGGATGTGCTTTATCAGCAGAACCATCACGGTGTCTGGCGCTCGGCGGACGGGGGGCGGAGCTGGGACGATATCACGGCGGGGCTGCCCTCGACCTTCGGCTTTCCGATCCGGGTGCATCCGCGCGATCCGGACACGATCTGGACGCTGCCGCTGAACGGCGACATGGCGGGGCGCTATCCGCCCGATGCGGCGGCGGCCGTGTGGCGGTCGCGCGATGGCGGACGGACATGGGCGGATCTGCGGACAGGGCTGCCGCAGGAGTCCTGCTTCTTCACGGTGCTGCGGCAGGCCATGGCCGGGGATCAGCGCGATCCGGCGGGGCTGTATTTCGGCACCAACAGCGGGTCGGTCTTTGCCAGCACGGATGAGGGCGACACATGGGCCGAGATCGCCCGCCACCTGCCCACCATTCTGGCCGTCGAGGTGCTGGACCGCCGGGGCGCGGTGGCCGGCTGACGGGCCGGGCGGACAGATGACGGGCGGGACAGGTCAGGCCTGCCAGTGCAGCGTGGCTGTCTCGAATGGCAGTCCCTGCGCGTCGTGGGGATGGCGCGCAGATTCCTGAAAGCCGAGCGCGCGGTAGAAGCGCATGGCCTGCGTGTTGGCGGAATAGACATCCAGCGACAGCCTTTTGTGCTGCTGCTTGGCCTGCGCGATGAGCCGTCGCCCGATGCCGTGCCTGTGCATGTCGGGGGCCACGAAAAGCCCGCCGATGTGTTCATCCAGCAAACTGATGAACCCGATTGGCACGGTGCCAAGGCAGGCGACCGATGTTCGGGCCATGGGCAGGTAGGTGGCGCGGATCAGGTGTTGTTGGGCGCGCAGGCGCTGCGGCCCAAGGAAGGCATGCGCCTGCAACGAGGCGCGCAGCCAGATTTCGACAAGAGTGTCTGTGTCTGTGATCTTGTCGAAGGGACGGATGATGATGCTGTGGTCTGTCATGAGACCTCCGAAGATGTGATCATGCGAAAAGGTCGGCCACCTGTCGGGGCCGGGTCATGCCGCGTCCTGCGGGATCAGTCGGGACCTCTGCGCATCACTCTCCGTCTTTGGGGTGGTGCGATGGTATGCGCCGTTGTCCGAGGCGTCAACGGGGGTGGTCTATGCTGTCAGGTCAAGGGAACGATGTGCGTGTGCCATGCGGCCGCGTGCCGGGCGAGGGGATCACCGTGCTGTTGTCGGCTTGTCCGGTGGGCAGAGCAGATCGACGGCAGCCCGCCCCACGGCCTGCAGGGTGGCGTGATCCGCGCCGGCCCGCGCGCGCAGCATCAGGCCCCGCGCGACCGAGGCCAGCAGCACTGCCAGTGTCGCGGGATCTGTAGGGCTGGTCAGTTCGTCCTGTCCGGCCACAAGCCTTTGATGGAGGCGGGTTTCGAGGGCCGTGAAGCGGGCGGCCAGTTCCACGCGCAGGCGCGGGTTGGTGCCCGCGGCATCAGCCAGCACGCAGGAGATGAGACAGCCCGGCGTGGCGGGGTCCGCTGTGGCCAGTCTGGTGGCCGCGTCGAAGAAGGCGCGCAGATCGGCGGCGAGGCTGCCATGTGGCCCGAGCGTCTGTGCGAGCGGGGCGAGGCGCGTTTCGGCATAGCGGGCGATGCTGGCCAGAAACAGCCCCTCCTTGTCGCCATAGGCTTGATAGAGGCTGGCCTTGGGCAGGCGCATCCGGCGGCTGAGGCGGGTGATCGAGGCGCCGTCATAGCCTTCGGACCAGAACACCTGCACCGCCGCATCAAGGGCCTGCTGCGGTGCCACCATACGGGGGCGACCGCGTGGTCTGGAATGGGATGGGCTGTCCGGCGCGGGTCTGGTCATGATGTCACCGTGATGAGGACCTGCGGCCCTGTCTATCTGCTGGGGGCGATCCATTCAAATGATGAAATGTCTTGCGTGCCTTGCGCCCCGGAGGCTTGCGGACATTCAGGCTTGTGTCGGGCCGGTTTTCTTCGCATGATTTTCAGAATGATCATTCTGCAAATCAGCCCGGATCACCGGCTCCTGAAGGAAAGGCCCCCCAAGATGACTCCACGCTCGAGACTTCTGACCGCGACCGCGCTTTGCGCGATCGGATTTGCCGCCACCGCGCAGGCCGAGACGTTCCGCTGGGCCAGCACCACCGATCCGCAGACCATGGACCCGCATGCGGCCAATGTGGCGCCGGTCACGTCCTTTCTGAACAATGTCTATGAAGGGCTGGTGCGCCGTGACAAGGACATGACGATCGTGCCGTCTCTGGCGACAGCATGGGAGCCTTTGGACGGGGCCGAGGCGGGGTGGCGGTTCACGCTGCGCGAGGGGGTGTCATTCCATGGTGGCGAGGATTTCACGGCCGATGACGTGCTGTTCTCCTATGAACGCGCCAAATCCGAGCAGTCCGATGTGCGATCCTGGTTCAGCCCGGTGACCGAGGTGCGGGTGGTGGATGATTTCACCGTCGATTTCATCACCGCGGCCCCCAATCCGCTGTTTCCCGACAGTATCGCCAACTGGATGATCCTTGATCGTGGCTGGACAGAGGCGAACGGGGCCGAAGTGCCCGCGCGGGACGAGGAGAAATTCACCACCCGCAACACGAACGGGACCGGCCCGTTTATCCTGACGGCGCGTGATCCGGGGGTCGAGATCCGGCTGGTCCCGAATCCGGACTGGTGGGACGAGGCGGAGCACAACATCACCGAGGCGGTGTTCAATCCGATCGAGAATGCGGCGACGGGTCTGGCGGCGCTGTTGTCGGGCGAGGTGGATATGCTGTCGCCGATCCCGATCCGCGATGTGGCGCGGCTGCGTGAGACGGACGGTATCCAGACCTATGAGGGGATCGAGGCGCGGGTCATCATGCTGGGATTTGGGCACAGCAAGGACAGCCTGACCTATTCCGAGGAAACGACCGGGGTGAACCCGTTTCAGGACGTGCGCGTGCGTCGCGCCGTGGCGCAGGCGATCGACGTGGACGCGATCAACACGGTTCTCATGTCCGGCATGGCGGAACCTGCCAGCCAGCTGCAACCGGCAGGATTGTCGGGCTATTCCGAGGCAAACGCGGCGCGGCCTGCCTTTGACGAGGCGGCGGCCAAGGCCCTGATGGCGGAGGCCGGGTATGGGGAGGGCTTTTCGTTTGGGCTGCGCTGCACGAATGACCGCTATCTGAACGATGAGGCGGTCTGTCAGGCGATCACCGGCATGTTGCAGCGGGCCGGTCTGGATGCGCGGCTGGAGACGATGCCGGTGCGCAACTACTGGACCGAGCTGCGCGAGGGGAATTACGACATGTTCCTGCTGGGCTGGTCGCCGGGCACTTTTGATGCCGAACATCCGATCCGTTTTCTGGCGGCCACGCCCGATGGCACGCGGGGCACATGGAATTTCGGCGGCTATTCCAACGCGCGCGTGGATGAGCTGTTGCCGCTGATCCAGCAGGAGTTGGACGCGGACAAGCGGCAGGCCATGTTGGACGAGGTGGCAGCGATCCTGCAGGAGGAGGTGGCCTATGTGCCGCTTTATACCGAGCCGCTGGCATGGGCGGCGCGCGACGGGATCGACCTTGTGCAGCGCCCGGACAATTTCTTCATGCTGCGCTGGGTGACGGTGAACTGAGGCGCGGCCTTGGGGCAGGGTTCGCGGCGGTTCTCGCGGCGGACCCTGTTGCAGGGCATGCGGTGACAGCGTGATTTGGAGGCGTGATCAAATGCAGGGTGCCACGATGGCCATGACGTTTTCACATCGCGGACGAGGACGGGACTGACACCCGCTCCCGTCGCTTGATTGGATCGAGCATCCGGATTTGACCCCGGTTTGTGGCAGGCGCGTCCTGCCGGGAGCACCATGGGCGGCGATAGCTCAGGTGGAAGCGCGTCGGTTTTCCAGTCCGAAGGTCGCCGGTTCGAAGCCGGTTCGCCGCTCCAATTCCAGCCCGGTCCATGATGGTTTGCCTGTCAGTCGATCATTTCGGTCGCAAGACGGGTGTCGAGCAATTCCTGTTCCACCAACAGGTAGATATCCGTGGGCGGTGTGTTCAGGGAATAGCGCATCAGGCCCGGATCTATGCCCATTTCGATCAGGTAGTCGAGGGTCTGGCCCTGACCCAGATGGACCCTTTCCACCGCCAGAAAGGCGGGCATGTAGCCCGGCGCGTCGTAGAAATGCTGATGCATGCCCAAGGCCGCATCGCGTGAGGCGCGTCGCGTTTCGCCGGCGGCGAAGATGTAGGGGCAGGAGGACAGGCATACCATGCCGGGCAGCATCACGGTATCCGCTTCTGTCCGGCGCAGGTGACGGCCGATGGCGAGGGCTTCGCTGACCATCCCGCCCGGGCTGTTCAACGCGATGGTCGCGGGCGGTGTCTCGAGACTGGCCAGATGCGCGGCGAAGCGATCCGCGTCGCCCGCATTGATCATGCCGAGGATCAGCAGCGTCTGGTCGGCGGCGTCCGTCGGGATCATGCTGAATTCCAGCCGCGTGGGCATGTCGTCGGGCATGTCGATATCGGGCATGTTTGTGCGGTCGGTGAAACCGGGTTGCAGCCGGGCGGGATCGTAATGGCGGACCTGATCGCCGGGTGAGGCGGGGCCTGTGGGCAGGTCGCGCTGATCCGCAAGGCGCGGCCACCAGCGCGCGTCGATATCCGCGACGACCAGACAGGCGGCCAGAACGGCCTGCGCGATGAGCGCCCATTTCAGACCCTTGCCGATGGTCATGCGGGGTGTGGCGAGCCGGTCCAGCACGGGGTTACTCTGCCGCTTTCAGTCTGGCGTCGCTGTCCGGGTCTTGCGGCATGGCGCGGCGCAGGATCTCGGCATCGGCGGCGCCCATCGAGGCTTCGACATCCTTCATCGCGTTGATCGCGGCCTTGAGATCGGCGAGCGTCAGGGTTTCCTCGATGCTGAGCCCGTCGCGCCCGTTGCGGATCGCGGCCTGCGTGATGGCCAGCACGAAAACCAGAATGCCCGGAAGCAGGTCGATGGCGATCGCCCCGGCCCAGGAGGGCACGAAATTGCCCGCATAGCGTATCACGGCATCGGCGCTGGAGATCGGGTTATAGGCGGTCTCTTGCGGTGGGTCGATGGCCAGCACCTCGTCGGCGGCGCGGCGCAGGGTCAGGCTGCGTTGATCCAGCGCGTTCAGGACCGAGCCGATGGTTGAGGACTGTGCCTCGCGGATGGCGGCGCTGCGCCCGTCGAGTTCGGGCAGCACCACCGAGGCGGGCAGATCCTCGGCGGCGCGGGCGACGAGGGGGGCAACGGAATACTGGTTCAGACTGGCGATGACGCCGGCCAGACGCACGCTTTCCTCGGAAAAGGCGACCGAGCGCTGTTCGACCGGGCCGGGTGCCACGGTCAGCGCGCGCATGCGGCCCAGAATGGCATTGCCATCGGCAAAGGCGGTCGAGATCAGGGGTTGCTGTTCGGCGATCTGGCCTTCCAGATTGCGCAGTTCTTCGGTTTTCTGGGTCAGCACCCGGAATACCGCGCCTTCGCCACCTGTGCCGGACAAGGCGCCCGAACGTTCCTGATCGGCCAGCGCCTCGAACGCCTCGCGGGCGCGCTGCACCTCGCGGGCCAGCGCCTGACCGGACAGGGCGATCTCGTGGGATTGCTCCAGTGCGGCCTGATAGTCGCGCACGGTGTTTTCCAGATGCTGTTCGACGGCGGCCGACCCTGCAAGGGCGGCGGCGTTCAGCCAACTGGACATCGCGATGATGGCCAGCGAGCCGACGAAGGTCGAGATCGTGAGCCCGATGAAGCCCGTGGCGCTGCGCATCGCGGGCAGCAGGCGCAGCATGTAGCTCCAGAATACGAAGATGCCGACCGAGACGGCGATGGAATAGGCGACCGCCGCAAAGAAGGACATGGCCCCCGTGTCTTCAAGCAGAGAGGACACGCCGAGATAGGTATAGATGCCCGAGGCGACGGCCAGAACGCCCAGCGCAGCGGGGGTGAAGGTGTCGAGCCAAACCAGATGCCCTTCCAGTTCTTTGGCGGTGCGCAGGCCCTTGGCCTCGCTGGCTGTCAACTTGCGCGTTCGTTCACTCACATCACACCTCATCCTGCGGGGGCGCGCGGCACTGGCCCGCCCGGCGGCACGGCCGGGCGGCCGCGCTTCACAGGGCAGGATTGCCGGAAACGCGGGTCTGCACAAACAAGTTTTCCGTGATGCGGCTGTGTTCCGCCCGAGATGCGGGCTGCTTTGATCAGCGACGATGGGCCTGCGAGGAGGGCGAGATGGCGTTGGCGGTGTCTTGCAGCCTTGGCAGGATTTCCGCCTCGACGCGGGCATGGGTCCAGGTATGGGCCGAGACCGAGCATTGCACGGCGGCGAAGGCGCGACCGCTGGGTCCCGTGATCGGGCAGGCCACGCCGATTTCGGACAGGATCATCTGCCCGGAGGAGATCGCATATCCCTTTTCGACAGCGATGTTGATGCTGTCGCGGATCGAGTCGCGGTCGAGGGTCGTCTGGGAGGTGAACGCCTTGAGCGGCCAGGTGCGGATGGCGGCTTCGCGCTCTTCTGGCGGAAAGGTGGCGATCATCGCGCGTCCGCCGGAGGTCGAGAGCGCGGGAAGGCGGCGGCCGATCACGGTCGCGGCGAAATAGGTGCGTTTGCAGGGCAGGCGGCTGACATAGATGATGTGGTCGCCGGAAAGTTCGGCCAGATTGACCGTTTCGCCCAGATCCTGCGACAGGTCGATCAGTTTGGGGATGGCCTGTCCGACCAGTTGATCGGACCAGTAATAGGCATAGGCCAGTTCCAGCCAGGCATGCGAGGGGCGGAAGCGGCGCGTGACCGGGTCCTTGTCCAGCATTCCCTCGACATGGAGGGTGTTGGCCAGCCTCTGGACGGCGCTTTTGTCCAGATTCGTGCGCAGCGCCAGATCGGTCAGAGACAGTTCGGTATGGGTTTCATCGAAGGCCCGCAGGAGCCGCAGCCCCTTGGCCAGTGACCCGACGAAAAGTGTATTTTGTTTCTTTTCCAATCGCTTGCCCCCGCCGCGTCACAAAACCGTTACCCGGGGCCTTGACGCCCCGGCGTTAATCGGAATTTACTAACTAAATAGCAATTCATAATATCATATTATGATACTTGCTTGACGTCAAATGGAAAGCGGATCGCACTCCGCGACATCAGGGAGCTGGCAATGAAACTAACGGTCTTGAAAATGTCGGTCGCAGGCATCGCTCTGGCAGCCGCGACGGGCGCTGCATGGGCGGACAAGGCGAATGACACGCTGCGTCTGGCCTTTACCAAGGAGTTGGAGAATGTTGACAGCTACTTCAACTCGTCCCGCGAGGGCGTTGTCCTTCAGCGTGCCGTCTGGGACGGGCTGATCTATCGCGATCCGGTCACCAATGAATACAAGGGCAATCTGGCTACCGCCTGGGAGTGGATCGACGACACGACCATCGAATTCAAGCTGCGCGAAGGCGTCAAATTCCATGACGGGTCTGATTTCACCGCCGATGACGTGGTCTTTACCGTCAACTATGTCGCGGACGAGGCGAATGGCGTGAAAACGCAGCGCAACGTGAACTGGATGAAATCCGCCGAGAAGGTGGACGATTATACCGTCCGCATCATGCTGAAGGAGAAGTTCCCCGCGGCCATCGAATTCCTGTCCGGTCCGGTATCGATCTATCCCAGCGACTATTATGCCGAGGCCGGTCCCGAGGGGATGGGGCTGAAGCCGGTGGGCACGGGACCCTACAAGGTCGTGGATGTCACCCCCGGTCAGCATTTCGTGCTTGAGAAATATGAGGGCTATCACGACAGCCCCAAGGGTCAGCCGACCATCGGCAAGGTGGATATCCGCACCATTCCCGACGTGAACACCCAGATCGCGGAGCTGTTCAGCGGCACGCTTGACATGATCTGGCAGGTGCCTTCGGACCAGTCCGAGAAACTGGAGCAGATGGGGCAGTTCACGGTGGCCAACGAATCCACGATGCGCGTGGGCTATCTGGCGATGGATGCCGCCGGGCGGTCGGGCGAGGGACCGTTCACGGATGTCCGTGTGCGTCAGGCGGTCAACCATGCGATCAACCGCGAGGAACTGGTTGAGGCGCTGCTCAAGGGCAAGTCGCAGGTCATCTCGACCCCCTGTTTCCCCAGCCAGTTCGGCTGTGATGTGGATGCGGCGGTGTCCTATGACTATGATCCCGAAAAGGCCAAGGCCCTGCTGGCCGAGGCCGGTTATCCGGACGGGTTCACCACCGATTTCTATGCCTATCGCGACCGTGAATATGCCGAGGCGATCTCGAGCTATTTGAATGCGGTCGGTATCCAGACCAACTTCAAGATGTTGCAGTATTCGGCCCTGCGCGAGCTGAACATGAAGGGCGAGACCCCGATCTCGTTCCAGACATGGGGCAGCTACTCGGTCAATGACGCCTCGGCCATGGTCAGCCAGTTCTTCAAGCACGGATCGCTGGATGATGCACGTGACGACGAAACGCTTGGGTATCTGGACATCGCGGACAGCTCGACCGATCCCGAGGTGCGCAAGGAGAACTATGCCAAGGCGATCGAGCGTATCACGGAAGAAGCGTATTGGGCGCCGATGTTCTCGTACAACACCAACTATGTCTATACCAACGAGGTGGCCTATACGCCGACGGCGGATGAGGTGCTGCGCTTCACCACGATGACCTGGAACTGAGACCTGTTGCGGGGGTGCCTGTGCGCCCCCGCATTCTGACTGGCCCAGGACCGTTGGGCCAAGATCATACGCAGCGGCCAAGGGTCTGCTGCGCAAATCCAAGGTGATTGATCCCGTGCTTCACTTCATACTCAAACGGCTTGGGCTGGCTGTCCTTGTCGCCTTCACCGTGTCTTTCATCAGCTTCAGCCTGCTGTTCCTGTCGGGTGATCCGGCGGCGGCGCTTGCGGGGGAAACCGCGAGTGGCGAGGATATCGAGGCGCTGCGCAGGCTTTATGGCTTCGACCGGCCCATGCTGGTGCAA
>Ga0209347_1004172_pt1 | contig 15467 bp, 18 predicted proteins | sample AutmiccommuBRH23_FD_187382 | JGI IMG/M metagenome (GOLD analysis project Ga0209347, IMG submission 187382) | Deep subsurface microbial communities from Mt. Terri, Switzerland - Autotrophic microbial communities BRH/23 (SPAdes) (version 2) | ecosystem: Environmental > Aquatic > Deep subsurface >... | reverse complement strand
ATTTATGTGTTATTTTTTTTTTAATACCCTGGTTGGGTAAATCCTCCCGGCAGGTTATAATATTTCTATAGATGGCTATTGGTAGGAGGGATTTATAGATGCAAACCCAAATATACACTTACGAAGATTACTTAAAAATTAATGATAACAACCAGTATGAGCTAATCGGGGGTGAATTAATATTGGTTCCCGCGCCAAGAACTACCCACCAATTGGTAAAAGCTAATTTGGTTTGGCATATAACAACTTTTGTTCGTATTAATAAACTTGGAAAAATACTTGACGCGCCCACCGATGTTTTTTTAAGTAATAAAGATAAACCGCAGCCTGATATACTTTTTATTGCTGGAAACCGTTTGGATATTATTACCGAAGATTACATCAAAGGCGCACCTGATTTAGTTATTGAAATACTCTCCCCATCAACGGCAAGCTATGACAAAGTTAAAAAAAGCAAGATGTATTATACTTATGGTGTTAAAGAATATTGGATTGTCGATCCAGATGCCAAAGTAGTTGAGGTTTTTACCTCTGGTGAGAAAAACTGGAATCTAGTTGAATCGTATGACAAAGACGGGATTCTAGTATCACCTTTATTGCCAGGACTACAGATCGAGTTAAAAGACATCTTTGGAGGATAAACGGAAACCCCCTTTTATAAAAACCCCCCCATATAACAATCTGCATAAATAAATTAAAATGGTAATTAATTCATGTCAACAGACTGTTTTGTATTAAAAAAATACATCTCTGACAACCCTTTCTAGCTGTTTTATGTTGCTGCACTGAAAAACACTGTGGCAGTAGGTGGCGTACTTTGACATTATTCCGTCCTCCCTGTCCCAGCTGTCCTTTGGGGCCGGGTTAAGCCAGATGACTTTTTTTGCTTTGCGGGTGATGCCCGCGAAGTGATCGATCCCATCGGGCTTATAGTTGTTGCGGGCATCGCCAAGTATTATAAGCGTTGTCCTGGGACCCACCACCCCGCCGTACTCCTCCTCAAACTGCCTCCATACCTCTCCGTAGTCAGAAAAACCAGTTTGCCATATACCGGTGTTTCTTAAAATCTCAGATATCTTTTTTTCCGCGTCCCAGCCCCTGATCATGGGTGTTACTTCTTCCACAGCGTCCACAAAGGCAAAGGATCTGGCCCATCGAAACCTGTCCTGAATGGCGCTGACCAGTAGCATCATAAATCTGCTGAAATTTGCCACCGAGCCTGACAGGTCACATAGAATAACAATTTCAGGCTTTACCGGCTGCCTGCAGCGAAAAAGAAGCTTTACCGGTATTCCACCGTGGACCCCGGCCAGGGCCGCGGTTTTCCTGAGATCCACCTTTCCGGAGGGAGAGGGGGCGTACCGGTAGCCTGGCTTTACGGCAAGGCTTTTTCCCAGCCTTACCAGTTTTCTTTTTATTTCCCGGGACTGGTCGTAATCAAGTCTGTTAAAGTATGTCTCCTCGGCGTTGAGGCGTGACAGCACCCGTTCATGACTATGGTGCCAGATGCGCCTGTCAATTTCTTTTGCGGCAATTTCAGAAAACCTGTTCAGCCTTTCCAAAACAGCCCACCGGTCCGGTCCTGTTTTACTTTCACAGATTTTTTTCAGCAACTCCTCTCCCTCTGCCCAACCGGAAATATTCCTGAGCTGTCGGTGTAATTCACTGTCCCGGGGAGAGTCTTCGGAGATGCCGTCCAGGGCGCGCTTTACCAGCTGGCGCATTTTTTCTTCACTGCCGTCCAGTATGGCAGAAACGAACTTTTCCGGAGCAGCCATTGCTTCAGGGGGGCGGTTTTTGCCGTGCCCGGTCGCGCCCCTGCCGGCCATGCCCCCGGGCATGGCAGCAGCGACCACTTTCTCCGATAAACGAATTTTTTCATTCCCTATGAAGTTTTTTAGATGATCCAGTCTCTTTTGAAAAAGGAATGGTTCCATTTTGGGGTCAGGTGCCAGGCTCTGGGCCGGCCTAAATATGCCGGAGGACTTCCCCCTTTCGTCCCAGTATAATTCAAAAAGACTGTGTAGAGCGGGGATTTGGCTTTCTTGCTTGATAATAGTGGCCTCCATGGCCAGAAGAAAACCCTCCCGGTCAGTTCCGGTGAGCTTTAAGGCTTCAGTCAGATCAAGTACTTCGCCAGGGGAGACTCTTATCCCGGCCCTGCGCAGAAGTCCTGTAAAATGCATTATCTCAGACAGCAAAATGCATCACCCTGCTGGTAAATTCCTCCATACTTTTAAACAGTTCAAAGGAATTATTAATGTACTCGCAGTTAATTGAGCCCTGGATTCTCATCTCCCTGCGGCCGATATTGTAACTGGCTTCCAGTCCCTGGGGCGATGCCTTAAATACATGGAATTCCCTGTCCTTAATGAACCCAAGCTGAGACATCAGGTCCCGGGGTGAAAGTGTAATCCCTGTTATTATTCTGCTAATTTCCAATTGTTTTATCTTCAATATGCTGAGAAGATTTGCAAAATGGTCACCGGTGTTCCAGGGCTCCGTAAGGTACAGTTCAAGCTCCACCCGATTTTCCTTTTTGCGGGAAATTTCAATGCGGTTGTCCCTTCCAGGCAAATCAACCTGGAAATCACCGGTTTCCGAAAAGTATATTTCTCCCGGGCTACGATTGAAAAAAACCTCCAGTACTCCTTCGTCGATATGGGCAGAGGCTGTGGACACCACCGGTGACATACTGGCGGGCTGGTGGAAATTCTCTCTCTCCGGGGTAATCAGGTCCAGTCCTTCGGTGAGGTTAACCATTGAAACGGCATTCCTGCAGTGTAATTCACTTTCCCTGAAGTGGGGAGAAAATTTTACTTTTACAATTGCCAGTCCACCCTGGATAATAACCTCAAAATGGGCAGATAGGGACACATCCCTGGAGGTCCATCTTTTTTCAATCCGCCCGCAAATTTCGCCTGCCTCCAGGTCAAGGTGCTCCAATATATCAAGGCTTGACACCAGCCGGGTCAATGGCCTGGCAGAGCATGTGACTATTATCTTCTGAGGGCACTCTATTTCATAAAAGCCTGTGGAAAAGGAGGCCGGCTTAACGGTAAAGAGCCTCCTGTTGAGATTATCAGCCAACCAGGGCAGTGTTAGCGTGAAAAGCATGTAGCTGTCGGTTATCTCCGCCTCAAGTCCTTCGGCCAGAAACAAGCCTCCCTCTGGCCTGAAACCATTCAGCCCCTTGAGATATGTCAGTATTTCAGCTTTTTTACCCACATCTCTGGTAAGTATTTCGATCTTCATGCCTGCTCCCGTTTCCAAGTCTTTTTTAATATTCTGTCTGCTACAAATATGTTATCATTACATGGGGTGTTCAGTAAAATGATTAATTTATTCGAGTGTGTAGAAAATGTACAGGACGGGCTATTGAGAAGCGGATATATTGCGGACAGGAAAACGGCCACCACTGTATTTCTGGCAGCCAGACTGGAAAAGCCCCTTCTGGTTGAAGGGCCGGCAGGTGTGGGCAAGACTTTCCTGGCTGGCGCGCTGGCAGTTGCCACCGGCTCCCGACTGATAAGGCTGCAGTGCTACCCCGGGCTGGACGAGGGAAAGGCCCTTTACGAATGGAACTACCAGAAACAGCTTTTATACCTGCAGACTCTGAAGGAAAACAGCAACTGGGATGAAATCAGGGCGGGGGTGTACACCAGTGAATTTTTACTTCCAAGACCTGTGTTAAAGGCCTTCCTCTCCACCGGGCCGGTGGTTTTGCTGGTGGATGAGGCTGACAAGAGCGATGACGAACTGGAAAGCTTCCTGCTTGAGGCTCTTTCCGAGTTTCAGGTTTCCATTCCGGAGTTGGGGACAGTGCGGGCAAAGAATAGACCCCTGGTAATAATAACCAGTAATAACTCCAGGGATTTTAGCGATGCTCTGAAAAGGCGCTGCCTTCACCTTTTTATAAATTTCCCGGACGCCCGGCGGGAAGAAATAATAATCAGGATGCACGTTAAGGAAATAAGTGAATATTTGGCAGGCCAGGTGTCGCTTTTTCTTTCCAGGGTCCGAAGGATGGTTTTAAGAAAGCAGCCCGGTATAGCTGAGACCATAGACTGGGCCAGGTCCCTTATGGCATTGAATATTGAGGGCCTGGATCCCGAAGCTGTTTCCATGACCATAAATGCCCTGGTGAAATACGAGGAAGATGTGGCTGCTCTGGAAAGCAGGCTGGAAGAACTTATCCCCCCGGGTACCGGATCAAGTGACAACGGCCCGGATTTATCGGACAGGAGCCCTCTTCTCAGTGTAGACTCTGATAGATTGTCCAGGTTTAATTTTTAAATTAAGCCCCTTCTATCCTGACCAGGGCCTTTCTCTTTCTGGGACCGTCAAACTCGCAGAAAAATATGCCCTGCCAGGTGCCCAGCATCAGCCTGCCCCCGCTGATGAACACCGAAACCGAGCTTCCCATGAGGGACGCTTTAATGTGGGCGTCGGAATTTCCCTCTCCGTGGAGGTAATCCCCCTTAAGGGGCACCAGCCTTTCCAGTCCTGCAATTAAATCCCGAACTACATCGGGGTCGGCGTTCTCATTTATTGTTACTGCCGCCGTGGTGTGGGGTATGAAAATACTTGCCATTCCCTCTTTTATCCCCAACCCTTTGACCAGTCCCTGAATTTTTTCGGTAATGCCGATGAAATGAATTCTCTTTTCACTGTTTATTTCCAAAGTCACCGGTGTCATCATATGCTTCCCCCCCTTGAAAATAGCTGTAAGCTATAAGCTCACCCGGGGTTGAACAAGCACTACGCAACGTTTAGTCTCCCCCATATTTCACTCGGTTAAGTTTGTTTAACGTATAGCTTACAGCTTACAGCCAAAAACAAACCGGCCCTCAGGCCGGCTGTGTTTTTAAACATTTTGGGCTGTTTTAAAACCCAGGTTAAAGGTAAGTATTTCAAGTTTTACAGACAAATCAACATTCCTTACCTCGATATGATCAGGCAGGTTCAGGGGGAGTGGAGCGAAATTAAGTACTGCCTGCAGCCCGCATTTTATCATGGCATCGGAAACATCCTGAGCGGCCCTGGTGGGTGTGGCGATTATTCCAATCCTGACATTATGTGCGTTAACGACCTCCGGCATGGCCTCCATGGGGAGAACTTCCAGCTCGCTAATTCTTTTCCCTATCTTTGACAGGTCATTGTCAAACACCCCTACTATACTGAATCCCCTGGCGTTAAAACCTTTATAAGTGCATAGGGCCAAACCCAGATTTCCCGCCCCCACCAGTATAAGGTTCCAGTGTCTGTCCAGTCCCAGTATTTTCAAGGTGTATCTCATCAGATCCTTGACATTGTAGCCTACTCCCCTGGTGCCAAACTCACCGAAATAGGCCAGGTCTTTCCTTACCTGGGCTGGCGAAACTCCTACCCCATCGGCTATCTCCCCGGAAGAAATAGAGGATACTCCGTTTCGATCGAGCCTCTCCAGAAATCTTGAATATATAGACAGTCTGGTAACAGTAGCCTCAGGGACCCTTAGTGTTTTCACAAAGCCCCGCCTCCTAACCTCAAAAATTTATATTATCAATACTTGCATTGTAAAGGACTTAAAGTTACTAAATTCACATGATATATTTTTTATATCATTAGTTCGATTCCCTGTCAAATTATAAATATGTTAAAATACCTCTTTTTTCCTCCGTTATTTGCTGTTGCGCATTATTTTTCTGTATTGTTGGAATTTTCTTTCCTAATACTTTAATATTTTTTAGAAACACCCTGGCTGGTGCCCCGTCCATTCCTAAAAGCAGCAGCGGCAGGCAATACAGATAGTATTGCCCTGCCGGGATGTGTTCCAGACGCATGTTCTCAATAATCAAAACTCCGGCATCCAGCAGTATACTGTGGCTTTCCGTAAAATCAGGCGGGTCCGGTGATGGGGTGTCCAGGCCTAAAAGCAGTATTCCCAATTCCACCAGATGTCTTGAGGTTTCAGGTGTTAAGTAGGGTTGGTCGGAGACGTCTTGCCGGTAACCCGTTTTTATTATGATCCTGGAAGTCTTTTTAAGCCCCCGAAGGTGTGCTTTCTCAATTTTTTCAACCCCCCCCAGGTCCCGGAGAAGGGTTTTGCCCATAAGTATTCCCGGGTCAATCCGGTCAACAGTTTCCCCATCTTTAAAAAAGTGGGCCGGAGCGTCAATATGGGTGCCGGTATGGGTGCCCAGGGCTATACTGTGGACATCAACACCGTGGCTTTCTATTTTCATTATCTGGCTAAAAAAAACTTCCGGATCCCCCGGGTAGACTGGCATTCCCGGGTAAACCGGCTTAGTGGCGTCGTATATCAATATGTAACTCCCCAATTAACCATCTATTTCCTTGTTCTTCCCTCAGCACATTAATAGGTATACCTCTTTAGGCCTATACCAGTCAATAGTATTTCCTTAAAATAGCCAAAATTCGATCCGAACTGCCGTCATGGTCTTTTAAACAAGCCGGTGAGTTTTTTAACCTGTGCCACTGCCGCCGATCCCAGGCGCACCATATCTACATTGCTGTTGTATACAAACTGCTTAATACCGGGAATGTTAATGGATTTCATTAGAAGGTTCAGATGGTCGTTATTCACATCGTTAAACATATCTCTTAGCAAAAGGGAGTGCAGCATATCCTCCTTCAGCTGGAACAGCAGGTCTTCATAATTCCTGCCGGTGGCAATGGACCTGGCGGCAAGAACCCCGCTCTTTACTGAGGACGCCAGCCCGAATCCCAGAAAAGGCTCCTGAAAGCCTCCGGCTATACCAACGAAAAGCATGTTTCCCACCTGGTGAGGGTAGATAAACCCGGCGTTGTGCTCTATCAGGATTTCATTGACCAGATCATAGGGCAGTTTTTCCATTTCCCAGAATTTTTCCCAGAGAATTCGTGCCTTTTCCGGAGTCCTTTCGGTCACTATCAATCCTAAAAAGGCCCTTTTTGGCTCAATGGGGCAGAGATAGGCATAGCCTGTCAAGCTATACCTGGTGTCCACCCACATATGCATCCTGGTCATGTCAAATTTCCCTAACACCACTCCACCTATCAACTTTGTCGGGTATATCAGAGACCAGATTCCTTCGGTCCTGGAAGAATTATAGCCCCCGTCGGCCACCACCACAAAGTCGAAGCGCCGGGACAGCTCCAGGTAGTCGACCTGGGTGTTGGTTACCAGTTTTGATTTTATTCTGCTGTATAATTGGCTTTCCACCGAGGCGGGATCATGTCCCCGCATGACAAAATAACCCAGGTTACCGTTTACGGCAACCTGTTTTTGGGGAGATTTCATGATTATGTGCTTTATCGGGCCTATGGGACGAATATCAATGCCAAATTTTTTATTGAGATGCCCCAGAGGGTCGTATGGCCTTGTAAATAGCTGGAGTACCGCTGCGCAATGGTCAAAAAGCTCGCCCGGGCGATGCCTCTTTTCAAATAGTACCGGCAATATGCCATGTTTTTCCAACTCCAGGGCACAGGCCATCCCGGAGGGCCCGGCTCCTACAATTGCCACCTTCACTTATATACCTCCAGTCTATAATGGAGCATTGTTCCCCTGTCGGGTATATATATCCGCTCCAGAGACAGAATAAAGAGTAATTCTATAAAATAAGGAGGCTAAATATGTCTGTACTGAATGACCGGGATTTGATGAAATACGGGTTAAGGGAAGCTCTAACCAGAGAAAGCCATATGATTGTCAAAATAAAAACCATTTATAAATCCACCCGGGACAAAAAACTGAGGAATCTTTGCCTCAACCTGCTGGCATCTGGTGACAGCAGGCTTTTAATGCTGAAAAAGGAAATGAAAAACCACAATATAAATTAGTAAGCTTATAGCTTATAGCTATTTTCAGATTAGGAGCTGATTGTAATTGAAAACCATAGACCTTCTTTATGACCTGATGCTGGATAAAATAAGCTCCCAGCTTTTTTACAATGAAATCATGGTGGGTATGGTTAATCCGGCAGCCAGAGATTTTTTTAAAACCCTGCGGGATGAAGAAGACAGGCACCTGCAGGAAATTCGCCGCCAGTTTCTGGCCCTGGAATCAACACCCATGATATTAAAAAACTATGTCAGGGGAATTCAACCGTAAGCCTATCTTCTGCCCTCCAGTCGGTCCACCAGTGTCAGCCATAAGCCAAATGCCACCGCCACCAGACCGTTAAGGGCGATAAAAAGCCAGAGACTCATTTTCATACAGATAACTCCTTTTGCTGCTACCGTAGTGTATGACCCCGTTTTTCAAGGACAATATATTCCCCTATGTAGCTGAAGGCTGTGAAAACAATCAAATCCACCCCCAGGCTGGCCAGATAGTTCCAGTGGAGGTAACTGGCCCCCCCGGAACTGACCAATAAAGTTTCCACCGCCAGGTACGACAGAGTAAAGGCCAGTATATTGGCGGCCTGTAGCTTTCGGTTCGGGCTTATATACTGAAAAAAAAGCACTCCGGCGGTGAGAAGAGGGCCGCCGGCATAAAGTATTGAAACCAGAAGCCAGGGCTGAGTATCGAAGAGGTAGAGACCCATCTTGTGGCCGGCCCAGTCCACCAGGGACCCCAGTGCCACGGCTATAATTCCCCCGTAAATGGTTTTATTGAGCCTGTCTTTGTCCACAAATATAAAAAAGATAATCCAACTATAGATAAAAACTATGGCCCAGAGAATGGTCATCTCCTCCCAGATGGTAATTTTGTTTTCGGACAAATAATATTATTTCCGCTATGACTTCTTTTTACCCGGAATAAGCTATAAGCGTTAAGCTTTAAGCTGTAAGCCTCATCCGCAAAACTCTATTTGGTTAACGGGTATTTTTGACTCTTACATATTTCAGGGTTTCCCGGTAAAAATAAATAAAAATAGAGGGGAATATCTTGAAAAAAATACTTAAAAATTTAATTCAGTTAATTTCATACAGGGAAAGTGAAGATCCCGAGGCTTTTGTATTGAAGGAAAACGGATTCGACCGAACCGCTTCTAATGATATTCAGGGAAAAAATGGGGGATCTTACGGCCATACTGACACCGAAGGCAATGATATAAGGAAGGGTCAGGAGGAGGACGCCTCCCAAAGTAAAAGCCAAAGCCGTTCCCGGCGCAGAATAAAGAGGGGCGGCGCTGAAGCAGGGGCCGAGCAGGAAAGAAATGGCGTTGACCGGGTAACCGGGGACCTGGAGCTGAACCGTAAAAAGATAGACAGTATATATGGACTTCCAGACAATAAAGACCTTATTGTGCGCAGTTTTGTCATGGGAACAAATCCTCCCGCCGGGGGGTTTGCCATTTTCATTGACGGGCTGGCTGACCGCACCACAGTAAATCTGCTGCTGCAGAATCTGATGGTGTACACCAGGATGTACTGCCCCGGTGAGGCCTCTCCCGCCTATTATATTATGAAGAATCTACTTCCCGGCAGCCAGATCAGGACGCTGGACTCCTTTGAAAAGATCACCGATGCAGTAAATTACGGAGACACGGCATTTTTTTTCCAGGGATCGGCCTCGGCCATAGTGGTGGAGACCAAGGGCTGGGAGCACCGCACCGTCAGTCGCCCAAACTTGGAGCAGACCATCTCCGGGCCCCAGGAGTCCTTTGTGGAAAACCTGCGGGTCAATACCGGGCTTGTCAGAAAAATAATAAGGTCGGAAAAGCTGTACACCGAATTACTTCAAATAGGCGTCCGCTTCCGTTCCGACGTGGCCGTAATGTATTTGAAAGACCTGGCCAACCCAGAGCTGGTGGCCGAGGTCAAACGTCGCGTTTCCTCTATAACAGTGGATTATATCAATGACATCGGCATTCTGGAGCAGTATATAGAGGATGATCCCTACAGCATGTACTCCCAGGTACTTACCACCGAGCGCCCGGACAGGGTGGCATCCTACCTGGCCGAGGGAAAGGTGGCTATCATACTGAGCGGCAGCCCCTTTGCCCTGGTGGTGCCGGTGACAATGTACTCACAATTGCACACCGGGGAGGAAATTTACCTCCGCTGGCAGTACGGAACTTTTTTAAGGTATATAAGAACAATTTCCTTTTACCTGGCCCTGCTTCTGCCCGGGTCATATCTGGCTGTAGTGCTTTTCCACCAGGAGATGGTGCCCACCGAGCTATTGCTGGCCATAGCGGGCAACCGGGAAAAGGTTCCCTTCCCCACTGTGGTGGAAATGCTGATGATGGAGTTTTCCTTTGAGCTGGTAAGAGAGGCCGGGCTGCGTATTCCCGGCATCATCGGATCCACCATAGGCATAGTTGGGGCGTTGATACTGGGCCAGGCGGCGGTGCAGGCCAACATCGTCAGCCCCATTCTGGTAATACTGGTGGCGGTGACCGGATTGGCCTCCTTTTCCATACCCAGTTACTCACTGGCCTTCACGGTAAGGGTATACCGCTTTTTTTACATATTTTTGGGCGCGGTGCTGGGTTTTTTCGGTATAGCAATAGGGCTTTTTATTCAGATAATGCTGACCACAAACCTGAAGTCCTTTGGAGTCCCCTTTTTGTCCCCCACCGGCCCCCGGACATACTCCGGACCTGATATAGTATTCAGGTTACCCATATTTATGCACCGGCGAAGGCCGGATTATTTAAACCCCCGGGATAACATAAGGATGCCCAGGAATCCCAGGGGCTGGACAGAGGAGGGAAGCGGCGGTGAAAAACAGGGTTAGTTTCGGCATGGCCGAGGCCGTAGTGCTGCTCACCATATCCAGCATGGCCAGAATATTTATGCCATTCCCCAGGACCCTGGTCGAGCTTGCCGGTCCCGCCGCCTGGCTTTCCTCGATGGCCGGGCTTTCTCTGGCCCTTCTGCAGGTGTTGCTCTTCTATTTTCTTTTAAAGCCTCATCCCGATAAAAACCTTATGGACATAACCGGCCGAGCCCTGGGCAAAGTGGCCGGCGCCGGGGTAAACATATTCTACGCAATATTCTTTATGTTAATTAGTGCTGAATTCACCAGGACCTTCAGTGAGACACTGATCTTGTCGACCCTTCCCCGGACTCCAATCAGCGTTGTGATGACAAGCTTTATTCTGATGGCGGTTATGGGGGCCTACCTGGGACTGGAAACCATGGCCCGCTCGGCCCGTTTAACCTATCCCTTTGTGCTGGTGGGTATTTCACTGATTTTTTTCGGCCTTATCCCCCTGTGGGATTTTACAAATCTTTTCCCGATACTGGGAACCGGCCCGGTTGATGTATTTATTAAAGGCGGATTTTTTTCATCAGCGATTACTGAGATACTGCTCGCGGCTGTTATCGTGCAATCCTTCAAAGGTCAGCATATGTATGGAAAAATTGTCTCCAGGGCAATGATAATGGGTTTTGTGTATTTGATTCTTTTGGAGTTGATTTTTATTATGACGGTAAACTGGAACGTAGCCCAGGAATCAACACTACCCTTTTACCAGTTGAGCCGTCTGATTTATCTGGGTAGGTTTTTCCAGAGGGTGGAGTCAATTTTTATAATTCTCTGGGGCTTCATCGCTATAATAAAAATAGCTTTATCATTGTATGCCTCAGCCTATGTTCTGGCCGAGACATTCAGTCTTCCTGATTACCGGCCTCTAATAATGGCTCTTGCGGTTATTGGTTACTCCATTAGTATAATACCCCCGGACCTTCCGGCCAGTATTCAATTTGATAAATTCATCAGGGATTTCGCGTTTCTGCCTACAGTAATACTGCCGGCGGTGGTGCTGGCGGTGGACAGGTTTAGGATGAGGGGTGCTTAAAGATGAAGGCGGCTAAATTCATGATCGCGTTATGCCTGTTAATAGTCCTTTCAGGCTGCTGGGGAAGCCGGGAAACAGATGAAATCGCCTATGTGCTGGCTATGGGTTTCGATATTGGCCCTGATAATAACTTTCTATATACCTTCCAGATTGCCAACCCCAGAGCAATTGCCGGTGTTACCAGTGGCGGAGGTGGCGGAGGTGGTGGAGGAGAGGGAGACAAACCACTGATTAATACCACCATTGTTGCAAGACGGCCTATTTCCGCCTTCAATCTGCTCAACGTCAAGTACAGCAGAGAACAATCCCTGCTTCATACAAATGCCTTTATTATTTCTGAGGAGGTGGCCCGGCAAGGTCTTGGACCATTCCTCAATCCCTTCGAACGCTTCCGGGAAACCAGGGGTACCGCCTTTATCTACATATGCCGGGGAAAGGCCAGGGATTTCATAGAAAAAAGCCAGCCTGTACTGGAGATAAGCCCGGGAAAACGGTATGAACTGAGGGAAATTACCAGCAGAGTGCACGGCTTAACACCGTCAACGAAGTTTCATGAATTCTACGAGCACACTAAATCAGATGACATAAATTCCGTCGCGCCACTGGTGGGCATAGGCAAAGTAAAACTGGATGAGGGTAAAAAGCCAGTTCCTGGCCGCATGGGTGATTATCTGGCCGGACAAATACCATCAGGAAGCGAGGATTCTCAGTTTATCGGGGCTGCCGTTTTTAAAAGTGAAAAAATGGTGGGAACCCTAACCGGGGATGAGGTCAGGTATCTGAACATTCTTAGAGGGAGACTGGAACGCTCCTTTATTCTTGTACCGGACCCTCATAAAAAGGGAGAAGCGGTGGGGATTAATGTGAGTCAGGCCAGAAGTCCCCGGATAAAGGTTGACCTGGACGGGGATAATCCCGGCATTACGGTCGATGTTTATATAGAAGCCGAGTTATTTGGCATCTCCAGCGGGGAAAACTACGAGGCCCCCGAAAAGAAGAAGGTAATGGAGAAGGCACTGAAAGATTTAATAAAAAAAGAGTGCCAACTCATAGTCAACCGCTCCCAGGAAGAATTCAATTCGGATATATTCGGCTTTGGCAGGCACGCCAAGAAGAAATTCCTCACCCTGGACCAGTGGCGGAAATATAACTGGGCGGAGGCCTATAGCCGGTCCAATGTGGCAATAAAGGTAAATCTAACGATCAGGCGCACAGGGTTAATGCTTAAAACCAGTCCTTTTAGGGACTAATGGCGGGGTGGGTAAATTTGAACTGGATTATAGCCCTTATACCCCTGGGGGTGTCCTATTATACCTATACCTACGGTGTATGGGTATGGCGCAAGGGTAATCGGGCCGGTGGGGCCGGAATATTTATTTTGGCTGCCGTCACTCTGTTGATTTCCTTTTACTCTATATTTTTTCGTAGGGGGTATTAAACGCCCAGTTGAATACCTGCGGACAAAACCAGTGATGACAGCACCCCTGCCGCTATTCCCGCCCTGGCCAGGGGGGGATGCATGCGCAGGGACTCCGGTATAAGCTCCATCATTATTATATAAAGCAGAGTGCCGGCCCCGATGGCCAGAATGAAAGACAGCATGCCGGGGATGGCCGCCATCCACAGTCCGGCCAGCATGGTTCCCAGGGGAAGCGTTAGTCCAACCCCCACCGGAATGGCCAGGGCCAGTATAGGTCTTAGCCCTCCCATTGCCAGTACTCCACAAAGGGCCATTCCCTCGGGTATATTGTGAAAGCCTATGGCTGCCGCTAACAGCAGTCCAATATCTTTGTCGGCTTCCAGGCCGGCCCCGATGGACAGCCCTTCGGGCAGGTTGTGCATGGCCACCCCAAGGGCGAAAAGATAGCCCGTCCTCAGTATACTTCCGCCTTTTCCGCCTGAAATAAACACCCCCCGCCCCCGGTTCCCTGACACGCTTAAATGTGGAAATACCAATCGGGCGAACTTTCCAAAGGCCATTCCCGCCAGCATCCCCACCAGAGCGGCTTGCCAGGAACCAGTTTTAAGAGACTGGGGCAGCAAGTCAAAAAATACCACGGTAAAGCCTATTCCTGAAGATAAACCCAGCAGCGCGGGTATAACCCTAATCCCGGCCATTCCGGCCAATGTGGCCAGTACCCCCCCCATTCCGGTGGCAAGGCCGGATAAAAGCGATATGATTAATTTTTCATCGGTCAGCAAAGCGCTCCACCCCATAATACCAATATCTACTTAAAAAGAATACTGCAGGCAGCCTCCGGATATAACCTATATTGTTGACATAAATTGTCCGGTAAAATCATGTATAAAGAAGAAAATCGCCCTGGCGGGCGATTAAGCATTAGCAATCATTTTCTTAATATAATTATTTTGCACTGTTGTGCCGATAATGCTTTAGAGCGGCCTCTATAATAGTATTGACACAGGCGTCGTTTAGCGAATAAAACATCATTTTTCCCTGCCTGCGATGTTTCGCAAGGCCGACATTTTTTAAAAACCGCAGATGATGTGACGCGGCGGCCACGGTAGATCCTATTATGCTGGCCACATCGCACACGCAGAGCTCATCCCGGGAAAGGGCATACACTATTTTAATCCTGGTATCATCGCCCAGTGCTTTAAAAACAGTGGCCAGGCCATCTGTGACACTTACCTCGGACCGCAGGCGCTCCACCTTTTCTTCGTTGAAACAGAAGATTTCACAGGTGTCATTCTGCTTCTCCACCTATTCATACCCTCCCCTTAAAACTATGCCTGAACATTATAATAATGCCTGGATGATATTATGTCATTAATTTTATAAAAAAGCACCTATGGTGCAAGCCTTTTCTGAATGCTGACAGAGGAAGCTTTTTTGAAACGCTCTTAACGGAAAGTCGGAAACAGAGGAGAACTATACTTTCCTAAGCGTTATAAAAAAGCACCTATGGTGCAAGTCTTTTCTGAATGCTGACAGAGGAAGCTTTTTTGAAACGCTCTTAACGGAAAGTCGGAAACAGAGGAGAACTATACTTTCCTAAGCGTTATAAAAAAAAGGGCTTCCGCCCTTTTAAATTAAGGAATTATTCTGCAAAAACCGTGAAAATGTTCACCCCAGTAATAGCCATGCACCGAGTCGATCATAACCCCGTGGCTGGAGGTTGAACTGATGAATTTGCCACCCCCAAGATATATGCCCGTGTGCGTAATCACGTCTCCTGTAACGAAGGCCACAATGTCGCCGGGCCTTGCATCCTTCTCGGAAACTTCCCTGCCCTTGTTGTATTGTTCTTCAGCCGTTCGGGGTAGATCAACTCCAAAATTGTTGAAAACATACCTCATATAGCCGGAGCAGTCAAAACCTTTTGGAGATTGTCCTCCAAACAGATATGGCGATCCTATTAAAGACCTGGCATAGTCAATAATTATTTCAACACGGCTTGTCCCCCTGGAAACCTCATCTGGCGGTGTTGTTTGACTGTTTATTGATATTATCAGCGTCTGGCCCGGGAATATAATGGTGGAATTCAGTGAATTTATAGTTTTAAGCTTTTCAACCGAAATACCGTTATTGACTGATATTTTCCAAAGGGAGTCTCCCGGTGCCACCGTATAAAATGTGTCGGCAAAAGCAGCGGACGGAAGTACTGCCAGTGCAAGTCCGATTAGAGCGGCCCCGATAAAACACCTTTTTCTCATTAAATACCAACTTTCCACACCTACGAGGTTAGCTGACGGGTTGGGGCC
>Ga0209347_1004171_pt1 | contig 15467 bp, 15 predicted proteins | sample AutmiccommuBRH23_FD_187382 | JGI IMG/M metagenome (GOLD analysis project Ga0209347, IMG submission 187382) | Deep subsurface microbial communities from Mt. Terri, Switzerland - Autotrophic microbial communities BRH/23 (SPAdes) (version 2) | ecosystem: Environmental > Aquatic > Deep subsurface >... | reverse complement strand
GCCTCTTAGTCCCGGTTTAGACGTGGATGATAAAGTAACCGTAATCTTGTTTGGGAATAATGTTTTGGGAACCGGCAGTGAGGAACTAGGCGAAACACTGATAAAGAGTTTCTTCTATACCATGGTAGAAAGTGATCGGAAACCAAAGATACTGATGTTTATCAATAAAGGCGTATATCTCACATGTGAGGAATCGCCGGTATTGGCCCAGTTAATGGTATTAAAAGAAGCCGGAGTTGATATTCTTTCTTGCGGAACTTGTTTGGACTACTATCATCTAAAAGACAAGTTTTGCGTAGGGAATATAACTAACATGTACACTATTCAAGAAAACTTGATGATTGGGGAACGCGTTTTAACACTTTAGATATCACTTGCGGATGTAACTTGACTACGGTGGCTTTTCTCTTTTGTTACTCCTAAAATTCTATTAAGCCTTGTATTGGAGGAGGGATTATATTGCTAACAAACCAACCGGTTCTTTTAGTTGCAGGGTTTATAGCCATGATAACAATTATTCTGCTGTTATATCTTCGGATGAGAAACAGCGGGGACGTCAGCAGTAAGCTTCAGTCATTAGGGGCGGATGAAGCAGCTCGGTGGCTATTAGAGCATAAGAATAAGTTAACGGAACGAGCATCGGACATTGAAGAGGCATTAGCTGGTAAGGAACTGCAAAGACGTTGGGAGCAGCGTTTGCTTAGAGCAAATCCGGATATGCAAACCGATATAGTAACCGCAGTGGCAGAATTTGGCGGAATACCGGGGCGCCGCTGGTTGGTACGCATGTTAAATCAAAATAACCCGGGAGTACAGTTTGCTGCAGCGGCCAGTTTGGCCAAATTCGCCGATCATCAATTGTTAGCTGACATAATTCCTCTTTTAGCTAGTAAGTATCCCGGTGTACCCGCTCGTGTAGCTGAAATCATTATGGCTATGGGTAAAGAGTCTGTCGATCCATTATTAAAACATATGCAAAAAGCGGATGAAGAGAAAGAATTGGTAATTCATATCTTGGGGGAATTAGGGGAACCCGAGGCGTTGGATCAAATACTTGCTGACTTGTACCATCCTCGAGATAGTGTCAGAAAAGAAGCCGTAATTGCTTTAGGTAAACTGGCAGATAATCAACAGGGGGCCGAAGGATTGATTACAGCTTTGCGGGATGAAAATTGGCAGGTGAGGGCTCAGGCGGCACGTGTTGCAGGATTACTGGGTGTAGAAGAGGCGGCAAGCATATTAAACGAACTACTCAACGATGGTCGTTGGGAAGTGAGTACTCAAGCCCAAAAAGCGCTGAAGGCGTTAAGCTAGGGGGGATTGATTTGCAGGAAATCTTAGATCAGATTGTTAGTTTTGTCGGGCCGTACATAACATATTCATTATTAATCTATTGGATGTTGGGAATCGTTAAAGTACTTCTACTTTTATTAGCGGCACGCTTAGCTATTTTCTTGGGAAAAAAAACTATTGCGAATTTATTTGACCGAATGGAAACCGGCCGTTTTGCTATGGACGAAAAACTGGCCCAGACTGTGGAAGTGGTTGTTCGCACATTATTTGTTTATAGCATATACTTTTTAGTAGCATTGTTAATCTTGGAAAGTTTTAAAGTACCTGTTTTAAAGGCAGAGGATTTAAAGAACATAGGCGGCCAGGTACTTAAGTCTGTGGTCATTATTATTGCAGCTCGTATGGCTATTCGGTTTGGGGGCATAGCAATAGAGAATATTTTTAATCCCGAAGACAGCAACGGGACATTTATCGAGGGTCGTCGAACTCAGACACTGACTGTATTGCTGCGCAGTGTTTTAATGTATTCTACATATTTCATAGCCGGGCTAATGATATTGGATACTTTTAATGTTCCAACAGGTTCTATTCTAGCGTCAGCGGGGATTGTCGGTTTAGCCGTGGGCTTTGGGGCACAAAACCTTGTAAAGGATATTATTACCGGGTTTTTCATTATTTTTGAAGATCAGTTTTCGGTTGGAGAATTTGTAACCATTGCTGACGTTACCGGTGTAGTAGACGAAGTTGGTTTGAGAACCTCAAAAGTGAGAGAGTGGACAGGGCAATTGCACACCATCCCTAACGGTGAAATTGGTAAGGTGACTAATTTTAACAGAGGTAAAATGATGGCATTGGTGACTGTTGGAATTGCTTATGAAGAAGACATTGATAAGGCCATTGAAGTAATGCGAAAAGCATCGGAAAAAGCACAACAAGAACTGGAGTCCCTGGTTGAGGTTCCCATAGTGCAGGGGGTAGTAGAATTGGCTGATTCGGCTGTAGTGATTCGGGCGATTGCTAATACTGTGCCAGGTGAGCAGTGGGCTATGGAAAGGGAATTAAGAAAAAGATATAAGCAAGCACTGGATGCCAATGATATTGAAATTCCCTATCCTCGTCGTGTTATTATTCCGACCAAAGAACAAACGGTTGAGGGGGTATAAAGCATGGCCCAATATTCCGTTGGTGACGTGGTGCGTTTAAAAAAAGGGCACCCATGTGGAAATGATCAATGGCAGGTCCTACGTACGGGAATGGACTTCAGAATAAAATGTATCAAATGCGGGAGACAAGTGATGTTACCCAGGAGAAAATTTGAAAAAAATGTGAAAGAAGTAATACTAATGGTAGATAAAGAATAAGCTTCGAATTTGTGTTGGGATGGGGGTTTTTGTATGGCATTATCTGTAGGAATTATCGGACTTCCTAATGTGGGGAAGTCTACTTTGTTTAACGCGTTGGCAGCCCAACAAGCGGAAACGGCCAATTTCCCTTTTTGCACCATAGAGCCTAATGTGGGCATAGTGCCGGTACCTGATAACCGGTTAACGGAAATTGCCGATTTGCTAAAACGTTCCCAGAGAATACCCTCTATGATTAGGTTCGTTGATATTGCAGGCTTAGTTAAGGGCGCCAGCAAGGGGGAGGGTTTGGGAAACAAGTTTCTATCCCATGTGCGGGAAGTGGATGCTTTGGTACATGTGGTTCGTTGTTTTGAAGAAACAGACATTGCTCATGTTAATGGGAAAGTGCGCCCCTTAGATGATATCACTACCATTGAAACTGAATTGGTGCTGGCTGACTTAGAAACGGTGCAAAGACGGAAGGAAAAAGTGCTGAAGCAGTTAAAAGCTAAGGATAAAGACGTGCTAAGAGAAAAAGAAATTTTGGATAAATTGGAAGAGGGTTTAAATGAGGGGAAAATGGCAAAAGACGTTCTTTCGTCAGAGGAAGCGGGTGAGCTAAAAGAAGTGCACATGTTAACTTCTAAACCCACTTTATATGCTGCCAATATTTCAGAAGAGCAGATAGCTGAACCATCTGATCTGTTTAAAGAAGTTAAGGACTATGCACGGAAACAGGGTGCTGCAGTTGTGCCGCTGGCTGCACATTTGGAAGCGGAAGTGGCTGAACTGGACAAGGAAGAACAATTGGCGTTTTTAGCAGACTTTGGCTTGGAGCAATCGGGACTGGGTCGTTTAGTAAAGAATGCTTACCAATTACTATCTCTCATTACTTATTTTACATTTAATGAAAAGGAAGTTAGGGCTTGGGAAGTACTTCGGGGGACAACAGCCCCTAAGGCTGCGGGCAAGATACATACTGATATGGAAAAGGGTTTCATTAAGGCGGAAGTAATTCAATGGAAAGAGCTGTTGGCGTGCGGCAGTACTATTGCTGCTAAAAAACAAGGACTAGTTAGATTAGAAGGTAAAGAGTATCCTATTGAAGACGGAGATGCGGTTTACTTCCATTTTAACAGGTAATACTTGTATATTATATTAGGCTATGCTATAATATTGGAGCGTTTAGGTCCCTGTTCCGCCTGGAGCGGAGCCATTAGACCATAGGGAGGAGGTGACAGTCAATGCGTGCGTATGAATGTTTATATTTTGTTCGTCCAGATATGGAAGAAGAAGCATTAAAAGCGTTAATAGCAAGATTTAATTCTGTTATAACTGATGCTAACGGAGAAATCGAAAAAGTTAGTGAATGGGGAAAGCGTCGCTTGGCTTATGAGGTTCAGGATTACCGTGAAGGGTACTATGTTTTAGTACATTTCAAGAGTGAACCTGATGTAGCCAAAGAACTAGAGCGTCTGTTTAAGATTAGTGATGATGTTATGAGATATTTAGTTACCCGCATGGAAGAAGTTAGTTAATATTACGTTGGGTGGTGTTTCGTTTGCTAAATAAAGCAATTCTTATCGGCCGATTAACTCATGATCCGGAATTAAGATATACTGGAAATGGGGTTGCCGTTGTGAATTTTTCGCTTGCAGTAGAACGCCCTTTTACCAATGCGCAGGGTGAGCGAGAAGCTGACTTTATTCGTATAGTTGTTTGGCGTAAATTGGCGGAGATCTGTGCTAATAATCTTGGTAAAGGCCGGCTGGTTGCGGTAGACGGTCGAATTCAAGTGCGCTCCTATGAAAATCAAGAGGGACAACGTAGGCATATGACCGAAGTTGTTGCAGACGACGTACGCTTCCTGGATTGGCCAAAAGATCAACAAAAATCCGCAGGAACAGGCACTGGCGGTTTTGATGATTTGGGTACGGAAGTAGACGACGAAGTACCCTTCTAATACTAATACCTGTAGCTAAGGAGGGAAATAGATGGCTAGAGACAGAAGACGAGGTCGGAAAAAAGTCTGCAGCTTCTGTGTTGATAAAGCAGAAGCAGTGGATTATAAAGATGTTAACAAGCTGCGCCGGTACGTAACGGAACGGGGCAAAATTTTGCCTAGGCGAATTTCTGGAAATTGTGCGCATCATCAGCGCCAATTGACAGCCGCCATTAAACGTGCGCGGATAGTGGCTCTTATGCCATATACAGTAGCAGAATAGATTAGTGTATTCACGCGGGGGAGCTTTGAGCTCCCTTTTATCTTTATAAACATATATTTTAATTGCCTTTGGAGGATTAATTTGCCGGTTGCCGGTTGCAGGATATAATAAACAAAAAGAGAAATTATAAGTGATAACTATCTTGTTGCTCTGTTTTAAACCCTGAGATATTGAGGGGGGAAATTACTTATGGATTATAAAGAAAAGTTACACATTGCTCGAAACATCCGAATCATAGAAGAAATTAAGGCTGAGCTGGTACAAAGCGCTGCCAGTGCGCTGAAAGCTCTTGCCAAAGATAATCATCAAGATGCTGCGGATGCGTTGACTGCTACTATCATCAGCACATATTTATTAAGCAGAAGACTAGGCATTGACTACCAGGCACTTGACAATATGGTAACCGATAAATTAGAACGTACGGCACAATGTACAACCGCCCGCGAAGGAATTAAGGATGATTTAGTAACGCTGTTGGAATATCTGTCGCAGGCCTAGGAGGGAATCTAGTTTGAGAAAACCGATGGATAGTAAAGCTCTTACAGAGGGTGCTTTATTTGCTGCTTTGACAGCTATTTTCGCCCTATTAGGGCTTTGGATACCACCGCTTAAAATAGTAACAAACCTTATTTGGACCGTTCCCATAGTAATTGTTATTATTAGACATGACTTAAGGATTGGAGTAATTACCACAGTTGTTGCATCTGCGCTTGTTATGCTAATATCTGATCCGGTTAGAGCATTCTTTTTAATACTCCAGTTTGGCGGTGTCGGCCTTATTTATGGTTGGTTATTCAAGAAACAAGCCTCCCCCGGCAAAATGATACTATTTGGTAGTATGGCTGCCGGGTTATCGATGGTCTTGATGCTTATCTTTTCTTCCTGGATGATGGGCTTTGATATAACTACTATTGATCAGCAGTTAAAAGAAACGGTAGAACCCAGTTTGGAGATGTATCGTCAGTTAGGCCTGATTGAACGCATGGCTGACCAAGGCGTAACGGAACAGCAGTTGAAACAATCAATGGAAAACCTAGTGACTATGTTTATCACCCTTATTCCCGGTGTGCTTATTTTAAGTTCCATATTTTCTGCTATACTTAATTTTGTGGTTGCCCGTATTATTATTAAACGGCTAGGATATTCGGTGCCGTATTTACCACCTTTTAGAAAATGGCAGCTCCCTTGGTATTCGATTTGGGGCTTTATTGCGGGATTGGCCATTTCGCTGTTAGGAGATGTCTTTAGTTCCACTACGGCGGCTAGGGTAGGTCACAATATACTTTACATATATGTACCCTTTTTATTGATAAGCGGTACCAGTGTGCTAGTTTACTTATTTAAAGAAAAGATTAAAACATCATGGACACGCGGTATTTTGATTTTCTTCGTTGTTTTGTATTGGCCGGTGGCCATGCTGATGATTAGCTTAATAGGTTTATTCGACCCATTCTTTAATTGGAGAAAATTAGGAAAGGAGACAGTCTAATGAGGGTTATACTTACACAAGATGTAAAGAAGCTTGGTAGTAAAGGAGATATGGCAGAGGTATCCGATGGGTATGCAAGAAATTTCTTGATACCGAGGGGTCTTGCTGAAGAAGCAAATACCGGTAATGTAAAAGAATTAAAGAAGATACAGCAGGCCGAAGAAAAACGCTTCCAAAAGGAGATCGAAAGAGCAAAGAAGGTATCAGAAAAGCTAGGTTCCACTCCGGTTGTCGTTAAGACTAAGGCAGGAGACAATGGTAAGTTGTTCGGCTCAGTTACCAGTAAGGATGTGGCGGACGCCATAATAAAACAGCTCAATATTAAGGTAGATAAGCGCAAAATTGATTTCTCCGAGCCGATAAAATCGCTTGGGAATTATACTTTTAAAGTAAAGGTTCATCCTGAAGTGCATGGAGAGGTAACAGTTAAGGTAATAACGGAGTAACTGCTTGTCTGAGAGGAGTTAAGAAAATTTCATGGCTAAAAGGCAGAAAAATAATGAAGATCTTGGCCTGACATTCGAGGCTAATAGTGAACAAAGGACATCTGCATTATATGCGTTGTTGGGAGAGCTTTGGGGTGTTGATAAGTTGGTATTGAAAGCTAGTAAATTGGAAACTCTGCAGGAAATGCGCTCGGAAGACTTATCCCTGCGCATTTTGGCATTAATGCGGCTGATAGAAGGAGATCCAACTATTGAAACCGTACCATTGGCGGAAGAATATGCTGATATCTTAGATGAGTTGGAGGAAGCTATAGCTAATGAACTAGCTCATAAAGGCTTAGAAGATAAATTAGAACAAAAGATAGCTCAGCGCATGCAGGAAAGACATGATGAATTCGTCAACGAAGTTAAGATGCAGATATTGAAAGAAAGAAGCGGGCCGGAGAATGCACAGACATTGAAGAAGTTAGCGGTACTGGAGAAGAAGAGCCGCAGTCAACTTGCACGTTCGGCCATGGAGATACTGCGTCCTAATAAATTAGAAGATATTGTGGGGCAGGAATCAGCAGTTCAGGCCCTTATTTCCAAAATAACTTCTCCCTTTCCCCAACATATTATTGTCTACGGGCCGCCGGGAGTAGGTAAAACTACGGCTGCCCGTTTGGCATTAGAACGGGCAAGAAAATATGATGAGACACCCTTTGGTGCCGAGGCGCCTTTTATAGAAGTTGACGGCACTACTCTACGATGGGACCCTAGGGATGTGACAAATCCGTTACTGGGTTCGGTACATGACCCCATTTATCAAGGCGCCAAACGGGATCTGGCGGATACGGGAATCCCGGAGCCAAAATTAGGCTTGGTTACGGATGCCCATGGCGGTATATTGTTTATTGATGAAATTGGAGAAATGGATCCGCTATTATTGAATAAGTTGCTGAAGGTTTTGGAGGATAAAAAGGTCGAGTATGATTCTTCTTATTATGATTCCGACGATGAAAACGTACCCCAATACATCAAGAAAATTTTTGCCGAGGGAGCTCCGGCAGACTTTATTCTTATTGGCGCAACCACCCGCAGCCCTCAAGATTTAAGTCCGGCTTTGCGATCTCGTTGTGCTGAGGTATTTTTTGAACCGCTGACTCCCATTGATATTAGAAGAATAGTGTCAAACGCGGCAGAAAAATTAGGGGTAGACATGGATGGGGCAGTTCCGGAAATTATCGGCGAATATACTATTGAAGGCAGAAAGGCAAATAGTTTACTGGCTGATGCATACGGGTTATGCTTATATGAACTGCAGCAAGCCAAAACCAAAGACAAGGTAAAAATTGAATCCAGGCACATATATCAAGTGATTCAAAACGCTAGGTTGACCCCTTATGTCAATATTAAAGTAGGTGGTGCCCCGGAAATAGGGAGGATTTTTGGCCTGGGAGTTCACGGGTTTGTCGGGTCTGTCTTGGAAATAGAAAGCGTGGCCTTTGCCGCTGCCAAGCCAGGTAAGGGTCAGGTTCGGTTCAACGAAACAGCTGGATCTATGGCTAAGGACTCAGTATTTAACGCCGCTTCGGTCATTCGAAAGTTAACCGGAAAGACCATCTCCGATTATGATATTCACATAAATGTTATTGGCGGCGGTAATATTGACGGGCCCTCTGCCGGTGCAGCAATTTTGTTAGCTATGCTGAGTGCTATTGAAGAAAGGCCCATACTGCAAGACGTTGCCTTGACAGGGGAACTTTCCATTCAAGGGATGATAAAACCGGTAGGCGGCATCGTGGAGAAGATTTACGGCGCTAAACAGGCGGGAATAAGAACTGTTTATGTTCCTGACAAAAATAAAACGGACATTCCTGCCAACGTAAAAGGTATTACCGTCGTACCGGTAAAACACGTTAGTGAACTGATAGAAAAAGTTTTTGCGGATAAATAAAAGGTAGCAAAAAACCATATCGGTAATCGATAAGGGCATACTATACCACAAAAAGCCTCAATCTAAATATGATTGAGGCTTTAAACATGCAATCTTTGTGTAGAGACCAATTGCATTAAAAGAATTTGTTATTTATTGCCTCATTACATATTTTTGATAATAGTTGAAATAACAGAGGCAACTTCATTCCTGTCAATGATACTATTGTTGGCTGTAAAACTGGAATGCATAAAATCGGTGAAACTATCCACAATGCCCTTGTTCCTGATTATTATATTATCTGTTACTTTAAAGTCAGTATAAGACGGAACAATATAAAGCAGTTCGCTTCCTATGGTGTAAATGGCAAAGTCAGAATTATAAAAGGGGTTTTCCTCTGTCATAAGGTAAAGGGTATAGTTTTCCGTCTCTTGTACAAATTTTAAGAGATTTTTTAATATCTCAATCCGCTCACTTTTACTGAACTTGATATTACTATATATCAACATCTTCCCGGTTGAAGCAAAATTCTTAAGACCAGCAAGGGAAACAATTTCAAGCGCTTTACTTTTTTTCAATCTTTCATTAAAGGTTTCTATTCTTTTTATCAGGATTTGAACATGTTCTTTTGGGAGGGCGTGCTCTATCTCTTTTCTCATGATTAAATCAGCAGGAAAGGTATAGAAACCATTTTCGGGATGCAGAAGTGAAGTCGCTGCTTGTACCATATGTTCGTATTCATACATGTAAAGCGACTGTTTTTCATAGGTTTCCAGGTTGTAAAACAGCGGCAGGCAGTCGCCACAGATTTTGTTGAATTCTTGGTTCAAAAGTTCAATTGCTCCCAAGCATTGTGAAGTATAAAGGAGACCGTTTTCATAGTCCTCTGAAAAGGTAAAAGCAGTCTCGGAATCAATGCTGATGACATTAGGAAAAAATGTCTCGTAGGCTTCGGTTGTTAGGTTTTCAGTCGAGTAGTAAACTTCATATATGTTTTCGAAAAAAGATAAGGGGATCATGCTGGCGAGTATTTTTAAATTACCTAGCTTGTTTTTTGCCAGTAGAGTGTCCTTAAAACGAATTATGTGTTTTATTGATATATCCCTTTCGCTATCAGTTATGTCATTTAATATTTTAGTAAGTATGTTGACAAAGTCTTGCATGTCTGGCTGCAGAATTATTTTAACGGTCGAAATCGCTGGATTCTGTCTGGCTGAATCCAGCAGAGATAAAACCATATTGATAACATTTGTTTTATTCCTAACAGGAACAACACTGACATTTTCATTTACCGGTACATGATTCTTTAAGGTATATTCATAGGTTATACCCTTCTCGTTTATCTTACTGTCAAGTCTTTCAAGTATGTCCGTTATCAATTTCCTACCCTTGACAATCTCCCAGCCATATTGAGTGCACTCGTAGCTTTCCCACAGTTTCTTTTGTTCAGATACTCTCAAATTGAGCTTTTGTGTTATTTCATTTAACTGCTCCAGGTCAGGCAACTGTTCGCTGCTTAAAAAGCGGTAAAGCAGTGAACGGTTTATATTCATAGTAGAAGCAAAATGCTTCTTATCGATGCCTCTTAGGGTTAACAGTTCATTCAGGTAAGAGCCGAAACTGAAGATTTCATTCATTAGTTTTTTCCTCCTACAAATAATCTTTATTTATTATATATCACACATTGGTAACTAGCAAATGTGTGATAATGTTAATTTCGAATTTATAATAGAATATTGTTTAGAATTATTTCGGAATATCAGTGAAAATATAAAAAGGAATTTTAACAAATCTGTCGAATAATCACAGTAATAACAACAGGAATTTTTTTGAAGAAGAGGATAGATAATGAAAACAAAGAGTTTTTTAACAAAAAATTTTAAAATGTGTGGTTTTATAGGGAATAAATAGCTGGTTTGTAAAAACACGATCTACATACATAAAAGCTCTAAGGAGGTTAAGCATATATGAGTATGAGAAAAATGACTGTATTATTATGCATATTATTAATGTCACAAATATTTTTTTCGGGTTGTGGATTTCAAGAAGATGTTGCTAAAGAGCGAGAGGCCTGGTCCGATGATCCTAATAACAATATAACTATTGCAGTTGTAGGGCCTATAGAGGAAACATTTGGATTCCTAGATGGTATCATGCTAGCTGCTGAAGAGGTAAATAAAAGTGGCGGCATAGATAATAGGCAAATTGAGGTTTTAAAATTTGATGACAAGGGCCTCACCATGGAAGGTATCAATATTGCACAAGAATTAGCTGACAATCCTGAAGTAATGGCCGTGATAGGTCATTGGAATTCTCATGTAACTCTTCCGGTTGCTAGTATTTATGAAAATGCTGAGCTGTTAATGATAACTGCTATGACTACAAATCCAGAACTAACTGAGAATGGATATAACTATATTTTTCGTAACATTCCGAATGATGTTAAAATGGGCGAGGAAATGGCTCGATTTGCCAAGCTACAGGACCATAAACGCATGGTAATCTATTACTCTGATGATGATTATGGAAAAGGGATTGCAGATTCTTTTGAAAACAGTGCAGAGAGTATTGGTGTAAGCATTGTGGATAGGACTACCTACTTTGTTGATGATCACATGTTTGACAGGACTATGAAAAGATGGAAGGCACTTAATTTCGATGGGGTATTTATAGCAGATACCATGCCTTCGGCAGGTGAATTCATTCTGAAACTCAGAGAGGTATATCCGGAAATACCTATTATGGGTGCAGATGGTCTTGATTATCCAGACTTTATCGATGTACTGGGACCGGCGGCAGAGGGTGCAGCAGTAGCTACGCTATACGATCCTACTGATCAAAATCCAAAGCTTAAGCAGTTTGTGGAGGAATTTAAAGGAGTTTATGGTAAAGATCCTGATTCTTATGCAGTTCAAGGATATGAGACCCTAAAGCTGCTTGCCGGTGCAATGGAGCTTACAGATAATCCGACTCCTCAAGAGACCGCAGAAGCACTAAGGTCTATGAAGCAATGGCCTGGCCTAACTGGAGTATTAAATGTAGAAGACAATGGTGAAGTGACAGGGAAAGTAATTCACAAGAAAATCGTTAAGGATGGCGAGTTTGAGTATTAAGCAGGCAAACAGTAGAGAGGAGGTTCGCCCATGAAAAAAGGAGTATTTCGTGAAATTTCATTGGAACGTCTTGCTTCTCCTGAGCAGCTTGACCAGTTGATGTCTGTTACATCTCCAAGAGCTTGGTTATCCTTGCTTGGGATAGCAGCTATACTGTTAACTGCGCTTGTGTGGGGGATTTTCGGTAGCATTCCAAATACAACTAGTGGTGAAGGTATCCTTATTAGAAGTGGTGGAGTACAAACTATTTCCCACCCCACAGGCGGGCAGATAACGGATATTAGGGTAGAAGCGGGAGATACCGTGAAAAGAGGAGATGTTGTTGCTAGGATTGCCCAACCTGAACTAGTTGAGCAGATAATGGCTCTGGAAGAGCAGTTGAAAAAGGTCAGTATTTCTTTGGTTGAACCTGAATTGAAACAAATGAAAGAGAAGGAACTGAATGATCAAATTAATAAATTAAGGACAGAATTAGAAATTGAGTCGACTATAGTTTCACCTGAGGATGGAAGGATTATAGAGGTTGATATTAGCAGGGGAGAGATTATCCAGCCTGGTGTGCACTTAATGTCAATGGAACGCGAGGGAAATGCCACCAGGGATTTAGAGGTTGTTATGTATGTGCCCGCAGAAGAGGGCAAACGGATACTACCTGGAATGACAGCTCATATATCTCCTACAACTGTAAAAAAAGAAAAATATGGTTTTATGATGGGTAGGGTTATTTCAGTTTCTGAATTTCCTGAAACTGCTCAAGGAATGATGGTCACATTGGGCAGTCAGGAATTAGTGGAGAAACTTTCCAGAAACAGTACACCTATAGAGGTTCGTGTTGCATTAATCACTGACAAGAGTACTGTTAGTGGCTATAAATGGTCTTCTTTATATGGCCCGCCAATTAAAATTGGTACTGGAACCCTTTGCACCGGTACAGTTACAATAAGCTCCCAGCCACCTATCAGGCTGGTTATTCCAAATGTTAAGAAATACATCACCGGCAATTAATTCATACTGTCTCCTGATTGGAAAGGAGTGATGTTATGGGAAAATCTAAACAAATAAAGAGGACTAAAACCCCAACTGTGTTACAGATGGAAGCTGTCGAATGTGGAGCAGCATCTTTAGCAATGGTTTTGGGTTATTATGGCAAGTTTGTTCCTCTTGAAGAGCTGAGAATAGCATGTGGTGTATCAAGGGATGGCAGTAAGGCGAGTAATCTTATTAAGGCAGCTAGAGCCTATGGTTTAGATGCAAAGGGCTTTAAAAAGGAACCGGATGGATTAAAAAAAATGCAGGGACCAATGATTGTTCATTGGAATTTTAATCATTTTTTAGTTGTTGAGGGATTTAAAAATGGTAAAGTTTACCTTAATGATCCTGCTAATGGACCAAGAATTGTATCAGAAGAAGAATTCGACCATTCCTTTACTGGAGTAGTTCTTACCTTTAAAGAAGGAGAATCTTTTGAAAAAAGTGGCAGCAAGACTAGTATTTTTACTAGTTTAAAGAAGCGCTTGAAGGGCTCTGAGGTAGCGATTGCTTTCACAGTGCTTATTGGCATGGGTATGGTAATTCCTGGATTAGTAATTCCTGTGTTCACTAAAATATATATAGATGACATATTACTTGCAAATAGGGCTAATTGGCTTGGCCCATTACTGTTGGGTATGGGTATTACTGCCCTGTTAAGGGGTATAATGACTTGGCTTCAGCAGCATTATCTTTTGAGGCTTGATACAAAGGTCCGTGTAAGTACTTCTAGTCAATTCTTATGGCATATATTAAGACTTCCGGCTGAGTTTTTTACTCAGCGTCAAAGTGGTGATATTTGCTCACGTTTACAGAGTAATGACAGGGTGGCAACTCTTTTATCTGGACAGCTAGCCACTACTGCAATTGATATAGCTATGATAGTATTCTATTTTGCTCTAATGACATATTATAACATGACTTTGGCCCTGGTAGGTGTAGCTGCTGCGGTAATCAATGTTATTTATCTAAAGTATGCTGCAACAAAGAGGGTTGACCAGAACCGAAAGCTTTTGCAGGATAGGGGTAAGCTGCAGGGAAATGCAATGTCGGGCTTGCAGGTAATGGAGACTTTAAAAGCCACAGGTTCTGAAGGAGATTTTTTTGCTAAATGGGCAGGAAGCCAGACAAAGGTCTTAAATACTGAACAAAAAATGGGTGTTTCAACACAAATTCTTTCTGCAATACCAGTATTTTTAACTGCTTTAACAAATGCTGTCGTTCTGGTATTGGGCGGTTTTTATATACTGAATGGTCAGTTGACTATAGGCATGCTAGTTGCATTTCAGAGTCTAATGACAAGTTTCATGACACCTGTTAATAACCTGGTAAGTTTGGGTAGCCAACTGCAGGAATTAGAAGGGGATATGAATCGTTTAGATGATGTTTTTAAGTACCAGGTTGATGAGCATAATAATGGATTTGACGAAGAGTTTCAGGAAAAATTATCTGGAAATGTGGAGATAAAGAATCTTACCTTTGGTTACAGTAGGCTAGAGCCGGCTCTTATAGAGAATTTCAACCTAACCTTGAAGCCAGGTTCGAGAGTTGCCCTAATTGGCGGATCTGGATGCGGGAAATCTACCATTGCAAAACTTATTACTGGGATTAACAAGCCATGGTCAGGAAAAATACTTTTTGACGGTATTGAAAAAGAGAAGCTTTCTAAACGTGTTATTGCCAATTCATTATCAGTTGTTGATCAGGATATATGTATGTTTAGCGGAACAATAAGAGATAACCTTACTCTATGGGATGATGACATTTCAGATTTTGAGGTAGTTAGGGCCGCAAAAGATGCATGCATACACAATGATATTTCTGCCAGGTCAAGTGGATACGATCATAAACTTGATGAGGGTGGTAGTAACTTTAGTGGTGGTCAAAGACAAAGATTGGAAATTGCTAGGGCGTTAGTAACAAATCCAACTATTATGATCTTGGATGAAGCTACAAGTGCTTTAGATCCTTTGACAGAAAAAACTGTAGATGAAAGCATAAGGCGGCGTGGATGTACCTGTATTATAGTTGCTCACAGGTTAAGCACAATCCGTGATTGTGATGAGATTATTGTTTTGGACAAGGGCAAGATCATTCAAAGAGGTACCCACGATGAGTTAATTAATGTTGAGGGTCATTATGCTAATCTTATTAGTGCAAGTTAGAATTTCTGGCCAGGGGGGTGCGTAAATGAAGGACAGAGACCTATTCAATAAAGAGGGCACACCGATTATAGTAGAAGGAAATAAACCATTGTTATTAATCAATCCTCACAGTACATATAAGATTGATCAAGGCAGAGTAGCAGTATTTTTAACAGAAATAAAAGATTCTCAGGCAGTTGGTAGGAGATATTTTCTGTTTGAACTAAACAAAGATGATATTTTATTTGGTCTTAAACCCATAAGTGTTGAAACAGGCGACTATGCTTTGCTGATCTCAGGCTGGGTTGGAACGAGTTTGCTTGAGCTTGATAAATCTAAAATTTTTGAAACGTTAGCTGCTGAAAAAGATAATCAAGACATATTTGCTAAAACAGAGAACTGGATTAAAATTTTAGCCAAGAGTATTGAAAAGGCTGGGCATCCTCAGGTGCTTTTGAAACCTAATGCGG
>Ga0209347_1004170_pt1 | contig 15470 bp, 12 predicted proteins | sample AutmiccommuBRH23_FD_187382 | JGI IMG/M metagenome (GOLD analysis project Ga0209347, IMG submission 187382) | Deep subsurface microbial communities from Mt. Terri, Switzerland - Autotrophic microbial communities BRH/23 (SPAdes) (version 2) | ecosystem: Environmental > Aquatic > Deep subsurface >... | reverse complement strand
GGTCGTTGAGCAGTTCGCGGAAACGGAAGAGTACTTGAGTCCTTCTGGCCAGCGAGGTGTCGCGCCACTGCGGGAACGCCGCGGCGGCGGCGTCGATCACCGCACGCGCATCCTCGACACCGGCCAAAGCCACCTGACCGGTGGTCTCACCGGTGGCCGGATTGGTCACCGGCGCCGTCGCACTGCCGGCCCCGGCGAACTCTGCATTGTCAACCCAATGGGAAATAGTGGCAGTCATTCTCGTTCTTCTCTCTTCGTGTGTGATTTCGGTCTAGGGGCGGTCTGCGAGCTGCACGTCGACGGGCAGGCTCGACTGGAGTGATTCGACGCCCGCTGCGCACACTGCCGCGGCGGCATAGCCGTCCCATGCGGTCGGGCCGTCGACATTGCTGCCGGTGAGCACGGCGTCCACCCAGCGCTGGATCTCGGTGTCGTAGGCGCCGCCGAAGCGTTCCCGAAAGCCGGGCGTGATCTGCCCGCCCCAGGTTCCCGGCGCGGTCTTGCGGATCAACCCGACGTCGAGGCCGATCATCGCGCTCCCGAGTTCGCCGACCACCTCGGTACGCACCTCGTAGGCCACCCCGGTGGTGACGAACAGCTCCACATCAACATGTCGACCCGAGACGCTTCGCAGGATCGCGATCTGCGGATCGTCAAGGCCCGGCGGCGCAGCGGGATTCGCGCCCGGCTTCACGATCTGCACGCTGGCGATCTCCTCGCCGAACAGGTAACGCGTGACGTCGACCTCGTGCACCAGCGAGTCCTTGACGACCAGCGAGCTGTCGAAGTACTCGGGCACGCTGGGGTTGCGGTGCACGCAGTGCATCAGGAGTGGACGTCCCAGTTCGCCACCGTCCAGGAGCGCCTTGAGGCGCATGTATTCGTCGTCGAAGCGTCGCATGAACCCGACCTGGATCAACGGCCGTTCCAGCTCGGCCTCCCGCCGGACGATCGCCAGAGATGTGGAAACATCGGTTGTCAAAGGCTTTTCGCACATCACGGGCTTGCGGTGGTCGAGACAGGCCAGCAGTTGCTTCTCGTGGGTGGTGCCGGGGGTGGCGAGCACGACGGCGTCCACCTCGGGGTCGGCGATCGCGTCGAGAGGGTCGACCACCGCCCGGCAACCGTCGATCTCGGAGGCGATCTGCTCGGCCTTCTCGGTGATGTAGTCGTTGACCACCGCCACCCGCGCCCCGGAGATACGCGAGGTGATCCGGGCAACGTGGTCGGCCCCCATTACCCCGACGCCGAGGACCGCGATTCGCAGTTCCGAGATGGGCATCAGCGGTCGGACGGGTTGATCAGTGGCCGTTGGACTTTCTTCCAGTCCGCGTAGCGCTGGTAGGCCTCTTGGGTCGACGCCAACGTCGATACCTGGCTGACCGGGACATCCCACCAGGAATGGCTGTCGGGCGCGTAGATCAACGGGTCGGTCTCGACGTAGATCACCGTGGTGCGGTCGCCGGCCTTGGCGACCTTGACCGCATCGGAGAACTCGGCGGCCGTCGACACGCGAATGACGTCGGCGCCCAGACTCGCCGCGTTGGCGGCCAGGTCGACGGGGAGTATGTCGCCGTCGAGACGGCCGTCCTCGCTGCGGTAGCGGTACGACGTTCCGAATCGCTGCGATCCCAGGGACTCCGACAGGCCGCCGATGGAGGCGAAGCCGTGGTTCTGCACCAGAACCGGGATGACCTTGACACCCTCCTGGACCGCGGTCACCAGTTCGGTGGCCATCATCAGGTAGGAGCCGTCGCCGACCATGATGAACACGTCGCGGTCCGGTGCCGCCATCCGCACCCCGATACCTCCGGCGATCTCATAGCCCATGCACGAGAACCCGTACTCCACGTGGTAGCCCTTGCGGTCGCGCATCCGCCACAGTTTGTGCAGATCACCCGGCATGGATCCGGCCGCGCACACCACGACGTCGCGCGCGTCCGAGAGCGTGTTGACGAGCCCGATGACCTGGTTCTGGTTCAGCGCGGCACTGTCCTCGGTGCGGTATACGTCCGACACCGTCTCGTCCCACTCCGACATGAGTTCGGCGGCGCGGGAACGGTACTCGTCACTGACGGAATAGTCACCGAGCAGATCGGTCAGTGCCTCGATGGCCTCGCGGGCGTCGGAGACGACGCTGATGCCGCCCTGCTTGACCGAGTCCAGCGACGCCACGTTGATGTTGACGAACCGGACGTCGGGGTTGTTGAACGCGGTCCGCGACGCGGAGGTGAAGTCGCTGTAGCGGGTGCCGATGCCGATGATCACGTCGGCGTCGCCGGCGAGCGCGTTGGCCGCGGTGGTGCCGGTAGACCCGACAGCACCGACGCTTTGCGGATGCTCGTGCAGCAGCGATCCCTTGCCGGCCTGGCTCTCGCACACCGGGATCCCGGTGCCCGACGCCAGCGCGGTCAGCGCGTCGTTCGCGCCGGAATAGATGACGCCGCCCCCGGCGACGATCAGCGGCTTGGTGGCCGAGCGGATCACCTCGGCCGCGTGGGCGATCACCGAACGCTCCGGCAGCGGCCGGGCGATGTGCCAGGTCCGCTCGGCGAACAGCGACTGCGGCCAGTCGAACGCCTCGGCCTGGACGTCCTGCGGTAATGCCACGGTCGCCGCCCCGGTTTCTGCGGGGTCGGTGAGCACGCGCATCGCACCAAGCAGCGCCGCAGGCAGCTGCTCTGGACGCCACACTCTGTCGAAGTAACGCGACAGCGGCTTGAACGCGTCGTTCACGGTGACGTCGCCGCTGCTCGGCAATTCCAGTTCCTGCAGCACCGGTGAGCTGACCCGGGTCGCGAAAGTGTCTGCGGGCAGCAGCAATACGGGCAGCCTGTTGATGGTGGCGAGCGCGGCGCCGGTGAGCATGTTGGTCGAGCCGGGCCCCACGCTCGCGGTGACCGCCCAGGCCTGCAGCCGGTCCCGCTGGCGGGCGTATGCCACCGCGGTGTGCACCATGGCCTGCTCGTTGCGGCCCAGCACGTATTTGAGCCCCGGCTCGACGCCGGCCTCGTGTGCCTCTACTTCGTCCTGGAGCAGCGCCTGGCCCACGCCCGCCACGTTTCCGTGGCCGAAGATCCCGAAGCAACCGGCGAAGAACTTGTGGCGGTCGCCGTCACGCTCGACGTACTGGTTGGCCAGGAACCGGACAGTGGCCTGGGCCACGGTGAGCCGGACGGTCGGTTCGGCGTCGACGAGCTTCTCGGTCGACTTCGGCGCGGTGGACACCACGGGTCAGGCTCCTATCCAGCCGGCGCAGCCGGCGATCGAGTCGCGGAGGAACGGGTGAAAGGCAGGCGCGGATCGATCTGCTGGTGCTCCCAGCTGCTGCGCAGCCAGGTGTGGTTGGGATCGTCGCAGATGAGCCAGGCGCGGGTGGGACCGGAGCCGGCCATCACGTTGAGGTAGTACATGTGGTGCCCCGGCGCCGCGATGGACGGGCCGTGGTAGCCGTGCGGCACCAGTACGACATCGCCGCTGCGGACCTCCTCGAGCACCTCGATCGGGCGCTGCGGTGTGCCGTACACCCGGTGGTATCCGAATCCCGTTGTGCCGGCGGGGCTGTCGTCGATCTCGAAGTAGTAGATCTCCTCCAGCTGGGTCTCGACCTCGGTGTCCTCGTCGTGCTTGTGCGCCGGGTAGCTCGACCAGTTGCCGCCGGGGGTGATCACCTCGCACGCGATCAGCGAGTCGGCCTCGAACGCGGTGGCGGTGCCGAAGTTGTGTACCTGGCGGCTGCAGTTCCCCGCGCCGCGCATCTCGACTGCGACATCGGCGGCGGCGACCCGGCGATTGGGGAACGAGGTCTTCGCCCGCGCCGCGCAGATCGCGATCCGGCCGCGGCCCGACAGCGTGTAGGGCTGATCGATTCCCAGATAGACCATGTCGGCCGGGCCGTCGAAGACCGAGGCGCGCGGCGACAATTCGAAGGCTTCGCCGCCACACTCGACGGTTCCGCCGCCGGCCAGCGGCAGGATCATCACCTCGGTGTCACCCGTGTGCAACGACAGGTCCTGTCCGCCACCGAGGTCGGCGACGTGCAGCGATGTTTCCGACCACCCCGCGTCCTCGGGGGTGATCGCGACGGTGAACGGTGCCGAGGCGCTGTCGGCGGGGATGTACAGCTTGCTCTTCATCGGACCATCGACACCGCGGTCGCGACCGCGGAGCTCACGTCGTCGTCGGCGGGGTACAGCAGTGTGCGGCCCACGATCAGGCCGCGCACCGAGGGCAGCGCAAGCGCCTTCTCCCAGCTGGCGAACGCCTCGTCGGGATCGGTCGGGTCCCCACCGAGCAGCAGGGTGGGTATCGTCGTCGACTCCATCACGCGATCCATCTCGTCGACCACGGGCAGTTTCATCCAGGTGTAGGCAGAGGTGGCGCCGAGGCCCTGGCAGATGTGCACGGACTTGATGACCGCGTCGGGGGACAGGTCGTTCCTGACCTTGCCGTCGACGCGCGAGGACATGAAAGGCTCCAGCATCGCGATCAGTCCGTGCGCGGCGAGCGCGTCGACGGCCTGCGCGCAGGCCGCCAGCGTGGCGACCGCGCCGGGGTCGTCGAGAGCGATGCGGCACAGCATCTTTCCGCCGTTCATCTTCGCCGACGCGGTGGACGCGGCGGTGGCGCCGGTCATCCGGTCGTCGAGTTCGAACGAGGCGCCTGCGAGGCCGCCCCGGTTGAACGACGAGAACACCACCTTGTCCTCGAGCGCGCCGAGCAGCAGCAGATCGTCGAGGATGTCGGCGGTGGCGAGCACTCCGTCGACACCCGGATCGGCGAGTGCCGCGCGCAGGCGGTCCAGCAGGTCGGTGCGGCTGTTCATCGCGGTGGGGCGGGAACCGACCGCCAGCGCGCCCCGCGCCGGGTGGTCGGCGGCGACGATCATGAGCCGTCCGTTGCCACGCACTGTCGGTCGTGTGGTGCGCTGCTGCCAGGCCCTGGCGACGGCACCCGGATCGCCGGCGCGCAGATCGGTGATCGCGGCGTAGTCCTTACACAGGGCGGTTTCAGACATTGACGGCTCCCAGCGCGGTCTGCTCGGCGAGCTCGGCCACTTCAGCGGCGGTCGGCATGGCGGTGGAGCACTCCAGCCTGCCCGCCGCAATGGCGCCTGCGGCGTTGGCGTAGCGCAGTGTCTTCTCCAGCGACCAGCCGTTCAGCAGGCCATGGCACAGGCTGCCGCCGAAGCTGTCACCGGCGCCGAGCCCGTTGACCACGTCAACCTCGTTGGGGGGCACGGTCACCGACGAGCGCCTGCTCTTGCCGAGTACACCGCGCGGTCCCTGCTTGACGATGGCCAACTCGACACCGAGGTCGAGCAGCGCGTCGGCAGCCTTGTGCGGATTGGTCTCGCCGACGGCGATCTCGCACTCCTCGCGGTTGCCGACGGCGATGGTGACATGCGCAAGCGCGCGCCGCACCTGCTCGGTGGCAGCGGCGCCGTTCTCCCAGAACATCGGTCGGTAGTCGAGGTCGAGAACGGTGAGGGGCGCCTTGGCGCTCGGCCCATTCTCTTCGCGCAAGCGCTCATCGCGAGCCGACCACGCCTCGAAATGCGCGCTGCGGCTTGGCTCTTCGGACAGGCCGGTGACCGTCGCCCAGAACAGCCGCGCCGAGCGCACGGCGTCGGCGTCGATGTCCTGCGCACGGATCTGCAGGTCGGGAGCGCTGGGCTTGCGGTAGAAGTACAGCGGAAAGTCGTCGGGCGGGAAGATCTCGCAGAACGTCACCGGGGTGGGGAACTCGCCGTAGGTGGCGACGAAGCCGTTGTCCACGCCGAGGCGGGCGAGTTCGGCGCGGACGTAACGACCGAACGGATCGTCGCCCACTCCGGAGATCAGTGCCGCGCGGTTGCCCAGTCGCGAGGCTGCGACCGCGACGTTGGCGGCGCTGCCCCCCAGGAACTTTCCGAACGTCTCGACGTCTTCGAGTCCGACACCGACCTGCAGCGGGTAGACGTCGACGCCGCATCGCCCGATGGCGAGCACGTCATATGGCTGATTGGTCATCAAAGTCACTCCGACGAGTTGGTGGGTGGCTGATACCGACTGTGCCCCGCATCACGGTGCCGTGTCAATACTTTGTCCTGACATTCTATCTTTCGATCATGGGCTGTTAGTATTCAGCTACTCTTGGCTGGCCTACTCGAGATCGGAGCCCGACGTGCCCCTGACGGTGGAGCTCGACAGGTCAAGCCCTGTCCCTCTCTACTATCAGCTCGCCCAGGCGATCGAGGCCGCCATCCGTGATGGCGAACTCTCGCCCGGCGACCGCTTCGAGAACGAGCTCGCGCTCGCGAAGCGGCTGACGTTGTCACGCCCGACCACACGGCGCGCCATCCAGGAGCTCGTCGACAAGGGCCTGCTGGTGCGCAAACGCGGTGTCGGCACCCAGGTGGTCCAGAACCCGGTGCATCGGCGCGTCGAGCTGACCAGCCTGTTCGACGACCTCGCCCGCGCCGGTCAGGAGCCGACCACCCGGCTGCTCGAGTATCACGTCGGGCCGCCGGACGACGAGGTCGCCCGCGAGCTGAACCTCGCCGACGGCCGCGAGGTGGCCTCGATCCACCGGCTCCGCTGCGCCAACGGGGAGCCGCTGGCGGTCATGATCAACCACCTGCCCGCCGAGATCGCGCCCGCCCCGGAGGAACTGGAGAGCAACGGCCTGTACCAGGCGATGCGCGCGCGTGGCGTGCACATCCGGCTGGCGCGCCAGCGAATCGGCGCCCGCGGCGCGACCCGCAAGGAGGCGCAGCTGCTCGACGAGAAGCCCAACGCGCCACTGCTGACCATGGCCCGCACCGCTTTCGACGACTCCGGTGCGGCGGTCGAGTTCGGCAACCACTGCTACCGGGCGTCGCGCTACTACTTCGACACCACGCTCGTCGACCGCTGACCCACCCTTTGCCGAAACGGCATTCCGGCAGGGCGGTACTCGAAGTTTGGCTGCTGGAATGCCATTTCGGCGGAGAATCAGGTGAAGGCGGCGCGGAAGGACTCCAGCGCCGCCTCGCCGCGTTCGATACTTCCCGAGTCGCTTCGCTCCTGCCCGCTGGAGGACGCCCACGCCTCCAGCCCGACGGTTCCCGCATAACCCATGGCGCGTAGGGCCTCGGCGATCGCCGGGTAGTTGATCTCCCCGGTCCCGGGCTCGCAGCGTCCCGGCACGTCGGCGACCTGGATCTCGCCGATGGCGTCGCCGCAGCGTCGCACCAGCTCGATGAGGTTCCCCTCACCGATCTGCGCGTGATAGAGGTCGAGCATCATCTTGACGTTCGGGTGGCCGACGCCCTCGACGAGCGCCAAGGTGTCCTTGGCGCGGGCCAGCGGTACCCCGGAATGGTCGACGATCGTGTTCAAGTTCTCCACGCAGAACGTCACGCCGTTCGCGGCGCCCAGATCGCCGAGGTGTTCGAGCGCGCGAGCCGCCGTCAGCCACATCTGCCCGGTGGCCCGCTGCCGGGGGCGGGCCGCCTGGCCGTCGACCAGTTCGGCGGTGTGCAGGTTGAGCCGGGTCACCCCGAGCGTCTCGGCGGCCTTGATGCTCGACTCGGCGGTGCGCACCACTTGGTCTGCGCCGTCCGGGTCGACGAGGTCGCCGTGCAGATAACCGGTCATCGACGTGAAGGTCGCCCCGGTGGCGGCCAGCGCCGCCAGGTCCTTGTCGTGCCAGCTCCAGATCTCGACGGCGAAACCGAGTTCGTCGATGCGCCGGACACGCTCGAGGATCGGCAGGTCGGTGAACACCATCTCCGAGCACGCCGCGAGCTGGAAGCCGCTCACCGCAGTAACCCGTCCAGCGTGGGGTCGGCCTGGATGGGTGCAGCCGTCTTCGCGGCGATGTCTGTGCCACAACAGTTGTCGATCATGGGCTCGTCGGCCTCCTTGCTGGCTGCTGGGTCCTCGGTGGGTCGTCGACGACGTGGGCGACCCCACGGGGGAGGTGGCGCCGGTCGGCGTCGTCCCCGACGTTCTGAACTGCAATGACGCTAACGGTATATGACATGCAGTCCTAATGTCAGGACAAAGTCTTGACTTTCCGGTGTGAGGCGTATTACATCACCAAGTGAGGCGTGTCGCTCGGCACAGACCCCCGCGGGTCCGAAGAGAGCGTCGCGGCGATCTCGAGGACAAGGAGAAGCAATGACGTTCAAACGGCTCGCGGCGGTCGCCGGAGCAGGCGTTCTGGCTCTGGGAATCGTGTCGTGTTCGTCGACCGGAGGAGCGCCCGAGGGGTCCGGAGAAGGCGGTGGCGGCGGGACCGTCGACACCCCCAGGATGACGATCGCGATGATCACCCACGAAGTGCCGGGGGACTCGTTCTGGGATCTGGTCCGCAAGGGCGCGGAGACCGCCGCCAAGAAGGACAACATCGAATTGCGGTACTCCAACGATCCCGAGGCGCCCAACCAGGCCAACCTGGTCCAGTCTGCGATCGACAGTGGAGTCGACGGCATCGCGGTGACTCTCGCCAAGCCGGACGCCATGCGAGCGGCAGTGGATGCCGCTGCGGCAAAGGGCATTCCGGTGGTGGCCTTCAACGCGGGTATGGACTCGTGGAAGGAGATGGGCGTCAAGGAGTACTTCGGGCAGGACGGCTTCATCGCCGGCCAGGGGGTCGGCGACCGGCTCCGCGCTGAAGGTGCGACCAAGGCGCTGTGTGTCATCCAAGAGCAGGGGCACGTGGACCTGGAAGCCCGCTGCGCCGGCGTCAGGGATACCTTTCCGGCCACCGAGGTCTTGAACGTCAACGGCAAAGACATGCCGTCGGTGGAGTCCACCATCACCGCCAAGTTGCAGCAGGATCCCAGCGTCGATTACATCGTCACTCTCGGTGCTCCGTTCGCACTCACCGCGGTCCAGTCGGCCTCCAGGGCAGGCAGCGAGACCAAGATCGGCACCTTCGACACCAACGCCGCGCTGGTCGGCGCCATCGAAGCCGGCGACGTGCAGTGGGCCGTGGATCAGCAGCCATACCTGCAGGGCTATCTCGCCGTCGACTCTCTCTGGCTGTACTTGAGCAACGGCAACGTGCTCGGCGGTGGCCAGCCCACGCTGACCGGCCCGGCGTTCATCGACCAGTCCAACATCGACGCGGTGGCTGAGTACGCAAAGAACGGAACACGCTGATGAGCGCTTGCGCGAAGAGGGGACAACGCTGATGAGCGCTTGCGCGAAGAGGGGACAACGCTGATGAGCGCTTGCGCGAAGAGGGGACAACGCTGATGAGCGCTTGCGCGAAGAGGGGACAACTCAGATGACGACTCGGGAAGTGGACGTCGCCGCCCACAAGGTGGTCCGCGACGAGCGTGTCAAGGAGCGAAACCGGCTGCAGCGGCTCCTGATCCGGCCCGAGGTGGGCGCAGCGATCGGTGCGATCGGAATCTTCGTGCTCTTCCTGATCGTGGCCGAACCGTTCCGCGAGGCCTCCTCGCTGGCCACCGTGCTGTACGCCAGCTCAACCATCGGCATCATGGCCTGCGGCGTAGCGGTGCTGATGATCGGCGGCGAATTCGACCTGTCGACCGGTGTGGCCGTGACATTCAGCTCACTGGCGGCATCGATGCTGGCCTACAACCTCCATCTGAACCTCTGGGTCGGCGCCGGGTTGGCGCTGATCTTGGCGTTGGCGGTCGGCTTCTTCAACGGTTTCCTCGTGATGAAGACCAAGATCCCCAGCTTCCTGATCACGCTGAGTACCTTCTTCATGATCGCCGGAATCAACCTTGCCGTCACCAAGTTGGTCGCCGGCCAGGTGGCCACCCAGAGTGTCAGCGACATGCAGGGCTGGGATTCGGCACGTGCGGTGTTCGCCTCGTCGTTCACCGTGTTCGGCGTCAGCATCCGCATCACCGTCCTGTGGTGGCTGATCTTCACCGCGGTGGCGACTTGGGTGCTGTTCAAGACCAAGATCGGCAACTGGATCTTCGCAGTCGGCGGGGACAAGGACAGCGCTCGCGCCGTCGGCGTCCCGGTCACCAAGGTCAAGATCGGGCTGTTCATGTTCGTCGGCTTCTGCGCCTGGTTCGTCGGCATGCATCTGCTGTTCTCGTTCAACACCGTGCAGTCCGGCCAGGGCATCGGCAACGAGTTCTTCTACATCATCGCCGCGGTCATCGGCGGCTGCCTGCTGACCGGTGGCTACGGCACCGCGATCGGAGCCGCCATCGGCGCCCTCATCTTCGGCATGACGAACCAGGGCATCGTCTACGCCGGCTGGGACCCCGACTGGTTCAAGTTCTTCCTCGGCGCGATGCTGCTGTTCGCGGTGATCGCCAACAACGCCTTCCGCAACTACGCAGCGAAGAAGTGATCTGATGACCATCTCCGTGGAAAAGCCAAGCAGTGAAACGCCTTCGGGCGGTAGGGCGCCGCTGGTCGAACTCAAGAACGTCGGCAAGTCCTATGGCAACATCACCGCGCTCAAGGACATCTGCCTGCGTGTGCACGCAGGCGAGGTGACCGGCATCCTCGGTGACAACGGCGCAGGCAAGTCGACCCTGATCAAGATCATCGCCGGGCTCCATCAGCAGACCGAGGGTGAACTTCTCGTCGACGGTGAGCCGACCAGGTTCGCGTCCCCGGCGGAGGCGCTGGGGAAGGGCATCGCAACGGTGTACCAAAACCTCGCCGTCGTGCCCCTGATGCCGGTGTGGCGCAACTTCTTCCTGGGTCAGGAACTGCGTAAGAAGTCGTTCCCGTTCTCGTTGGATGCCAACGCGATGCGCGCGACCACTCTGACCGAATTGTCCAAGATGGGCATCGACCTGCCCGACGTCGACGTGCCGATTGGCTCGTTGTCCGGCGGCCAGAAGCAGTGCGTGGCGATCGCGCGGGCGGTGTTCTTCGGAGCGCGGGTGCTGATCCTCGACGAGCCGACGGCCGCGTTGGGCGTCAAGCAGTCCGGCGTGGTCCTGAAGTACATCACCGCGGCCAAGGAATCCGGCTTCGGCGTGGTCTTCATCACCCACAACCCGCACCACGCCCACCTGGTGGGGGATCACTTCGTGCTGCTCAACCGCGGCAGGCAGAAGCTGGACTGCACCTACGACGACATCACGCTGGAGCACCTCACCCAGGAGATGGCGGGCGGCGACGAACTCGAGGCCCTGTCCCATGAACTGCGGGCCGCCAAAAGCTGACCGCGAACACCGGCCCGACAGGCCCCGTCGACCGATTGGTCGGCGGGGCCTTCGGGTATAGGTTTGTTCATCGTCTCGACATGGTGTCGTATCCCACGTCGACGGGCCGACGGCGAATGTTCGCGGCACAATGGACGGCATGGACAGTGATCTCGAGTCACCTGCCTTGACACCAGTGTGGCGTGACCCGCTGTCGGCGGGATGGCGCGCACACCGCGGCCTGCTGCTGTTGCGCCTGCGCTGGCACGAGCGGCGCGCCAACACGCGCCGCGCTTAGGCGGGCACTTCACAACCCGAGAATCCGCACCGTCTCGGCCCGCATGTCGATCTTGCGTACCTTCCCGGTGACGGTCATCGGGAATTCGTCGGCGATGTGGACGTAGCGGGGGATTTTGTAGTGCGCGAGTTTTCCGGTGGCGAATTCGCGCACGGCTTCGGCGTCCAGGCGCGCCGCGCCCGCCCGCACCTTGATCCATGCGCAGATCTCCTCGCCGTACCGTTCGTCGGGCACGCCGATCACCTGGACGTCGTCGACGTCGGGATGGGTATGCAGGAATTCCTCGATCTCACGCGGGTACACGTTCTCGCCGCCCCGGATCACCATGTCCTTGATTCGTCCGACGATCATGCAGTACCCGTCGTCGCGCATCACCGCCAGATCGCCGGTGTGCATCCAGCCGTCACCGTCGATCGCGTCGCGCGTCTTGCCGTCGTCGCCCCAGTAGCCCAGCATCACCGAGTACCCCCGGGTGCAGAATTCGCCGGGCGCACCGCGTTTGACGATCTTGCCGGTGTCGGGGTCGACGATCTTGATCTCCACGTGTGGGTGCGCCCGGCCGACCGTCGCGGTACGACGCTCGAGGTCGTCCTCGATCCGGGTCTGGCAGGACACCGGTGACGTCTCCGTCATTCCGTAGGCGATGCCGACCTCCGACATGTTCAGCTCGTTGACGCAGCGCTTCATCACCTCCACCGGGCAGGTGGAGCCCGCCATGATCCCGGTCCGCAGTGAGGAGACGTCGCGGCGTGCGAGGTCGGGGTGTCCGAGCATCGCGATGAACATCGTCGGCACGCCGTAAAGAGCGGTGCAGCGTTCCGATTCCACGGCCGCCAACGTCGCTGCCGGATCGAAGCCGGCCGCCGGGATCACCATGGTGGCGCCGTGGGTCGTACAGCCCAGGTTGCCCATCACCATGCCGAAGCAGTGGTAGAAGGGCACCGGTATGCAGAGCCGGTCGCCGGGGCCGAAGTCGATGAGATCGGTGACGAAGTAGCCGTTGTTGAGGATGTTGCGGTGCGACAGGGTGGCACCCTTGGGTGAACCCGTTGTGCCCGAGGTGTATTGGATGTTGATGGGATCGTTGGGTGTCAAGGTCGCCATCCGGGAACGCAGCTCGTCGTCGGAGACGAGGGCGGCCTTTTCCGTCAGCGCTTCCCAGTACCCGGTGCCCAGGAACAGCACCTCGGCCAGGTCGGGGAGCTCGGGACGCACTTCGGTGACCATGCCGCGGTAGTCGGACGCCTTGAAATCGGTCGCCGAAACCAGCAGCCGAACCCCGGAGTGCCCGAGCACGTAGGCCAACTCGTGGGTGCGGTAGGCGGGGTTGATCGTCACCAGGATTGCGCCGATCTTGGCGGTGGCGTACTGCAGGATCGTCCACTCCGGGCAGTTGGGTGCCCAGACCCCCACGCGGTCGCCCTTCTCGATCCCGATGGCCATCAGAGCGCGTGCCACGGTGTCGATTTCGGCGTTCAGCTCGGCGTAGGTCCACCGCCGTCCGCTGGGGACGTCGACGAGCGCCTCGAGCTCGGGATACATCGACGCGGTGCGCTCGAAGTTCGCCCCGATCGTCTCGTCGAGCAACTCGACATCGGTCGGCCCCGCCTCGTAGGACACCGTCCTGGCGTAGTCGTCACGCAGTCGATCCTTGAGAACCTTGCCTGCGGGGTTGCGCGGCAACGCGTCGACCAACGTGATGTACCGCGGTCGCTTGTAGGGGGCCAGCTGCGCGCGGCAGTGCGCTTCGATCTCGGCATCGGACGGGGGATCGGCGGGGTTGCGTGGCACGATGACCGCGACCGGGGTTTCACCCCACTTCGGGTCCGGTACCCCGATGACCGCGACCGCGGCGACCTTGGGATGCGCCGCGACGACGTTCTCCACCTCGGCGCTGTAGATGTTCTCTCCACCGGAGATGATCATGTCCTTCTTCCGATCCACCACGTAGACGTAGCCCTCTTCATCCTGCCGGACGAGGTCACCGGAGTGGAACCACCCGCCGCGAAATGCCTCGGCGGTCTCGGCGTCTTTGTTCCAGTACTCCTTCATCACCAGCGGGCCCAGATACACGATCTCGCCGACCTCGCCCTGGTCGACGTCGTCCATCTCGTCGTCCACCACGCGGACCTCGACGTTGAGCATCGGGGTGCCCACCGACCCGATCTTGGCGATCGCATCCTCGCCGCGGAGCAGGCAGGTGATCGGGCTGCACTCGGTCTGGCCGAATGCGGGGATGACCTCGGCGCCGGCGAACGTGTCGATCATCGTGCGCAGCAACGTCGTCGATGCCGGGGCCGCGTCCCACCACACCCGGCGCAGCCGCGAGAGGTCCCGTGAGGCCAGGCCCGGCAACGCGCACACGATCTGCCACTGGGCCGGGGTCATCCAGCACGACGTGACGTGTTCGTCGACGACGGTGGCGATCGTGGCGTCGGGGTCGAACCCGCCAGACGGTGGGATGACGGTCTTGCCGCCGGTGAGGAACATCGGCAGCATGCCCGAGACCCCCGCGGTGTGGAACAGCGGTGCCACCGCCATCCAGCAGTCGTCGTCGGCGCGGTGACCGAGGGTGGCCATCGAACTGAACGCGTGCAGATAGAGGTTGCGGTGGGTGAGCACCGCGCCCTTGGCCACGCCGGTGGTGCCGCCAGTGTATTGCAGGAAGGCGATGTCGTCGGGGCCGACGGGAACATCTTGCATCGCGTGGCCGGGACCGGCTTTCAGCGCCGCATTGAAGCGCGCCGCGCCCGGCAACCGCCAGGGCGGCACCATGTGTTTGACACGCTTGACGACGAAGTTGACCAGGCAGCGCTTGAGCGGCGGGAACAGGTCGCCGATCTGGGTGGTCACGACATGCCTGACCGCGGTTTCCCCGATGATTTCTTCCAGTGTGTGCGCGAAGTTCTCCAGCACCACCACCGCCACCGCACCGGAATCGGCCAACTGGTGCCGCAACTCGCGCGCGGTGTAAAGTGGGTTGACGTTGACCACCACCAGCCCGGCGCGCAGCGCGCCGAACAGCGCCACCGGATATTGCAGCAGGTTGGGCAGCATGATGGCGACGCGCTCGCCGGGTTTGAGGCCGAGCCCTTGCAGATACGCGGCAAAGTCGCGCGACAGCCTGTCCGTTTCCGCATAGGTCAGCGTCGCGCCCATGCTGGTAAAGGCGGGCCGGTCGTGGAACTTGCGGCAGCTTTGCTCGAACAGTTCCTTGAGCGAAGCGAAGCGGCGGAGGTCGACCGCCGCCGGGACGCCTTGCGGGTAGTGTTTCAGCCAGATGGGTTGCATGCTTGTCTCCCTTGTATCGACAGGTCAGAAAGTTTTCCGGACGCCGATCGCCAGCGTATCCAGGCCGCCTTTGTCGCCCGTAAGGCCAAAGTTCATCGCTGCCGCCACGGGCGTGTCGCCAAGACCGGATTTACGCGCCCGTTTGAGGTGTCCTGGCGCGCATGAGCAGATCCATGAAGTTGCCCGGCACCGGGAAGACGATGGTGTTGGTCTTGTCGCCGGCGATGCCGGCGAGCGTCTGCAAGTAACGCAACTGCATGGCCTGCGGGTTTCTCGACAGGATTTCGGCGGCGGCAAGGAGTTTTTCCGAGGCCTGCAATTCGCCCTCGGCGTGGATCACCTTGGCGCGCCGCTCGCGTTCCGCCTCGGCCTGCTTGGCGATGGCGCGCACCATGGATTCGTCGATGTCGACATGCTTGATCTCGACGTTGGAGACCTTGATGCCCCAGGCGTCGGTCTGCGCGTCCAGCGCCTGCTGGATGTCCAGGTTGAGGGTTTCCCGCTCGGCCAGCATCTCGTCCAGTTCGTGCTTGCCGAGCACCGCGCGCAGCGTGGTTTGCGCCAACTGGCTGGTGGCGTTCATGAAATCTTCCACCTGCAATATGGACTTGGCCGGATCGACGACGCGGAAATACACCACCGCGTTGACCTTCACCGAGACGTTGTCGCGCGAGATCACATCCTGGCTGGGCACGTCGAACACCACGGTGCGCAGGTCCACCCGCACCATTTGCTGGATGCCCGGCAGCACGAGCACCA
>Ga0209347_1004169_pt1 | contig 15470 bp, 18 predicted proteins | sample AutmiccommuBRH23_FD_187382 | JGI IMG/M metagenome (GOLD analysis project Ga0209347, IMG submission 187382) | Deep subsurface microbial communities from Mt. Terri, Switzerland - Autotrophic microbial communities BRH/23 (SPAdes) (version 2) | ecosystem: Environmental > Aquatic > Deep subsurface >... | reverse complement strand
GATCGACCCGGAACCTCTGGCCGGGGTCGAGGATCAGTCCCTGACCGCCGGGGCCGGCAAGCCCGAAGACCGTGGCAGCGCGACCGTCGATGTCGAGCGTGCGCGTCGCAGCGGAGAGGCTGATCGGTGCCACCGCCTGCGCAAAGGCGATGCGGGGCATCTGTGCAGCGCCAATGGCGGCCGCACTTGCGGCAAGAAAGCCGCGTCTTGAAAGCGTGTTCATTGTCGTCTCCTCGGGACTTATGTCCCGTTCATCAATACCGATGGGACGCCGCGGGCGTCTGCCCGGGCGCGCTCAGAGGAGACGGAGTTTGGGAGGTCGCTCGTTCAATCCTGGCGCTCGGCCGACGTGGCCTGCCTCGGACGGGAAGTCGTGGCTGGCGGGACCATAGGCGTGTCCGGATTCTCCGACTGGCGACGTCAGAAAGGCCGAAAGGCCCGCGCAGACGAACTCGCACATCTCGGCATTGGCCGTTCCACAGTGCTGTTCATCCTCACAAGCAAGCTGAGCAACGTCGGGAGAGTGCATCATCTCGCCGATATGCGCCGCGTGCCCTGGACCGGAAGCGATGCTCATGCGCGCGGCATGCGCCGAGGCCACCGTTGTCACCACGGTGATCGCAAGTATGGCAAGCATGGTGACGACGCGGCCGATCATGCCGCAAAGATAGGCACTGCTCACGACAATGTCCATTGTCGCCGGAGGCGCGCCTCTGGCAGAACTTCACCTCAGCGTGAAGCCAACGAATTTCTGCCGCAATGGGGGAAAGAACTCTTGAGAAACGGCCCTCGAAATACTGCGGCGATCGGTTTGCTGGTCGTAGGCTCGACCGTCGCTATTTTTGCCGGCTGGCTCTTTGCCGATCCCGCATCCAACGCCGTTGCGTCGGCGGAGGTCATCGCGCATGGACAGCAGATCTATGCGGATCAGTGCTCCGCCTGCCACGGCGCGACGCTTGAAGGCCAGCCTGACTGGCGCTCGCCTCTGCCCTCCGGCCGGCTGCCGGCGCCACCGCACGACGCAAGCGGTCATACATGGCACCATGCCGACGACGTCCTGTTCCGGATCGTGAAGGAAGGTACTGCCGCAATCGTCGGGGGCGGCTACGAGAGCGACATGCCGGGCTTCGGAGACGTGCTGAGCGATGCGGACATCCGCGCCGTGCTCGCCTACATCAAGAGCACTTGGCCGGAGCGCGAGCGCAGCTATCAAGAAGGTGTGTCGGAGGCGAACTGACCGTCCCTTGATCCTCGCCTGCTACTCGCGCCAGGCTCGTTCGCATACCGAGTAGAGGAACGTAGCGGACCAGGTCAGCACCATGAAGCCGCCGAGCGACTGCATCATGTTGATCATCCGTATCGGCCCCCCGGTCTCGATCTGCGTGTAGCCGAGCGTTGCAAAGTTGATGCCGGAGAAGTAGATCAGCCCGCCCCAGCTCGCGTCGTAGCTGCCTCCGAGGTCTCCAAAGCCGCCCCAGCCTAGCAGTGTCCAGTAGACTACGGCAAAGGCGAGGATCTCGATCGTGTGGAGCGTCAGCAGACCGAGGAACGCGACCATGATGGCCGCCTGCGGGCTCTCGTTCGAGTTCGGCTTCATCCCGCGAACCGCCAAGAGGCCATAGTGGTGGCCGATCCCAAGTGCGCCAACCAGCACAAAACCGAGCAGAAGAGCCACCCTTCATCTCCTTCACGAACTTAAAGTGCCGCCGGACGTGACCGGTCAGACGCGAGAGGCGCGCCGCTATCCCAGCCAATACATTCGGATCGGCATCCAGATCGCCATGGCGATCATCATCAGGTTCTCGGTCAGGGAGACGAAGCCGAGCGGCACGTTGCTCGATCCGCCTACGCAAGCGCATTTCAGTTCGCGCTTGTCAATGTAGACCGCCTTGAACACCGAGACGGCCCCGATGGCACCGATAAAGAGCGCGACCGGCGCTGCGACCCAGATCAGGGCACACGCGATCATCAGGATGCCGGCAAGGGCCTCGCCGAACGGGTAGACGTATCCGTATCGGACCCAGCGGCGCGCCAGCAGGTCGTAGTTCAGGAACATGGTCGAGAAGCTCTCGATGTCCTGTAGCTTCTGGACTGCGAGCAGTGTCATGCTGATGGCGATGAACCACTCGAAGGCCCGCACCGTCAGGATCGTCCCGAAGGCGTACCAACTGACCGCAAGGGCCATGAGGAAAGCCGTCGAGAAGATCGCGATGACGGGCTGGTAGCTGGTCTCATCCTCGCCCTTGACCTCCTGCCCGAAGTGCTCGCGCAGGTCGTCGTAGCCGCCGATGCGCTCGTCGCCGATGAAGGCCTGCGGCGTCGTGTCGACGTCGTGCTCTCTCTTGAACGCCTCGGTCTCGTCGCGGGTCTTGAGGTGGTGATCCTCGACCGTGAATCCGTGGCGTTCGAGCAGGTCCTTTGACTTGAGCCCGTAGGGGCAGAGGTGATCGGGCATCACCATCCGGTAGAGCGTTGCGGTCTTGCCGCTCTGATCCAGTGCCATGTGAAGCCTCCTTCGAGAAGTTCGATTCTCCTATTTCAATCGGCCTGGCATCCATAGAAGCCGCGGTAGCCAACCGTCAGGCCCTGATCGAGCTCGAAGACGAGTTCGGCGTCCGAACGCCAGTCGGCCTCGTCCCTGAGCGGACGGACGGTCATGGTGACGCCCTGTGCTGTGAACTCGAGACCGCCGTCGGTCTCGGCGCCAGCCTCGAGGGGCACGAGAACGCCGTTGAGCTTCATGGCTGCCTGACCGCCCTCCGAGGCCCACAGGATCGGATCGGTCTCGGGGCTGCGGTTGAAGACGCAGCGGGGGCCGGGCTCGAGGATCTGCTCGGCCTCGGCCTCCGGCATTGGCGACGGATCGAGGGTGGAAATCAGGGCGCGGCCGATGGCATCGTCGACCGTCCCGACCTCGGCCGGCGGGTCCTGGTAGATCGTCTCGACGACGTTGCCCTCGGACACCTCGGCGATCAGGTAGCGCATCTCGGCGATCTCGCGCCGCTGCGCCAGGATGATCTCGTGGGCAAGCTTGGCGACCCGGGGGTCCCGGATCTGCGCCCGCTCCGAAGTCATCACTGCGATCGAATGGTGCGGGATCATCGCCCGCATGTAGCTCGGACCGCTGACGGTCACCTGGCTCCGCACCAGCCAGAGCGACAGGGCGAAAACGATGGCGGCGCCGACGAAGATCGCGATGTTGAGCTGCTTGTTGGAATACATGCCGAGCATGTACGCCAGCATGATGACCGCCATCGTCGCGCCCATCATGATCGCCATGTAGGTCCGCGTCTCGGAGAAGAAGACGTGCTCCCAGGCGTAGGTGTTCAGGTACATCAGGATGAACATCACCACCGTGGAAGTGAGGATCATCAGTCCGAAACGGATATAGGACATAGGTTCTCTTGCTCCCTAGTCGGCGGGCGCGGCAGGTTCGGCCCCTGCGCCGCCCGTCGCTTCACCCGCGGGGGCGCCTCCCTCGTTGGCCGCCGCGCCGCTGCCAGTCAGAGCGCGGTAATCCTCAGGTGAAAGCCCCGGCATCTGAGAGACGAAGGCGGTCAGTCCGGCGATCTCCTCGGGACCGTGGTGGGCGCCGAAGGCAGGCATCCCGCTCATCTTGATGCCGTTCTCGACGATCCAGTAGATTTCCTCGGCGCTCCACTCCGCGGCCGCTTCCGTGAGATGTGGCGGCTCGGGTCGCATGCCCCGCGACCACTCCGTCGGCTCCTGCCCCGGGGCGCCGTGGCAATAGACGCAGCTTTCAGCGTAGTGACTCGCGCCTTCGGCAACGACTTCGTCCGCGAAGGTCTTCGGAAGCTCCACGTCGCCGGAACGGCGCTCGACGGAGCGGTGCATCGTGGTGTCGAGCGTCCATCGGACCGCGTCTGCGTGCTGGTCGGATGCCGCCACGTTGTAGGCGCCCGTGTAGGCGATGGTGAGCCAGATCGCGACGGCCACGAGGAGCGTCCCGATGATGCCCAGTGCGATGCCGGCTCCGAACTTCCTTGTCATCTGTCTCTCCCGCTAGCGCCGTCAATTCGGCTCGCTGCTCCGGTTCCTGAGCCCGCTTCGGGCCGTGCGCCCATACCCCTCTGGGGGTATCAAATCTAAACCGGCCCAAGCTTCGAGTGTTCCCCGAAACCTTTGGAAGGCGTCACTTGTTTCCATGCAGTCGACGAGAGAGCAGCAGAACCGTGAAAGATCGCAAGCAAGCAGCCCTTCAGCGCCTGGCCCGACTTGAAGGGCAGGTTCGTGGCGTAATCCGGATGGTCGAGGAAGATCGCTACTGCGTGGACATCCTCAACCAGACTTTGGCCATCCGCTCCGCCCTCGCACAGGTGGAGGTTCTCATTCTGCAGGACCATGCAGACGACTGCGTGGAGGCAGCCATCGCCTCGAGCGACCCAGAAGCACAGCGGCAGAAATTCCGCGAGCTCGTCGGCATCTTTGAGAAGGTCTGCCGATAGGAGGCCCTGATCCGGGTGCAGCAAGCCCAACGCTGGAACAATACCGTCTGGGCGTATGTTTTCAACGCTCACAGACTGATGCAGGAGGAAGAAAGATGCACGTTCGCGAGATGGTGAGTACCCACCCTCATGTTCAGGGCAACACGGCCGACCAGCTCCTGAAGTTCATAGAGGAGGCGTATGACTGTGCGCAGACCTGCACATCCTGCGCTGACGCCTGCTTGGCGGAAGAAATGGTGGCCGAGCTCCGGCAGTGCATCCGGCTGAACCTCGACTGCGCCGATATCTGTGCGGCAACCGGAGCAATGGCCTCCCGACGCACCGGCTCCAATGTCGAGGTTCTTCGGGCGGCGGTACAGGCCTGCGCCGAAGCTTGCCGCCGATGCGGCGACGAGTGCCAGAGTCATGCCGACAAGCACGAGCATTGCCGAATCTGCGCCGAGTCATGCAAGCGCTGCGCCGATGCCTGTCAGGCAGCTCTTGAGGAAGTCCACTGAAGCCATAGTGCTGCGGCAGGGAAGCGAAACCGCTGCCCTGCCGCTGCGTCCCGATCGAACGCAAGAAGCCGCAGTGCTTCATCGTGAAGAGCATCGTCGCGCCGGTTTCTGCGAGGATCGCAGATAAAAGACAATATTTTCCGGAACTTACGATCCGGAGAAGGTTCGACGTCAGGCCCATCCCCTCCGCCACTTGCCCCCGCGAAAGCGTTCTCCCGATCCGGCTGCGGCCGGATTTTTCCGTTGTTTTCGAGGGTTATGCGGGAGGGGCTGTTAACCGGCCCACGCCCCGAAGGCGCACACGCGTTCTCTCCGGGCCGATATTCTCCGGACCTGTTGACTGCGCAGTTTTGGTGAAAAGCTTTCAAGCATCTGTTCTATAAGCCGTTTTTGACGGTGTCCGCGCGGACTCCGATCCCAGTTCCATTCGAGCGAAATGCCCCTGGCGTCGAACTCCCTGATGTAGCGATCGCATTTCCGCAGGTCGTTGACCTCATCGCTGCGTTGTGACCATTCTGACCACAAATCAGGGAGGGGCCCATGAAGGCCGTGTCTGCCCGTGAGGCCAAGCATCACTTCGGCCAGTTGATCGACGAAGCGCGGGCCGAGCCAGTGGTGGTCGAGAAGCATGGGCGGCCGGTGGTCGTCGTCCTTGCGGTCGAGGAGTACCAGCGGCTGACTGGCACGACCGTGGAACCCTCCGGCAAGAAACGAGAGGACGAGCGGTAGCGCATGCCGATACTGAACTGGCTGACACGGGACGAGGACATCCGCACGGCACAGCACGTGCCCTATCGCCTGCTGGAGGAAGTCCCGGACTCGTCGGCCGGTGACGTTGGCGCTGGCAACATGCTGATCCAGGGCGACAACCTGGAAGCGCTGAAGGCGCTGCTGCCCTTCTATGCCGGTCGAGTGAAGTGCATCTACATCGACCCACCCTACAATACACGCTCCGCCTTCGAGCACTACGACGACAACCTCGAGCACACGCAGTGGCTGGCCATGATGTGGCCCCGGCTGGAACTACTCCGCGATCTTCTGGCCGAGGATGGCTCGATCTGGGTGTCCATCGACGACAACGAGGGGCACTACCTCAAGGTCATCATGGACGAGGTGTTCGGGCGGCGGAATTTTATCGCCAATACCCTATGGCAGAAGGTATTTTCGCCGAAGAACACCGCGCGGCACTTTTCAGATGATCACGACCATATTCTCGTTTTCGCCCGGAATGCCGACAAGTGGGTGCCAAACCCAATGCCGCGTTCCGACCGGATGAACAAAGGCTACAAGAACCCGGACAACGATCCTCGCGGCGCTTGGACTTCCGGTGACGTTTCCGCGCGAAACTTCTACGGTGCAGGCCGATATGCAATTACGTGTCCCAGCGGCCGGGTGATCGCAGGCCCTCCGAACGGCATGTACTGGCGCGTGTCAGAGGAACGGTTCTGGGAGATGGATCGCGACGGGAGGATCTGGTGGGGTAAAGACGGCAACAACACTCCTCGGATCAAGCGGTTCCTCACGGAAGTGAAGCAGGGCGTTGTTCCACAGACTTTGTGGATGAACACTGAGGTTGGAAACACCCAAGAGGCGAAGAAAGAAGTAGTAGCTCTGTTCGGTGAAGTAAATTTCATGACTCCGAAACCCGAGCGCCTAATTCAACGCATCATCAACATTGCAACCGATCCGAACGACCTCGTGCTTGATTCCTTCCTCGGATCCGGCACAACCGCCGCCGTCGCTCACAAGATGGGCCGCCGATACATTGGCATCGAAATGGGCGAGCATGCCCACACCCACTGCGCGCCGCGCCTGCAGAAGGTCATCGACGGCGAACAGGGCGGCATTTCGGAAGCCGCTGGCTGGAAGGGCGGTGGCGGTTTTCGCTTCTACCGGCTGGGCCCACCCGTCTTCGACGAAGAAGGCCACATCCGGCAGGACATCCGCTTCCCGGTGCTGGCGGCGCATGTCTGGTTTTCGGAGACCGACCGGCCGTGGGATGGTAGTGGCGACAGCCCGCTGCTCGGTATCGAGGACGGTCGCGCCCACGCGCTGCTCTACAACGGAATCCTTGGCGACAAGCGGCCGGGCGGCGGCAACGTGCTGACCCGCGCGACCCTCGCCCTGATCCGTGAGGATATCGCCAAGCTGGCGCCGGACTTCGACGGCCCGCTGACCGTCTATGGCGAGCAATCCCGGCTGACGCCCGCAACGCTCGACCGCCAGCGCATCACCTTCAAGCAGACGCCCTACGACGTCAAAGCGCGGGCCTGAGGGGGCATCTGATGAAACTCAAGCAATACCAGACCGACACTCTCTCCGTTCTCCGCCGGTTTTTCGAGGAGGCGCGCGTGGCGGGCCCGAAGGGCGCGTACGAGGCGATCACCAGGGAACCGGACCAGGCCAAGCGTCTCGGCCGGTACGGCGGCACCTACACGCCGCTCGCCGAGCTGCCGGCCGTTCCCTATGTCTGCCTGCGCCTGCCCACCGGGGGCGGCAAGACTATCCTCGGCGCCCACTCCATCGGCATCGCGCGCGACGCCTGGGTGGAGAAGGACTATCCGATGGTCCTGTGGCTAGTGCCTTCGAACACGATCCGGCTTCAGACGGCCGAGGCGCTGAAGAACGCCCGCCACCCCTATCGGCAGGCGCTGGACGAGGCCTTCGACGGCCGGGTGCGCGTGTTCGACATCGCGGACTTCACGCATATCCGCCCGCACGACATCCGCGACCATTGCTGCATCGTCGTGGGCACAATCCAGACCCTGCGCGTGTCGAACACCGAGGGCCGGAAGGTCTATTCCCACAACGAGAACATGGAGCCGCACTTCACGGCGCTGCCCAAAAGCCTGCCGGGGCTGGAAAAGCTGGAAGGCGGCGGCGTCAAGTTCTCCTTCGCCAATCTGATGCATGTTCATCGGCCGTTGATGATCGTGGACGAAGCGCACAACGCGGTCACCGGCCTGACGCGCGAAATGCAGGCACGCGTCAATCCGTCCGCGATCATCGAGTTCACGGCGACGCCGCGGCTCAACTCGAACATCCTGCACAGCGTGACGGCGCAGGAGCTGAAGCTCGAGGAGATGATCAAGCTGCCAATCATGCTGTCCGAGCACGACACCTGGCAGAACGCCGTGAACGGGGCGATCGCGTCACGGGCGTCGCTGGCCGAGGAAGCCGAGAAGGACACAGCGTACATCCGACCCATCGTCCTGTTCCAGGCGCAGCCCAAGAACCAGGAGGTGACGGTCGAGGTGCTGAAGAAGCACCTGATGGAGGTCGAGCAGATCCCCGAATACAAGATCGCCGTGGCCACCGGCGACCAGCGCGAACTGGATGGCATCAACCTGTTCGATCCGAAATGCCCGATCGAATACGTCATCACCGTCGAGGCGCTGAAGGAGGGCTGGGATTGTTCCTTTGCCTATGCGTTCTGCTCGGTCTCGCGGATTCAGAGCGCGGTGGACGTCGAGCAGCTGCTGGGGCGCGTCCTGCGGATGCCTTATGCCAAGCGTCGCAAGGCCGAGGATCTGAACCGCGCCTATGCGTTCCTGTCGGAGCCGTCGTTCGGCGAGGCGGCGCGGTCGCTGGCCGACAAGCTGGTGGCCATGGGTTTCGAGGAGGATGAGGCGCTCGACAACATCGAACCGGCGCAGACGTCTCTCGATGCCGATACCGGCTTGTTCGGCCCGCGCGACAAGCCGAAGCCGACCTTCAAGCACACGGTGACGGCGACACCCGAGGTGGTTGCAGAACTGAAGAAGCGCGAAGGCGTGAGCGTTCGCGAAACCGACGATGGGAAGGTCGAGATTGCCGTGACCGGGCGTGTTGACGGCGGCCTCGAAAGGGCGATCGTCGAGGCCCTCCCCGAGACCGAACGAACGGGGTTCTCGGCGGCCGTCACCAAGTATCGCGTCGAAGTGAAGGACCAGCTATCGCCTGCAGAACAGGGCGAGGCGTTCGAGGTCCCTCGCCTGGTCTCCGAGATCCAGGGCGAGTTCGAGTTCGCTGACACCGACGTGTTCATGGAATTCCACGACTGGTCGCTGCTCGACCACTCGTCGAAACTGGTTGAAGGCGAGTTCGCGATCCGCGAGACGGCGCGCAGCTTCGAGATCGACCTCGACGGCAACCGCATCACCTACCAGTTCGCGGACGAAGAAGAACAACTGGCGCTCGACGTCGATGTCGAAGGGTGGACACCGGAGGCGCTGGTGCTCTGGCTCGACCGGCAGGTGCGCCAACCGGACATTAATCAGAGCGAACTGCTCCGCTGGCTGCGCGACCTGGTCGGCCACCTGATCACCACACGCGGAATGCACATTGCGGCGCTGATGCGGTGCAAGTTCATCCTCGCCCGCAAGGTTCGCGAGAAGCTCGCCGCCATCCGTCAGCAGGAACGCGATGGCGTCTACCAGCGGTTTCTCTTCGCTCCGGAAGCCAAGGTCGAGGTGTCCTTCGACGAAGCTTTCGCGTTCAAGGACGGAATGTATTGGGATCAGCGCCGGTACCGTGGGCGCTGGAAACCTCGCAAGCACTTCCTTGGGCCGGACCATGTGCCTGCCTTCGATGGGGCCGAGAACGGTGAAGAATTCCAGTGCGCGCAAGCCATCGACAGCTTGCCAGGCCTGAAGTTCTGGATCCGCAATGTCGCACGCCACCCCAACTCGTTCTGGTTGCCGACGGCCACGGACAAGTTCTATCCGGATTTCGTGGCTCAATTGGAGGACGGTCGACTGCTCGTCGTAGAGTACAAGGGAGCTCACATCGCCGATGGCCCCGACACCGCCGAAAAGCGGACCATCGGTCAGCTGTGGGAGAGGAAGAGCGGCGGCAAGGGCTTGTTTGTGGTGGTTGAGAAGACCATCGACGGCAGAGACATGCGGGCTCAGATGGTCGAAAAGGTTGGCAGCGATCCGTAGTCTATCCGGTGCACCTACGGTCAGGGCGTTTGTGCGCACGGCCCAGCGAACGCCGGGCCGTGCAAGTTTGTCTCAGGGCTTGCGCCGATGCTGGGTCGGATCGACGAGACGGTACCGCTGGCCCTTCTGTTCAGGCGGAGGGAGCGGTTCGTTGCGCGTAACGGTGCGCTCGACGCCGGTTCCACCACCTCGGGGGCCGGTGATCTCGTACTGACCAGATTTCGGGGCCTTTTGCCCAGGCTTGAAGAGTTTGTCAGACATGTCCCACCTCCATGGACACGGGCGGGATGTCCGCAAAGCGCTTGCCAGTCGCAATCTCGCTGATCCGTCCCTGGTTCAGATCGAAATCTGCAGCGATCCGGTGCTGGAAGTCTCCCCGGGCGAGCCGGGCCTTGATGATCGACACCTCCTGCGGTGTCAGCTTGGTGATGGTAGCCATTCAGGCATACTCCTGGGCGCGGATGAAAAGATTTGCCCTGGAGTCCCGAACCGTCTATCTCTTGCGTACCACCACGAGAGTGCTTCGGACTCCGGAGCCACGGCGGTTGGGTGCGCCTAAACCCTTCCGACGTGTAGTGAAAAGCGGGGTGCCTTGCCGGGCGCCCCGCTTAATCTTTATGCGGCATCCTCCATCAGCAGCGGTCTCACTTCATTCGTGCCGACGAATTGCGAAAGAAGCCGATAGTTGTGCATCTCATGACGGATGCGCCCGGCAACGATGGCGGGGTGCACGTCGGCCTTCCGCGCTAGCGAGAGGACGTTCTGAACGCTCGGGCTGACACGCGCCGGATGCTCGTCCCAAAGCTCTGACGGAATCAACGCCTCCTGCGCCCACTCGTCAGCTTCGCGTTCGCGCTCGTCATCGCGCTCATGGTTGCGCTCGCGAAGCTGAAGATCGTCAATGAAGATCTCGCCGTCTCCATCTGGGAAATGGCGACCGATGTGCGCAAGTTCGTGCAGCAGGCAGAACCAGAAGTTGTCCAGGCGGTCATAACGGATCGTCATTCCGACGACGGGAACCTTGTCGACGGTCCACATCGCGGCGCCGTCGAGATAGGTCTTCGGCAGGTGGGCTGCGACGACAAGGGCGATACCGTGCTTCGCGAGCTTTTCTTGGGCCAGTTTAGGGCCTTCGTCGAAAGTACTTAGCCGAGCGAGCTCTCGCATGAAAACACGGTCGATAGTCCCGGTTTTGTAGACGCCCGCAAGCCCAGCACGGCGTGCCACGCAGAGGATATGGAGGCACCACGCTTGCAGAGCATGCACATCAGACTTGGCGTTCGCGCGAGCGCCGCCACCTTGGCGAAAGAGCGCCTGTGGAAGAGCATTCGGTCCGCCGGCGCACGCTATCAGCTCACGCACGATTTCCTCCGTGCGATCCTTCATGTCCGCAGTCTTCTTGATCCAGCCTCGCTTCGCCATCTCCGCGATCGGGAAGTGATCGAGCTCAATACCCGCTGGAGCCTTTGGCAGGCTTCCCCCATCCCGGATCAACACTTCAGCGGGAATGCCCAGATGCTCATGCAGTGCGCGGATCATCTTCAGAGTCAGATCGCGCTTACCGCTCAAAATCTCAGAAGTCTTGGCCCGGCTTCCGAAGATCGGGGCTAGGTCACTTTGGCTCATCCCAAGCTGTTGCATACGGAATTTGATCGCTTCTACGGGATTGGGCGCATCCATTGGAAAACGCCGGTCTTCGTAGACCTCGACGAGAGTCGCGAGCACGTCGAGTTCGTCATCCTCCGCGGGAGAACGACCCATATCCATGAGCATTTCAACGCGGGCGAGAGCGGCTGCGTAGTCCTGCTCAGAATGAATTGGCCGAATACGATGTTCGCTCATCATCACACTTCCTCCGCGTTGATCTCGTCATACTCCTTGTGTGTCCCTAAAAAACGGACAAACCCTATCCCCTTCTCGTAATCGAACTTCAAGATCAGGCGATATTTGTTGCCGCAGATGTTGAAGACCACACGCCCACCTTTGAGAATGCTCGCGCTGCGGTACTGGGCCTTGATGTCTGCTGGCGTTTTCCATTCTGCTCGCCTTGCCTCAGCCCACCAAACGTCGATCTGCACCTTCGCATCTGGAAAGCGCTCCCCGAAAGCGATTAGCTTGGGCCGGGCGATGATTCTCATTCATCACGTTTATACAGCGATCCCTCGATCTGTCAATGCTATACGATCCCTGTGAGGGAACACATAGGTACTGCCTGTCGTGCTGGCAACCTCTGTCAGCCCAACCCGTGCAATCGCACGATGAGGAAGGAGAGCGGGGTCCGAGAAACTTAGCTTCGGGCTAGGTCCGTTGCGGACCCAGGTCGGTAGTGACCACGCCGCTGCGATTGCCAGTCAGTTGGAAGGGTTTCGAGCAGCTGCGACAGCGTACGATCAGGCTCCTGCGTCCCATCTAGGATTGGCGGAACACAGCGCGCAGCTGGTCGATGACAGCGGCCTCGATCTCGCCCGCAGGCACGCGGCCGACCGGGCATGATCCGGCGCCATGCTTCAGCACGGTCTGGCTGACATAGTAGCGGTAGAGCCTGTCGCCCTTGCGGGTATGCGTCGGCGAGAACGCGGCGCCATCGGGACCGAACAGCAGCCCCTTCAGCAGCGCGGGCATGTCGGCGCGCGTGCGCGCGGCGCGCTTGCGCGGGCTCTCCTGGAGGATGGCGTGAACCTTGTCCCACGTCTCGCGGTCGATGATCGCGTCGTGCTCGCCGGGGTGGCTATCGCCCTTGTGGACCGCCTCGCCGATGTAGGCGCGGTTGCTGAGCATCCGGTAGATGTATTTCTTGTCGATCCGGTTGCCGCGCGGCGTCCGGAGGCCCCGCGTGCCGACCTCCCGCGCCAGTTCCGTGCAGGACCCGATCTCAAGAAAGCGGTCGAAAATCCAGCGCACATGCGTTGCGGCTTCTTCGTCGACTACCAGTTTCCGATTCCCGACGCGGTAGCCGAAGGGCGGCACGCCGCCCATCCACATGCCCTTCTTCCGGCTGGCGGCGACCTTGTCGCGGATGCGCTCGGCCGTGACCTCGCGCTCGAACTGCGCGAACGAGAGCAGGATGTTCAGCGTCAGCCGCCCCATCGACGTGGTGGTGTTGAACGATTGCGTGACCGAGACGAACGTCACGCCGTTCCGGTCGAACACCTCGACCAGCTTGGCGAAATCCGCCAGTGAGCGGCTGAGCCGGTCGATCTTGTAAACCACGACCACGTCGACCAGTCCGTCCTCGATGTCCTGCAACAACCGCTTTAGGCCCGGCCGTTCCAGCGTGCCGCCCGAGATGCCGCCGTCGTCATACTGATCGCGGACCAGCACCCAGCCCTCGGAGCGTTGGCTGGCGATGTATGCCTCGCAGGCCTCTCGCTGGGCGTGCAGGCTGTTGAATTCCTGTTCCAGCCCTTCCTCGGAGGATTTTCGGGTGTAGACCGCACAGCGCAGCTTGCGGACGACCTTCGATTTCTCGGGCGGCTTCGTCATGTCCGCCCCCTGTGGTTCTTGAGCCCGAAGAATACCCAGCCGTTCCAGCGCGTGCCGGTGATCGCGCGGGCGATGGCGGACAGCGACTTGTACGGCCGACCTTGCCACTCGAAGCCGTCGGTGGTGACGGTGACGACCTGCTCGACACCCTGCCATTCGCGCAGCAGCCGCGTGCCGGTGATCGGGCGGTCACGGTCGGCGCGCATGCCACGCTTCTTCCTGTCGCCGCCGTCCAGTTCCTCGCCGAGCCGTTCGAGGCGCCGGATCGTCTCGGGTTTGAGCCCGCCATAGGCAAGTTCCTGGATGCGGTAGGCCAGGCGGCTTTCCAGGTACCGGCGATTGAACGGCGGCGGCTCGCTATCGAACAGGTCGCGCCAATGTTTCTTCAGGTCGGGCGTCGACGTGGTCTTGAGCGCGGCCAGGCGCGCGGGGATGACCGCGCTTCGATCCGCTCGCCATCGGGCGAGACGCGAAAGCCGGGCGATAGGCCCCGGATCAGCCCCGCGTCATGCGCTGCGAGAAAGTCGCGCGCCCATGTCGTCTCAGGCGCGATTGTCGCCTCGAAGCTCAGCGCGTCGTCATTGTCGCGCAGCTCCAGCGTGCCCGCCGTGCGGCTGGCAAGCGGTTTCTCGAAGTCGTGCCCGCTCAGAAGGTGAATATCCTCGCCAGCCTCCAGCCGGGCCGCGAAGGCGCGGGAAGCGATAACCTCCACACGCCCCCGGCCCAGCTCGGCAGGCGAACCGTAGGGGAACGCGCCCGCAATGCGAACGCGCCCCCCGTCAAGGCGGCGCAGCTCCAGCGCGCCGCCTGCTACACCGCCCCAGAGCATCACTGGACGCCTGTCAGGACTTCGAGCTGCGCAGCCCGCGCAACCGTGATGTCCATCGTCGCAAGCGCCGTGAGGCGCAGGCCACCGGACGCCGCGTCGGTGTAGGGGTCGCGGATCAGATCGACCGCGCCCCACGTCGCCACGAAGAAAGGCGAGACGCCGCCCGCGTTCGTGGTCAACAGCGCATTGGACGCGACGGGCGGGCCACCAGCCGGAGCCGCCAGCGCGTTCGGAGACATGGCGACATTGCCCGCCGGAATGTTGCGGGTGAGCCGGTCCCATTCCGTCACGCCCGTGCCGGTGTCGATATAGGCGCCGTCCATCGCGTCCCAGACCTCGGGCCGGATCAGAAGGCGCACCGCGTCCGGGCTGCCCGCCGCGTTCGCCGTCATAATCCGCACCACCGCCGACCGGAACGCCGACCATGCCGCCGCCGCGTCAACGGCCGTTTCCGTGATGCCGTAGGTCGAAGCGCCCGCGATGACGCCCAGAGGCTCGCCATTGGAACCCGCGCCCAGGAACGCCGCCCGGTCCATTTCCTGCGCAATCGCGCCGTTCATGTCGCGGCGCACCGCTTGCTCCAGAGCCGCGCCCGACTGTTTCAGGGTCTTGCGCGTGATCTTCATCTGGACGCCCAGCGTGTTGTCAGGCGCAAGCGGCTTGTCGGTCGTGGCGTAGGCACTCGGGCTTGCCACGTCTCCGGTTTCCGACGCCTGCCAGCCCACCGATGCGCCGGACGTGGCGACGGGATATTCCAGCTCGCCTTGCCCGACATTGACCATCTGCCCGCCCATGCGGCTCGCCACCGATTGCGGGAACAGCCGGTCGATGATCGGCCGTGTCTGCATCGGGTCCGGGGTGCCGCTTGCGATGGTTTCACCGGCCCGGCGCTCCAGCGCCTGCCACGGCACCGGGATGCCCTGATAGGCCCCTTGGCTGCGCAGCTCTTGGACGATCTCCGCCGTCTCGCCGTCGATCTGGTGCCCGTGGTCGAGCGCCGCCGCGACTTGGCGCACCTCGAAGCGGCCCAGCATATCCGACCACTCTTTTGCGTCGCGGGTTTCCAGCTCGCCACCCGCCTCGCGGCGTGCTTCATCCTCGGCCACAAGCGCCGCGCGATAGCGGGTCTCGGCCGTGCGATATTCGCGGTCGAGCGATTCCATGCTGCGCACTTCATCCTCGGTCGGTTCCGGCTTGGCTGCCAGCGTTGCCAGCTCTTGCCGGATTTCGGAGCGGCGAAGCTCCAGTTTCTTCGATTCAAGCATTTTGATCT
>Ga0209347_1004168_pt1 | contig 15471 bp, 13 predicted proteins | sample AutmiccommuBRH23_FD_187382 | JGI IMG/M metagenome (GOLD analysis project Ga0209347, IMG submission 187382) | Deep subsurface microbial communities from Mt. Terri, Switzerland - Autotrophic microbial communities BRH/23 (SPAdes) (version 2) | ecosystem: Environmental > Aquatic > Deep subsurface >... | reverse complement strand
ACTTCGGATTGTTTCCTGGAACCTCTTCTAATATTAACAAGATTCATGCCAATCGCTATATTTATAAATTAGCAATAAATAAGTGCGTTTATCTCATCTGCATCCAGTTGTCTCATCGAATAGAGACAGAAACGTCCCGCCACATTCTCAAGCATGAGACGAATGTCTCGGATCACCCGAAGCCATTTTCGTCAATCCAATGGAATGTCGGCCGCTTCCGGTTTTTATCCTTCATTAAACCGAACACGCCCAGCCTCGGTGACGAATTTTTCCGAAAAATGGCGAGAACCCGGTTGTCCTCCTTTCCAAGCCTATGCTAAGAGGGGTCAGTCAACGACAATTTTTTAAAAGGAATTTTGATGAAATCAGAAAAGCAGACCGTTTCCCCGCTGAAACGGGTGGTTTTGAAAATGTCCGCGGGAAAGCGCCCCTCCGGCCGGGAACTTTTAGACGCCCAACCGGTTGAGTTCATATTCGGAATCGGCAGGGCAGGACTTACCCCCATGGAACGCCGACTCCTGGGAAAGACCGAGGGCGAAACCCTGTCCCTGGAATTGTTCCAAAAACAGGCCTTTGATTTCTTCGGCCATGTCCTGCCTTGTCCCGCTGCCCTTCAGGTGCCCCTCCACAGTTTCTATATCCGGATGAAAATTGAACGTATCGAACCGGCTTCTCCACGGGAAGTCGTCCGGGCCATGGCCCAGGGGACCGAATGCGGCGGTGATTGCGGCTGCGGCTGCGGCTGCGGTGAGACGTGAACCTTCAGTTGCTGCGTCTCCTGCAGAACGGCTTTAATCCTTGAATACGAATTTCCCCCCGATATAGCCGGCCACCGATGCCGCCCCCAGCATGATCAGGTTCAGGATCAGGAACCCGCCACGTCGGGCGGCGCCGGCAAGGATAACGTCCGGGTTGATGAAATACCAGATCACCAGCAGGAAACAGGAAACCGTGACCACCCCCGCGGCAACGAGTTTGGCAATGAACAGCTTCGTCCTCGCCCCCCGGTATTTCCGCTGCCATTCGTTATACCCCGTGTAGAGAACAAAGGGGAGGGAGAGCAGGACGACGACCATGAAGTAGAAGGCGGCCTGGGCCAGGGATTCGGCGGCGAACACGGCGGCGATGAACATGAAAAGAACGACTACCGGAAGGATCCCGTTGGGTACATGGACCGACATGGGATGGGCATGGTGTTTTAACAACTGTCCATTGACGACCTCGACCATGCTCCCGGGCCGGGGCGGTTCGGAAGGAGCCTCTTTTCCTGATTGTCGAGGGGAAGGTCTTGCCCCTGCGGGCTGGGTTGCCGCCGGTTTGGCGTTTCCGCCACGCTTCCTGTGTTCGTAGGTTTCGGCCTCTTCTTCGCTGATCGCCACAAACTTGCTCTTGTCCGCACCGCAGACCGGACATTTTTCAGGGGGTTCCTCGCCGGTGTGGATATAGTTGCAGACAGTGCATCTCCATTTTTTCATCAACACGATCTCCTTTGTTCTTCACTGGGTTCAAGGTTGCGGACGCATCGGGTAAATCCATTGATAATGGCCAGTTGGGACCTTTTAATAATGGGCGATTAGAGCCGGATCGTCAAGACGAAATCCCTTCCATCGGCTTGTCCTCAACTCAATCACAGGTTTTGTGCCCCAGACGGCAAACACCGGGTCGGAAGTCTTCAGCCGGGGGTAGTATTTGTCGTCCATGGGCCGGTCCAATCCCCTCATGCTGTATACGTTCAGCTGGTCGAAACCGCCGGTGCGGATGAAGTATTCGAGCACCAGCCCTATCCGTTCGAATTCGTGGAGTTCCATCCAGATCCGGATGATCTTGGGGGGAAACCACCGGTTGGAGAAGGTCAGTATAAACCGGCCGCCCGGTTTCAGTACCCGGCACACGTCGGAAAATATGTCAAACGGATGGACCAGGTATTCCACCGAGACGGTGCAGATCACGGCGTCAAATTCCCTGTCGGTATAAGGGAGCCGTGGCATCCGGTTCAGGTCATGGACCGTATAGTCAGTTAAACCGGGATTGGCGGCAAGTTCGGCGGCATTCATTCCCAACCCGATCACCCCGGCCAGGCCGAGCCCGTCCGGCAGGTGCGACGTCCAGCTGCTCATCAGGTCGAGGACCCGCATTCCCGGTGCAAGCAGCCGCCCGTACAGTTCCCGGATGATCCCGATTGCCCGGTCGTCGAGATGGTTGACCAGGCGCGGCCGGGAATAGAAACCGGCATCGTCACTGTCGTCCGGCCGCTCGAACGGGCCGTCGGAAAAAAAATCCGTCGGCATCGACCGCCACCGGTCCTCCATTCCCGGGCCATCCAGGGCCGATTCGATCCCGTGCGCGCAGTTCCCGCCATTTTCCTGAACATTTTCCCGGATCTCATCAACAACTGCGGTCAACCGGACCTGCTTTCCCCCCAGGGGACGATTGAAATCTGCCGTTATTCCCCTGTCGTCCACACCAACGCACCGGAACGGCGTCCGTTCCTGCCTGTAAATTTCCGGCAGACCGGAAAGCAGCCCCCTGGGATAGAACCGCCCGAAACGGGGGACAATCGGAATGCGGCCGATTTCTGACAGGATCCGTGTTTTCGGCACGCGTTGAACGAGCGTGTCATCCCGGGGAGCCAATCCGGCGGAATCCGGTATGTCAAACCGTTCGCCAGGTTGTGCGTTGACGGCCTCCGGCATCACATACCGCCACCCGGTAACGTGACCGGCATGCCGATGATGGTCATGTGAGATACCGTTTTCCTCCCACCCGACACCGAACGTGACACTCCTCACGCGATGCGGATCATTTGGCTTCATGACGGTTTTCCTTTACTGTAAATAATAACATCGATATTTGCGAAACGCGTGCCTGTATATATTAATGTTGAAAGCGGCGGGCAAACGTCCGAACTGCCCGCCGATCAACTGTTTTCTTGACAGTCCGCCGGCTGTAGATATATTTGGGTATTGGCAAATTGTCGCGGTAGCGCGTTCTTTCTATAGGCCGACTCGATTTTCCGTCCGCCGCCCCTGGAGCAACTAACCGATGGAACACAAGGGATTATCGATGAAGAGTTTTTTAAATCATGCCGAGGTGCAGAAGGCGACCAGTAATATCAGTTGGGCATTGAATGACCGTTTGCACCACAAACCGCCCCTATGCGACGTGTTTTCAAGACCCTATACACGACTGGAAAATGCAAACGGGTATGCCTTCAGTATTCACCCGGCAACCCGGGAACAACTGCCGGACATCATCTCGAACGCCTTCCAGCGGATCGTCGGCATCGACCATCCGGATGACGCCATCCGGGCGAATTTCGCCAAAAAAAGAAACATCGGCATCGTCTTTTCCGGCGGGCCCGCTCCAGGGGGGCACAATGTGATTGCCGGGCTTTTCGATGCCCTCAAATCAGCGAACCCGGAAAACCGGCTCTTTGGATTCCTCCTGGGACCCGACGGGATCCTGGAGAAAGATTATATCGAAATTACCGCCGACCGCGTCGATGCATACCGGAACCTGGGCGGTTTCGGCATGATCAAGACCGGCCGGACCAAGATCGATTCCAGGGAAAAAATGGACCAGTCGCTCGAGACCTGCCGCGAACTGAACCTCGATGCACTGGTGATCGTGGGGGGCGACGATTCGAACACGAACGCCGCGTTTCTCGCCCAGGAATTCTACAAGGACGGTATCCAGGTCATTGGGGTTCCCAAAACCATTGACGGCGACATCCAGGTGCGGGATGACAACGGAGAGACGATCTGCGCCATTTCTTTCGGTTTTCATACCGCCGCCCGTGCCTTCGCCAACAACATCAACGGGCTCTGCTCCGATGGCAGCTCGGACGTGAAATACTGGCACGTCTGCAAGGTCATGGGGCGGGTGGCAAGCCATCTTGCCCTGGAAGTGGCGTTGCAGGTCCACCCGAACATCACGCTGATCGGCGAGGAACTTGCGGACTTCATCGATATGGAGCGGATCCGTAAAGCCGAAAAGCAGGGAACCGTCGATTATACCGCCTACGGAGCGACCCTCCGGCATGTTTCCCGAATGATCTGCAACAGCATCGTCCGCCGGGCCGCGGTGGGAAAAAACTACGGGGTGATCGTGATCCCCGAGGGGCTCCTGGAGTTCATTAATGAAATCCAGGTATTCATCATCAAGCTGAATACCATTATCGCGGATTACAACGATACCCATGATACGGACTTCCATTCGAAATTCCCCACTCTGGACGATAAACTCGTCTATCTAAGGGGGATGGCCCGGATGTCCCGGGAGAACCGGACGTTCTCCATCTGGAACACCCGGGATGACGACCTGTTCAATGTTCTCCCCCCGTTCTTCCAGGAAGGGCTCCTGACCGAACGCGACAGCCACGGCAACTTCCAGTTCTCCCAGATGGAAACTGACCGGGTGGTGATGGGCCTGGTCCAGGATTATCTGAAAATTCTCATGGAGCGGGGAATCTACAAGAACGGCATCAAGGCCGACTGGTACCGAAAAACCATGGAAAAGGGGGGGCTCGATCCCGAGCGGTTCGGCCGGGCTCTGTTCCGGAATTATAATTCGAAAGACGAATTTCTGCTGGTGAAAGAATCGGTGGTGTCGCTCAAGACTTTGAAACAGACGCTGGATAAGGCCGGGGTCCTGGCGCGCAATGACGAGATTCCCAAAACGGTCGAGAAAATTTATAACGCATCCGTCCCCAAGTTCAAGACCCAGTACCATTTTTACGGGTACGACGGGCGAGGTTACGATCCGACCTGGTTCGACTGCACGTACACCTATAATCTGGGCCAGACCGTCTTTTCCCTGATCGCCAACGGGGCCACCGGTCAGATGGCGGCCATCAACAACCTGGAAAAAAATTTCGAGGACTGGGTGCCGATCGGGATTCCCCTTGCCCCGCTCATGCACCTGGAAGAACGGAAAGGCCGGCTCGCCCTGGTGCTGGAACGCGCGCTCGTCGACCTGGACTCGACGGCCTTCCAGGTTTTTGCCGCCATGCGGGATAAATGGCTGGCCGCTGATCCCGGCCCCGACCAATACCGCAAGCCCGGGCCGATCCAGTATGACGGGAAAAGCGAGGATGCCCGCCCCATCACCCTTCGCCTGAACGACTTGGGGCTCCGATCGGGAAATGGCTGTTTCCGGTCGCTTTCACAGTAATGAAGTTGTTCGTACGACAACCTTCTTGCATGAAGCTCCCCCCCTCATCCCGACCCATCCTGTGCTTGACGCCAAACAAAAAAGGGCGCCCGCAAGGGGCGCCCCTACAACACAATCCATATTCATTTAAAGATTACGTCAACACTCCGGCCGCCTGATCCGCAATGGCGCCAAACGCCTTGGTGACCGGTGAGTCCTTGTATACGGTCTGGAATGCATCGCCCGCGTCACCGGCCTTGACCAGGTTCGGATCGAACGGAATCCGGCCCAGAAAACGGAGTCCAAACTGCGCCGCGGTCTTTTCTCCGCCGCCGGTGCCGAACGGATCGATTGTTTCCCCGCAATGGGGACAGGCGTAACCGCTCATGTTTTCAACGACCCCGAAAATTTCCATTCCCATTTTTTTGCAGAAATTGATCGATTTGCGCACATCGGACAAGGCGACTTCCTGGGGCGTGGTAACCACCACGGCTTTTGCGTCCGGGATCATCTGGGCCACACTCATCGGCTCGTCGCCGGTGCCGGGCGGCGAATCAACGATGAGAAAATCGAGCATTCCCCAGTCGACATCGCCGATAAACTGCTTGATAGCCGAATGTTTCAGCGGCCCGCGCCAGATGACGGCCGCATCCCTGTCGGGCATGATCCCTTCAATGGAAATGGCCGTCAGATTATCCGAATAGCGCAGCGGGGAAAGCTTGTCGCCGTTGCCCGTGGCCATGACACCGGAAAGGCCCAGCATTCGCGGAACGTCCGGTCCATGCACATCGACATCCATGATGCCGACCTTGAATCCCCGGTCCGCCAGGGCCATGGCCAGGTTGACCGATACGCTGGTTTTCCCGACCCCACCCTTGCCGCTCATTACCAGGAATTTCTGTTTGATATTCGCCAGCGCCTGCTGCACGGATTCTTCCTGCTTCTGTTGAATCTGCTGGGCACTTCCGCCTCCACACCCGCTTTTCTGACAATCGCCCATCTTTGCATACTCCTTTATCTGTTGCTGCTGCAATATGTTGATGAATCAGTCGGCATCGCTGTCCCGACCTCGGGTCTGTGACGGCGCCCGCACGACTTCTTCCTTTCCGCACTCGGGACACGTTTCCGGTCGAACCGTACCGCACGGCAAGGCCCAGTCATGGTGACAGGAACCGCAGACGAACTGCCGCTGCCCTTCCACAAACTGGTAGCTTCCCCCTTCGATCCGGATCGCCTTGCCGTTGATCAGGGCATCGGCCACGATTTTCCGGGCCTTTTCGATAATCCGGCCGAAGGTGGCGCGGGACACCCCCATTTCCGACCCCGCATCCTCATGCGAAAGGCCTTCATAATCGGCAAGCCGCAATGCCTCGCATTCATCGACCGCCAGACGGTTTTCCGAAAGCTCCACCATGGGAATGCCCCGGGGCTTGAAATAGCTGACGCCGGGATTATGGGCCACGTATCGCTTTTTATGAGGTCTTCCCATGACCGCTCGTTCCTTATTTTTTTGAGCAAATGCCCAAAAGTCGATGTAAAATACGTCCTCCCCACCCGCTTGTCAAGATAAGACCATTATGAAAAACGATCTTTATTCCGAAGCCGGACCCGTACCGATTCGGCATGGGCGCCGAGCCCCTCGGTTTCCGCCAGCCGGACGACATCGCCGGCCTCCCGGTAAAATGCATCGGCCGTATAATACACCAGGCTGGTCTGTTTCATGAAGCAGTCAACGGAAAGCGCCGACGAAAACCGGGCGGTTCCTCCCGTGGGAAGCACGTGATTGGGGCCGGCAATATAATCTCCGACCGGTTCCGGCGTGTAGGCCCCCATGAAAACGGCACCAGCATTGCGGATCGATCCGACCCAGGCAAACGGATCACGGACCTGCAGTTCGAGGTGCTCCGGTGCAATCCGGTTGGACAGATCAATAGCGGTCTGGATGCCATCGACCACAAGGATCGCCCCATACCCCCCAAGGGACTGCTCGGCAATGGCCCTTCGGGGGAGCACCGCCAACTGGCGGGCCACTTCGTCGGCCACGGCCAAGGCCAAGTCGTGGGAATCGGTGATCAGGATAGACGATGCCAGGGGGTCATGCTCGGCCTGGGAGAGGAGATCGGCGGAGATAAACGCCGGGTCGGCGCTGTCATCGGCAATCACCAGGATTTCGCTCGGCCCGGCGATCATGTCGATCCCCACGGAACCTGAAACGATCTTCTTGGCCAGGGTTACATAGATATTTCCCGGCCCGACGATCACGTTGACCGGGGATACGGTACCCGTTCCGTACGCCAGGGCAGCAATGGCCCAGGCGCTTCCCACCTTGTATATGGTATCGACCCCCACCATCCCGGCGGCCACCAGAAGATGCGGGTTGACGGTCCCGTCGGCCATGGGCGGCGTGACCATGGCGATATGCTTCACCCCGGCGATCTTTGCGGGAATGGCCCCCATGAGCACCGATGAGACCAGGGGCGTCATCCCTCCCCGGGCTCCGGGAACATAGATTCCGGCGGCCGATACGGGATTCACCAACTGACCGAGAATCACGCCGGGCCGGGAGGTTTCGATCCAGGAATTCCGCACCTGGCGCTTATGGAAGGATTCCACCTGGGCCGCGGCACGGAACAGCGCCGCCCGGAAATCGTCATCCACCAGCCCTTTGGCCGCCTCCATTTCACTTTCGGTCACCGCCAGGTTATCAACAGTTATGGCTTGGGAATCGAACCGGTTGGTGTATTCCACCAGCGCCGCGTCCCCCCGCTGTTTCACGTCATCCAGGATTCGCTGCACGTTTTCGTGATCACCGGCGCCGAAATCGAGCCCCCGGTTGACTACCGCGGTGATCCGGGCTTCCGCGTCCGGCGAAGGGTAAGGAAGTAGATCCATCTTGTCGCTCCGTTATTCGTTTTACCCGATAATATTGATAAAACCTCCTTTTATGGAAAAGCGATGGGATTGTCAATGCTCAATTGAGCATATTCCCGTTTACTATTGACATTTACTTCATGATTTGCGATAGATGGCAATTCAAAAATTCTCGGCTGCACTCATCGACAAACCCATACGACTTATCTGGAGGAAATCATAATGCCCGACCATCGGATCCACAACTTCAACGCCGGCCCGGCCGCGCTTCCCGAGACCGTTCTGAAGGAGGTCCAGGAATCGTTTTTGAACTACGCCAATACCGGCATGTCGATTGCGGAAATCAGCCACCGGTCCAAACCGTTCGACGAGATCATCAACGATGCCGTGGCCCGCGCACGGCGGCTTCTCGGCATCGGGGAAGAATACCATGTCGTATTCGTCCAGGGGGGCGCCAGTCTCCAGTTTGCCATGGTCCCCATGAACTTCCTCGCCGAGGGGCATGCCGATTATATCGATACCGGCACATGGTCTTCCAAGGCGATCAAGGAAGCCCAGATCCAGAAGAAGTCCATCCAGGTGGTCGCTTCATCGAAAGACCGGAACTACGCCTACATTCCCAAAAACATGGCATTTACGCCGGACGCCGCCTACGTGCACATCACGTCCAACAACACGATCAAGGGGACCCAATGGCCCGCGTTCCCGGAAACCAATGGCGTGCCGCTGGTAGCCGACATGTCGTCCGATTTCCTGTGCCGGCCAATCGACATGAAGAAATTCGGTCTCATCTACGCCGGCGCCCAGAAGAATATAGGCCCGGCCGGCGTCTGCATGGTGATCGTCCGTGACGACATGCTGAAGCGGATCCCGGAAGGGCTCCCCTCCATGCTCGACTATAAGACCTTCACCGCGAATAACTCCATGTACAACACGCCTCCGTGCATTACCGTCTACATGATTCAGCTCGTTCTCAAATGGCTCGAAGAGACGGTGGGCGGACTCGCCGCAATGGAGAAGATCAACCGGAAAAAAGCCGACACTCTCTACGGATTTTTCGATGGCTCCGGATTTTTCCGGGGAACCGCCGACGCGGACAGCCGGTCCATGATGAATGTCACCTTCCGGCTCCCTACCGAAGATCTGGAAAAGCAGTTCATCAAGGAAGCGGGCGACAACGGCTTCGGCGGCCTGAAAGGGCACCGTTCGGTCGGCGGTTGCCGCGCCTCGATCTACAACGCCACATCGACTGAATCGGTTTCCGCCCTGGTTGATTTCATGAAGGAATTCGAAAAAAAGAACGGTTGATGCTACAGTTTCTCTCCTTAAAAAACGGGCCAGCCTGAAAAAGGCGGCCCGTTTTTTTTGATCAAGAAGCCATTGCAATTTTTTGAGCATTTACTTAAAAGTCGTTTTCAATTACTGTCTCACTGTTTCGACGAGTATCAGAAGAAGAGGTAAATGATTCATGGCAGCCCTAATGTTTTCATGGAAATGATATGGACCGGAACCTACAGGATTTATTGAAAGGCCACTCAAAGCGCTATATTGAAATGGCGCTTGATCAGAACCGGCGCATACGGTTGGCCGCTCCTGATGGATGTGGAAAGCGGACCGGTGACTGTGGCGATACCATGGAATTTTTCCTGCAGATCAGGGACGGACGAATTTTCAAGGCAACCTTTGACATGGCCGGATGCCTGAATACCGCTGTTTGCGCCAATGCCGTTTCATTCCTTACGGAAGGGAAAACCATTGAAGAGGCGTGGGATATCGCGGCGGAAGATATTATCGACTATCTGGAAACCCTTCTTTTCGGACACCATCATTGTGCGGAACTGGCGGTTGGCACGTTTTATCTGGCGCTTTCCAATTATGCGGCGATGATCCGGGCTCCCTGGAAAAAGATGTATCGCCTTTCATAACCAGGATTCAAGCATGCTTCAATCCACTTTAAAGTTCAACCCGCCGAATCCTCTTCAATTCTCGGATGGCATTGTTGCCCTTACGCCGACCCTCTCGGTTATGAGCGCTAATCATGTTATCCGCTGGATTATCGGCCGTGAGCCAAAACCGGGAAAACCGTTTCCCTTAAGCAAACTCTTCCTTGAACCGGAATTGACCCGGGTGCTGGCGGCCATCCATTATACCCTGGAAACCGGCCAGACCGGGACCGGCTATCAAACAGAACTCTTATGTGACGCAGGGTTTACGATATTATGCAATTATTCCTTGCAGCCGGTTTTCGGTCCCGGTCTGACCATCATCGGCATTATTCTTTCCCTCCGAAATCCGTCACCGGAAACCCAGGATGGCAAGGCCGATCACCCCAGAAACGCTCTGCGCCACACCCCCCCTGAAAATGATCTGTTGATCGAAAAGCTTCCCGAAGCGGTTTTTACAATTACGACCCATTGGCGGATTTCCCTGTTCAATCGAATGGCGGAAAAATTCACCGGGTACAAGCGGGAAGAAGCCATCGGCAAATATTGCTGGGAAATATTCCGCTCGGACAATTGCAAAAGTTGCTGTCCGCTTCGGACCGCCCTGGATAGCGGGCAACGCACCATGGATCAGGAAGTCAGAATCCTGAACAAGGACGGGATCCGCCAGGCGATCCTTGTCAACACGAATATCCTTCGCGACGATTCCGGACTGGTGCTCGGCGCGGTTGAAACATTCCGCCCGATTACGGGTGAGATGCACCCCATTGACGGAATTGATTACCATCACTCTTTTGCCAACATTGTCGGAAAATCAAGCAGCATGCAGCGACTGTTCTCGATGATACCGGATATCGCGGCAAGTGACGCCAATGTGCTGATATGTGGTGAAAGCGGTACCGGGAAGGACCTTTTTGCAAGGGCGATCCATGATCACTCGCTCCGCTCAAAAGGGCCTTTCGTCGCGGTGAATTGTTCGGCCCTGGCGGAGTCATTGCTGGAATCGGAACTCTTCGGGCATGAAAAATCCGCATTTACCGGGGCAGATCGCTTAAGAATCGGCCGATTTGAACTGGCAAAAACCGGAAGCATATTTCTGGACGAGATCGGTGAACTCAAGGCGGATTTACAGGTCAAGCTGCTTCGGGTCATCGAGCAGCATGAATTCGAACGTGTCGGCGGAACCAAACCGATTCCCATGGATGCCCGCATCATCAGTGCGACAAACCAGAATCTTGCCGAAGCGATACGGAAAGGGACTTTCCGTGAAGATTTCTACTACCGTCTTCGCACCGTCCCCCTGACACTTCCCCCGCTGCGGGAAAGACAGGAAGATATCCCCCTTCTGATCAGTTACTTCATCAAACGTTTCAATACCAAATATCATAAAAGCGTGCGGTCGGTCGATGTCAAGGTAACGCGCTTTTTCCAGAATTATCATTTCCCCGGCAATGTCAGGGAACTTGAACGGGCACTGGAACATGCTTTTGTTTTTGTAAAAGGGCCGGTCATTTTTATGAACAATCTTCCCGCCCCCGAGGAATTCAGCATTTCGGAGAACCCCTTCCCTGCCGCTCCCCCTGCTCACGACCCCAACAGCAAGGAAGCCATCTTATGGGCGATTTCCCAATGCGGAGGAAAACGGCAAAATGCCGCCGAGCTCCTGCGGATCAGCCGGACCTCGCTCTGGCGCTTGATGAAAAAACATGGAATCGACTAAAAAACGTTTCAACTGTTTCAGCTGCAACACTACTTGTTTCAGCGCCATTATTTCCTGATTTTTTGATATTTCAATACTTTATTTTTTAATTTCCCGGCTTTTCCCTATCTTCCGAAACATTCCCTTTCTTAGAATGTGTTACATTCCCGTTTTTTTTCCCCTACATTCTTCCCGCACGTGTTCGACTGCTTCGCTTAATATAAATTAGCAATAAATTAAGATGCTTGTATTGTTGGCACATGAATTGCTTTTAGGGTCTTTCGTCAAAACCGGCTCGGATTGACCGTTACAGGCGAGAAACCCTAATGCAGGAGGTAAAAATGCCATACCAATCCGGAATCATAGAGAGAATCCTAGACCGTTATCCCGCCCAGCCCGAATATCTCATATTTCTGCTGCAGGACATCCAGGCGGATTGCGGATTTATTTCATCGACATCCATGCAACGGGTCTCCGACCACACGGGGGTACCCGTAACCCAGGCGTATTCCGTGGCAACCTTTTATCAATCGTTTCGGTTGGAACCCCATGGAGAGCATGAGATCCGGGTCTGTCTCGGCACAGCCTGCCACCTCAAAGGGGGGCAGCGGATCGTGGAGCAGGTTGAAAGAAGATTGGGGATCGGCCCGGGTGAAACCACCGAGGACATGATGTTCACCCTGGATACGGTAAACTGTGTCGGCGCCTGTGCGCTCGCCCCGGTGATGGTTATCGATGATGAATACGAATCGAATATCACCGCCGGAAAAGTTGAAAAAATACTCAAGAAACTTCAGCAGGATTAAACCGGGCGATCGGAGGAGAACAGCATGGACCTGAATAGCGCATTGGAACTGGATACCGGCCGCCTGACGTCTCATGACGACCTGAACCAGTTGAGAAGGCAGATAATTGAAAGTCAGGATCCGGATCGACCGCAGATCATCGTCTGCCACGGCACCGGATGCATGGCCAATGGAAGCCCGAAGGTTACAAGGGCATTTGAAACCGCCCTGAAAGCCGCGGGGATTGACGCCAAGGTCATGCCGGGAATCAAAAAGACCGGATGTCAGGGGTTCTGCTCCCGCGGCCCCCTGGTCCTGATCAAACCCCGGGGGTTGTTCTACCAGCATGTCAAGCCGGAAGACGTGGAAGAAATCGTCCAGAAAACCATTCTGGGCAATGAACCCGTGGAACGGCTTTTGTACAAAGACCCGAAGACGGGGGAAACCATCGAGACCGAAGAGGAAATCCCCTTCTATAATCTTCAGAAGCGGGTCGTGTTGCACAATATCGGGAAAATCGATCCCACCGACATCTGCGATACCATTGCCATGGGCGGTTACCAGGCCCTTGCAAAGGCAATTTCCACCATGACCCCGGAACAGGTTGTGGCCGAGATTGAAAAATCAGGCCTCCGGGGACGCGGCGGCGCCGGCTTCCCCACCGGCCGCAAGTGGCGGGGGGCATTGCAGGCCGTCAAGAAAAAAGGGGGACCGGTCTACGTGGTGGTCAACGGGGACGAGGGTGATCCCGGTGCTTTCATGGACCGCACCATCATGGAAGGCGACCCCCATTCCGTTCTGGAAGGTCTGATCCTCGGCGCGTATGCGCTGGGCGCTCAAAAAGGCTACCTCTATGTCCGGGCGGAATACCCGCTGGCCATCAAGCACCTTGAGATGGCCATGCAGCAGGCACGGGCATATGGTCTGCTGGGCGAAAACATACTGAATTCCGGATTTTCTTTCGATGCACAGATCAATCGCGGCGCGGGTGCGTTTGTCTGCGGCGAATCGACCGCCCTGTTCACCTCCATCGAGGGGAAACCGGGAAATCCAAGACCCAAATACGTGCGTTCCGTCGAGGAAGGCCTCTGGGGCAAACCGACCGTTTTGAACAACGTGGAAACCTGGGCCAACGTTCCCCTGATCATCGATAAAGGGGCGGACTGGTATGGCGCGCTCGGGGTGCCGACCAGCACCGGGACCAAGGTTTTTTCCCTGGTGGGAAAAGTCAACAACGTCGGACTGGTGGAAGTTCCCATGGGAACCCCCCTGGCCACGATCGTGGAAAAGATCGGCGGAGGCGTTCCCAACGGCAAACCGTTTAAGGCGGTGCAGACCGGAGGCCCTTCCGGCGGCTGTCTTCCTTACAATTTAAAAGACCTTCCCGTCGATTTCGATTCCCTCACCAAGGCGGGATCGATGATGGGCTCCGGCGCCATGATCGTCATGGATGACCGTGATTGCGTCGTCGACGTGGCCCGTTATTTCCTGCGATTCCTGGAAGAGGAATCCTGCGGCAAGTGCCTCCCCTGCCGGCTGGGCCTGACTCGCATGCGCGAAATACTCGATAATTTTTCACATGGATGCGGCAGTGAAACCGATATCGAGGATTTGACGAGCCTGTCCCAGGCCATACAGGACGGGGCGCTCTGCGCCCTGGGGAGCAGCGCCCCCAACCCGGCCCTGACGACCATCAAGTTTTTCCGGGACGAATATATCGCCCATGTAAGGGACCACAAGTGCCCTGCCGGTGTCTGCAAGGAGTTGATTACCTACAGCATTGATCCGGACGCCTGTACCGGGTGCCGCAGTTGCGCCCGCCAGTGTCCCCAGGGGTGCATCAGCGGCGAGAAGAAGAAACCCCACCAGATCGACACGGATCAGTGCATCCGGTGCGGTATCTGCATGGAGACCTGCAAATTCGACGCCGTACGCGTTATATGAAATCCCATATTTTGGCCCAATACGGCGTTCTCGGAATTTTTCGATCCTCGACGTAGCGCTGCTAAGCCTCCGGTCGAAAAATTCCATCGGCCTTGTCTTGAACCAAAATCTGAGATTTCCGTCCAGGCACTATTTGGAAACTGTAAAAATAGGAGATTCCTCGAATGTTAAAATTCAGCATAAATGGGACGGAAGTCAGCGCTGAACCGGGATGGACAGTGCTCGAAACCGCACGCCATTACGGGATTGAAATCCCGACCCTCTGCCATCATGAAGCAGTCACGCCGAGCGGTTCCTGCCGGCTCTGCATGGTGGAACTCCGGGAAGGTAACTGGTCCAAACTCGTGGCCTCGTGTATCTACCCGGTGAAGGAAGGCATCCAGATCCATACCGACACCGAGCGTGTTCAAAATGTCCGCCGCTGGATCTTTGAAATGCTGCTGGCCCAGTGTCCGGCAAGCCCTGAAATCAAGGAACTTGCCGGTAAGTATGGCGTAATGTCCACCCGCTTCTCCGTGACCAATCCCGATGAAGACTGCATGGTCTGCGGTCTGTGCGCCCGTGCGTGCGAGGAGATCGTCGGCCTCTCCGCTATTTCCATCATGGACCGGGGTGTTCACAAAAAAATCGGCGCCCCGTTTTCAAAGCCGACCGAGGTCTGCGTCGCTTGCGGGTGCTGCGTGACCATCTGCCCGACGGGAGCCATGCGTCGCCTGATCGAATCGGTTCGCGAAACGCCTGCTGTCAAACTGACCCCACTGGCGGTTTAAAAAGGAGAACATCATGACAAACAATCCGAAAATCGGTGTGTTTTTGTGCAAATGCGGGCAACGGATCGAACCGCTGGTCGACTTGCCCGCGCTCAGGGATTTGGTGACAGGGGAACCCGGCGTAACCTGTTGTGACATCCTTCCCTACCCGTGCCTGGAACCGGGGATGGATCAGATCATAAAGAAAATCAGGTCGGATGGAGTGAATCGACTGATTGTCGCCGGGTGTGAAAGCCGGTTGATGCTTAAAAAATTCGAGCGCCGAATGGAAGCGGAAGGACTGCGGAAAGGACAGGTCGATATCATCA
>Ga0209347_1004167_pt1 | contig 15474 bp, 12 predicted proteins | sample AutmiccommuBRH23_FD_187382 | JGI IMG/M metagenome (GOLD analysis project Ga0209347, IMG submission 187382) | Deep subsurface microbial communities from Mt. Terri, Switzerland - Autotrophic microbial communities BRH/23 (SPAdes) (version 2) | ecosystem: Environmental > Aquatic > Deep subsurface >... | reverse complement strand
GCGCCATCGTGCTGGGCAAGCGTATCGGCTATGGCCGCGATGCGATGCCGCCGCATAGCCTGCCAATGACCATGATCGGCGCCTCGCTGTTGTGGGTGGGCTGGTTCGGTTTCAATGCCGGCTCCAACCTCGAAGCCACGGGCGGTGCTGCACTTGCCTTCATCAACACGATTCTCGCCACCGCCGCGGCCGGCATGTCCTGGATGCTGGCCGAGTGGATGTTGCGCGGCAAGCCCTCGATGCTCGGCGTCGCTTCCGGTGTTGTCACCGGCCTGGTCGCCGTGACACCGGCCGCAGGTCTGGTCGGCCCGATGGGCGCGATCATTCTCGGCGCGATAGCCGGCGTGATCTGTCTGTGGGGCGTGTCCGGCCTGAAGAAGGCGCTGGGCTATGACGACAGCTTGGACGTGTTCGGCATCCATGGCATCGGCGGCATCGTGGGTGCCATCGGCACCGGCATCTTTGTTTCGCCGGCGCTGGGTGGTGTGGGTGTCGACGGTTACACGATGGGGGGTCAGGTCATGACTCAGGCTACGGGTGTGCTCATCACCATCGTCTGGTCGGGTGTGGTCAGCTTCGTGACATTCAAGCTGATCGACATGACCATGGGGCTACGCGTTTCCGAAGAACAGGAACGTGAAGGTCTGGATACCGCAAGTCACGGCGAGCGGGCCTACAACCTCTAAGATCCATCCTTTCTCCTTAGGAAGCTGGGGCGCTCTGCAGAGCGCCCCTTTTTATTGGGCGAGCGTAAGAGATCGGTTGCTTTGAAAACACTTTTAAGGTGCTGCGCTCTCAAATGAAAGGGCGCCTTGCCAGGGTGCAGGTCACCCATGATTCACGCCTCATTCCTTGCGTAACGAAATCAAGATCAATTGCCTGGGAATGATAATTGAGGCGCCATCTGGCGCCCGCTCTTTTCTGCTCCGGTTGCCAAAACAGTGCGATTGCGCACTAAAAGAATGCTCTGTTCACCATGATGCGGGAAGCATTGTTTTCTGGTTATTGCTTTATATTCATGGTGATAGGTTGTTTTTTTGATATGGCACGGTGGTTGCTTTTAGTGAGGTGGATATTACGAATATTCATTTTGGTAATACCACTTATCAAGGAGCCGTCCATGAACGTGAAGCACATCAGAAGCCCCCTGAAAACGCTGTTGACGCGGCTGGTGATCCCGGTCGCCGCGGCCGTTTCCTTTTCCGTTCAGGCGGCCCAGCCCCTCAAGATTGGTTACAGCGACTGGCCGGGCTGGGTGGCGTGGCAGGTTGCCATCGACAAGGGCTGGTTCAAGGAGGCGGGCGTGCCTGTTACCTTCGAGTGGTTCGACTACTCGGCCTCGATGGATGCCTTCTCGGCTGGCAAGATCGACGCGGTCACCATGACCAACGGCGATGCGCTGGTCACCGGCGCTGCCGGCGGCAAGAGCGTCATGGTGATGCTGACCGATTATTCCAACGGCAACGACATGATCATCGGCAAGCCGGGTGTGCGTTCCCTCAAGGCCCTCAAGGGCAAGAAGGTGGCAGTGGAATTGGGTTTCGTTGAGCACCTGCTGCTGCTCAACGGCTTGAAAAAAAACGGCATGAAGGAATCCGATGTCACGCTGGTCAACGCCAAGACCAACGAGATGCCGCAGATGCTGGCCTCGGGTGATGTCGCTGCGGTCGGTGCCTGGCAGCCCATCGCCGGTCAGACCATGAAGTCGGTACCGGGTGCCAGGCCCATCTACACGTCTGCTGACGAACCCGGCCTGATCTACGACGTGCTCGCGGTGAATCCCGGCAGCGCCAAGCAGCGCAAGGCTGAGTGGATCAAGGTCGTGAAGGTGTGGGACCGTGTAGTGAAATACATCAACGATCCCAAGACCCAGTCCGATGCCGTGAAGATCATGGCGGCTCGCGTCGGCGTTTCCCCCGAAACCTACCTGCCGTTGCTCAAGGGCACCAAGCTGCTGAGTCTGGATGATGCGAAGAAGATCTACGTCAAAGGCGAAGGCTTCAAGACGCTGTACGGCTCTTCCAAGATTGCGGATGAGTTCAACGTTGCCAACGACGTATACAAGACGCCTCAGGACCTGAACAGCTATCTGGACGCGTCCTTTACCTTCGCCAAGTAAGCTGAACTGAGACGGAGCGGATATGAGTCTGATTGCCAACCTGCCCAGCGTGGATAGCGAGATGCGCAAGCGCACCCTGCTGGCAATCGGTTCGTTTCTGCTGCCGTTGTTGGTGTGGTGTCTGGTGAGCTATGTGCCGTTCATCTGGCATCCCAAGGTCGAGGTCACCGATCCCGGCGGCGTCGACTACTTCCAGGTCGGCATGCTGGTGGACAAGTCCCAATTCGAGGATGAGACTGCCTTCACGCGGGAGGAGAGGCTGACCCCCCCGGCCGGCAAGCCGGCCAACCCCATTTACCTGCCGGCGCCGCATGAAGTGGCGAAGGCGTTCTACACCGGATTCGCCAAGCAACCGGTGCAGAAGGACGCGCCCTGGCTGCACGAAAGCCTGTGGCACAGTATCCAGATCATCTTCTGGGGCTTCCTGATTTCCTCGCTCATTGGCGTACCGCTCGGCATCCTGGCGGGGACCTATTCCACCTTTGCCCGCCTGAGCGAACCCTTCATCGAATACTTCCGCTACCTGCCGGCACCGGCGTTTGGCGCGCTCGCGGTGGCCATCCTCGGCATCTACGACGGACCCAAGATTGCGATCATCGTCATCGGTACGCTGTTCCAGCAGGTGCTGATCATCGCCAACACCACGCGCAAGCTGGAGGCCACCATCATCGAGGCAGCGCGCACGCTGGGGACTCGCGGCGTCAAGCTGCTGACCAAGGTCGTGGTGCCGGGCATCCTGCCCGATCTGTATCGCGACCAGCGCATCCTGCTCGGCTGGGCTTGGACCTATCTGATCGTGGCCGAGCTGATCGGCACCAGTTCCGGCATCACGTTCTACATCACCCAGCAGGCGCGCTATCAGCATTTCGACAACGTCTACGCCGCCATCATGATCATCGGCATCATCGGCTTCGGCACCGACCTGATCCTGGGTCGCCTCAGTCGCAGCCTGTTCCCCTGGGATCGTTCCCAGGATCGTCGCTGAGAGATTACGCCATGAACACGACAAACCTGCCCAGCTACCTGGATCAGTCGGAGGCCGTGAAGGCACGCTTCGACAAGATCAACCAGCGCGAAACCATTCTCGAAGTGCGCGACCTCGGCAAGCGCTTCCGCACGCCGCAGGGTGAAGTCGAGGCGCTGCGCGGCATCAACTTCAGCGTGCGCCGCCGCGAATTCGTCTGCGTCATCGGCCCCTCCGGCTGCGGCAAGTCGACACTGATCCGGATTCTGGCGGGGCTGGAAAACCACACCTCCGGTGACGTGCTGCTGGACAACAAGCCGGTCAAGGGACCCGGCCAGGATCGCGGCATGGTGTTTCAGGGCTATTCCCTGTTCCCCTGGCTCACGGTGAAGCAAAACGTGATGTTTGGGCCCAAAATCAAAGGCCACGGCAAGGACGAGGCCGAGCGCGATGCCCGCACCTGGCTGGAGCTGGTCGGCCTGGAAAAATTCGCTGATTCCTACCCGCACCAGCTGTCCGGCGGCATGCGCCAGCGCGTCGCCATCGCCCGTGCTCTGGTCAACCAGCCGCGCATCTTGCTGATGGACGAGCCTTTCGGCGCGCTCGACGCGCAAACCCGCTCGAAGATGCAGTCGCACCTGATCGACATCTGGAAAAACATTGACATCACGGTGCTATTCATCACCCACGATCTCGACGAGGCAATCTATCTGGCCGACCGCATCCTGGTGCTGAAGGCGCATCCGGGCGAGGTGCAGGAAGTCATCGAGGTGCCGGTGCCGCGTCCGCGTTCGCCGGGCCAGTTCACCACGCCGGAATTCCTCGCCACCAAGGCGCGGCTGGAGGCATTGATCCATCCCGCTCCGGCGCCAGAACCGGAAGACGAGCAGGCGGCGCAACCGCAGATGATCCGCTTCACCAACGTTGCCGACAACGTCGAATAGGGAATGAGCATGCGCTGGTCTGATCTCACCTGGTCCGAAATCCCCGACGTGCTGGCTCGCTGCGGCCAGGCCGCCATGCTGCCGGTGGGTGCCACTGAGCAGCACGGCCCGCATCTCGGGTGCGGCGTCGATTCCGTGATCGCCGAGCAACTGTGTGAGGCGGTCGCCGCGCAAACCGGCGTGCCGATGCTGCCGACACTGCCGTACGGCTGTTCGCTCGGACACAGCCGGCGCTGGCCCGGCACGATCGCGCTACAACCGGTCACGCTGATTCAGGTGGCCAAGGAAATCGGCGACTGGGCCTATCACAGCGGCATCCGTCGCCTGTTCATCGTCAACGCCCATGTCACCAACGCGGCCCCGCTGCGCTGCGCGCTGGAGATGCTGCGCGCCGAGCACGACGATCTGATGGTCGCGGTGATCAATACCGCGACCATCAGCGAACGCGTGCGCCAGTTCCACTTTGCCGACGCCGACGACTGGCACGCCAATGACGCCGAGGCCTCGATCATGCTGGCGATCGCGCCCGAAGGCGTGCGTCCGGACAAGCTGGCCGAGGCCGATGACCCCGACCGCACCTGCGGCTGCGTCTTTTCCCATCCGGTCAACCGCACCAGCCTCAACGGCGTCACCGGTACGCCCAGTCTGGCCACGGTGGAGAAGGGCGCGCGCTGGTTCGACTGGCTGGTGGCCGACCTCGCCGAGCTGATTTTGAAAGGGTGTACCGAGGAAGCTCCGCTCCCTCATTCTTATTTCGGCGACGGCGCCTGAGCCGTCCCGCTTATCCACGCAACAAGGACCCACCATGTATTCGAACGAAGCAATCGCCAAGCAGCAAAAAGAGTTGACCGACAAGGGCGTGAAATACTGCATCGGCGCCTACGTCGACATCCACGGCGTGCCCAAGGCCAAGGTGGTACCCATCGACCACCTGCGCCAAATGGCCAATGGATCGGAACGCTACACCGGCTATGCGTTGGATGGCCTCGGCCAGGCGCCCAACGACGACGAACTGACCTCGGTGCCCGATCTGGACCGCGCCATCCAGTTGCCGTGGGAACCGAAGATTGCCTGGATTCCGTCCGACAACCATTTTCAGGGCCAGCCTTATGCACTCAACACGCGCGTCGCGCTGAAGAACCAGCTCGCCGAAGCGGCCAAGCTGGGCTACGGCATGAACCTCGGCATCGAGTGCGAAATCTTCCTGTTGAAGCAGAACGCCGACGGCAGCCTGTCGGTGCCGGTTGCCGACGACAAGCTGGCCAAGCCCTGCTACGACGTGCGCGGATTCGTCGATAACTTCTCCTGGCTGGACAAGGTGGCGACCACCATCAACGACCTCGGCTGGGACCTGTATTCCTTCGATCACGAAGACGCCAACGGCCAGTTCGAATTCGACTTCAACTACGCCGACGCGCTGACCACCTGCGACCGCCTGACCTTTTTCCGTTTCATGGCCAAACACTACGCGAAGGAAGAAGGCCTGCTCGCCACCATGATGCCCAAGCCGTTTGCCGACAAGACCGGAAACGGCGCCCACTTCAACATGTCGATCTACGACCTCGCGACCGGCAAGAACCTGTTCGCCTGTGATCCGAAGGACGACCCCTACGGCATCGGCCTCACCCCGCTGGGCTACCAGTTCGTCTCCGGCATCCTCAAGCACGGCCGCGCCCTGTGCGCGGTGTTCGCGCCGACGGTGAACAGCTACAAGCGCCTGGTTCGGCGCGGCGCCATGAGCTACTTTTCGTGGGCGCCGGTGTTCAACTCCTGGGGCTCGAACAACCGCACCAACTCGGTGCGCATCCCGGCCGGCGGCGGCCGCTGCGAATCGCGCAACGCCGACGGCGCGGTGAATCCCTACCTGGCCGCCACGCTGGCGCTGGCCGCCGGCCTCGAAGGCATCCGCGAGGGCCTCGATCCGGGCAACCCCAACGAAGACAACCTGTACGCCATCAGCGACGACGAACGGCGTGCGCGTGGCATCGAGTTTCTGCCGCAGACCCTGCAGGAGGCGGTCGCCGCCTTCGCAGCCGATCCTCTGGTGGAAGCCACCCTCGGCAAGGGGCTGCGCGACGAGTTCATCCGCTATAAAACCGAAGAATGGGAGGCTTATCACCTCACCGTGAGCAAGTGGGAAGTGGAACGCTACAGCTACATGTTCTGACAACTTGGACAGGACGAGTTATGACGATCAAGAATGGAAGCGACAAGGTCACCAGTCTGGTCAGTCGCATCAGCGTGTCGCTGCCGCCCGACCTGCTGGCCGAACTCGACGGCATGGTCGAAAGCCGCGGATACGACAGCCGCTCGCAGGCGATTGGCGAGATGGTCAACTACCAGTTGGCCGACCACAAGCGCAGCCTGGGCAACGAGGTCATGGCGGGCACGCTGACCCTGCTGTACAACCGGGCCACACGCGGCTTGCAGGGTAAGCTTGCGGATATCCAGTACCAGCATGTCGCCGAGGTCATCAGTTCGTTGCATGTGCACCTGACCGAGGATCAGATGCTGGAGGTGATCCTGGTCCAGGGCCCGGCCGCCAAGCTCCAGGCCATCGCCAATGAAATGATCGCCCAGCGCGGTGTCATCACTGGCCGGCTGCAACTGCTGACGGCGGTGATTCCGCCTTTGCATGCGCCGGCACACGAAAAGGAAATGTAATGGAACATCCCGAACTTGCCCTCGATAACCCGCCGACTTCAGCGCCCGTCGATACGCCCGAACACTGGCGCCGTTTTGCGCCCGATCTCGCGGCCGACACGGTGCTGTTCTCCGAGCGGGTGCCCAGTGGCGGTCATTGGTCCTACCGGCTGCCGCGCGGCACCACGCTGCGCATCACAGCGCTGGACCCCGGTGCCAACCTGTCGCTGGTGCTCTATTCGGCCCAGGAAAAGCTGGAACGCTACAACATGCCGGATTCGCTCAAGGCTCAGCACACTGCCCACTACACTCACGGCCACGTCCTGATGAGCGACATGGGGCGGGCCATGGCCTCGATTATCGCCGACAGCCTGGGCTGGCACGACCCGCTCGGCATGCTGCTCGACAACCGCCTGATGCACGAGAAATATGGCGATCATGCCTACCAGGCCAACCGCAACGGCATGACGCGCTCCGGTCGAGACGGCCTGCTGATCGAGATCGGAAAATACGGACTGGCCAAACGCGACCTGGTGGCGCCGGTGAATTTCTTCAGCAAGATCACGGTCGATGCGGAAGGTCGTTTTCGCTACGTCCCTGACCATGCCCAGGCTGGGGATTTTGTCGACCTGCGCATGGATATGGACGTGCTGGTCGCCTTTTCCACTGCGCCGCATCCGCTTAACCCAGCACCAGCTTACCCAGCGAGCAAAGTTGGCCTGGCGGTGTGGCGTTCCGGCCCTGCGCCAGCAGACGACTATTGCCGCGCCTTCCGCCCGGAAAACGCACGCGCCCTGCACAATACCGACATGCTCTACCTGACCTGAGGAATCTGGCCATGACTGCTACTGCCATTCGCATCCAGGAAAGCACGCTGGCCCCCGAGGCCGCCGTGCTCGACCACACCCTGCCCGCGGGCGAACCCTACCTGCTGGCGATCGACAAGGGCCAGACCCTGCGCATCGTCGATCTCGAAGGCAACCAGGCTGTCGACGTCATCTTCTACAACCGCGATGACGGCGCCGAGCACTACAGCGCCACCGAAACCATCCTGCGCCAGGGCGGCATTTATCTGACTACCAGCTCGGTGCTGTACAGCGACGATGGTCATCCCATGCTGACCATCGTCGCCGACACCTGCGGCCGCCATGACACCTTGGGCGGTGCCTGCGCGGCCGAGAGCAACACAGTGCGCTACGCATTGCAGAAGAAATTCATGCACAGTTGCCGCGACAACTATCTCACTGCGCTGCAGCACGCTGACATTGGTCTCGGCAAGCGCGACCTGGTGCCCAACATCAATTTTTTCATGAATGTGCCGGTGACCGAGTCGGGTGATCTGACCTTCGCCGATGGTGTATCGGCGCCCGGCAAATACGTCGAGCTGCGCGCCGAGATGAACCTGTGGATGCTGGTCTCCAACTGTCCCCAGCTCAACAATCCGTGCAATGCGTACAACCCGACATCGGCCCGCTTTCTGGTCTGGAACCCGCAGTAGGACGAGATACTGAATGAAACATATCCCGCAATAAACCCGGCATGGGACGACCCATGCCGGTAATGAAAAGATGTGGGACGCCCCACACAGGTGAGCCATGTTCAAAAAAGTCCTGATCGCCAACCGAGGCGCCATCGCCTGCCGCATCATCCGCACCCTGCGCACGATGGGGGTGAAATCGGTTGCCGTGTATTCCGAGGCGGACCGCCATTCGCTGCATGTGAGGCTGGCCGACGAAGCTGTCGAGATTGGACCGGCACCGGCGGCGCAGAGCTACCTGCGGGGTGAGAAAATCCTCGAAGCTGCGAAGGCAAGCGGTGCCCAAGCAATTCATCCCGGCTATGGCTTTCTTTCAGAAAATCCCGGCTTTGCCGAGGACTGCGCCGCAGCCGGCATCGCCTTCATCGGCCCCAGCACGGAACAGATGCGTGCCTTCGGTCTCAAGCACACCGCGCGCGATCTGGCCAAACACAACAAGGTGCCGCTGCTGCCCGGTTCCGGCCTGCTGTCTGATGCGGGTCATGCGCAGGCCGAAGCCGCGCGCATCAGCTACCCGGTGATGCTGAAGAGTACCGCTGGCGGTGGCGGCATCGGCATGCGCCTGATCTGGAGCAGCGATGAACTGGTGGATGCCTTTCAGTCAGTGGAGCGACTGGCGCGCGCCAACTTCAAGGAGGCCGGCATCTTCCTCGAGAAATACGTCGAGCACGCGCGCCATATAGAGGTGCAGATCCTCGGCGACGGCAAGGGGAATGTCGTCGCGCTGGGTGAGCGCGATTGCTCGGTGCAGCGGCGCAACCAGAAGGTGATCGAGGAAACCCCGGCGCCCGGCCTGACCGACACACAACGCAGTAACCTGCTGGCCACTGCTGTGCGCCTCGGTGAAGCAGTCGGCTACCGTTCGGCCGGCACGGTTGAGTTCGTCTATGACACCTTGAGTGCCGAATTCTATTTCCTCGAAGTGAATACACGACTGCAGGTTGAGCACGGCGTCACCGAGGAAGTCACCGGCGTCGACCTGGTCGAGTGGATGGTGAAGGAAGCCGCCGGCGAACTGGACCTCGCCGGCTTCAAGGCGGAACCCAAGGGCGCGTCGATGCAGGTGCGTTTGTATGCTGAAGACCCAGGCAAGGATTTCCAGCCCGCTGCCGGCGTGCTGACTGAAGTTGTTTTCTCGCCGGATGCGCGTATCGAAACCTGGGTCGAGCGCGGCTCCGACGTGTCGCCCTTTTACGATCCGATGGTTGCCAAGATTATCGTCAAGGGCAGTGATCGTGCCGACGCGCTGGAGAAGATGCAGCAGGTATTGGCCAAGACCCGCATCGCCGGCATTGAGACCAACCTGGGTTACCTCGAGCAGATCGTGCGCGATTCGGTCTTCATGGAAGGGCGTCAGACCACGCGCTATCTGAACGCTTTCCACTACCGCCCGGCAACCATTGACGTCATCGAGCCCGGGGTCCAGAGCAGCATTCAGGACTGGCCGGGGCGCACCGGCTATTGGGATGTCGGCGTGCCGCCGTCGGGACCGATGGATGCGCTGGCGCTGCGTGTCGCCAACCGCCTCGCCGGCAATGCCGAAGGCGCAGCCGGATTCGAACTGACCGTGGCCGGTCCCACGCTGCGTTTCAACTGCGACAGCGTGATCGCGCTGGCGGGCGCCGACATGGCCGCCGAACTCGACGGCCAGCCGCTCGCCAACTGGGCCGCGCATGCGGTCAAGGCCGGTTCGATGCTGACGCTCGGCGCGATCAAGGACATGGGTTGTCGTGCCTACCTCGCGGTGCGCGGCGGCCTCGATGTGCCGGATTACCTCGGCAGCAAGGCCACCTTCACGCTCGGCCAGTTCGGCGGCCACGCCGGGCGCACGCTGCGGGTCGGTGACGTGCTGCACGTCACGGTCGCCCATACGTTGAGCGACGGCAGCGCATTGCCTGCCGCGCTGGTTCCTGCCTACACCCATGCCTGGGAAATCGGCGTGTTGTATGGCCCGCACGGTGCACCGGATTTCTTCACCGATGCCGACATCGACCTATTCTTCGCCACCGACTGGGAAGTGCATTACAACTCCAGCCGCACGGGCGTCCGCCTGATCGGCCCGCGTCCCGAGTGGGCGCGCAAGGACGGTGGCGAAGCAGGCCTGCATCCATCCAACATTCACGACAATGCCTACGCTATCGGCGCGGTCGACTTCACCGGCGACATGCCGGTGATCCTCGGACCGGATGGCCCCTCGCTTGGCGGCTTCGTCTGCCCCGCCACCATCGTGCAGGCTGAGTTGTGGAAGATGGGCCAGCTGCGCCCCGGCGACACCGTGCGCTTCAAGCGCCTCTCGCAGGCGCAGGCCGAGCGCATGGAAGCCGTGCAGGACGCAGCCATCGCCAGCCTCGCCGCCCCGGCTGTGCCCGCGCGCGTTGCTGATGCGCAAGCGCTCGCCGAACCCGTGCTGCACCGCACCCCAGAAACCGACAACCCCGTTGCCGTGGTTTACCGCCGCGCCGGCGACAAATATCTGTTGGTCGAATATGGTCCGCTGGTGCTCGACCTCAATCTGCGTTTCCGCGTCCATGCGCTGATGACACGGCTGCAGGCCGATGCCGTGACTGGCATCCTCGACCTCACGCCCGGCATCCGCTCGTTGCAGGTGCATTACGACTCACGCGTGTTGCCGCTGACCAAGTTGATGGACTTGCTGCTGGCCGCAGAAAAGACGCTGCCCGCTATCGAGGACATGCAGGTACCCACGCGCATCGTCCATATCCCGCTGTCGTGGGACGATGCCGCCACCAAACTGGCCATCGAAAAGTACATGCAGTCGGTGCGCAAGGACGCGCCCTGGTGCCCAAGCAACATCGAGTTCATCCGCCGCATCAACGGCCTCGATAGCATCGAAGAGGTGAAGCGCATCGTCTTCGAAGCCAGCTATCTGGTGATGGGGCTGGGTGACGTCTATCTCGGCGCGCCGGTGGCGACGCCGGTCGACCCGCGTCATCGCATGGTCACCACCAAATACAACCCGGCGCGCACCTGGACCCCGGAAAACGCGGTCGGCATCGGCGGCGCCTACATGTGCGTGTACGGCATGGAAGGCCCCGGCGGCTACCAGTTCGTCGGCCGCACCCTGCAGATGTGGAACCGCTGGCGCCAGACCACCAACTTCACCGACGGCAAGCCGTGGCTGCTGCGCTTCTTCGATCAGGTGCGCTTCTTCCCGGTCAGCGCGGAAGAATTGCTGACAATCCGCGAGGACTTTCCGCTTGGCCGCTACCAACTGAAGATCGAGGAAGCCACGTTCAGCCTGCGCGAGTACAACCAGTTTCTCAGCGACAACAACGATTCCATCGTCGCCTTCAAATCACAGCAGCAAGCCTCGTTCGATGCCGAGCGCGAACGCTGGCGTGCGAGTGGTCAGGCCAACTACGCCAGCGATCTGACGGTGGCCGAAGCCGCGCCTGACAGCGAACTCGACCTACCCGAGAATGGCCGCGCCATCGCCAGCCCTGTCGCCGGCAACGTGTGGAAGGTGGAGGTGGAGGATGGAGTAGAGGTGAAGCAGGGCGACACCCTTCTCGTCATCGAATCCATGAAGATGGAGTTTTCTGTGATGGCGCCGTGTGATGGGCGCATCCACACAGTTTTCTGCCGCGAAGGCGGTCAGGTATCAGCCGGCCAGGACCTGCTGGTACTGGTCAGCGAATGAGCGCCAATATTATGAACACACCATTCAGTCTCGATATTTCCACCTTGCGCCAACGTTATCAGTCCGGCAGCTTCACCCCGCAGGATCTGGTGGAAGCCCTGCTCAAACGGTTGGCCGGTGAAGACACCCATCACATTTGGATCAGTCGCCTCGACGCCGATGCCTTGCGTGCTTACGCCAGTGCCCTGCATGGCAAGACCCCTGAGAGCCTGCCGCTCTACGGCATTCCCTTCGCCATCAAGGACAACATCGACCTCGCCGGTCTGCCCACCACTGCGGGCTGTCCGGAATATGCCTATTCGCCAGCTCAGACCGCCACGGTTGTGCAGCGCCTGATTGACGCCGGTGCGATTCCGCTCGGCAAGACCAATCTCGACCAGTTCGCCACCGGGCTCAACGGCACCCGCTCGCCCTACGGTGCCTGTCGGAACGCCTTCAACCCTGACTACATTTCCGGCGGATCGAGTTCCGGTTCGGCCGTCGCCGTCGCGCTCGGGTTGGCCAGCTTTTCGCTCGGCACCGACACCGCCGGCTCCGGCCGCGTGCCGGCTGCGTTCAACAACCTCATCGGACACAAGCCGAGCTGCGGCGCGCTGTCCACGCGCGGCGTGGTGCCGGCGTGTCGTTCGCTCGACGCGGTGTCGATTTTCGCGCTTACTGCCGAGGACGCCGAGCGCGTGCTGGCGGTCGCTGCCGGCTTCGATGCCGCGGATGAATATTCGCGGCCGCTAGAGCCGCATGGTTTTGACTTCAGCCGGGCGAGCAGTTTTCGTTTTGGCGTGCCATTGGCGAAAGACCTGGAGTTTTTTGGCAATGCCAACGGCGAACGCCTGTTTGGTCAAGCTATGGAGCGGTTGAAGGCGCTGGGTGGCACGCCAGTGGAGGTCGACCTGGCCCCCTTCCTGGAAACCGCGTGCCTGCTCTACGGCGGCCCGTGGGTTGCCGAGCGTTACCTCGCCATCCGCGACTTCTTCGACGTGGAGTCCGGCAAGGTTTTTCCCCCAGTGCGCGAGATCATCGCTGGCGGCCGCAGCTACAGCGCGGCCGACACCTTCAACCATCTCTACAAGCTGCGTGCAGCCAAACGGATTTGCGATGCGGTATGGAGCGATATCGACGTGATGCTCACCCCTACCGCTGGGACAATTTATCGCGTAGAGGAGATGGAAGCGGACCCCATCCGCCTCAATTCCAACCTCGGCTACTATACCAACTTCATGAACCTGCTCGACCTCGCCGCCACCGCCGTGCCGGCCGGCTTCCAAAGCGATGGCCTGCCTTTCGGCATCACTCTCGTCGCGCCTCCGGATCAGGATGCCCCGTTGCTGCATCTCGCCTCAAAAATGCAGCAGGTGCTGGGCGGCAAGCTCGGTGCCACCGCTCACATGCTGCCTGCAACCGAAGCGCTGAACCTGCTCCCCAGTGGCCAGGTTCAGGTCGCCGTCGTTGGCGCCCACTTGAACGGCCTGCCGCTTAATCGCCAGCTCACCGAGCGCAATGCACGCTTAGTGAATGAGACACAAACGGCACCGATATACCGCTTCTACGCGCTACCCGACGGCAAGCGTCCTGGTCTCATTCAGGTATCAGATGGCGGTGCCGCCATCTCCTGCGAAGTGTGGGAGATTCCCGCAAGTCAGTTCGGTTCTTTTGTGGCAGGCATCCCGGCGCCGCTGGGTATCGGTAAGGTGGAGCTAATCAATGGATCAATTGTGAATGGCTTTATCTGCGAAGGAATTGGTGTTGCTGACGCGCAGGACATTACAGAGTACGGTGGATGGCGTGCGTGGCTGACATGTGCAAAACGTGACTGAGCGCCTCCGTTTATGCTGCTTGAAGCGTTGTATGTGCCTGACTACGCCAAACAACCAATCGGACAAGGCTTACTTGAGCAGAAACAGCAGCTTCTCGCCGCCGACTTCGATCGTATCGTTGGACGCGAGCGGGCGGGGCTCATGGCCGATGGATTTCCCATTAAGGCGAGCCGGTCTGATTCCCTCGACATGGGTAATGAAATAGCCATGCGGACGGGAATTGATCACGGCAAGCTGTTTGCCGGGGATGCCCACGAGATGCAAGACCTCGGACAGCTCGATTTCCCGGCTGGAGTCGGTGTCGTCAACCGGCCGAATCAAACCGAGCCGTCCGCCCTTTTTGAAACGGAGTTCCTTGCGGGCGGTGGCCAGGGAATAGGCCCCCACGGGTTGCGCCGGCGCATTGCCGTCAAGGTTTTCTGTAGCCTGGATGATCATTGTGCGATCGAAGCTGGGTCCATCGACCGCCTTGTGGTTGCGGTAGCGGATCTGCATATCCGCTATTTCAATGACATCGTCGTTCTGCAGGATATGCCGCGTAATAGCCCGGCCGTTGACGAGTGTGCCATTGGTGCTGCCCAGGTCTTCGAGTATGGCGTCATTGCCGACCGGTTTGATGCGGGCATGGTTGCGGCTGACACCTTCCCGGGGCAGGCACAAGTCACTTTCCGGCAGGCTGCCTATCATGAAGCTGGATTCGGTAAGAAACCGGCTTTCGATTACCTCACCATTCTGACTGACGATTAATTTAGCCATGGGGTTTTACCATCCAAACAGCCGGGCAAAGAACCCCGGTTTCGTTGCGGCGGGTGGGGATTGCGTACCTGTTTTTGCCAGGATGACGGAAATATTGTCTTCGCCGCCGTGGTCGTTGGCAATCATGACCAGCTGTTCGGCCGCAAGCGGCAAATTGACATGGAGAGCGCTCAGCACGCGCTCAATGTCCGCATTGTCGACCATGTCATTAAGCCCGTCCGAGCAGAGCAGATAGATATCGCCGGGTTGGGCTTCGCAGGCGTCAAGCGTGACCTCCACCTCGGCGTGCAAGCCCAGCCCGCGTGTCACCAGATGGCGGTTGTGCGAAGTGGCCGCCGCTTCGCTACTGAGTACCCCATGATCAATCTGTTCCTGCAGCAAGGAGTGATCATGGGTGAGAAGTTTCAGCTGGTTGTCGCGCAGGCGATAAACCCGGGAATCGCCCACATGCGCCAGCGTGACGTGATTGTCGCGAAACAGCAGCAGCGCCAGGGTGGACCCCATGGCCTGTTCGTGGCTGCCGTGAATGCGCTGTGCGCGTTGCTTCCCTTCCAGGTAAATCGCGCGATTTGCCCGCTTGATCACATCCTCTACGATGGCGGCCACATCCTCGACGTGCTTGGGCCGGGTTTTCAGGCCCTGGGTCAGTCCTTCCACAATGACCCGCGTGGTGAGCTGGCTTGCCACATCGCCCGAATGGTAGCCCCCCATTCCATCGGAGAGAACAAGCAATCCCAGTTCCGGGACAGTGGCGATGCTGTCCTCGTTCAGCTGGCGTAGCAGGCCCGGATCGGTTTTAGCTGCAATTTCAAGTGAAAGGGAGGAAGCGGGTTCATTATTGGACACAGCGGTTGTCTCTTGGTTTGTTATACTTTCCCGTCAAGGATTCTCTCACCAGAATTCGCCACATAGCAAGGTGCCTGCCTGCCTTCCGCATGCTTAATCAAAAAAAAATTGGTCGTTATGAAGTCATCGCGCCGCTGGGACAGGGCGCAATGGGCACCGTTTATAAAGCGGTTGACCCGCTTATTGAGCG
>Ga0209347_1004165_pt1 | contig 15489 bp, 15 predicted proteins | sample AutmiccommuBRH23_FD_187382 | JGI IMG/M metagenome (GOLD analysis project Ga0209347, IMG submission 187382) | Deep subsurface microbial communities from Mt. Terri, Switzerland - Autotrophic microbial communities BRH/23 (SPAdes) (version 2) | ecosystem: Environmental > Aquatic > Deep subsurface >... | reverse complement strand
ATTCCGCGCCTATGGCAGGTGCATCCGGACGCGCCGGCAGGATCGGTCCGGCATCATCGGCGCGCCCGGGGCGCCATCCGCCGTCATGGCGCAAGCGTCTCCAGCACCCGGCGCGCGCGCTCCACGACAGGCCGGTCGATCAGCTTGCCGTCCAGCCGGATCGCCCCGGCCTCGGCGCCGTCGGCGGCAGCGACGATGGCCCGCGCCCGCGCGATCTCGGCCGCATCCGGCGCGAAGGCCTGATGCACGATGGCGACCTGCCGCGGGTGGATGCACAGCTTGCCGCCGAACCCCAGCCGCCGGGCGCGCCGGGTCTCGGCCGTCAGCCGTTCCGCGTCATCCAGCGCCACGGTCACGCCATCGACGGGCGGGGCGATGCCGGCGGCGGCCGAGGCAAGGACCAGCTGCGAGCGGGCAAACAGCAGCTCATCGTCCTCGCCCTCGATGCCGGCATCCAGCTGAAAATCCACTGATCCGAACGCCAGTTGCAGGACGTTCTTCACCCTGGCCAGGGCGCGTGCCTCGAAAATCCCCTCCGCGGTTTCGATCAGCGGCGTCACCGGCAGGTCTGGCCGCAGCCCCGCGACGAACTGGGCAAGCGCCGCGGCATCCTCTGCCTTGGGCAGCATCGCCAGCGTCACGCCGGGCAGCGCCAGCAGCTTGGCGTCCTCGGCATGCCATTCGGTGCCGATGCCGTTGACCCGCACCGCGGCGCGGCCCCCGGCGGACAGCCAGTCGCGGATCGCGCGTCGCGCCGCATCCCTCTGCTCAGGCTTCACGGCATCCTCGAGGTCGAGCACGGTCACGTCCGCGCCGGCGGCCAGGGCCTTGTCGAACCGCTCTGGCCGGTCGCCCGGAACGAATAGATAGCTGCGATGGGTCATGGTCTGCCCCCTCCCAAGGGCGCGGATGCAGGTGTCAGGATGGTGCAGAGGCCTGCCTGCCGCCGCGGCGCGGGCCTGTCAGCATCAGGAACACGCCAACCGCGGACAGCAGCACGCCGAAGGCCAGGAACCCCAGCGGATAGCTGTGGCTCTGCGCCACGAGGCTGGCAAAGAGCGGCGGGCCGACGACGACGCCGGCATAGGTCAGGAACAGGCTGGCGCCGGTCGCGGCGCCAACCTCGCCGGGGGCCGCAAGCCGCGCCACCTCGGCCAGGAACACGCCGTTCCAGCCGATGGCGCTGGCGCCGAAGAGCGCGGCAATCAGGGCGAAGCCAAGGATCGGGACATCCGGCCCGACCATCGCCAGCGAGATGCCGGCGGCGCCCATCACCAGCCCCAACAGCCCCAACAGCAGCCGCGGCACGATTACCTTGTCGGCCATCCAGCCCCAGCCAAGGCGCCCGACAACGCCGGCGACCTGCGCGACAGCAAGGATCGACCCGGCGGTGACGAGACTGAGGCCCCGCGCCTCGGTCAGGTACAGCACCAGAAAGCTGGTCAGGCACAGCTGCATCGCGCCGAAGAAGAACGAGCAGAGGCCAAGGTCGCGCAGTGCCGGTGTCGCCAGCACCTTCATCAGCGGTTTCAGGGCGCGGGACGGCGCCAGCGAGCGCAGGGGGTCGCGGTCGCTGTCGAACATCGGCCGGATCGTCTGCGTCACGCCCGCCATGGCGAGGAGCATCACGCCGAGGCAGATCGCAGCGCCCTGCCAGCCAAGCCCGTGGATCAGCAAGGGCACCATCAGTCCGGCCAGCATCCCGCCAAGCGGAACCCCGGTCTGCTTGAGCGAGAAGGTCAGGCTCATCCGATGCGGCGGGGTGGTGCGGATCAGGATATGCGAGCTTGCGGGCGTGACCGGGCCGTAGCCAAGCCCGATCAGCACCGCCGACAGCACAAGGCTGGTCGGTGTGGCAAGGGCGGCGGCGAAGAGGCCAAGGCCGCAAAGCACCAGCGACACCTGGCTCATCCGGATCGGCCCGAAGCGCGATACCAGATCGCCCGCCACCAGCGTCGAGGCGCAGGCGGCGGCATAGACCGCGCCGACGAAGATCCCGACCCAGCCCGCCGGCAGGCCGGTGGACAGCGCCGCCGCGGGCGCCATCACCGGCGCGGCCAGCGCCGCCAGCGACACCAGCGCCTGAACGGCAATGGTAACGACCAGCGGCAGCACGCCGCGGGCCGGATCGGTTGGAGTCATTGCGGCACACTCATCTTGTGGGCGGAGGGGTTGGTCAGGGCATCACCCCTGACGTTCGGTGCGAGAGCTTGCAGGCGGCTCCAGCCGCAGGGTCATCGACTGGCTGAAGCGGTCACCGGGATGCAGGTTCACCGCCGCCTCGAACAGCTCATTGCCAGCGGTGCGATACTTGCGGACGACGCGCAGCCCGGCCTCGCCCGGCTTGCTGCCGAACGCCTCGGCGGCCTCGGCATCCAGAAGCACGGCGCTGACCTGCTGGCGCACCTCGACGGCGCGGCAGCCATGCGCCTGCTCGATCATCACATAGAGCGGCAGCGAGGGCGCCTCGACCCCGTCGAGCACACCGCGATAGGGCCAGGCGATGTAGACCTCGGCCAGCGCGATCGGCAGCGCCTCCCCCAGGAAATGCCGGCGGCCGCGGACCCGCAGCCAGGCCTGACCGGGGCGACATTCCAAAAACTCCGCCAGTTCGTCATCGGCGATGACCTCGGTCTTTTCGGTCAGCGTCAGGTTCACCTCGCGCACATACTGGAACAGATCGCCGATGCCCTCGCTGGAATGGACATAGCGCGCCGCCGGGGCCTGCGCCCGCACGCGGGTGCCGACACCCGGCTGGCGGGTGACAAGGCCAAGCTCGTGCAGCCGCCGGATCGCCTCGCGCACCGTGTGGCGGCTGACGCCGTAGCGCTCCACCAGCTCGAACTCGGTCGGAAGCAGCCCCCCCACCGGGTAACGGCCCGAGCTGATGTCATCGACCAGGGCCTGCGCCAGCGCCTGATAGCGAAGGCCCGACGCAAGCGGCGACTGGGGGAGCGGGTTCTGACTCATGGCACCTTGGACATACGGGTTGGCATCGGGGCCGAGAGCGGGCCCAGGATTTCTTCGTTATGGGCGCCAAGGCGCGGGCCGGGACGCAGGGGCAGCGTTTCGCCGGGAACACGGACCGGGCAGGCCAGGGTGCGGATCTGGCCGCGCACCGGATGCGGGGTTTCCACGATCATCCCCTGATCGCGAACATAACTGCTGTCCAGCGCCTGCGCCACGTCATAGACTGGCGCCGCGGGGACCTTGCCGGCAAAGCTCTCCATCCACTCCGCCGTCGTCCGGGCAGACAGGGCTTCGTCCATCTCCACCGTCAGCGCGTCGCGGTTTTCCAGCCGCGCCTTGAAGTTGGCAAACCGCGGATCGGTGGCCCAGTCGGGCCGGTCGATGATCGCGGTGAAGATCGGCCAGAACTTCTCCTTGTTGCACATCACGAAGATCCAGCCGTCCTGGGTGCGGTACATCTGGCTGGGGGTCAGCGAGGGATGCGCGCCGCGCGGCGCCCGGTCGGTGGTGATCCCGTCATTCATGTACCAGGTGCCAAGGTAGTTGACGTTGTGCAGGGCCACGTCGAACAGGCTGGTGTCGATATCACGCCCCTGCCCCGTCGCCCGGGCCGAAACCAGCGCCGCCAGCAGCGCCATCGCCGCCGTGGTCCCCGTCATCATGTCGATGATCGAGATGCCAAAGCGCGCGGGCGGCCCGCCGGGCTCGCCGGTCAGCGCACAATAGCCCGCCTCGGCCTGCATCAGGTAGTCGTAGCCCGGCCAAGCCTTGCGCGGTCCGGTGCGGCCATAGGCCGACAGGTGGCAGCAGACGATGGCAGGGTTGACGGCTTTCAGCGCCTCGTAGGTCAGGCCCAGCTTTTCGGGCAGGTCGCCCCGCAGGTTGTCGAAGACGGCATCGGCGGTCTCGACCAACGCCTCGAACAGCCGGCGCCCCTCGGTGGATTTCAGATCGAGCGTGACGCTTTTCTTGTTGCGGTTGAAGGACTGGAAGAAATGGCTGTCGCCCGGTTCGAAGAAATAGGGCCCCACCATGCGGCCCACCTCGCCGCCCTCGGCCGGGTTCTCGACCTTGATGACCTCGGCCCCCAGATCCGCAAGGTGCTGGGTCCCGAAGGGCCCGGCGCCGTATTGCTCGACCGCGATGATGCGGACGCCTTCAAGCGGCAGGCTCATGCCGGGTTCCTTTCGACAAGCTGGCGGGCGATGATCAGCCGCTGCATCTCGTTCGTGCCCTCGCCGATGGTCAGCAAGGGGGCGTCGCGGTAGTAGCGCTCCACGTTGTATTCCTTGGAATAGCCATAGCCGCCGTGGATGCGCAGGGCGTCGGTCGCGTTGCGCAGCGCGGCTTCTGTCGCGAAGTACTTCGCCATCCCCGCTTCCATGTCACAGCGCTCGCCCCGGTCGAAGGCGCGGGCGGCGTTTTCCACCAGCAGGCGCGACGCCTCGACCCGGGTGCCCATCTCGCCCAGCATCAGCTGGATCGCCTGATGTTCGCAGATCGGCTTGCCGAAGGTCTTGCGGATCTGGGAATATTTGAGCGACTCGTCCAGCGCGGCGCGAGCAACGCCGACGCCGCGGGCCGCGACGTTGATCCGCCCAAGCTCCAGCCCCGACAGGATCTGCTTCAGCCCCTGCCCTTCCTTGCCACCGATCAGCCGGTCGACGGGCACGCGGTAGTCCTCGAAGGACAGCTCGCAGGTGTCGATGCCGCGATAGCCCAGCTTTTCCAGCTTGCGCACCACCTTGAAGCCCGGGCCCTTCTCGGCGATCAGAAGGCTCATGCCCCGGTGGCGGGGCTCGGCGGTGGGGTCGGTCTTCACCAGCAGGGCGATGCAGTTGCCATACATCGAGTTGGTGATCCAGGTCTTGGTGCCGTTGACGACATAGTCTTCGCCATCGCGCTTCGCGACCGTGCGGATGGCTTGCAGATCGGTGCCGGCGTCGGGCTCGGTCAGGCCGATGCCGCCGCGCAGCTCGCCGGTGGCGAAGCGCGGCAGGAATTCGGCCTTCTGGCCCTGTGTACCGGCACGCTGCACGGCCGAGGCCATGATCAGGTGCGAGTTGATGATTCCGGACAGGGACATCCATGTGCGCGAGATCCGTTCGATGATCCGCGCATAGGTGGTCGTGGACAGGCCGAGGCCGCCATATTCCTCGGCGATGATGCAGCCGAACAGGCCCATTTCCTTCATCTTCTCGACGATCTCGGCCGGGTAGGTGTCGTCATTCTCCAGCTTGCGCACATGCGGCTCGACCTCGACCTCGAGGAAGCGGCCGATCATGTCGAGCATCATCTCTTCCTGCTCGAGATTGTCCTGTTCATCTCTCATCTTTGGCTCCTGTTCTGGTGGGCCGGGGGCTGATCAGCCGCGCCCGGCGAGAATGGTGGAAAGGTTGCGCGCCGACATGCCATCATCGAGGCCAAGCACCGCAGCCTCGATCCGGTCCACCGCCGAGGCGGACAAGGCCATCCCGGCGTTCTCGCGGAACTTGGCGATGATCTCGGCGCTGGACAGCGGCCGGTCCGAGGCGCCGCGGTTCATGTGCTCGCGGTGGCGAAGCTCGCGCCCGTCCTTCAGCGTCACGATCACCTCGCCCGAGTAGTATTTCGGGAAGGCCGAGTTGGGATCGACCTCGTAATCCACCTTGCGCGCGATGCTGAGGGTCTCGGGGTCGTTCAGGATCTCGGGCTCCAGCTCGGACAGGCCGAAGCGGCCATGCACCAGCCCCGAGGCGACCGCGAAGGGGATGGAGAATTGTGCGTCATAGCTGTTCTGCGGGCGCTGCTTGTGGCGCACCGGCTCGCACACGGTCTTGACCACCTCGCCCGGGATCAGCGCCCGGACATGCTCGATCATCTCGGGACGGAGCCCGTGTTCGTTGCGCAGCGCGATGGCGGAATCGGCGCAGGCATGGGTGAAGTGGCAGGCGGGCAGTGGTTTGACGGCGACCTGCGTCACTTCCCAGATATCGCCGAGCCCTTCGGTGGCAATCGACAGATCGCAGGCCTCCAGCAGCGGCCCGAGGTGGCTGGCATAGAGACCGAAGCGGCCCTCATAGGTCTCTTTGGGGCCCTGAAAGCCGCTGCGCGCCAGCGTCGCTGCGGTGATCCCCGCAACGCCCGCCCAGCCGGGATGGATCCGCTTGGTCCAGGCGCCGTCCTGCAGGAACTCGAGGCTGCCAGAGCCCATCGACAGCGCGATGCCCTGCGCATGGGACAGCTGCTTCGCGGTCAGCCCGCGCAGCTTGCCGGCGACCAGCGCGCAGGCAAAGGCGCCGACCAGCCCCGTGGGGTGGAACCCGGTCTGATGGAAGCCGCCCTTGGCGACGGAACCAAGCCGCGTCGCAACCTCCATCCCCGCGACATAGGCGGTCAGCAGATCCCGCCCCGATAGGTTTTCGGCCGCAGCCATGCCCATCGCGGTCGGAAAGCAGCTGGCGGTCGCATGGATCACGCCGCGGGTGTGGGTGTCATCGTAGTCCAGCCCGTGAACCAGAAAGCCGTTCATCATCACCGCATCGCGGAGCGGCAGCCGCGCGCCGTAGCCGATGACCTCGCCCGGCCCCTCGCCGAATTCGCGCAAGGCCGAAAGCGTGCGATGCGCGAAATCGTATTGGGTCGAGGCAAGCGCAATGCCCACCGCGTCAAGGATCAGGTGCCGGGCCCGCTCGCGCGCCGCATCCGGGATGGCCCCGTCCTGCAAGCCTTCGACGAAGCCCGACAGCTTCTGCGCAATGGTCTCTGCGCCGGCGGCAACGTCGATCGTGGAGTGTTCGTTCATGTTCAAAGTCCTCCTAATGGACCAATGTCAGCGAAATCGCCGGCACGAAGGTGATCAGCGCCAGCCCCACCATGCGGACGCCGTAGAAGGGCAGGACGCCGCGGGCGACCTCATGCACCGGGACCTTGGAAATCCCGCTCATCACGAAGAGGTTCAGGCCGATGGGCGGGGTCAGCGTCGCGATCTCGACATTGGCGACCATGATCACCGCAAAGTGGATCGGGTCGATGCCAAGGGCGGTTGCGGCGGGGAACAGCAGCGGCGCGGTCAGCACGATCAGCGCGATCCCGTCAAGAAACATGCCCAGGATGATCAGCGCGATGTTCACGACAAGCAGGAACACCCAGGGGCTCATCTCGGCAGCTTCCAGGGCACCGATCAGCTGCGCCGAGATTCCCATCCGCGCCAGCACGAAGCCGACAAGGCTGCCGCCCATCACCACCGCGAAGATCATGGTGGTCTGCAGCAGCGACACCCGCGCCGTATCCCACATGTCGCGGAGCGAGACGGAGCGGTAGACAAACAGGCACAGGATGGCGGCATAGCCTGCGGCAAAGGCCGAAACCTCGGTCGGCGTCAGGAAGCCCGAATAGATCGATCCCAGCACCAGCACCGGCATCATCAGCGCCGGCAGGGCGCGCGGCAGCTTCTGCCCGAAGCCCCTCCAGTCGGGGCGCTCGGCACGGCGGCCATAGCCGTTCTTGCGCACCATCACATAGGTGCCGATCATCAGAAGGCAGGCTTCCATGAGTCCGGGCAGGATGCCGGCCATGAACAGCTTGTCCACCGGCAGCCCGACGATGGAGCCGATCAGGATGAAGCTGAGCGAGGGCGGGATCATCAGCCCCAGCGTGCCGCCGACCGCGACCAGTGCCGCGGCAAAGCGGGGCGGGTAGTTGTCCCGGCGCAGGCCCTCGACGGTCGAGGCGCCGATGGCGGCCGCGGACCCGACGCTGGAGCCAGAGATGGCGGCGAAGAACACCGCCGTCAGCAGCACGGTCTGCGCCAGCCCGCCGCGCACGGCGCGCACAAGGCTGCCGGTCAGCTCGATCATCAGCTCTGCGATGCGGCCCCGCATCATCAGGTTGCCGGCCAGCACGAACATCGGCACGGCCATCAGGGCGTAGCTGTTGACCGACTTGAAGGCGGTCTGCGCGATGACCGTGTTCGGCACGCCGCCAAACCACAGCAGCAGCACGGCCGCGACCAGGCCGAGGGCGACGGCGACATGGCTGCCGATCGCCAGGAAGAGCAGCGCGAAGGGTAGCGCGAGGGCGACGGTCATGTGCGGTCCTCCAAGGCCTGGGTTTCATTTGGGGCAAGGGGCGGGGCACCCGGAACAGGCTGTGCGCCGAAGGGCTCGGCGCCCCCATAGGCGCGGATCAGGCAGCCGACATAGTAGCCGCCCATCAGCAGCGCCCCGATCGGCATGGCCATGAACAGCAGCCACATCGGCAGGTCGAGGTTGGACTCCGTCATCATGCCCATCGTGTAGTAGCGATAGACCTGCGGCAGCGACGCGGTGAAGAGGACGATCGAGAAGCCGACGCCGGCGAGGCTGGCCAGCAGGTTGCAGGCCCGGCGCAGGCCCGCGGGCAGCATGTCCACCAGCATTTCGGTGCGGATGTGATACCCTCCCCGGCCGGCGGCGCCGATGGTCAGGAAGAACGCCCAGATCATCAGATAGCGCACGCCCTCCTCGGCCCAGAAGAAGCTGCGGGCCATGAAGCCCCGGTTGAAGGCTTCGAACAGCATGATCGCGGTTGCAAGCAGCGCCAGGATGGTTGCCAGCGACAACAGCCAGCGTTGCTCGAACCGGGTCCAGTGCGAGATTCGCGAGCCCCGATCCGGCGCGTTGCGGGCGCGGGGCGGCGACAGGTCGGATCCAGCCTTGGACCCGACCCGCTCTGCCTTGGGATCAGCCGCCGACGCCACAGGTGCTCTCCAGATCGGCCATCTTGGCCATGACCTCGGGATGCGCCTCGGTGAAGGAGGTGGCGCTTTCGTCAGCGAGCTGCCGCCAGCGCGCCGACTCCGCCTCATCGGCGATGTGGAAGACGGCGCCCTGATCGATCATGTGCTGGATCGCCGCATCATCGGACGCCTTGGCATCGATCCATTGCCGCTTGGAAATCTCGTCAAGCGAGGAGGTGATCGCCTCCTGATGTTCGGCAGGAAGGCCGTCGAACCAGGCTTTGTCAGCCACGACCGCATAGGTCGAAAGGCTGAAGCCCGGGACATACCAGCCGTACTGCCCGGTCATCCCGATCATCTCGGCCCAACCCGCTGGCGAGGAGAACACACCGTCGATGGCGCCCTGCGACATCGCCGTGCTCATCTCGGACGCGGCCATCGAGACCGAGCTGACGCCCAGCCGGTCCATCGTGTCGAGGAACACCCGGCCGCCGGTTACCCGAACCTTCTTGCCCTTGAGGTCCTCCATGCTGGCGACCTCGTCATCCTTGAAGATGAAGAACAGGTCGGCAGTGCGCAGCAGGCCGAGGATCTCGAGCCCGCGTGGCTCGACATAGGAGGACATCATCCCTGTCAGCCCCTTGGCGAAGCAGTCATTCGCCATTATCTCGTCGCTCAGCGCGAAAGGCAGGTTGATCACGCCGGTCGCAGGTTCGATGGATTCCACCCGCACCGAGACCGGCCAGACCATCTGCACGGCGCCGGTCCCGAGGGCCGCAAGCGCGTCCTGCTCGTTGTAAAGCTGGCCCGCCGGGAACACCTTCACGTCGATCTCGCCATTGGTCCGCTCGCCGACCATCTGGGCAAACTCGTTCTGGTAGTCGGTTTTCCAGTGCGTCGCCGCGACTTCGCTTGGCAGCACCAGTTCCTGGGCCATGGCAGGCGCTGCGAGGCCAGCAACCAGCGCCGCTCCGATGGCGGTTCCTGCAAGCAGCGACGTGCCGAAAGATGTGGTCTTCATGTTCGGATCTCCTCCCTGAGATGCGTGCGTCCGGTTTGTTCGTCTTGCGCAGGGCGGACGCCCCCTGCGCGCGTTTGCTCGGGCCATGGACCCTGCGCAGATCTCCCCCCGCGCCTTGCCCCTTGCCGCTTGGCCGAGGCTAGTAGCCCGCGGCCTCGTCGATATTTCCGTCGCGCTTCTGGATCAGTGCCGAGCGGTCGAAGCTCATGAAGACAGTGCCATCCGCCTTCTTGCCCAGGGTCCGCACCTTGACGATGCCGGCGCCAGGGCGCGACTTGGACTCGCGTTTGTCCAGCACCTCGGACTCGGCATAGATCGTGTCACCCGGATGGATCGGGCCGCTCAGCTTGATGCTTTCCCAGCCCAGATTGGCGATGGCCTTGCCGCTGACATCCTGCACGGTCATCCCCAGCACGATCGCCACCGTCAGCCCGCTGTTGACCAGAGGTTTGCCGAACTCGGATTTCGAGGCGTATTCGGCGTCGCAATGCATCGGGTGCTGGTTCATGGTCATCAGCGAGAAGTTGATGTTGTCCGCCTCGGTGATGGTTCGGCCGGGCCGGTGCTCATAGACGTCGCCGACGACGAAATCCTCGTAGTACCGCCCGATTTCGCCGCGATACCGCTGCTCGCCGATCTTCCGCACGATCTGTCTCCTCCCATCCTCATTCCGAGACAGCCCATGTATGTTTGTTCGGCTGTCCGGACAAAGTAAGGCCAAGGGAAACGATTCGCGTCAACCGAGAAGTTCGCTTGGGTGCGGCCAACCCGACGGCGAGGCGCGGTTGCTTGGTCGGCCGGTGCCGCTAGCGTCCTTATATGGAGCAGTTCTTCGAACCGGACCGATCACCCCTGCGGCCGCCACCGTGCCTCTCCCTCTGCTCGGTCTCACAGCGCAGGGTGCGGTCGCCGACCTCCAGGATGCAAATGCACCAGCGCCGTCCCGGACCGGAACGCGGTATCCCGGGAAGGCAGCCGTGGTCCGGACCGGCAGCGGGGGCGGGACCATCTGCAGCGACAGGCCGGGCATCTGCCAGCCTAGCCATCCGCGGCGCTTTGCGCCAGAGACCTGCCCCAGAACCGCCGCTTCCTGTAGAGCATCAAGGTGCTACGCTCCGCCCTATGGACAGAACGCCCCGCAAATTCCCCTCAGACACGCCCATCGGTCCCCGTCTCGCACGGGACGAGAGCGCCCGCGACGGCGACGGCGGTCCCCTCCCCTCCACCATCGCCCCCTCCGGCGCGCTGGACCGGCTGGTGGAGACCGCCCGCGACTATGCCCGCCACGCCGCCTCGGCGAACACGCTCAAGGCCTATGCCGCCGAGTGGGCGCAGTTCGCGCGCTTGTGCCGGGGGCGCGGCGCGGACCCGCTGCCGCCCTTACCGCAGCTGGTCGGGCTCTACATTGCCGATCTGGCGGCGCCGCAGGGCAGGACCCCTGCCCTCTCGGTCGCCAGCATCGAACGCCGGCTGTCCGGCCTCGGCTGGCTATGCGCAACGCGGGCTGCGGCTCGACCGCCAGGACCGGCACATCGCCTCGGCGCTGGCCGGCATCCGCCGCAGGCACGCCCGCCTGCCTGAACGGCCTCACGTGACCTGCCACTGGCCTTTCATCCAGCCCCGACCGGGGCCCGGTGGTCATTTACCGGTGAGCGGAAAAATGCGGGGCCACTCTCCGGCCGACACGCCGCAGGCCTGGGGACGATGGGGCAAGTCCTGCCGACGCCCGGGATCGACATACGCCGCCGGGCATGTGAGAAGCGGGGGTGCATCCATAGCTCTGGACTCTCTGTCGGCAGCCCGACAGACCTCGGGCCAGGTCCGAAACAGACGGCAGACATGACTGACACAGGCGAGGACGAGAAGGGGCAGCGCGCTCCGCGCAGCCAGACGCTGGCGCGCGGGCTCGACATCGTTGATGCCGTTTCGGAACGCGCCCGGTCCATCGCCGACATCGCCGCCGTGACCGGCCTCACCTACAGCACGGTTCACCGCATCGTGTCGGTGCTGCTGGAAAGGCGCTACATCAAGGCCGAGAACCCGCGCGAGTTTACCTTGGGTCCCCGCCTGATCGAACTGGGATTCTTGGCCTATTCCCGGATCGACCTGGTGCGCGAGGCCCGGCCCTGGCTGGAGGAGCTTGCGCGCGAAGTCCGCGACACCGTTCATCTGGCGCAGCTGGAGGGATGGGAGGTGGCGTATCTCGACAAGCTGCGCGGCTCGCGTCCGGTCGAGATCAGCTCGCGCATCGGCGGACGCAAGCCGGTCATCTCCACGGGGGTCGGCAAGGCGCTGATCCTTGATGAACCCGAACCGACGTTGTTGCGGCTGTATCAGCGCGACCACCACCTTCTCTCCGATGACATGACCGAGGCCGACTGGCTTTCGCTGATGGCGGGGTATCGCGCCGGTGGCTATGCGTTCGACCTTGGCGAGGACGAGCCTTCCATCCGCTGCGTTGCGGCGCCGATCCGGGATGCCACCGGCCGGATCATCGCCGCTGTGTCCGTCTCATCGACGGTTGAATACATGCCGGCTGCGCGCATGCACGATCTGGTGCCGGACGTTCAGCGGGCGGCACAGGCCATTTCTGCGGCCATCGGCGCGCGTCGGGACTGACCGGCCAGCATCTCCGAAACGCAGCGTCCCATCCCGGTGCCGGCCCTCTGTCTTCGCCGATTGCACGCGCACGCGCGGCAGGCGGGTCGCCGCCGGTGTCCCCAACCGCCCCAAGCACCGCAATTTGCACATAGTGAGAGATACTTCTAGCATTTGACAGATTAGCCGTTGTCTGGTTATTTTGCCGTGCTGGGGAGGAGTGGTAGTGCCGATTTTGAATGGGCCCGTCACGGTATCCGGCATGCGCCAAGAGGGGGCCGCGTCCGGTTCCCGCATCACAGGGAGGACAGACATGTCGCTTACTAGAGCCGCGTACACCGTGCGCGCCGGTTTCGTTGCCGCACTCGCATCGGCCGCTTTCTTCGGTGCCGCTGTTGCGGCCGAGCCGGAGATCACGTTCCGCGCCGCCCATTCTTCGACGCCGTCTTCAACCGGCCACAAGGCGCTCGAATTTCTGGACAAGGAACTGCGCGAGAAATCCGGTGGCCGCATCGGCCTGGTGATCTTCCCGAACTCGCAGCTTGGCGGCGAGCGTGAGCTGGTCGAGAACGTCCAGTTCGGCAACGTCGATCTGACCTTCGTGTCCTCGGCACCGGTCGCATCCTTCGCGCCGCAATTCTTCGCCTTCGACATCCCGTTCCTGTTCCAGGATCGTGAGCAGGCCTACGGCGTGCTTGACGGCGACATCGGCAAAGAGATCCTCGCGTCGCTGGACGACAAGGGCATGGTCGGCCTTGGCTACTGGGAAAACGGTTTCCGCCAGCTGACCAACAACAAGATGGAAATCCGCACGCCGGAGGATCTTGCCGGCTTGAAGATGCGCACGATGGAAAACGAGGTTCATATCGCGACATGGCGTGCCGAGGGTGCGAACCCGGCGCCGCTCGCCTTCAACGAGCTGTTCACGGCGCTTCAACAAGGCACGTTCGATGCGCAGGAAGGGCCCATCAACCTTTTCTACGACATGAAGTTCAACGAAGTGCAGAAGTTCATCACCAAGACCAACCACATCTACTCGCCCTGGCCGGTGCTTGCCAATCCGGACAAGCTGGCGAGCCTGAGCGCGGAAGATCGCGCCCTGTTCGATGCGGCCATCAGCGCTGCCACCGAATACCAGCGCGGTCTTGCCCGCGAGGCTGACGACAAGGCCGAAGCCGCAATGACCGATGTCACCTTCACCACGCTGACCGCGGAAGAGCTGGATGCCTTCTCCTCCAAGGTCGTGCCGATCGTCGATCTGGTCAAGGAAAAGGCCGGCGCCGATCTGGTGGACCGCCTTCTGGCCGCCACCGCGAACTAGGCGCCATGTCTTCGTGCCCGGCGGCGGTTCGCCGGGCACGTCCACAGAGTTTCAATGACCTGTCGCCGCCAGGCGCCTTGTTCAGCGCGGGAGGCGTGCATGCTCAAACTCATCGACGAGCATTTCGAAGAGGCGATCGTCGTGCTTCTGATGGCGATGATGTCGGCCCTGATTGGTGTGCAGATCTTCATGCGCTACGTCATGGGGGCCTCGCTCTCGTGGTCGGAAGAGCTGGCGCGCTATTTCTTCATCTGGGCCACCTATATCGGCATCGCCTATGCGGTGCGCAAGGACGCCCACATTCGGGTCACCATGGCGACTGACAGGCTGTCCCTGCGGGTCAGGGCCTATATCCGCGTCTTGACCCATGTGATCTTTGCCGCCTTTGCGCTTTTCGTCATGTACCAGGGCTGGTTCATGGTCGAAAAGACGTTCCGGTTCGGCCAGAAGTCCGCCTCCCTGGGGGTGCCGATGGGCATCGTCTATCTGGCGCCCTTCACCGGCTTCCTGCTGGTGGTGCTGCGGCTGGTTCAGGCTGTCGTGCTTGACCTGCGCGTGGCCAGACAGGGGTCCATCCAATGATCTCGCTTATCCTGTTCGGGCTTCTCACAAGTCTTCTTCTGCTCTCCGTGCCGGTCGCCATTTCCCTCGCCATTGCCTCGACCGTGGCGCTGATCGTTTCGGGCACCGTCTCGGGCTCGTATGTACCGCAGGGTCTCGTGACCTCGATCGACAGCTTTCCGTTGATGGCGGTTCCCTTCTTCATCCTGGCCGGTGACCTGATGGGCCGGGGCGGGCTGTCGCAGCGCCTGATCAACGTGGGGCGCATGTTCTTTGGCCGCTATACCGGCGGCATGGCGATCATCGCCGTCGTCACCTGCATCTTCTTTGCGGCGATTTCCGGCTCCGGGCCGGCGACCGTCGCCGCCGTTGGCGCGATCTTGCTGCCGGCGATGGCCAAGGACGGCTACAAGCCGAGCTTTTCCTCGGGGCTGGTCGCAAGCTCCGGCTCGCTTGGCATCATCATTCCGCCGTCCATCCCGATGGTGATCTATGCGACCTCGGCGAATGTCTCGGTGTCGAAAATGTTCATGGCCGGCGTCGTGCCGGGCCTGCTGATCGGGCTCGCGCTGATCGTCTATGCCTTCTTGCAGTCGAAGAAGGACGGCCAGAGGCCCGGCGACTATCGCCCCACCGGCCGCGAGATGCTTGCGGTTCTGAATGACGCGAAATGGGCGCTGATGGTGCCGGTTGTCATTCTGGGCGGGATCTATGGCGGCGTCTTCACCCCCACCGAGGCCGCGGCGGTCGGCGTCATCTATGGCCTGATCGTCGGCACCTTCGTCTATCGCGAACTCAGCCTCGGCGACCTTTACAAGACCTTTGCCGGCGCGGCCATGACGTCGGCGACCATCATGCTGATCGTCGGCACGGCGACCATCTTCGGCCGCGCCCTGACGATCGAGGGGGTGCCGGTGATGCTGGCCAATTTCATCACCTCCGTCGTCGATCAGCCCTGGCTGCTGCTTCTGGCCATCAACATCGTCCTGCTCATCGTCGGCACGTTCATGGAAACGATCGCGGCGATCATCATCCTTACCCCGATCCTGTTGCCGCTGGTGGTGGCCCTGGGTGTCAGCGCCGAACACTTCGGCATCGTGATGATCGTCAACCTCGCCATCGGCATGATCACACCGCCGGTCGGGGTCAACCTGTTCGTGGCGTCGCGCGTCTCTGGCCTGACGCTGGAAACGGTGGTCAAGGGCACGATCACGCCGCTGATCGTCATGATCGCCGTGCTGCTGGTCATCACCTATGTGCCGGCGCTGTCGCTCGCACTGCCCGCCTTCTTCGGCATGTAAAAAGGATCTTCAATGAGCA
>Ga0209347_1004164_pt1 | contig 15499 bp, 14 predicted proteins | sample AutmiccommuBRH23_FD_187382 | JGI IMG/M metagenome (GOLD analysis project Ga0209347, IMG submission 187382) | Deep subsurface microbial communities from Mt. Terri, Switzerland - Autotrophic microbial communities BRH/23 (SPAdes) (version 2) | ecosystem: Environmental > Aquatic > Deep subsurface >... | reverse complement strand
GCTCAAAGGATAAAAGGTACTCCGGGGATAACAGGCTGATCGCTCCCAAGAGCTCATATCGACGGAGCGGTTTGGCACCTCGATGTCGGCTCGTCACATCCTGGGGCTGGAGAAGGTCCCAAGGGTTCGGCTGTTCGCCGATTAAAGTGGCACGCGAGCTGGGTTCAGAACGTCGTGAGACAGTTCGGTCCCTATCTGTTGTGGGCGTTTGAGATTTGAGAGGACCTGATACCAGTACGAGAGGACCGTGTTGGACAGACCTCTAGTGTACCTGTTGTGGCGCCAGCTGCATTGCAGGGTAGCTATGTCTGGATGAGATAAGCGCTGAAAGCATCTAAGCGCGAAGCTCACCTCAAGATGAGATCTCGTTTAAGGGCCGTAGGAGACTACTACGTTGATAGGCTGCAGGTGTAAAGGCGGTAACGTCATAGCCGAGCAGTACTAATTGCCCGAAGACTTTCTACATATCAGGAGAGCCCTTGTAACGGCTTAAATCTGATTACTTTTTACTCCCCTTTTTCTTCCCATCTTGCCTAAAGTTATTGAGTGGCGGTAAGCAATAAAGCAAATCGCTCAAAATATTAAGGTAGCTATAGCGGCGGGGCACCACCTCTTCCCATTCCGAACAGAGAAGTTAAGCCCGCCAGCGCCAATGGTACTGCGTAACAGTGGGAGAGTAGGCCGCTGCCGGATTTATCCAAAGCCCGTGTTCTTCTGAGCACGGGCTTTTTAATTTAAACCTGCCCTGTTAATTTTGGTGAAAAGTTCATAAGTTGTACCTTCCTTTCCCGTGCTTTTTTTAGTTTTGCTTCAGTTATTTGCACTTTAGTATGCGCAACTATATTTTCTTACTGGTTTTATTTTTTTTATTGTTCTTCCCTGCTATTGTTTTTTCACAAACAGTACCTGAAAGAAGAATGGGCCAGGCTCAACAACCATCCAGTGCAACCCAAACCAAAATAAAACCTCAAATAGAAGGATGGCATCTTTCCGGCTATGGAGCTTTTTTAGACTCAACCCGCCTCGATACCTCAATGAATTATTTCCATCTGTATAATCCTGTCTTTCAGGAAGCTCTTACTGCATTATACCTGGGCAACTATGCTTTGCCCTATCTTAACAATGATTTTTTTAGCCGCAATCCGCAGGTCGACTTTTTTTTCCTGCAAAATAGGGAAGCTTACCTGCTTACACCCCAGAAAGTTCTGTATTATAACACCCGGACTCCCTATACATTACTTGATTTCACCCAAAGCGAACACCGAACCCGTAAAAACGAAACCCGCTTCAATGTGCTGCATTCGCAAAATATAAATCCTTATCTGAATTTCACTTTCCGTTTTGATCAGGCCCGTTCCGCAGGGCAATACATTAACCAGGAATCAAAGAATAATTTTGTAACCCTGTATTCCAGTTACACAAAAGATAAGCTTAACATCCATGGCGGGTTTATTAGCAACAGTATCCAAAACAGCGAAAATGGTGGACTTCGGGATGACGCCGACCTGCTGGATGAACCCGATACTGACTTCCTTAAAGTGAACCTGACCTCTGTCCGGTCTGAATTTGGCAATTCTTATTATTATGCTACAGGAGAATATAAATTAGGCAGGTTTGTTGATGACCCGGATGCTACTCCGATTACCATCGAGGGTGATGAAGGTGAAGAATCAAGAACAATTGTTCCCCGGAGTTTTATACCCTTTGCAAGTATTATTTATTCTTTTGAATTGCAAAGGCACAGTAAAATATATACAGACCAGGAAGATACCATTAACCCTTTTTTTGACCATGCATACTTTGGACCTGAATACACCAAGGATTCAATCCGTTTTAATAAACTGAGGAATGTTGTTCAGCTGAAGCAGTATGAAAATCCCGAACGAAAAACCAGTTTCGGCAAAAGGGCATTCCTTGGGCAGGAATACAACAGGATTGCTGCACCCGGTCCTCTGCTCGGTGTTTATAACCATCAAGTCAGAAAGTTTTCAAATATTTATGCGGGAGGTGGCATATTCAGGCAAACCGGGAGTTTCTGGCGATGGAACTTTGATGGCAGGATCTTCCTGCTGGGAAGAAATGCCGGACAAACAGAATTGAAAGGACTGGTGACCAAACCACTTGCATTTATAGGTGATTCGCTTGCTGAACTCAGCATTAGCGGGAAAATTGAAAACCTTGTCCCTGATTATTTCCAGGAAGAATATTATGCCAATCGCATCAGGTGGAAGAATGATCTGGATATGGAGCAAAGAATGACGGTAAACGGAGCTTTAAAAATTCCTGCAAGAAACCTGGAACTGAACGCCAATTATGCCCTCATCAATAACTTTATCTATAACGGATATGACCGTACACCTTCACAGTTTGGCGGTCAGCTGTTGGTGTTATCGGCTTATGCCGACAAGGATTTTAACCTGGGCAACTTTCACTTTCGTACCAGGTTGCTCTGGCAAAAAGCTTCCAATACCGATATTCTTCACCTGCCCGATTTATCAGGCTATGTATCCACCAATTACAGGTTTATTGTTTCCAAAGTTCTGTTTACTCAACTTGGTGTGGATGTAAGGTACAACACCGAATTCTATGCCGATGCCTATGACCCGGCAACAGGAATGTTTTATCTGCAGAATGAAGAAAAGGTTGGTAACTATCCATACATTGATGCATATGCCAATCTGCGGCTAAAACGCACCCGTGTGTTTTTTCAAATGATGAATATCGGGACAGAATTTATCAATAAGGAGTATATAACAACTCCCGGTTATCCTATGTACAGGAGGACCTTCCGGTTGGGTGTGGCATGGTCATTTTACGACTGATGACTTCACGCAAAAAATATCATACCTTTTTTACAATCCCCTTAATTCTTGTATTTATTTTAAATGCCATTTCCTGTAAGCAGAGTAACATTAAAATGGATTTGAATGATGATACTCCGGTACTTCAGGGTATTCATGAGTCAGGTGTTTTAAAGGTGGCCATCGACTTTAATTCAATCAATTATTTTGTTTACAGGGGCAAACCTATGGGCTACCAGTATGAACTGGTCCAGGCTCTGTGCAAGGATCTCCAGGTGAAACCTGAAATTACGGTAAACAGCAACCTTCATGAAACTATTGAGGGACTTCAAAACGGGCAGTTTGATTTAATTGCAAAAAGTCTTACGGATATCAGGGAATTGCGCCGCCTTGTCGATTTTACAAAACCCCTGAAGCAAACACGTCAGGTACTAGTCCAGCAGAAACCAAAAAACAGGGCAACTGACTCCGTATATGTAAGAACAGTATCTGATCTTGCTGAAAAGAAAGTACATGTTCAGTTCAACAGTACCAATTACCACCGGATCAAATACCTGTCGGCTGAGATGGCTGAAGCAGTCGAGATAGCAGAAGATTCAGTTAACGGCGCAGAACAGCTTATAGCCCTTGTGGCCTCGGGAGAAATCAACTATACAGTGTGCGATGAAAACCTCGCCATGATTAACCAGATGTATTATCCCAACATCGACATTTCGCTTAAAGTAAGTTTTCCTCAAAATATTGCTTGGGCAGTCAGGAAAGGCTCAGGTGAATGGAAGGAATACCTCGATGAATGGATCGTCAGGTTTAAGCAGACAAAGGAATACCGAGACATTTATTACCGGTATTTCGTAAATCCCCGTTTGGCATCCAGGTTTAACAGTGATTATCACAGTACATCGGGAGGGGGAATTTCCGTGTATGATCCTCTTGTTAAGGAACTGGCTGCAAAGCATGGCTGGGACTGGCGGCTGATATCTGCCATCATGTACCATGAATCCAGATTTGATCCTGAGGCTGAATCATGGGGCGGTGCCTATGGCCTCATGCAGTTGATGCCGGCCACTGCTGAGTCGCTTGGCGTTGCTGATATCACCGACCCCAGGCAGAACATTGAAGGCGGCATATTGCTGCTTAACTGGCTCAACGACCAGCTTAAGCCATCACTTCCTGATTCTGCTGAAAGGGTGAAATTTGTGCTGGCCTCTTACAACATCGGCCTTGGTCATGTAAAAGATGCCCAGCGCCTCGCAAAAAAGTACGGTAAAAACAGCCAGGTGTGGGGGAACAATGTAGATTATTATATGAAAAACAAGTCAGCTGACAGGTACATCTCCGATTCTGCAGTTAAATGGGGTTATGCCCGTGGTGAAGAAGCATATAATTTTGTGAACAAGGTCATTGCCAACTATGAGCATTACAGGAACCTGATTCCTGAATGAGAATACTTTTCTTATGTAATTGTCATTCGAAAGCAGGCTTTATTTGCAGAATACGACCCCTCCCATCCTCCCCCAAGGGGAGGGGTAAGACGTTTTTTTGAAGCATGCTACCAATCTTGCACAGGCCTAAAGTCCCCTGTCGTGGGATTTAGAGGGCCGTTTATAAAATAGTTTTTCATATGGCTATTGCACTCTTTACTGAGGAACCTGTATTTAAGTTCTTGCTGCTTACTGAAAAAGATTATCTTCCAGCACATCATAAAATTCGGATAAAATCATGGCGGTAGCACCCCATATGACTTCTCCTTCAAAAGGAAAACAAGGTACTTTCAGTCTTCCTGATACTGTTTCAAGTTCTGTTTCAGCCAATGCATCCCGAATGCTCAGCAAGGGAAACAGCAATATTTTCTCCACTTCAAAAGGATTGAGAATAAACTCCGGTCTTTCATCTGTCCAACCAACAAATGGCTTTATGAGAAATCCGCTAACATCGACAAATAATTCTGAGAGTGTCCCCAAGACATCTATTTGATCCGCAGCAATGCCTATTTCTTCCCATGTTTCGCGCAATGCAGTTTCAAGTGGCTCTTCCTCCTGATCAATCTGTCCACCGGGAAAAGCTACCTGGCCTGCATGATGCTTCATGGTGGCAGGACGTTTTATCAGGCAAACATATATTTCTGCTCCTTCAGGGAATAACAGGAGCATCACGCTGCTGGGTTTTAGCCGTCTTTGGTCGCCTGGTGCAACCTGCAGCCGCCGGTTGGGTGGCATCATTTTCTGATGCGACTCCATCCCCCGCAGGTTTCCCGAGAGAGCTTTCCTGATATTTTCAGCTGTTAAGTGCATACAGGTTGTAACAAACCAATCAGTCGAACCTGATCGTTTTTTCAGGTGAAATTTTACTTACAACGTAACTGGGAACCACTAGCATTAAAGTTGTTGCAGCAATTGTGCCGATGTTCAGCAAAACAATATGGAGCAGAGAAAAATTGATCGGTACAAAATCCACATAATACATGGTGGGGTCGAGCCTGAAGATTTCGAAGTAATCCTGTATAAGGATTAAACCTATACCTATAATATTTCCCCAGATCAATCCCCTGGAAGTAAGAAAAACCGAAAGGTAAAGAAAAACCTTTCTTATACTCCAGTTCGGGCTTCCCAGAGCTTTCAGCACACCAATCATATTGCTTCTTTCAAGGATGAGTACCAGCAGTCCTGAGATCATATTAAACCCTGCTACCACAGCAATCAGTATGAGGATCACCCATACGTTCATGTCGAGAATGGAAAGCCAGTCGAATATCTGGGGATATTCCCTGGTTATATTTGTCGTCCGCATAATATCGCCGTTCTCCTGGCTGTAATTGAGCACCTGGTTTCTTACACGCTGTTCAATTTCATCTATCCGTTTGAAATCGGATATGATTACCTCGAAACCGCTGACCTGGTTGTTTTCCCAGTTGTTGATGCGCTGAACCTGCCTGATGTCGCCCACTACAAAAAGGTTGTCGAACTCCTCAAGGCTTGTTCTGTAAAGGCCGCTGATTGTGAGTTGCAGCATCCGGGGTGTACTCTCGTCTTCATTGATAAAATATAAAACAACCTGGTTTCCCGGAAGGACATTCAGAAGCCGTGAAACCTGGTCTGAAATGATGATTTCTGATGATCGTGCCGAATCATGAACCTGCGGAAGGGTTCCTGCTATCAGATTGTTTCTGAAAAAACTCCAGTCGTAATCTTTATCCACACCTTTAAATACAATGCCCTGTATATATTCATCGGTTTTAATCATTCCCGGTTTGGTGGAAAAAACCTGCACATGCCTTACGCCTTCTATATTTTGAAGCTCTTCAAGAAAAGGCTGCATTTTTGAAACAGGCCTTGTTTCGTAGGAATTGCTTGAGTCAAAATTTACGATCTGTATGTGTGAACCGAATCCAATCACCTTATTGCGGATTTCCTTCTTGAAGCCTGTAATGACAGCAACCGAAACAATCATCACCGTTAACCCAAGGGCAATGCCCACAAGGGCTATCCTGATTATTTTCTGTGACAGATATTTTTTGCTGCTCTTCTCAAAAAATAACCTTCTTGCGATAAATAGTTCGGTATTCATTCTTGTAGTTGCATTTCTGTAATGTTAATTACTTTCCGCTACTGCCGAAAGACCGGCTGTATTTCTACGGTTGATAAACGGCAGGATCAGAAGTGATATTATGCCCAATAAAATAATCATGACAGTCATGGATGCATGTGCCACAAAAGCAAAAATTACTGCATTCTCATTAGCCACTCCATATAAGGCCAGCGCCTCTATGGCCATAAAATGCCAGGCACCGATCCCTCCCTGCACAGGCGCCACCATTCCAAAACTTGCCAGTACAAATGTGGTGAGCGCTGCCACCGGCCCCAGGTTCGCAGTGAAATCAAAAGCAAAAAATACTGAATACAACATCAGGTAATACATTACCCAAATTGCGATTGAATGAAATATAAACCATCCTTTTTTATCGATCGATTTAATGGATACAAATCCCTCCTTCAGGTTAAGTAAAACGCCTGCCCCTTTTCTCCACACCATGGTGTTTTTCATGGCTTTTCTGAACACGAAGGCTGCAATAAAAAGAGCAGCCAATACAATGATCAGGAAGGGCGATGTAAACAGGGCAACTACTTTTGTTTCAATCTCAGGATTTTCCCCAAGGAACCTCAGTACCTGGGCAAACTGTGAAACAACTACAATCAGAAGAAGCACAAGCAGCGACACCATATCAACAGCCCTTTCTGCAACCACGGTTCCTAAAAGCTTGGTAAATGAAATTTTCTCATGCCTGGCTAAAACACCGCATCTCGATATTTCTCCCATTCTTGGGAATGCCATGTTCATGAGGTAACCTACCATTACCGACAGAAATGTATTGATTAGCCGTGGCTTGTGACTGATGGGCTTAATCATGAGCCCCCACCTGACTGTACGGCTTATGTGACTGAGCAATCCTATCAACAGCGAAACCACGATCCAGAAATAATTCACATCGTTTTTAAGTACCTGCTTAATGCGTTCTATGTCCTGATCTTTGTAGATCAGCCAGAAAATAAAACTTCCGAGGGCTAAAAAAACCAGGAATTTAATGATTTTCAATACTACATTTTTCAAAACAAGATTGTTATGCTGAAGTATTATCCTGATTTTTATTACCTGAAATTTAATAATTTCGGATCAGGAAAAAATAAAGGACCTTTCAGCTGTTCAGTTGCCGACAAAAATATAAATTTGTTTCATTATAATAGCATGAGATTTAAGCAGGAAACCCAAAATGGACGAAACATATCGAGATGAGTTTTGTCAGGCCGAAAAAGAATTTAGGTCAGCATTTTTTAAAAGACCGGAATATAGCCCGGAAAATAGTTGACAGCCTGAGTTCCTCAGCACACGATGTGTTGGAGGTGGGGCCCGGTACGGGTGTATTAACCGGTTTTCTGATACAACGCCCTGAACTGAACCTGCATGTTATTGAAATCGACCGCGAGTCAGTGGAATATTTAAAGATAAATTACCCTTCACTTGAAGGGAGGATCCACTCCCATGATTTTTTAAAATGGGATGCTTCTGTATTTAAGGGTAGCTTCAGTATAATAGGAAATTTCCCATACAATATATCTTCTCAGATTTTTTTCAGGATTCTTGAATGGAGGAACCGGGTGCCTGAAGTGGTAGGAATGCTTCAAAAAGAGGTGGCTGAACGCATCAGTGCACCTCATGGAAGCAAAACCTATGGCATCCTCAGTGTTCTGATCGGGGCTTTTTACCGCACCGAGTATCTGCTTACAGTCTCCGAACAGGTTTTTATCCCTCCCCCGAAAGTAAAATCAGCAGTTATAAGGCTCACCCGGAATGAAACGGAACAGTTGCCTTGTAACGAGAAACTGTTCTTTCAAGTTGTGAAGGCTGCTTTTAACAAGCGACGAAAGATGCTCCGGAATTCTCTTGGGGAGTTCCCCGGGCCGGTGCCGGAACAGTTTGCAACACGACGGCCGGAGCAAATGTCAGTAGCCGATTTTATTGAGTTGACAAAAATGATGGAAACCTGAAAAAAGATGGATATGGAATTTGAAATCACCCGTGAATATATCGACAGGTTAAAGGAACTTGTAGAAAACCATAACGACGAGGAACTCAGGGCAACCATGGAGCCGCTGCACCCTGCCGACATTGCAGAGGTGATGGATGATCTCTCCATGGACGAGGCAAAATACATTTATCTTTTGCTGGAAGGTGAAAAAGCCTCTGATGTTTTAATTGAAATACCGGAACAAGACAGGAAACGCTTCCTGAAGGTATTGCCACCCGAACTTATTGCCAGCAAGTTCATCGAGTATATGGATTCCGACGATGCGGCCGATATACTTGCCGACATGGATGAAGATCTCAAGCAGGAGGTTCTGAAGGAAATAGAGGATACCGAGCAGGCAGGCGATATTGTCGACCTGCTGGAATATGAGGAGGATACTGCGGGTGGGATCATGGCAAAGGAGCTGGTATCGGTAAATGAAAACTGGACCGTGGCAACTTGTCTGAAAGAAATCAGCCGTCAGGCAGAAGAGGTTGATGAAATTTATTATGTATATGTAACCGATGATCAGGACAGGCTGAAGGGTGTGCTGTCACTGAAAAAAATCATTCTCAATTCAACAAATACGAAAATTTCAAACCTCTATGAGCCTGATGTGATCAGCGTACGTACCAGCACCCGTCAGGAAGAGGTTGCTGAGATCATGGATAAGTATGACCTGGTTGCCGTTCCTGTACTTGATGATATTGGAAGGCTGAAAGGCCGGATTACTTTCGACGATGTTATTGATATTGTGCGTGAAGAAGCCGAACGCGACTACCAGATGATGGCCGGTATTGCGGGTGATGTGGAACCCGACGACCGTGCGTGGGAACTGATCCGCGCACGCTTTCCCTGGCTGCTGATAGGACTCATTGGCGGTATACTAGGGTCGCTGGTGCTGGGTAATTACGAAGCCGAACTGAATCATGTAACCGAACTTGCATTTTTTATTCCCCTCACAATGGCTATGGCTGGAAATGTTGGTGTGCAATCTTCATCCATTGTTGTGCAAAGTATTGCCAGCGGAGTCAGGGATGTAGGTGCCACCGGGAAAAGGCTGGTGAAGGAGCTGCTGATTGCCCTGTCTACTGCTTCCATTTTTGCCGTTCTTATATTTTTATACAATTTTTTTGTCCAGGGTAACATGAACCTTACGCTGTCGGTTTCCATTTCGTTATTCATAGTCATGTTGTATGCCTCTTTTTTCGGAACATTAATTCCCTTGTTTTTGCATAAGCTTAAAATCGATCCTGCACTTGCCACCGGACCATTTATCACAACCATGAATGACATACTGGGTTTGTTTATATACTTTATGATCGGAAAGATGTTTTTTGATTTTCTGTAGCTAAAATGAGAAGAAAAGGGAAACTCATCATCGGCAGAGCAGATAAGGCCGACTTTTTGCAGCTCGAACTTGAAGGAATTGCTGTAAAAACGGATTCCGGGGCTTATACCTCCAGTTTCCATTGTCACCGGATTGAACGCTTCATCAGGGAAGGGGAGGATTGGGTAAAATGCCGGTTCCTCGACCCGTTTCACCCATCATACCACGAAAAGGAATTTGTTTTCAAAGTTTATAAAATACGGAAGGTCAGAAGTTCCAACGGATTGGTGGAGGAGCGGATTTCAATAAAAACAGGCATAAAATTATTTGGCTATACTTATACAATCGAACTGACGTTAACAGAAAGGGCTGATATGAAGCATCCTGTTCTGTTGGGCAGAAAGTTTCTTTCCGGGAGGTTTTTAATAGACACCTCACAAAAAAACCTTTCCTTTGAAGGCCGGATCATACAGGTAAAAGTTGTTTTATAGACAGAAGTCCCTCAGTCAGTCCGGAAATGAATAATGTGAAGAAAAAGATACAAGATGATGAGACACAAGTATCAAGATTTGATTCTATTCAAAATAAACAAAAATTGTTAGTGAAAATTTCATGGGAACTTCCCTGTAATCCTGACTTGTGTCTTGATACTATAAGTCTTGATACTTAGGTTTTTTTTTCCATTTTGAACGATTTTAACAAAGCAGAATGAAAATTGCAATATTGTCGAGAAACCCTAACCTGTACTCAACGCGGCGGTTGGTTGAAGCGGGTCAGCAACGGAAACATGAAGTGCTGATTGTTGACCATACCAAATGCGACCTGATCATCGAGAAGAAAAACCCGGTTATCATATACAGGGGCAAAAAACTTGAGAATGTGGATGCGGTAATACCCCGTATCGGGGCTTCGGTTACATTTTATGGAACTGCGGTGGTCAGGCAGTTTGAAATGATGAAGGTATTCACATCCATAGAATCTCAGGCGTTGTTGCGTTCGCGCGACAAGCTTAGGAGCCTGCAGATCCTATCAAGGGCCGGACTGGGGCTTCCAAAAACCGTTTTTACAAATTACTCCAGAAATGTAAAGGAGATTGTGAAAGCTGCCGGTGGCGCCCCGGTTGTTGTAAAACTGCTTGAAGGTACACAGGGACTTGGTGTGGTGCTGGCTGAAACCGATAACGCGGCTGAATCGGTTATCGATGCATTTAACGGATTAAAGGTAAGGGTGATTGTACAGGAGTTTATTGCAGAAGCCAAAGGTGCCGATATCCGTGCTTTTGTAGTGGATGGTGTAGTGGTAGGTGCTATGAAGCGGCAGGCCAAAAAAGGGGAGTTCCGTTCCAATCTTCACCGGGGAGGCACTGCAATGGTGATCGACCTGACCGAGGAAGAGGAGAATGCTGCCCTGAAAGCCGCACGTGTTATGGGACTTGGAATCTGCGGCGTCGATATGCTTCAGTCGGCTCATGGGCCCCTGATCCTTGAAGTAAATTCCTCACCCGGACTGGAAGGCATTGAAAAAGCTACAGGGAAAAACATTGCCAAAAGCATCATCCGTTATGTTGAACGCCACGTATGAACATTTCATGGGATGATGGGATTCATTTTAAAGAATTATCCTTATTTTACCCCCTGCTGAAATGGCAGGTTTGAAACCTGTGCGGGAATCTGTTACAATTAACCATTAAACCATTCTATAGCAGGTGAGAAATAAAGCAAAAATTGTAAAAATCCTCGGAGAAAACATTCTTCCCGGAAAACGGAAGATACTGAACCTCGATATAGCACGCCTGCATACCTACACAAAACTTGAAGTCCCTGTAATAGTCGACCGGTCAAAAAACGACGGCCCTTGCCTTTTGCTCGTAGCCGGAATTCATGGAAATGAACTCAATGGCGTTGAAATCATCAGGGAACTTCTGGCAAAAAAATATACAAAACCCGAAAAAGGAATGGTTATTTCCATTCCAACAGTAAATATATTCGGGTTCATCAATCAAACGCGTGAGTTTCCCGATGGTAAAGATTTAAACCGTGCATTCCCGGGTTCACAGAAAGGTTCGCTTGCAAGCATCTTTGCCTACCACCTTATGCACGAAATCATCCCGCATGTCGATTACTGCCTCGATTTCCATACAGGCGGGGCCAGGAGGTTTAATTCATCGCAGCTGCGGATTTCCAAAGGCGATGAAGAACTGCTTGCCCTTGCAAAGGTTTTTAATCCGCGTTTTATAGTTTCGGCCAGCGAGCGTGAAAAGTCTTTCCGCGAAGCTGCTACCAAGGCCGGAAAAAAAGTGTTGCTTTTTGAGGGAGGAAAGTCGCACGACTTTAACCAAAGGGTTACCCGGCGGGGAGTTTCAGGCACCCTAAGACTGATGCAGCACCTGGGGTTGCGTGATTTCACAGGCGAACTGAACGGGAACGGCTATCCGCCTGCCGTGGTCATCAAACAATCGTACTGGATCAGGGCACGCCAGGGAGGACTGTTCCGCTTCTTCATCAAGGATGGTTCGAAGGTTGAAAAAGGACAGGTTATCGGCACCATTTCCGATCCTTACGGCAAATACGAGTTTAAGATAAAAATTCCCCAGTGCGGGTATGTTATAGGGCTGAACCACGCAGCTGTGGTATATAAAGGCGACGCACTGCTGCACCTGGGGGTGGTGTGAGTACTCAATCTGATTTTTTTCAGTTTACATACCTGCTGTCACTCATTTCCGTCTGCTCCTGGTTGCGGAAGGCAATCCATACTGCAGGAATTTCATTTTCATTCAGTTGCATTGGTGGATTCCATATATACCGTCCTTCTTTACGGCAAACCTCCGAAAATTTAAAGACACCCCAGCCGGCTGTTTCCGACCAGGCCATCACCACCAGGGTGTCGTAACTGCGCATTCCGGCAGCTTCATCGCCGTTTTGCCAATCAATCAGTAACCCATCAGAATGTACCGTTAGCGATACGTTCACCGGCAACGGGAGAGGCCCGCGGCTCAGCAGTGCCTTGCTGTTGTCAATGTATAAATTTGGGTATTCCCCTGTGAAGGCATGGCGCATGTTGTACGACTGTGCCGCATGCAATGCAGTCCGTCCGGCTGCCTCCGGGGTAAAAGTAAGGCGGATCAGGGAACTGAAAGGCTTCAGGAATCTGTTCACTGCCTGCATCTTTTGACGCTGGGCAAGCTGCCCTGGTGATTTTCGGTCCCTGAACCGTGCAGGCCTTGTTCTTGCGTAAGTCTTGCCAAGCCTTCTGAAGAAAACCAGGTTCCCCAGTGTGCCCGTGCCGCTATCGAATAAATGATCAATTTCTGACATTGGAATGATTTTTAGTTTATAGCTTAATAATGTATTAACCCGTATCAAATATATAAAACATTCGTTTATAATATGCAATCTATTCGGGAATAATTTGCGATCAGTTCACGATCACTTCGGTATAACGCCTATGTATCGCGAACAGGTCGCGAACATATCGCGAACATATCGCGAAGATATAGCGGTAGAATATGAAACCTGAAACAGTTTTGGGATAACTTATATTCCCTTCGGAATTAATAACTGAAGGCTATACGGATATTGAGGTTAAAATAAAAAATATGAGTATTTTTGATACAATAAAAAGATACAAAAATGACAGAGGAAGATAATATTATCAGAGAAAAAATACTTCTGGGCCTGGAGCTTACACATAAAAGGTTAATTGAAACAAAAAAACAAAGAAATATGGATTTGATAATTTCTGATAATGGGAAAATAATAAAAATCAAAGCTAAAGATTTATAAAGATACAACAGGCGACAGGAAGAAAGCTTTTGCCAGATTTAAACAGACAAGGATTGCAGAATGAGGTTCCTTCCTTCGGTACCAATGACAGATTTATATAATATGCAAATCTTCAGCATTTTACAGCTATTACCTTTTAATAGAAAAACAGGCGTGAACTCCATCTGTCATGATCGCATTATGCCCCAATTTTCTTTTTTGGGGTTAAATCTCGGAATGACAATCCGCCCGTCAGGGATAACGGAAGGAGCATTGGCGGCGAAGCCGCCAATGCTCCTTCCTTAACTCGCGACAAGTACAGTCATTCCGAACGCAACGCAGTGGAGTGAGGAATCTCATGCTTTTCCCCTTATGATGCTTATTCCCCTTATTATTTCCCCGCAGATGGGATTTGGGGTTTAAAAACTGTGGTTGCAGCAGAAAATTTAATGGTTGATTACTTTAGCATTAGTTAAAACTATCGGAATGGAAAAATAATCTTTTACAATTGAATCGGTATCACTACTTTTCCATGATATCAGTTCACCACTAAAAACTATTTTCTGACCTTCAAAAAGTAAATTATTGTGAAGCAGGTTACAGGGAAGCAATACCCTTCTTCCTTGCAATATATTCCCATATTCATCGGCATCAATTGCAAAAGCCGGCGTAGTCATATTACTGGGAATAATAATCCCGGTATGATTTTTAATTTTGTTGGTTCCTTCATTTAAGACATCTTCACAATAATTATCAGTTAATTGGAGTTCAACCCATTTGTCCTTTTCGCACCCTGCAACCAGTAAAGCATTAAAAATCAGGAACAGGAGCAAGAAATTGATAAGTAATCTTAAAACTTTCATTTTCATTTTCGTTGTTAGGTTATAAAATTTAGGTTTCATTTAAGGCGTATTCTTTTGTCGAGGCTACTGATGAAATTCCGGTGCTTACATTTTTTCATATTCATGGTAACCGGATGTTATCATGCAAAAGGGCAATGAAAAGCAGGTTGCATTTGGGGTGCCGGGCAGACAACCTTGATTGTTGCCATCGGCCCGATTGCTTTAGGTTTATTTATGGTGTCTGTTCATTTTGTTGTTATTTGGCTTATATAAAGATGATTATTTTCCTTATTTGATCCTTTTTGACTGTGCAATAAAGTCCTTTAATAAGAATATTTTATAATATATTCCGGAAAACCTGAAAAAGTAACCCCGGAGGCGGGATGTTATACAGCATGCAATTGTATATAACAGTTTATGGGCAATGAGTATTGAATCCTGGCAGGTTTTCGAAACTTTTCAGGATTGGGTTGCATTACCTTTTCACCAACAATTTAGCAATTGATATTTCATTTTTATATTTTACCCGCACCAGATAATTGCCTCCTGCCAGCAGCCGGCGGTTTGTATTTTGGCGCTGCGCCCGCGCAGGCTTTGTTTGGTTTTTAGCATTTGGGTTTCAGAATACACTTCCAAATCCCATTTAACGGTTTCGTCGATGGTTCTTAACGCCAGAATGAGGTTCCTCCCTTCTGGTTGAAAACAGACAGGTGTTTCAGCATGAGGTTCCTCCCTTCGGTCGGAATGACAGTCTGCCCGTCAGGGACAAGGGGAAGGAGCATTGGCGGCTTCGCCGCCAATGCTCCTTCCTTAACTAACGATAGGCACAGTCATTCCGAACGGAACGCAGTGGAGAGAGGAATCTCATGCTTATTAAATCTGGCTGTTCATATCTGGCTTTAACTATAAATAAAAACATAGTAACAGCCAAATTTGAAATTATATTTGGCTGTAACTATAAAAAGCTATGTCTTACAGCTAAAATGAGGTATCAAAGTCTTTAAAGTCCTTAAGGTCATTAGGATTCGTCTTTAACTTCTGAATAAAAAACCATCACAAAAAGGCAAACCAGATTGAAGCAGCCCTGCCGCTTTTGAAAGCAATTTCTTAAATGGCATTCATCGCTTCCACCGGGTTTAGCCTGGCTGCTGCACGTGCAGGCATCAGACCTGCAAGAAAGCCTATAACCCCCGAGATCAGAAGTC
>Ga0209347_1004162_pt1 | contig 15504 bp, 15 predicted proteins | sample AutmiccommuBRH23_FD_187382 | JGI IMG/M metagenome (GOLD analysis project Ga0209347, IMG submission 187382) | Deep subsurface microbial communities from Mt. Terri, Switzerland - Autotrophic microbial communities BRH/23 (SPAdes) (version 2) | ecosystem: Environmental > Aquatic > Deep subsurface >... | reverse complement strand
CGGAAAAGATCTCCTTTTCCAGGCAGGCCGCCAGGTAATCGTTCAGAAGATCCCCGACCTCGCCGGGCCGGAAGGTATGCAGATCGAGCTCATCGGTAATCGGGTATTCAATCGGTTCCATCACATTCCATTATCAACTATTATTGCATCGTAAGTGCCGCGCAATCGGTCTTGATTTTCTTTTCAATTACGATAAGGATACGGACACCGTCCCGACGAGCGGTATGGTGCAGGCGAGGAGAAAAAAAATGCCGTTGCCCGATATTCTGATCCTGGCTGTCCTGGTGGTGGGGGCTTACCTGGCGGGTTCCGTTCCTTCCGGGCTGCTGCTGATCCGGAGATTCGCATCAATCGATCTCCGGACATTCGGCAGCGGCAACATCGGGGCGACCAATGCCAAGCGGGCCGGAGGCTGGCCTTTAGGACTGGCCACGCTTTTTTTAGACATCCTGAAAGGGGCGCTTCCCACCGGCCTGGCAGTCCTGCTCTTCGGCAGGACCGGAATCCCGGCACAGGCGGGCATATGCCTGGTGGCGATCGGCGCCTTTGCCGGCCACCTCCATCCGGTCTATCTCGGTTTTAAAACCGGAGGAAAAGGAGTAGCCACGGCAGCCGGCTGCTTCATCATCCTTTCTCATTATGCTTTCCTGGCCGCACTCGGCATGTTCATTGCGGCGACTGCCACAACCCAACGTGTTTCCGCGGGATCACTTGCCGCCGCCGCTATTCTCCCTCCGGCCGTTTATGTCCTGGAAGGCCCGGTGCTCGCCACCGGCGCACTCGTCATTTCAATTCTCATCCTTGTCCGCCACCGGGAGAATATCCGGCGGCTCCTGTCCGGCACGGAACCGAAGTTGACCGATAAACACCGGTAGGGGTGGGTTTCAAACCCGCCCTGCCGTATCCGGCGGACCTTTCAATCAATTGTGAATTGAATTGTCACTCGAAGGAATCAGAATCAGAACAACTGCATCCCCAGCAGCGCCAGCAGCCCCGCCAGGATAAAATGGGTTTCCATGAGAAATCCCTGCCGCATGGCGGAAAAAAGCATGCCCTGTTCGTATCGATGAAAAAACAGAAACATGGCAGCGGGACAAATCGCCATCAGGATCCCTGCGGACGGGATGATGCCCGCCATTGCAGCCGAAGGGAGGACCAGGATCATGGCAATCAGAATCCCTTTCAAAAGCTGCAGGGTCCGCTTTTCACCAAGAAGTATGGGGATGGTTTCCCGTCCCATGATGCGGCTCCCCTGCATATCGGCGATATCGAAATAGGCCGTCCGGACGAACACCAGCGCGCTTGCCCAGACGAACACCAGTACACCGGCCGCCGGTATGTAATCGAGAGCATGGAGGGGCTGGAAAAGGGCGGTGACGATCCCCCAGGCCATTGCGGTCAGGATCGTTTTGGAACCCGGAATATCCTTCAGCCGCGGGCGTATCCGTCCGCCGTTCCGGGTGACCATATCGAGGTTGTATAATATGCCCAGCACACTCATGCAGGTCAGCAGGACTAGGAACAGCAGCCCCAGGCCCAGTGCCGTCACCAGTGCACCGGTACCGGCGATCGCCGCCAGAAGCCAGAGGAAAACCCGATTTTTCTGGTAGAAATTTGCCCGCAAGGGATCGTTGTAGCGATCCGAATGGCGTTCCAGCATATTGTTGACCGTATGCATCGACAGGATGTAGAGCGCCGCGATCAGCATATACTCCGGTTTCACGGAAAGCCCCTGGAGCCAGGTTCCCGCAAAGGCAAGACATGCCGCCCCCAGGGCCAGGTACAGGTTCGACATCATCAGGTTCCGCATCCATGCGAACCCGCAACGGCGCAACAGACTATTTCGCTGCATCAGGCGGGATTCGAGATCCTGGTAGACCTGCTTGATGATCCAGTTCGGCGTCGAGGCCCCGGCGGTTATCCCCACATGCCGGACGGCGGCAAGTTTTCCCACGTCAATCTCGTCCGCGGTTTCCACGTGAAAGGCCGACTTTCCCGACCCGGCAGCGATTTCCGCCAGGCGCCGGGTGTTGCCGCTGTTGTACCCGCCGACCACGATGACCGCATCCACGGCGGCAGCCAGGGCCTTGACTTCCGCCTGGCGTTTCTCCGTTGAATCGCAGATGGTGTTGAACACCAGGTAATGGGGATGGCGTTCCCGCGCCCAGTGATGGACCCGTTCAAAAAACTCCGTGTTCTGTGTGGTCTGGGCGACAATGATGGCATTTTCGAAGACGGGAAGCCGCTCCAGGGCATCGAGGGAATCGGCAACATAGCCGTTTTCACCGGCATATCCGAGCAGACCGGTGACTTCCGGGTGTTCCCTGTCCCCCACGATGATGGAAGCGAACCCGCGACGGGCATGACGGGAAATGATCGACTGCACCCGGATTACCCGCGGGCAGGTGGCGTCGATCACCTGGAAACCGACATCCTTCAAGGCATTTCGCTCTCCGGGAGGGATCCCGTGGGCGCGGATGATGACAATCCCCGCGCCGGAGCAGGGAATTTCATCGATGGCGCAAATCCCCCGTTCCTCCAGGCTGGCAAGGACCTGCGGATTGTGGATCAACGGACCGTAGGTGCAGATGGGCGCGGATGACGTATTGGCGGCATCAAAGGCCATTTCCACGGCCCGCCGGACCCCCATGCAGAAACCGGCGGTTTTGGCGATGGTGACTTTCATATTGTTCAGTCGTCTGGCGGCCTTGAGACCTCAGGCCGTCAGGCAGGATTTTTCCTGAAATAAATTTTATGATCGACCAGGGAGAGGGAATAGAGGACGGCCCGGACGAATTTCTGTTCTCCGAAAATATTGACCAGCTTGAACCCGTCGTTTTCCGGCTCGACCGTGTCAACGGCCTCCATCAGCAATTCTTCATTGTCACCCTGGACCAGATAGGCGCTTGCTTCACACATGGATGGGATTCCTTCCTTATATCGTAATGTATCGGTTTGCCGGTTGGATTGACCGGGCAGACCGGCTAACCGGCCCAACCGGCTGTTTTTGTCTATTCCAGATAAAATCGTAAAATGTCGACTTTTGATGGCAAAGTAAAAAGCTCCACCAGATTTTAAAAAATTGGCAAGGCGCGCGGATCCCGAGGAATGAGGCGAATTTGTCGTACGCCGCAGTGACGAGGGATGAAGCGCAACGCAGAAGCCGGACTTTTTACGACGCCATCAGCCCAGCATCGGCGCCAGATGATCTTCAATCAGCAAATCGATCAGGTGCGGCAGGGGAACCGCCATTGCGCCGATAATAGCGACGTTTTCCTGGGAAATCGGAATCAGGAGCTTTTTGGCCGAACTCGCGGCAATGGCTTCGGCCATGCGGGGCGTGACTTCCCCCATCATGGCATTTGCCATGACAATCCCGACAGAACCGATGATCACATCGACCTTTGGGGCTGTAACCACGATGGCATTTTCCCCTGACGCCCCCCGGTTGGCCCGGGCCTTGAGCATCTGTGCGGTGGCGATGGCGTTGGTGCCGAGGGCGATGACCTCAACCCGCTCTTCGAACAGCGTCTTGATCCGCTTGATGATCGCCCCGCCAATCCCTCCACCCTGGCCATCGATAACGCACACCGATTTCATATAATTCCGCTTCCGCTAGAGTTTTTCGATCTTTTTCAGATTCCTGCGTTCGCTCTTGGGCAGCCGCTTGCTGGGACCTTTCTTTTTTGTGCCCCGCTCCGAAGCATTATCCCCTTCGGGGGAGCCTTCCATTTCCATCATCTCCGCCATGATCAGTTTTTCCTCGAACTGGTCGGCGGAAGCAACCGCCGCTCCTTGAGCGTCGGCAAAATCGATCAATTCACGGTCGGCGCTGACCACCATTGCCCGTTCCCGTTCCCGCCGGACCATCTTCTGGATCAACGTATCGGCAGTTTCCCCATGCCGGGAAAACCGGATGGCGATCCCTTTTGCGGACGTGATATTTTCCGGGAAGTAGTACTTCTGGGAGCCGTCAAACACCACCGTGATCTTGTGACGTTTGATTTTTTTGTAGGTGGCGAGCCGGTCGATCAGGGCGTCGCGCCCGAATTCCAAAGCCGCCCGGTCCAATGGCCGGAGGGCTTCCGATTGCCGGATGAAATTATAACCATCGATGATCAGATGTAAAGCCATGGCGTGATCTGCCTTCTGGTCCCCAGCACCGGAAATCGGAATGAATCTGTTCCATACCCCCCATCCCGGCCTTCCAAAATGCAGGGCGGGTTTGAAACCCGCCCCTACGGCCCATATTTCTCGGCTTCGCCCTTATTCTTCGGGATTCTGGATTCAGGATTCTGGCTTCGCCCTTATTCTTCCGCCTTCCGCTTTTTTACCCCTTCAGCAGCGCCAGAAGCCGGTCGAGATCGTCATTGCTGTAAAACTCGATCTCGACTTTTCCTTTCTTGCCGTTTCGCCGGATCTGGACCCGGGTGCCGAAATGGCGACCCAGGTCGTCGGCGATGCTGGTAAAATGGATCTCGTCCGGTTGGGCCGGTTTCAGGGGTGCATCCTTCAACGCGTTGAGCCGCTGGACCAGTTTTTCCGTCTCCCGGACCGAGAGCCCCCGGGAAATCACCATCTGCCAGGCGCTTCGCTGGATCGGCCCGGATGCCGCCCCGAGAAGCGCCCGGGCATGTCCCATCGACACCAGCCCATTACGCAGCCCCGCCTTGATCTCCTCGGGAAGCTGGTTGAGCCGCAGGAAGTTGGCTACGGCCGAACGGCTTTTCCCCACCCGTTCGGCAACTTTTTCCTGGGTCAGGCCGAATTCCGTCATGAGCCGTCCGTAGGCCTCGGCTTCTTCCATGGCGTTGAGGTTTTCCCGCTGGATATTTTCAATGATGGACAGTTCAAGTAGCTCGGTGTCAGGGACGACCCTGGAGACCACCGGGACCGTGGTCAATCCGGCCATTTTAGCGGCCCGCAGCCGCCGTTCGCCGGCGATCAGTTCATATCCGCCGTCCGCGACCCGGACAAGAATCGGCTGCAGGATGCCGCGGGCTCTCACCGATTCGGCGAGTTCGGCCATTTCATCCTCGGAAAAATCCCGCCGGGGCTGGTACGGGTTCGGCCGGATCTTTTCCACCGGGCATTCGAACAAATCCTTTTTATCGTCAATGTCATCCCCGTCCAGGCCAAGATCGAACAGGGCATCGAGGCCTTTGCCAAGGGCGGTCCGCTTCTTTTTCGGGGTTTTTATGCCGAATGGATCGGATTTCATCAGTTCGCCTCGCTTTTCCGGGAAGCCGTTACACCGGCAGCGCTGCCGGCCTTCCGTCCCTTGACGATTTCCCTGGCAAGGGAGAGATAGCTTTTCGATCCGAGGGATGTCGGATCGTAAAGGAGGATCGGCTTGCCGTAACTGGGCGCCTCGGCCAGCCGGATCGTTCTCGGAATCCGGGTCTTGTAGACCAGCTCCTTGAAATATTTCTCGGCGTCCTCGGCCACCTGCCCGGAAAGGTTTGTCCGCCGGTCGAAAAGGGTCAGCAGGATTCCCTCGATCTTCAGGTCCGGGTTCATCCGCTGTTTGATTCGCTTGACGGTTTGCATAAGCTGGGCCAGTCCCTCCAGGGCATAAAACTCACTCTGGAGCGGAATAAGGACCCCGTTTGCCGCGGTCATGGCATTGATGGTCAGCAGGCTGAGCGATGGGGGACAGTCGAGCAGAACATAGTCGAAGCGGTCCACGCACGGGGCCAGCAGTTGACGCATCTTCTGTTCCCGGGCCGGATCGGCCATCATCTCCACCTCGAAGCCGATCAGCTCCACCCGTGACGGAATCGCCCATAATCGCTTGACTCCGGTTTTCATGACGATTTCATCAGCCCCGGCCTGACCGATCAACCCATGGTAGAGCGTCCGTTCCAGTCCGTTCTTATCGATGCCGAGACCGGTGGTGGCGTTTCCCTGGGAATCGCAGTCGACCAGCAGGGTATTTTTCCCGGCCGCCGCCAGGGCCGCCGAAAGATTGACCGCCGTGGTGGTCTTGCCGACGCCGCCCTTTTGGTTTGCAATGCATATAATATGTGCCATAATGCCGATAGCCTTAACATAAAAAAGGATATTTGAAAAGCCGTAGTCCCGTAAATGTCCAGCTTATTCATAACGCAAATTTTCAAATCGAATACGATACGGACGCCATTGAACATCAAAAAGACCATCGCCCTGTTCACCACATTCTTTTTTCTTGCCACTGCCCTTCCCCTGTCACCGGCGCATGCACTGACGGTCAAGGAAGAATCAGAACTCACCGGCGAATTCCTGGAAGCCGTTTTCGAGTATTATGATGTCATCGAAGACCCGATGGTCAATGATTATATTAATGACCTGGGGCGGAAACTGACCGTCATGGTCCCCCCCCAGCCATTCGAATTCAATTTCTATGTCATCCGGCAGGAGACATTTAATGCCTTTGCCGGCCCCGGAGCCAACATCTTCGTCTTCAGCGGGCTGATAGATGCCATGGAAAACGAAAACGAACTGGCCGGCATCCTGACCCACGAAATCGCCCATGTGAGCGCACGCCACATTTCCGACATCATCTCAAAATCGAAAAAGACCAGCATTGTGACCCTGGCCGGTCTGATCGCCGGGATACTTGTGGGGATCGGCGGGGCGTCAGCCGTGGGAAGCGCGCTGGGTCTCGGTTCGGTGGCGGCGGGGCAGACCATGACCCTTGCCTATACACGGGAAAACGAAATGCAGGCCGACCTCCTGGGGCGCAAATACCTGACCGGGGCCGATTACAAAATCGAGGGGCTCCTCTCCGCACTGAAAAAAATCCGGTCCCAGGAATGGTTCGGGGAAGAGGAAATTCCCACGTACCTGAAAACCCACCCGGCCACCTCCGACCGGATCGCCGGCCTGGAAAACGCCCTCCCCGAAGGGGGACGGTCGGCTCCGGTAAATTCCTATGCCTTCGACCGGATACGCGCCCGGATTATTGCCCTTTATGGCAATCCGAACACCCGGCTCGACCGGTTCGCCCGAATGGAAAAACAGCAACCGGAAAATCCGGCAATTCACTACGGTTATGGACTGGCACTGGCGGAAAGCGGTCAGCCCGAAGCCGCCATTTCCCACCTGAAGAAAGCGATCGCCCTCAAACCGGATGACCCCCATCTGGCCATTGCATTGGGGCGGGCGCAGTTTCTTGCCGGCGATTATCCGGCCGCCCTGGAATCGTTGAAAGGGATCGACAATCTCCACCGGTACGGCACGGACGGCCTCTTTTACCTGGGACGACTGCAGATGGCCACGGGTGATTTTGCCGCGGCCGTCCAGACCTTTGAACGGCTCCTGGTGGACACCCCGGGAAACGGCGAGGCGCTCCTTTTTCTCGGGCAGAGTTACGGGGAACAGGGAAAACTCGGGGAAGCGCACTACTATTTGGGAAAATACTACCGTAAAAACAGGGATATCAAAAATGCGCGGTTCCATTTCGACCTTTCCCTGAAACATACGTCCGATCCGGAAAAAAGGCGCGAGATCGAAGAGATGCGCGGTAATTTAAAAATGTTGGAGAAACCGGTCGAAAGGGAATTGGGTCCCGGGTTTATGCCCGATCAAAATGGGAAAATTTCATGGAAAACGTTCCCCGACCCTGTGACGAGGAACGAAGCGCCGTCGTATACCCGAACATTTTCGACAGGGGTACCGAGGCACTGATAACCTGGCTGTCCGCCTGGGCGGCGATCGATTCGATCTTTCCCCCGCGGGCGCTCAGGTCTCCGATCACTTCGCCCATGAACGCATCGGGAACGTGGACCTCAACATCCATGATCGGCTCCAGGAGATATGGCTCGCCTTTGATCATCGCCTCCCGGCACGCCATTTTTGTGGCAACGGAGAACGCAAGTTCGGTGCCGACTCCTTCCCGGAACGATCCGCCGGTCAGGACCGCTTCCACATCGACCACCGGGTACCCCATCTTTTCGCCGTACTCCATCGCTTCCCGGAATCCTTTTTCCACCGCCGGCACGAACTGGGGCGGTATTGCGGTTTCAGGCGCCCGGTTGCCGAACCGGATCCCGCTCCCCCGGGAAAGGGGGCTGAGGGTGATGCCCACTTCCGCATAATGTTTGTTGCCGGCCATTTCCCGGTCAAACACGCTGCTCGCCGAGGCTGTCCGGGCCAGGGATTCCCGGTAGACCACCTGGGGTTTTCCCACGTTGACGTTCGTATTGTATTCCCGGCGCATCCGGCTGATGATGACATCCAGGTGGAGTTCCCCCATCCCGGAGAGAATCGTCTGCCCCGTATCCTCATCCTGCTTGACCCGCAGGGTGGGATCCTCGGCCATCAATTTTTCAAGCACCTGGTCGAGTTTTTCCTGGTCGTCGTGGGTCTTGGGTTCGATCGAAATGGAGATCACCGGCTTGGTAAAGATCATCTGTTCCAGCAGGACCGGATCATTCTTATCGCAGAGCGTTTCGCCGGTTGACGATTCCTTGAGACCGACCACCCCGACGATGCTTCCCGGGCCCGCCGTCTCGATCCGCTCCCGCTTGTTGGCATGCATCTTCATGATCCGGGAGATTTTCTCGGTCTTCTTGCGCAGCGGATTGTAGATATCGGCGCCGGCGTTCAACCAACCGCTGTAGACCCGCACAAAGGAGAGTTTGCGCCCTTCCATCATCGATACCTTGAATATAAGGGAAACCAGCGGCCCCTTGTCTTTGGCGGTATAGGCGACCGGTTCCCCGGTTTCCGGCCGGGTCCCCTGGATCGGGGGGGCCTCGAGCGGACTGGGAAGAAAACGGACCACGGCGTCGAGCAGGGGCTGGATCCCCTTATTCTTCAGCGCCGCACCGCAGAGGACCGGCACCAGTTTCAACCCGATGGTCGCTTTCCGGATCGCCGCCAACAGTTTTTCCGTGGGAATTTCGGCTTCCTCCAGGTAGGCTTCCATGATTTCGTCGTCCACCTCGGCGACGGTTTCAAGGAGCTTGTCGCGGTATTCGGCAACTATTTCCCGGAGATCGTCAGGGATGTCCCCTGTTTTGAAGGGATCGGACGGGGCGTCGGATTCCCAGAGAATCTGGTGCATCCCGAGAAGATCGACAACCCCCCGGAACGTTTCCTCGCTCCCGACCGGCAGCTGCAGGATCAGCGGCCGGGCGTTCAACCGCGATTTCATCATATCAACGACCCGGAAGAAATCAGCTCCCGTCCGGTCCATCTTGTTGATGAACGCGATTTTCGGGACCAGGTACTTGTCCGCCTGATGCCACACGGTTTCCGACTGGGGCTCGACTCCCCCCACCGCGCAGAAGACACCCACCGCGCCATCGAGTACCCGGAGTGACCGTTCCACCTCGATGGTGAAATCGACATGCCCGGGAGTGTCGATGATCTGGATATCATTGTTCTGCCACTGGCAGGTGGTGACCGCCGAGGTAATGGTGATCCCCCGCTCCTGCTCGTCGGGCATCCAGTCCATGACCGCCTCGCCGTCATGAACCTCCCCGATCTTGTGGGAGCGGCCCGTGTAAAACAGGATCCGCTCGCTTACCGTGGTCTTTCCGGCGTCGATATGGGCGATGATCCCGATATTGCGCAAATTTCCGATTTTTGAAGATGATTTCATATTCATGGCAGCGTCTGTGTTCAAAAAATAAGTGGATACGCGTTACAGCCGGCGGATTTACCGAAATAAAAAATAAACCACACCCGCCGGCACGGCAACCGGCATCCGCCGGAATATCCGGTACAAGGTTGATGGCTTCGAAAAAAGTCCGACTTCTGCGTTTGTTCCCCGCGCATACGGCAAGGGGCGGTTTATCATAAACCGGCGGGAAATGCCATGTTAATCAATGAAATATTACGGGACCCTGAAAACAACACGCGGAATGAATTTCAAATCGAGGGCAATTCAACTTGACTTTAACCGTCCATGTGTGGCAGTAAATTCTTTTCAAATCTTTATGCAGGAACGGCGGTTTATCGGCAATCCATGGCACGCATAAAGAGTGATGATAAACCCGCCGCTTGCGGCCATCTTCAATAGGACAAATGCAGCCGGGAACAACGGTGATTTCATGACGAAGCGCCGCAGTACCGGGGCATGAACGGAGGGGAATGTATGGGAGAACCAGCAATAAAACTTGGCGGAAAACGCAAAAGCGTTTTCATGGACAAGGTCAAGGAAATTCTTCCCGAGGGGGGAAATCTTGATCTTTGTCTCACCTGCGGCGCCTGTTCGTCAGGATGTCCCGCAACCGGTATCGGAGGGATGGACGCTCGCAAGTTCCTCCGCATGGCCGCGCTCGGAATGGACGAGGAGGTCACCACAAGCCCATGGGTCTGGCACTGTACCATGTGCATGCGGTGCATCTATGTCTGCCCGATGAAAATCAACATCCCTCAGCTCGTCTTCAATGCCCGCCAGAGCTGGCCGCGCGATCAACGCCCCAAGGGCATTCTCGGCTCCTGCGATGTAGCGCTTCGGAACGACACGTGCAGCGCCATGGGGGCTTCCGAAGAAGATTTTCAGTTCGTGGTCGAGGATGTGCTCGCCGAATATCATGAAAGTCAGCCGGAATTCAAGGACATGGAAGCGCCGGTCAACAAAGAGGGCGCCGAGTTCTTCCTGAACCAGAATTCCCGGGAGCCGGTCACCGAGCCCGATGAAATGGTGCCGCTCTGGAAGATCCTGCACCTGGTCGGCGCGGACTGGACCTACGGAACCAAGGGGTGGGCCGCGGAAAACTACTGCATGTTCATGGCGGACAATGACGCCTGGAAACATATCGTGGAGGTCAAAGCAAAAGCGGTCGATGATCTCGGCTGCAAGTACTGGCTCAACACCGAGTGAGGGCACGAACTGTTCGCGGTCCGGGTCGGACTGCAGAAGTTCAACATTCCCCACAAGTTTGAAATCGTCAGCATTATTCAACTCTATGCCAAGTGGATCCGCGAAGGTAAACTGAAGGTTACTTCCGACTGGAACAAGGACCTGAAGGTCAAGTTCACGGTCCAGGACCCCTGCCAGCTGGTCCGTAAATCCTTCGGCGACCCGGTTGCCGAGGACCTGCGCCTGGTGGTTAAAAGCGTCGTCGGCGAGGAAAATTTCATCGACATGGTCCCGAACCGGTCGAACAATTACTGCTGCGGCGGCGGCGGCGGGTTCCTCCAATCCGGCTATCCGGAAGAACGTCGCCAGTACGGCAAGATCAAAGCCGATCAGATCCTCGCCACCGGCGCCCAATACTGTATTACCCCGTGCCATAACTGCCACGCCCAGATCCATGATTTGAGCGAAATCAACCACCACGCCTGGCACAACGTGCACCTGTGGACCCTGATCTGCCTGTCGCTGGGGATCCTCGGGCCGGCGGAACGGGAATACCTGGGCGATGATCTGAAAGACGTCGCCATGTACGGCGCATAACAGCACAAACGGTTACGAGGAAAATTTTCTTCGTTACCTGTCGGATCAAAAAGGGCGCCCCGCGGCAAGCGGGGGCGCCCTTTTTTATTTATTCAATGATGGTGTAGGTTTGCCGAACGTGCTCCGTCGGAAAGGCGTCGAAATGCCACCATTCGATCCGGAGGGAATGCCAGCCGGCATCGCACATGGCGTTTCTCAGGATGGCCCGGTTTATGAGGTGCGATTCGCTCAGCAAACCGGACAGGAGATAGCCGGTTTCAAGCGCCGGCTGGGCCAGGGGTCCGAAATGATCGATAGGGGTGCCCATATCCAGGGGCTTACCAGCCGTAATATCATAGAGGGTGACATCGACAGCCGCGCCGAAATTATGCATCGAGCCGGAGGCCGGGTTGGCCACATACCGCTGCCGGGGGGTATTGACCACGAGTTTCCACATTTTGTCCTGGATCGAACGGGGCCGCAGGGCATCCGCAACCAGGATGCGAAGGTGCGGGTACCGGGAACGGATAATCCGGCTTGCCTCGGCAAGTTTCAGGGCTGCTTCCGGACGGAGATAAGCGCAGTTGAAATCGCCGTAAACATTTGCGCCCATGAAGTTATCGGTTTTTGCATATTTGAGATCAACCATGAGCGCAGGATCCAGGGTACGGACGTTCACGAAGCCTTCCTGGATAAGACGCGCTTCAAGCGGAGTGAGGCATTTCGCCTCCGGCTGGGTCTCCGGGAGGACCGCCGGTATCACCACGGGGAGTTTCACCTGGGCGGATGCGGTGTGAAATGAAATCAGGGCGATCCCCATGCTGACAGCAAGGATGAGCGCCCCGCGAAAGATCAACGGTGTTGTTCTGAAAGCCATTTAAATCCTGCATTATAAGCGATGTCGTGCCCGCCATCAAAGAGAAGGAGGGTGGCACCATTTGAATTGCGGCTGAAGATTACGGGAAGCCCCGCATTGTCGAAAAGTGCGTTATTTACCGATTGTCCTGAAAGCCCCTCGGGAAGCGATTCATTTTTATCCAGTGCCTTATAGTCGGCCTCGGATATCCGGTCCCGGTCATCCGCCAGCGCGTTAAAGACCCGGACGGCATGGGATGGCGGCACGAAATGATCATGAATGCCCCCGCTGATAAAGACCTTTACCCCTTTTCCCCGTGCATTGTCAAGGTAGGTCGAGGGACTCCGTTTCCGGCACTCGGCTGCTGCTTTATCGTCGCTATCCGGTCTCCCGCCGCAGGAAGCTTCGATTTCCTGCTTATAGGTCTCGGTATATTTGTATTCCGACTGGATAACGGTCCCGTACCAGTCATTCAGATCGTAAATTGGAACCCAGGCAAGGGCGGCGGTGAATTCATCGGGGTAGCGCCCCGACATGATCAGGGACATCATCGCCCCGCCGGAAAAGCCCGCCAGGTAGATCCGGTCCTCATCCACCGGTGCATTGCGCCGGGCATAAGCCAGGGCATCGCGCACATCCCGCACCGATTCCTCCGAGGCGGTGGCCTTTGGATTATCGAAATGGCCGCGGTAATCGGGATGGATGAAGATCCAGTCGTTTCGCTTTGCAAAGGCCCCGTAGGGGATTCCGTAATGCTGAAGGTAGTCGGCGCTCCAGCTGTGAAGCACCACCAGGAGCGGCTTCTTCGTCTTCGTCCCGGAATGATACCAGAGGGCCGGCTGATCCGGTTCACCGCTTTCCCGGGGAATCCGGATCTCCTCGATCCCCGGGACGGTCTCTTCCCATGCAGCCCGCCTCGGAAGGTCCATCAGGGGAAGACCGGCGATCTGCTTGAAGGTTTTATACTCCGGAACCAGCTCGATCTCCTTTTCTTCTTCGGCTCCGGGGTTCAACAGGAACAGCAACGGAACCAGAACGGCAGCCAGGAAAATCCCGGCTTTTTTAAGGCTGATCTTCTTCATGGCCTTCATCACGTTAGAATATTCCGGGCCAGGGGGATTAATCGGAGGATCAAAACCGATAAGAGCGAAAGGATGAAAATGCTTGCCGCAAAGATAGGAATCCCGACAGCAGGGGGCATTTTCAATCCAAAGGCGCTGGCGTGGTCAATGATGAAACCAAACCGTCCGTCGGATGACTTCGAGCACAAGGGCATGGATCAGGTAGACGCCATAGATGCTCTCTCCCGTTATTTGAAGGTATCGCGGCGAAATAAACCGGATCCGTTCCAACCCGTCTTCTCCGCTTTCCCTGCGCGTATTGAAGATGCTTTTGATCAGAAGAAAAAGGGAGACAGTCATGGCCACCACCGTAACGCTGAAATATTTATAAAAGAAGGGGTGAAACTGCCCTGCGGCCATGCTCATAAAATAGGTCCCGAAAATCGTTGCAGCACCCCCCAGGAGAAAAACCATCAGGAGACCGGACAACCCCCACGCCGAGTTTGAAAACCAGTCCTTCAAAACATAGCCGAGAAGAAAGTACCCCGACAATCTTAGGGCCGAATAATCGTCCAGGTCGGGAGTGAAATAAAGCGTGAAATCGAATGGATGATCAATAATCGGCAGCAGTGATGCCCAGAAAAACCAGAGCGCGATGAGATACCGGATGTGACTTGCCTGTGCCTGGTTTAAAAACGCGCTGGCCACGGGTGCAAAAAGATAAAGGATGACGAGCATGTAAACGAACCAGAGATGGTAATAGATCGGCTCTGTCAGGATCATCGGTAAAAACCGGGAAATGGGCAGATCCTCGCCGTTCACCTGGATGCGATACGCGAAGTAGAGCGCGCTCCAGAATAGAAAGGGGGTGAGGATTCTTCTGACCCGGATCAGGAGAAACTCTCCGAGGGGAACCTTGTCGGCCGACGGAAGCACCAGCGCTCCGCTGACCATGACAAAGAGGGGTACGCACCACCGGGTAAACGAATCGTACAGGTTCCCGATCCACCAATCGCCCGCTTCCCGGAATGGAACCAGAAACGGCGCGGAAACATGGAGCAGGATTACCCCGAAGATCGCCATGATTTTCAGTATATCCGCCCAGAGGAGCCGCACCTTCATCGCTGAATGACCCTGTCGCAGCCATTGGCGGCGCTTTTTTTGCCGTCACGCCGCCCTTCCATCAATCCCGTTCAGTCCCGGCTTTTCCGCCGGTTTCGTTTTCTTCCAGATGATACACCTTCCGATAAACGGACCGGGAGGAGATGTCCTCCATTCCCGCCAGCCTTTTCCGGATTTCTTCCGCATCGGCGGCAACGGCGGCATGTTCTTCCGGCGTGTCCGTTCCTGTTCGGCGCAAGGCGACGGTCATCCATAGAAAGACGATCAAAAGGATCACCAAAACCCCGATCACGAAGGCCGCCTGGTTCCCGGTCATCTGCTTGCTGTCTCCTTAAAAGGGGATTTGCATTTGGCGCATCACGGTCCGCCACTTACAATAATATAATACGGGGAAATCACCATGCGCACGAAGGAAATGCAGCGGCAGAGGCCTGGCGGTTATTTCTTGCCCGGGGGGGAAGGGGTCAGTTTATCCAGGAGGGACCACATTTTCTGGATCGGTTTGACCACCGGATTTGTCAGGGTAGTGATCGTATAATCGGACCAGGTGCCTTTGACCCGGGCCTGAAAAACAATCGAGCGCAGAAGATCAATGGTGTATGCCTTGATCAGGTCGAGTAATGGTATCTGGTCGATCAGCCCCTCCTGCTTGGCGACGGTCACGATGAGATCGAGTTTCTGATCCTTGATGTCGATCCCCTTTTTCAGGCCAAGCTTTCCCTCCATGTGGATGGGAACCGACCCGCCGGTAAACATCAGGTCTTCAAACCGGAGCCGCCCCTTGCCGATGTCAAACGTTCCATAAGCATTTGTCACCGGGCTCTGACTGGGCAGTTGGAGATCGAAAACGCTCAATACCGCCACCAGTACGGAGAAACTGTAAAGCCGGCCCCGGTCGATCTTGACCTCACCCTTGCCGGTCAGGGCTTCCGGATCGAACCGCGTCCCCGATAATTCGATATCTCCCCGCAATACCCCTGCCGGAGCTTCCCGTCCCTCGACCCCGAATGCGCCCATGAGGCTTTCGAAATCCAGGTGGGAAATTCCGGCGGCCGTCTCCCATTTGCCGGTTTCGACATTCAGCGTCACCTGTT
>Ga0209347_1004160_pt1 | contig 15518 bp, 10 predicted proteins | sample AutmiccommuBRH23_FD_187382 | JGI IMG/M metagenome (GOLD analysis project Ga0209347, IMG submission 187382) | Deep subsurface microbial communities from Mt. Terri, Switzerland - Autotrophic microbial communities BRH/23 (SPAdes) (version 2) | ecosystem: Environmental > Aquatic > Deep subsurface >... | reverse complement strand
GGCGCAGGGCCACACGGTACCCGTTGCCGTCTGCAAGGCGCCCGAATGCCGGGCCCAGAACCGGCGTGTCGTCACTTTGGTATTCGTCGGGGGGACCCACAAGCGCCTGGGCCTCGATGCCGAGCCGGTTGCGGAAACGTTGGGAGATGTTGCCGCCATGCCGACGGCCGATGCCCAGCCCATGCCCGCCCCGCTGGCGGCCGAATGAGAGGATGGCGCACCGCGTTGACATTCATGCCGCGAGCTACGATGCCTAGGGCTAACCTCGCGGGGCCAATGGCGAGGCAACGAGATGCAGCCGAGATGGTGGATGAGTAGGGATTTGCATACTGCGCAACTGAATATGCCGTCGGCAGTCGTCTCTCGCGGCGGGCGTCGGCTTCGTGCCATCTTGAGCGCGGCTCTCGTCATCCCGATGCTTGCGATCGCGTCGCTGGCGCAGGGCGCTGCGCCAAAGGCTCCTGTCGGACAGGCGGCGGACTCCCAGGCTAATGCAGCGCTCCAGCAGCGCGTCGATCAGCTCGAGGAGCAGCTCGTCGACATGCAAGTCGTCGTCGGCACCTTGGAATCGCTTGCGCGCGGCGGGACGGCTGCTGCTGCGCCTGCCAGCAGCGGCTCCGACTACGGTGCCCCCGACCCTCGGGTCGATGCGCTCGAGACCCAGGTGCGTGCGCTCACGGCACAGATCGAGCAGTTGACCGCGCAGGTGCGCTCCATGTCCGAGACGGGCGTCCGTCACGGCGATGCCGGGCAGGTTCAGGGAGCCGGCGATGCGCAGTTTGCCGCTACGCCTGCGACCTCGGAGATGGCGCATTTCGGTTCGACCACGGTAACCGCCGGCACCGGCGATCCGATCGGCGGGATGATCGAAAGCAACGCGCCGGGTGCTGCTGGTGCCGCTGCCGCCGAGCCGGCGGCGCAGATGGCTGCCGCGCCCCCCGCCTTCATGCCGCCGCCAGCAGCGTCGGGCGATGCCGGCAATCCCAAGCAGCTCTACGAGACGGCTTACGGCTATCTGATGCAGCGCGACTACGGGGCGGCCCAGTCGACGTTCGAGGACTTCCTTAATCGCTATCCCAACGATTCGCTTGCCGGCAACGCCCAGTATTGGCTAGGGGAAGCACACTTCGTGCGTGGCGAGTACAAGGCCGCTGCCGGCGCGTTTCTCAAGGGCTATCAGAACTACGCCGGAAACGCCCGCGCCGCCGACAGCTTGCTGAAGCTCGCCATGTCGCTGGACCGGCTGGGGCAGAAGGATGCCGCATGCTCGTCCTTCTCTGAGCTCACAACGCGGTTCCCCGATGCGCCGGACAACGTCAAAATGCGCGCCAAGTCGGAACGCCAGCGCATCGGATGCACGTCCTGAGCGCACGCCGCGCCCCGCGAATGCGCGCGCGAGGCTTGCAATGGCCGACTTCCCTGATGCCGAGCTCGATGAGCGCTTCGCTCCGCTCGCTGCCTTCGCGACCCTGATCCTGGCCGTTTCCGGCGGCGCCGACAGCGTGGCGATGATGCATCTCGTCAGGCGCTGGGCCCGTCTTAATCCTAATCGCCAACGGCGTATCGTCGTCGCCACCGTCGATCACGGTTTGCGCGCGGGCTCGCGCAAGGAAGCAGAGTGGGCGGCGGACAAGGCACGCGCGCTCGGGCTTGTGCATGAGACGTTGTGCTGGGAAGGCGAGAAGCCCGAGACCGGATTGCAGGACGCTGCGCGTAACGCGCGATACCGGCTACTCGCCGAGCTGGCGTGGCGGCACCCGGCTCCCGCCGCGATCGTCACGGCACACACTCAGGATGATCAGGCCGAGACCTTCTTGATGCGGCTTGCGCGCGGCAGCGGCCTCGATGGGCTGACCGGCATGAGCGCCGCGCGGCTGCTTGGTGCTGACGCGCAATGCCATCTGGTTCGTCCGCTGCTCGGCGTGCCGGGCGCGCGCCTAAGAAACCTGTTGGAGGCGAATGGCGTCGACTGGATCGAAGACCCCAGCAACGCGCAGGATCGCTTCGAGCGCGTGCGCTTGCGCAAGGCGCATCCCCTTCTGCAAGACATCGGGCTCGACAACGACAAGATTGCGCTGAGCGCTAAGCGATTGGAGAGGGCACACGCGGCGCTCGAGGCATCGGCGCGCGTGTTGGAGCAAGCGGCGGGGCTCGATGTGCATGGCGGCGCCTATGCAAGTCTAGATACCGGTGTTTTTGGCGAATCAGCCGAGGAACTGCGTCTGCGTGTGATGGCGCGGCTCATTGCGGCGTTCGGTGGCGCGGCCGAGCCGGTGCGGCTGGTCAAGCTGGAAGGTCTGATTGCCCGCATGGGGGGCGCGGGCTTCAAAGGCGCGACGCTGGGCGGCGCGGCCGTCCTGGTGCGGGGCGCTCAGATCCAGGTGGTGCGCGAGCCGGGCCGGAAGGGCCTGCCCGAGCTGCGGCTGGAGCCGGGCGCGGCGGCGATCTGGGACCGGCGTTTTCGCGTGTCAGTGGCGGCGGACGCGACCGGCCCGGTTCTGGTGCGGGCGTTGGGCGAGACGGGTTTCGCGCACGAGCGCAAAAGGCTTAAGGATGGGGATCTGTTGCCCGCCCGGGCCGCCGCGACACTGCCCGCGTTTTGGCGCCGGGGGACCCTGATTGCGGTGCCGGGGCTCGCAGGTCTGGCAGGTGCTCCCGCGGCGTGGGGCCGCAAGGATGGGCTCTGTTCGGCCGAATTTGTCTGGTAGGCAGGTGGGAATGCCCCTCTCCAGGCGGTTTACCAAACCCTAGAGGCCGGTGCTCACCATATGGGCAGGCCGGCCGACGTAGTGCCTGATCGTGCCGTTAAGCTCCTGGGGAGCAGGGGCGGTGTAGCTTGGCAACCGAGAGGCCCGCACCTATGTTAAACGCGCGGGTTTGCGGGGACGGTGCAGAGTGCATGATCCCGGCAGGGGATTTGACGAGCTTCCTGCGGCTTCACAGGGATAGAAATGAATTCGAACTTCCAAAAACTTGCCATTTGGGTTGCGATCCTCGTTCTCCTGGCGGCGCTGTTCAATCTGTTCAATAACCCGTCCCAGAGCAGGCACGGCAACGAGATCACCTATTCGGAGTTTCTCCAGGCGGTAGACGCTGGCAACGTCAGCGACGCCACGCTCGCGGGCAATCGCATTTACGGCACGCTGCGCGACGGCGGCACGGCGTTCACGACCTATGCTCCGCCGAACGATCCCACCCTCGTCGATCGTCTCGAGAAGAAGGACGTGAAGTTCCGCGCCCGTCCTTCCGACGAGGAAGTGCCCTCGATCATGAGCATGCTGCTCAACTGGTTCCCTATGCTGCTCTTGATCGCAGTGTGGATCTTCTTCATGCGCCAGATGCAGTCGGGCTCGGGACGTGCCATGGGCTTCGGGAAGTCGCGCGCCAAGCTTCTGACCGAGCGCCACGGCCGCGTGACGTTCGAGGACGTCGCTGGTGTCGACGAGGCTAAGGACGATCTGCAGGAGATCGTCGAGTTCCTGCGCGACCCGCAGAAGTTCCAGCGGCTCGGCGGGCGCATCCCGCGCGGCGCCCTCCTCGTCGGTCCTCCCGGCACGGGTAAGACGCTGCTTGCGCGCGCCATCGCCGGCGAGGCCAACGTTCCCTTCTTCACGATCTCGGGCTCCGACTTCGTCGAGATGTTCGTAGGCGTGGGTGCTTCCCGTGTGCGCGACATGTTCGAGCAGGCGAAGAAGAACGCGCCCTGCATCATCTTCATCGACGAGATCGACGCCGTCGGCCGCCACCGCGGTGCCGGCCTTGGCGGCGGCAACGACGAGCGCGAGCAGACGCTGAACCAGCTGCTGGTCGAGATGGACGGCTTCGAGGCGAACGAGGGCATCATCCTCATCGCAGCCACCAACCGTCCCGACGTGCTCGATCCTGCGCTGCTGCGCCCCGGCCGCTTCGATCGCCAGATCACCGTACCGAACCCGGACGTCTCGGGCCGCGAGAAGATCCTGCGCGTACACATGCGCAAGGTTCCGGTCGCTCCCGATGTCGATCCGCGCGTGATCGCACGCGGAACGCCGGGCTTCTCGGGCGCAGATCTCGCCAACCTGGTCAACGAGGCGGCTCTGCTGGCCGCGCGCCGCAATAAGCGGCTCGTCACCCAGCTCGAGTTCGAGGACTCCAAGGACAAGGTCATGATGGGCGCTGAGCGTCGCTCCATGATCATGACCGAGGAGGAGAAGCTCGCGACCGCCTATCACGAGGCCGGCCATGCGCTGGTCAACCTCAAGATGCCGGGTGCCGATCCGCTGCACAAGGTGACGATCATCCCGCGCGGACGTGCGCTGGGTGTGACCATGAGCCTGCCCGAACGCGACAAGCTCAGCTACTCCAAGCAGTGGTGCGAGGCGCGCATTGCAATGTCGTTCGGCGGCCGTATTGCCGAGCAGCTCATCTACGGCAAGGATCACCTCAACACCGGTGCCTCCAGCGACATCATGCAGGCGACGGATCTGGCGCGGCGCATGGTGACGGAGTGGGGCATGAGCGAGAAGCTCGGTCCGCTGCGCTACAACGAGAACCAGCAGGAGGTCTTCCTCGGCCACTCGGTCACGCAGAGCCAGAACATGTCGGAAGACACGGCCAAGTTGATCGACACCGAGATCCGCCGCATCGTCACCGAGGGCGAGAGCAAGGCCCGCGAGGTGCTGACCTCGCACCGCCAGGAGCTCGAGGCGATCACTCAGGCCCTGATGGAGTACGAGACCATCTCCGGCCAGGAGGTCGAGGCCCTGATGCGCGGCGAGAAGATCTCGCGCACGCCGGATGACGATGGCTCCTCCGAGCCGGTCGGCTCGGCTGTCCCCACCGCCGGTGGCCGTCTGCGTCCGCGCGATGAGCCGGGCACCGGCGGCATGGAGCCCCAGCCGCAGGCCTGAGGCCTTTGCGAACAGGTTCAAACCATGTAGATGCGGCCGCGAGAGACGATCTCGCGGCCGTTGTCTTTTCCAGGGAAGCCATCGAAGCACCATGCAGCGCGCACTCTACCTTCGCCCCGTCGGCATCTTCCCGGCTCCGCTGGAGGAGCAGGAGGAGACGTGGAGCGGCCTGCCGCTCGCCGGTCAGCCTCTGCGCTACGCCGCGGTGGAGGTGATCGAACGTGAGGGCACGCGGATCACCCGCCGGATGACGGCACTCGGCGATGCCTTCGAGAGCGACTGGGGCCGTCACACGTTGGCAGCCTCCGAGCTAATGGAGGCAATCGGAGCGCCGCGCGCCCGCCTCGGTGGCCTCGACCTCAACGTGCCGCGCATCATGGGCATCATCAACGTGACGCCCGACAGCTTCTCTGACGGCGGCCGCCACAACACCACCGATGCCGCGATCGAGCACGGGATGCAGTTGGTGCAGGAAGGCGCCGACATTCTCGACATTGGCGGAGAATCGACGCGGCCTGGAGCCGAGACGGTTCCGGTGGAAGAAGAGCTCAAGCGCGTCATTCCAGTGATCGAGGGCTTGCGGGCGCGCACCGACGCGCTGATCTCCATCGATACGCGCAAGGCCGAGGTGATGGCGCGCGCCGCCGCTGCGGGAGCCGACATCCTCAACGACGTCTCGGCGCTGACGCACGATCCGCGCGCCCTGGAGGTTGCAGCCGAGAGCGGCCTGCCCGTGATCTTGATGCACGCCCAGGGCGACCCGAAGACCATGAACGACGATCCTCAGTACGAGGACGTGGTGCTCGACGTGTTCGACTTCCTGGAAGAGCGCATCGCGGCCTGCGAGGCAGCGGGTATTCCGCGTTCAAAGCTTGTTGCCGATCCTGGCATCGGCTTCGGCAAGCACCTGCATCACAACGTGGCGGTGATGGCGGCGCTGTCGCTCTATCACGGGCTCGGCGTGCCGGTGTTCCTGGGAGCCTCGCGCAAGAAGCTCATAGATCACATCTCGGACGTTCCAAACCCCGAGGACCGCGTGCCCGGCTCGCTGGCGGCGGTCATGGCGGGCGCGGTGCAAGGTGTTCAGATCGTGCGGGTCCACGACGTTGCCGCGACACGTCAGGCGCTTAGCGTGTGGCGCGCCTGCATGTATGGGACGGACACGGTTCTGGGCTAAATTCCGGTGGACGGGGGCGGGCCAAGAATCGGCAATTTCGCCTTTCTTAGGACAAGGCGTGTAATGATCTCATATACGAATTGAACGGATCGGGAGGCGCGGCTGCGGCATAGTAAAGGCCGGCGGCGACCGAAGGCCGTGACAGCGGCACGGCGAAAGAAAGAGCTCGGCTTGCTCGGAGCCTTGGGCGGGTCGTAGAAAAGATCAACTGGTGACAGCCACGAGGAGCACCATGGCGCGCCGCTACTTCGGTACCGACGGCATCCGCGGTCTTGCCAACACCTATCCGATGACCTCGGAGATCGCCCTCAAGGTCGGCATGGCAGCCGGCAAGATCTTCTCCAACGGCGGCAACTATCGCCACCGGGTGGTGATCGGCAAGGACACGCGCCTGTCCGGCTACATGCTCGAAGCTGCGCTGATGTCCGGCTTCACGTCGGTGGGCATGGACGTGTTCCTGCTGGGGCCGATGCCTACGCCGGCGGTTGCGATGCTGACGCGCTCGCTGCGCGCCGACCTCGGCGTGATGATCTCCGCCTCGCACAATCCCTTCGACGACAATGGCATCAAGCTGTTTGACGCCGACGGCTACAAGCTGTCCGACGATACGGAGCTGGGGATCGAGAAGCTGATCAGCGGCGACGCCACCGATCTGCTGGCGCCTGCCGATGCCATCGGACGCGCAACGCGCGTCGAGAGCGCGCAAGAGCGCTACATCGAGTTTGCCAAGCGCACGCTGCCGAAGGATCTGCGCCTCGAAGGTCTGAGGATCGTTGTCGATTGCGCCAACGGTGCCGGCTACAAGGTGGCGCCCGAGGCGCTGTGGGAGCTTGGCGCGGAAGTCGTCAAGATCGGCGTCGAGCCCAACGGCCGCAACATCAACGACAAGTGCGGCTCGACCGCGCCTGATGCGCTGGTGGCCAAGGTGCGCGAAGTGCGCGCCGATATCGGCATCGCGCTGGACGGTGACGCCGATCGCGTTGTCATCGTCAACGAGAAGGGCGAGATGGTCGACGGCGATCAACTGATGGCCGTGATCGCGAAGGACTGGCTCGACACCGGCAAGCTCACGGGCGGTGGCATAGTTGCCACCGTGATGAGCAACCTCGGGCTCGAGCGTTATCTGAAAGGCCTCGGCCTCGGTCTCGTGCGCACGCCGGTCGGCGATCGCTACGTCGTCGAGTACATGCGCAAGCACGGCTACAACGTCGGCGGCGAGCAATCCGGCCACATCGTGCTCTCCGATTTCGTCACCACCGGCGACGGCCTGGTGACCGCGCTGCAGATCCTCGCCGTGGTCGTGTCGACCGGCAAGACGGTGAGCGAGGTCACGAACCGCTTCGAGCCGCTGCCGCAGGTCTTGAAGAACGTGCGCTACGCTGCCGGCAAGCCGCTGGAGGACAGCCGCGTCGTCAAGGCGATCGATGCCGGCAAGGCGAAGCTCGGCGCGGCCGGCCGCCTCGTCATTCGTCCGTCGGGTACAGAACCTGTCATTCGCGTCATGGCCGAAGGCGACGACGAGCGGCTGGTGTCGCGCGTCGTGGGCGATATCGTTGAGGCGGTCAAGGCCGTTGCGGTGGCCTGAGCGCGCGCCGCGCCGATCCCGTTTCAAGCAGCATTCGATTTCATCGGAACGATGCGCATCCTTTGCGGTGCATTTGCGTGTGCGCGTGACGGCGTGCGCTGAAACGTAAACCTTTCGTTCACACTTGTGGCGCCGCCGGGCCGGGACCGTCGATGTGTCTCACAACGGCACGGCGATTAAGTCTCCCTTAAATCTTCTCCCCCATAGTCAGGCACTGAGCATGTCTCGCGTTCGCCTTCGAACGCCGCGCGGATTTGCGGCCGGTCTGATTACGAAAGGAAAGTAGCATGAATACCCATCGCGGATCGACCGCGTTTGGCGCGGCGCTGGGCTCAGTTCTTCTGCTTGCTTTGGGCGTCGATGCTAAGGCCGCGGATATTTACGATTATGATTCGGGACTGAAGGGTGGCTACGAGGTTCCCCCGCCTCCGCCGCCGTCCGATCGTGGCATCTATATTAAGGGCTACATCGGTCAGTCCAACACCGACGTCGGCAGCATTTACACCGACGGCTTTGCAACGAACGACTTCACCGTCCACCACAAGGACATCAAGAGCTCGCCGCTGTACGGCATCGGCATCGGCTGGCGCGCACGGCACTGGCTGCGCTTCGACGGCACCTTCGAGTATCGCGGTGATGCCGCCTTTTTCGCGCACGATTCCTATCCGGCCGGCGCAACTTTTCCGGCGGGCACTAACGAGTACACGGCGGACGTCAAGAGCTGGCTAGGTCTGGCGAACGTCTACTGGGATATCTACAACTGGTGCGGGATCACGCCCTACGTCGGTGCCGGTATCGGTTGGGCCACGATCTCGGTCGAAGGTCTCAAGGACATCAATAACGTCACGTCGGCCAGCTGGTACGGAGCCGACAAGACGCAGACCAACTTCGCCTGGGCCCTCTACGCCGGCGCCAGCATCGACGTCTCTCCGCAAGTCGCTCTCGACTTGAGCTATCGCTATGCCGACCTCGGCAGCGCGAAGAGCGGCGTCGTGACCAACGCGGTCACCGGCGACTCCTACAGCGGTGTCCAGATCAAGGACATCACGTCGAACGACTTCCTGTTCGGCGTTCGCTACAAGTTCGATAGCCCGGCGCCTGTCGCGTACGCTGTCAAGTAATAGTCCCGCCGGCCTCGTGCCGGTGGTGTGGCGCCAAAACCCGTCGGGCCGGTTCGCCGGCCCGACGGTTCGCAGCCTCGATCTGTCATCGCAGCGGCTGCAGCTCAGAGTCCCAAGTTCCTGTTCGATTACGCGTTGTGCTTTGCGCGTAAGGCACGCGGCATCCCGCAAGGGCAAGCGTCGCCGGTTTCAGACTTGAGACGACTGGGCGAAGCTTCGGCTTCCCTCGGCGTCAATCGAGGGATCGAAGACTATGAGACGGACACTCCCCATCTTTTCGCTCGCTCTGGCGCTGTGCGCCGGCGCTCTCCCGGTCGTTGCGGGCGGAACGCTCTACGACGATGGCATCAATCCTTACGCCGTCGCCACGCCCGTGCCCGCTCCCATTCCGGTTCCCGTCTACGAGCCCGCGTGGTACTTTCGCGCGGACTTTGCAGCGGCATTCGGCCCGCAGCCGTCCGTCAACGCGACGGGGACGCCTTTTGCCGGCGGGCTCTACGGCGCAGGCGCCGGCGGTCTCAGCAAAGACTTCGAGCCGTCCTTCGTTGGCGGCGTCGGCGTCGGCTACATCTGGGGCCCCGCGTTCCGCACCGACTTCACGGTCGATATTCATTCGATCATGCAGGCCAAGTACAACGGCAGCCTCCTCTACAATGGCGGCGAGGAGCTGACCTTCCAGGACAAGACCCGGTTCATGTCCACCATCCTCCTGATGAACGCCTATTACGACTTCCGCACCGGCACGCCCTTCACGCCCTATCTCGGCGGCGGCGTGGGCTTTGCCGTCAACCAGCTCACGCAGGAGATCTCGGCGAGCGATACGGCCGAGGGCAATGCGAATGCCAGCAGCCGCTCCACGCATATCGGCTTTGCGGGCGCCGCGATGGCAGGCGTGACCTGGGAGATCAACTCGTTCTTCGCGCTCGACATCAACTACCGGTTCCTGCACATCGCAGGATCGGACGTGAACACACCGATCTACGACAGCAGCTCGACGATCAGCATCGGCGACCTGAACGAGCACCAGATACGGGCGGGCTTCCGCTTCTACGTCAACTGAGGCCGCGGCAGCGCCGGCCGGCTCCGAAGGCTGTTCCGCTGCTTTGTCCGATTGACGGCGCCTTTGCGAGCACCTAGACCCGGCACGATCCGCGCGCATCTTTTCCGCGCTTTTCGTGTCCGGCAGATCATGAGCAACGACAACAAACCCAATAAGCGCCCTCTCAATCCCAACTTCTCCTGCGGCCCCTGTTCGAAGCGTCCCGGATGGACGCCAGAGGTGCTCAAGACGGCCATGACGGGGCGGTCGCATCGAGCCCCCGACGCCAAGGCGCGACTGAAACTCGCCATCGACAAGACGAGCGAGATCCTGGGGCTGCCCGCCGGCTACCGCACGGCCATCGTGCCGGGCTCGGATACCGGAGCGTTCGAGATGGCGCTGTGGAGCATGCTCGGTGCGCGCGGCGTCGATGTCCTGGCGTGGGAGAACTTCGGGCGCACCTGGGTGCGTGACATCGTCGAGCAGTTGCATCCCACCGGGACGAGGGCGTTCGAGGCCGACTACGGCCACCTGCCCGATCTGAGCCAGATCGACTTTGACAACGACGTCGTCTTCACCTGGAACGGAACGGCCGCCGGCGTGCGCGTGCCGGACAATGCGTGGATTGCAGACGACCGCGCGGGCCTGACGATGGCCGATGCGACCTCGGCGATCTTCGCCCAGGAGATTGACTGGTCGAAGATCGATGTCGCGACGTTCTCCTGGCAGAAGGTGCTCGGCGGCGAGGCGGCGCACGGCATGCTGATCCTTTCGCCGCGCGCGATCGAGCGGCTGGAAAGCTATGCGCCGGTGTGGCCGATCCCGAAGCTGTTCCGCCTCACCGAGGGTGGGCGCTTCGCCGAGGAGATCTTCGAGGGCGAGACCATCAACACGCCGTCGATGCTGTGCGTTGAGGATTATCTCGACACGCTGGCGTGGGTGGAGAGGATTGGCGGCGTCGAGGCAACGCGCGCGCGCGCCGATGCCAATGCCGGGGTGCTGTTCGACTGGATCGAGAAGACCCCTTGGGTGGAGAACCTTGCGGTTGATCCCGCGACCCGCTCCAACACCTCCGTGTGCCTGAAGTTTGCCGAGCCTGACGTCGTTGCCGGCGGGCGCGAGCTTGCCGCCAAGATTTCGCAGCGCATCATAGCGACCCTCAGCGAAGAAGGCGTCGCCAACGATATCGGCTCGTATCGTACGGCGCCGCCGGGACTCAGGATCTGGTGCGGCTCGACGGTGGAGGCAGACGATCTGGTGGCGCTGACGCCATGGCTCGACTGGGCCTACTCGCAGGCGCGGGCGACATTTACCTAGTTCGGCCGCATTTCCGAAGGGCGGCGCGCCCTGCCCGCGCCGCTCGCAGGCCCGCATGTCATAATTCAGACCGAAAACATCCCCACTCGTGGGGTGCCCCGGAAGAGGGCGGACAAGCGTGGAGACCCGGGGGCAAGAATGCGAATTCTGATCGCGGCTGCAGGTCTTTTGGCGATGGGGTTTGCCGCCGTCGCCCAGGGCGACGAGGTGCCGGCTCAATCGCGCGTGATGTTCGTCACGGTGTTCCTTTCCGGCGCCGAGGTGACGCGCACCGCGCGACTCAAGCTCGACAAGGGCGAGCATACGCTCGTGTTCAGCGACCTGCCGGCTGAGGCGGTAGCAAGCTCCATTCGCGTCGACGGCAAGGCAACCGCCAGGCTCGACATCCAATCCGTCGATACGCGCCGGCGCTATGTGCCGCGCGCCGATCAGGCTCAGGTGCAGGCCGAGCGCAGGCGCATCGAGGATGAGATCGAGCGGCTGCGCGACGAGCGCGGACTGGTCCAGGGCCAGCAGGATGCCGCCGAGACCCAAAAGCTATTGCTCACCAATCTGGCGCATCTGCCGGGCCATGCCGAAGGTCGCGCCGACGGGCCGGTGCCGACGACCGACTGGACGCAGATCCTGAGCCTGATCGGCTCGGGCGTGCCCGACGCCCAGAGGAGCGCGCTCGAGGCCGAAGGCAAGAAACGCGAGCTCGATCGCCGGATCCAGGAGCTGGAGAAGCAGCTCGCCGCTCTGGCGCCTGCGCGCACCGAGCAGACGGAAGTGAAAGTGTACGTTCTGGCCGAGGCGCCGCTCGACGCGGATCTCACGGTTCGCTATCAGGTCCGCAGCGCGTCCTGGCAGCCCCGCTATGACGCGCGCTTGTCCACGGGCTCCAAGACCGTGCCGCCGCGTCTTGCGCTGACGCGGCGCGCAGAGATCCGCCAGCACACCGGCGAGAGCTGGGACAATGTCGGCCTGGAGCTTTCCACCACACGACCGACGGCCAATGCCGCCGCGCCAGACCTCAATACGGTGACGGTCGACTTCGAGCCCGAGCTGAAGTCCGTGGCGGCACCGATGCCCATGGACGATGCAGTCGGCGCCGGTGCCCGCCTCGAAAAGCAGCGCATGAGGTCGACCGGGATCATGGCGGCGGAACCTGCCGCAGCGCCGCCGCCCGCGGAGTTCGACATCGGCCAGCAAATCGCCGGCGTGCAGACGGCCCCCTTCCAGGCGGTGTTCACGATCCCCGGACGCGTCTCCATTCCCGCGACGGGCGAGCCCAAGCGCCTGCTGTTGCAGGAGGACGATATCGAGCCCACACTGACGGTGCGCACGGTGCCCAAGAGGGACGAGAAGGCGTATCTCTACGCCAAGCTGGTGCTACCCAAAGGCTCGCCGCTGTTGCCCGGCACCGCGTCGCTGTTCCGTGATGGCACTTACGTGGGCGTGGGTCATCTGCCCGTGCTTTCGCCCGGTGAGGAGCATGAGCTGGGCTTCGGCGCCGACGACCAGGTCCGCGTGCGCCATGCAATCTTGAACGAGAAGCGCGGCGAGACCGGGCTCATCTCCTCGGCCAAGACCGACAGCCGCAAGTTCCGCATCACGGTAAAGAACCTGCACGAGCGCGCAGTTGACGTCGTCGTGCTCGATCAAATCCCCGTCTCCCAGGACCAGGACATCAAGGTCGAGACCCTGGGGCCGGCCGCCCCTACCCGCAGCGATATCGACGACAAGCGCGGGGTCATGTCCTTCGAAGGCAAGGTGGATCCGGAGGAGGAGCGGGTAATCGAGTTCGGCTACCGCGTCACATGGCCCGGAGCGAAGGCGATCATCTACCGCTAGCGCCCCAATTGCAGGGCTTTCGCCCTTTGAGGGCTTGGCATGCTCGAATCTGCGCTATAAGCCCTTTTCCACGTTCTTATGGCCCCGGCAGCCGTGTCGGGGCCAAGTTGCGAGATGGGCACTTAGAGAAATGGCGAACGTAGCGGTTGTCGGCGCCCAGTGGGGCGACGAAGGCAAAGGCAAGATCGTTGACTGGCTGTCGGAACGCGCCGATGTGGTCGTGCGCTTCCAGGGCGGTCATAACGCCGGCCATACCCTCGTCATCGGCAACAATATCTACAAGCTGTCGCTTCTGCCATCGGGCGTGGTGCGTCCGGGCAAGCTCGGCGTGATCGGCAACGGCGTCGTCGTCGATCCCTGGGCGCTGCTGCAGGAGATCGAGAAGCTCGTGGGCCAGGGCCTGTCCATCAGCCGTGACAACCTGCGGCTCGCCGAGAACGCGACGCTGATCCTTCCTCTACACCGCGAGCTTGACGTCATCCGCGAGGAAGCGGCCGGCGCCGGCAAAATCGGCACCACGGGGCGCGGCATCGGCCCCGCCTACGAGGACAAGGTCGGCCGTCGCGCCATCCGCGTGCAGGACCTGCGCAACCTCGGCACGCTGGGGCCGAAGGTCGATCGCATTCTCGTGCACCACAACGCGCTGCGCCGCGGGCTCGGTCAGCCGGAGATCTCGAAAGAGAAGCTCATGAGCGAGCTTGCCGAGATCGCGCCGAAGATCTTGCCTTTTATGGACGTGACGTGGGACTTGCTCGATCGCGCGCGCAAGTCCGGCAAGCGCATCCTGTTCGAAGGCGCGCAAGGGGCGCTGCTCGACATCGATCACGGCACCTATCCGTTCGTGACCTCGTCGAACACGGTCGCCGCTCAGGCTGCAACCGGCTCGGGCATGGGCCCGCGCTCGGTGGGCTACGTGCTCGGCATCGCCAAGGCCTATACGACGCGGGTCGGCTCCGGGCCGTTCCCGACCGAGCTCGACGACGAGGTCGGCAACCGGCTGGGCGAGCGCGGGCACGAGTTCGGCACCGTAACGGGGCGCAAGCGCCGCTGCGGGTGGTTCGACGCCACGCTGGTGCGCCAGACGATCAAGGTTTGCGGCATCGACGGCATCGCGCTCACCAAGCTCGACGTGCTCGACGGCTTCGAGGAGCTGAAGGTGGGCGTCGGCTACGAGCTCGACGGCGAGCGCATCGACCGGCTACCCGCCGGAAGCAACGCGCAAGCCCGCATCAAGCCGGTCTGGGAAACACTCGAAGGCTGGTCGCAGTCGACCCATGGCGCGCGAAGCTGGGCGGACCTGCCGGCCCAGGCGGTCAAGTACGTGCGCTATATCGAGGAGCTCATCGAATGCCCGGTGACGTTGCTTTCGACCTCACCGGAGCGCGATGACACCATCTTGATGCGCGATCCCTTTGCCGATTAAGTGATTGGCGCGAATGAAGTGATCGGCGGGGGAGGAGTGCGGCCCTTGAAATCAGGGGGCCGCGGCGAACAAGATTTGGCGAAATAACGTCCCTCCTCGCACCCGCCGAGCCTTCGCCCGGAGCCCCGCTGTTGCATCTTTTGATGCGGACGCGGGCCCCCGGATGTTTGAGTGCTGAGATATTGTTACGGTCCCGGTCTCGGGGTGCCATCACCCAAATGGGTTAGACCCGCTGCTCCAAGCCGAGCTTGCGCCCGCCGAACGCTTGTTTGCGGGAGATGCGCCGCTCAAAAAAATTTTTCGACCGGTGTCCCGTCGCCGGCTTCGGCACGAGCACGAAGAGGACGGGGCTTCGGCTATTTGGCGGACCGGCCGCTGCTCTGTCGCAAATGTTTCACACGCCCCCGACACCATGGGCGAAGTCCGGCACGTTGCCGGCAGCTCAAGGGGTAAATCATGACAAATCCGGCAGACGCCAGCGCTGCGCGGCGCGCAATTCAACGCGACCTTCTCGACAGCGTCGACGAGGAGCTCGAGATGGAGCTCGACGATGTGCGCGAGGCCGAGTTTGCCGAGCTGTTCGCCCACCAGGTCGAGCGCGACACCCTGGACCGGCATGTCTACTTCAAGGAGCTGTTTCGGCTGCAGAGCGAGCTGGTGAAGCTGCAGGACTGGGTCGTCAATCAGGGCCTCAAGATCGTCGTGATCTTCGAGGGGCGCGATGCGGCCGGCAAAGGCGGGGTCATCAAGCGCATCACGCAGCGGCTCAATCCGCGCGTCTGCCGCGTGGCTGCTCTGCCGGCGCCGACGGAGCGCGAGCGCACGCAATGGTATTTCCAGCGTTACGTGTCGCACCTTCCTGCCGCGGGCGAGGTCGTGCTGTTCGACCGCTCCTGGTACAACCGCGCCGGCGTCGAGCGCGTGATGGGATTTTGCAACGAGGAGGAGTGCGAGGAGTTTCTGCGCACCGTGCCCGAGTTCGAGCGCATGCTCGTACGCTCCGGTATCGTCCTGATCAAGTACTGGTTCTCGATCACGGACGACGAGCAGCACTTCCGCTTTATGATGCGCATCCACGATCCGTTGAAGCAGTGGAAGCTGAGCCCGATGGACCTGGAGTCGCGCCGGCGCTGG
>Ga0209347_1004158_pt1 | contig 15524 bp, 14 predicted proteins | sample AutmiccommuBRH23_FD_187382 | JGI IMG/M metagenome (GOLD analysis project Ga0209347, IMG submission 187382) | Deep subsurface microbial communities from Mt. Terri, Switzerland - Autotrophic microbial communities BRH/23 (SPAdes) (version 2) | ecosystem: Environmental > Aquatic > Deep subsurface >... | reverse complement strand
GTGATGGAAACGGTCATCGGGTGAAGTGACCCCAGTGTCTGTTCAGGCCCAGTGCACGGTGGTGCCGGTGGCATACCACTGGTCCACTGCGAAAGCGACCGCGGATTCGATGCGGTTGCGGCGGATTTTCATCGTCGGCGTCAGGAAGCCGTTCTCGATCGACCACGGCTCGTTGGCGACGACGATCATCTTCAGGCGCTGGTGGACGGGCAGCTCGCGGTTGACGTCCTCCAGCAGCCGCGCCATTCTCTCCTGCACCTGCGAGCGCACGGCGCCGTCCTTCAGCCGCGGACGCAGGTCTTCGGCCAGCACGACCATCGCGTAGGCGGCGGCCTGCCCCATGCCGGAGACCAGCGACAGTTCCACCATCGGATGCGTGTTGAGCATGTTCTCGATCGGCGCCGGCGCCACGTACTCGCCCTTGGAGGTCTTGAAGATCTCCTTGACGCGACCGGTCACCTTCAGCAGCCCCGACGCATCGCGCTCGCCCTTGTCGCCGGTGCGGAAGAACCCGTCCGCGGTGAACGCCTGCGCGGTGAGTTCCGGCTGCTCGTAGTAGCCGCTGAACTGCCCCGGCGACTTGATCAGGATCTCGCCGTCATCGGTCAGCTTCACCTCCACGCCCGGCAGCGGCACGCCGACGAACCCGGGCGCGTTGCGGTCCTTCGTGGAACCGTGCGAGTAGGCAAAGTCCTCGGTCATGCCATAGCCCTCGAACAGGTTGAGCCCGAGTTTGCGGTACCACCGGATCAGTTCCGCCGGGATCGGCGCCGATCCGCTGGCGGCGTGCCGCACCTGGTCCAGCCCCAGGCCCTTGAGCACCTTGCGCGCGACCAGCTTGCCCAGGCCCGGGATGCCCAGCAGCCGCTCGAGTTTTTCCGGCGGCATCCTGGCGAACACCCCTTGCTGGAACTTCAGCCACAGCCGCGGCACCGAGATGAACCTGGTCGGCCGCGCCCGCTTCAGGTCTTCCAGGAAGGTGTCCACCGCCTCGGCGAAGAAGATGTGCGCCGAGCCCTCGTACAGCGACGCCGCGAAGATCCAGGCGCGCTCGAAGCTGTGCGCCAGCGGCAGGTAGGAGATCAGCCGGGTTTCCTTCTCCTCGCCGCAGGTTGCCTCGAGGTAGCTCACCATGCCGGCGGCGGCCGCGCTGATTGCGCGGAACGGCAGCATCACGCCTTTCGGCTGCCCGGTGGAGCCCGACGTGTAGATGATCATCGCCAGGTCTTCGGGGTTGCGCTGGATGCGCCCGGTCAGCGGCTCGGTGCGCGCGACGATCTCGTCCCACTTCTCGAACGGGTTCGCCGGCGCCAGCGGGAATGCGATGCGCGGCAGGTCCTTGGGCACGCCCGGCTCCTGCTGCGGCCAGGTGTCGAGCTTGCCGACGAACAGCAGGCTGGCTTCGCTGTGCTCCAGCACGTAGCCCACGGTCTCCGCCGTCTCGGTCGGGAAGATCGCCACCGTGGTGCCGCCGGCGATCCAGATCGCCAGTTCGGCCATGAAGAAGTGCGCGCAGTTCTTCGACAGCATGGCGATGCGGTCGCCCCGCTGCACGCCGCGGTCCTGCAGGTGGCGCGCCATGCGCCGGGCCTGGTCCATCATCTGCGCCCAGGTGTAGTCGATCACCTTGCCGCCGCCCACCGGCTGCGTAAGGAACACCTGGCGCGCGCGCTGCGTTTCGTTGTCGTAGATCGCGTCCAGTATCGATCGATCGCTCGTCATGCCTGTTCTCTGTTGCCGGGCCGGCGCCCGGCAACAGCGTAGGCAGGCGCGCGGACGGCCGCTACTGGTGGATTCCCCTGTGGCGTCAGGGCACGGGTGCGCCGGCGTTGAACCAACGTGCGACCAGCGCGCGTTCGGCTTCGGTCATGCCGGTCGCGTTGTTCATCGGCATCAGTTTCGTCACCGCCACCTGCTGGTGGACCTGGGCGGCGTGCTGCTTCGCCATGGCGGGCGAATCGAGCCGCACGTTCTTCATCTGCAACTGCTCGCCGTGGCACTGGTAGCAGCGCTGGGCCAGCACCGGCTGCACCTGCGAGTAGGTCACGGGTCCGCTCGCCGCCGGCACCGCAGCCGCCGGCGCCGGCCGCAGCCAGACCACCACGGCGGCGATCACCACCACGCCGGCGACGGCATACGGCAGCGGATGGCGGTTGCGCCCCAGTTTCCAGCCATGGCGCAGGACGAAGAACTGCCGGATCGCGGCGCCGGCCACCATCATCAGGATCAGCACTAGCCAGTTGTGCGGATGGCTCCAGGTGAAGCTGTAGTGGTTGCTGATCATGGAGAACAGCACCGGCAGCGTGAAATAGGTGTTGTGCACGCTGCGCTGCTTGCCGCGCACGCCGTGGATCGGGTCCGGCGGCTGGCCGGCCTTGATCGCCGCCACAACCTTCTTCTGGCCGGGAATGATCCAGAAGAAGACGTTGGCGCTCATCGCCGTGGCGATCATCGCGCCCACCAGCAGGAAGGCGGCACGGCCCGCGAACCAGTGGCAGGCCAGCCACGACGCCACGCACACCAGCAGCAGCACCAGGCCGCCGACGATCGCGTCGCCGTGGCGGCGCTGCCCGAACACCCGGCAGATCGCGTCGTACGCCAGCCAGAACACGACCAGGAACGACAGCGCGGCCAGCACGGCGGCCGCGGGCGACCAGTCCATCAGCGACTTGTCGACCAGGTAGGTGCCGGCGTGCCACAGGTAGGAGACCGTGAACAGGCCGAAGCCGGTGAGCCAGGTCGAATAGGCCTCCCAGAAGAACCAGTGCAGGTGGGACGGCAGCTTGGGCGGCGCGACGTTGAACTTGACCGGGTGATAGAAGCCGCCGCCGTGCACCGCCCACAGCTCACCGCTCGCGCCCTGGCGCTTCACGTCCTCGTCCACCGGCGGCGTGAGGCTGGAGTCCAGGAAAACGAAATAGAACGACGAGCCGATCCAGGCAATGGCGGTGATGACGTGCGCCCACCGCAGCAGCAGGTTGGCCCAGTCGAGGAGATGGCTTTCCATGGGCCCCGAGTGTGCCGTGCCGGGGCGCTCAGGGCGCTGGCATGTGGCGCCGCTGCAGCAATTGCGCCGCCACGGCGGCCGCGATCACCGCCGGCTCTTTGCCGGCGATGCCCGGCAAGCCGATCGGGCAGGTCACCTGCGCCAGTTCTGGCTCGCCGAAGCCGCGCTCGGCGAGACGGTGGCGGAAGGTCGCCCACTTGCTCTTGCTGCCAATCAGGCCGATGAAGGCAAGGTCGCCGCGCTGGCGCTGGCGCGCGAGGCAGGCGACCACCACGTCCAGATCCTCGGTGTGGCTGAAGCTCATGACCAGCACGCTGGCGCCGGCGGGCAGGTCCGCCACCGCCGCCTGCACCGGATCGGAATGTTCGCAGCGCACGCCGGCCGGGGTCGACGCCGGGAAGATCTCGTCGCGGCTGTCGATCCAGGTCAGCTCGAAGGGCAGCGGTGCGAGGGCGGCGACGATCGCGCGGCCCACGTGCCCGCCGCCGAACAGTGCCACCGGCGCCAGGCGCGGCCCGAGCCGCTGTTGCAGGCGCACGGCGTCGGCGGCGGACACCGGCTCGAAGCGCAGGTGCATCACGCCGCCGCAGCACTGTCCCAGGCTCGGCCCCAGCGCGTAGCGCCGCACCGGCTCGCCGGTCCCGCCCCGCAGCCGCTGTCGCGCTTCCTCGATGGCGGTGAATTCGACGTGTCCGCCGCCGATGGTGCCGACCACGTCCTGCGCGAACACCGCCATCCAGGCGCCGGCCTCGCGCGGGACGGAGCCCTGCGTGGCGTCGACCGTCACGAGCACGGCCGGTTCGCCGGCCAGCCGCGCCGTGAACGAAGTCGTGTCGGCGAGGGAATTCACTGTGTCAATGCGCAACAATCCCGCCCAGCCGGCAACGGCGGTCGGCGAAATTGCAGAGTTCGCGTTCAATCATGGTCTGCGCGCCTGCGCGAGGGGATCCGGAGAGAAATCATGAAGCATTTGTGGAAGCAGCGCTGGGTGCGGGCCGGCGGCCTGGCGGGCTGCATCGCGGCGCTGATCGCTGGCTGCGCGGCGCCGCCCGCTCCGCCGGCCGCACCGCGCCCCGGCGCGCCAACACCCGACGCCGGACCGGCGGAGGTTGTGCCGGCGCCCGCAGCACCGGTCGCCCGCCATTCCAACGCGTCCAATCCGCGCGCCTACCGGGCCGATGCCGCCAGCCACCTGTACGGCCTGAACCGGAACCGCATCTGGAAGGGCCGGCTGCCGCCCATGCTCTATGCCATCGGCGTGCTGCAGGTCGAAGTGGACGGCCGCGGCCATGTCCACAACCTGAGCTGGATGCGCGCGCCCAGGCATGCGCCGGAAGTGATCGCCGAGATCGAGCGCACGGTGCGCGCCGCCGCGCCCTTCCCCGCGCCCGCGCGCATGGGCAAGGTGGTCTACACCGACACCTGGCTGTGGCACAGGAGCGGCCAGTTCCAGCTCGACACGCTGACCGAAGGGCAGGACTGAGGCTGCTCCTCGCGACCGGTCGTTTTTTTGAATGCAGAGGAAATACAAAGGATTCGCAGAGGACGCAGAGGGACAGCCAAAGGAATTTCTCCGGGTATTTCTCTGCGTTCTCTGCGTAACCTCTGCGACCTCTGCGTTCAAAAAATACTCGGAAACGCTACACGCAGCTGGTAGCTGAACCGTCCACCCTCACGACCCGCGGTACGTGCTGTAGCTCCACGGACTCACCAGCAGCGGCACGTGGTAATGCTGCTCCGGCTGCGCCACGCCGAAATCGATCGTCACCTGGTCCAGGAAGCTGGGCTCCGGCAGCGCCACGCCGCGCCGCTTGAAATAGCCCGCCACGTCGAACACGAGCCGGTAGGTGCCGCGCTGCAAGGCGGCGTCGGCGAGCAGCGGACCGTCCGGGTTGCGACCGTCCTGGTTCAGCTCCAGGCGCTTGACGAGCGTGGCCGCGCCGCCGCCGGTGGTGTACAGCGCGACGCCCATGCCGGCGGCCGGACAGCCGTGCATGGTGTCGAGGACGTGGGTGGAGAGGCCCATCTGGCTTTCCTTTGCTGCGGTTCGCGGGAGTGGAGGCTGGAATTTGCCATAACATTGACGCGTGCACGCGCCGCGTCCGCAGCCGCCCCGGCCGCCGCTCCGCGCGAACCCCGAGCGCATGACATCCGACCCCTCCTACCCCCGCGACCTCGCCGGTTACGGACGGCGCCCGCCGCAGGCGCAATGGCCGGCCCAGGCCCGCATCGCCGTGCAGTTCGTCCTCAACTACGAGGAAGGCGGCGAGAACTCGGTGCTGCACGGCGACGCGGGGTCCGAGCAGTTCCTCTCCGAGATGTTCAACCCGCCGGCCTTCGCCGCGCGCCACCTGAGCATGGAGAGCATCTACGAATACGGCTCGCGCGTCGGCGTCTGGCGCATCCTGCGCGAGTTCGAACGGCGCGGCCTGCCGCTGACGGTGTTCGGCGTCGGCATGGCGCTGCAGCGGCATCCGGAAGTGGCCACGGCATTCAAGGAACTGGGCCACGAGATCGCCTGCCACGGCTGGCGCTGGATCTCCTACCAGCAGGTCGACGAGGCGACGGAGCGCGAACACATGCGCCTCGCCATCGACGCCATCGAGCGCCTGACGGGCGAGCGGCCGCTGGGCTGGTATACCGGGCGCGACAGCCCGAACACGCGCCGGCTGGTCGCCGACTGCGGCGGCTTCGAGTACGACAGCGACTCTTACGGCGACGACCTGCCGTTCTGGACCCGGGTGCGCAAGACCGACGGCACCGTGGTGCCGCACCTGGTGGTGCCATACACGCTGGACGCCAACGACATGCGCTTCGCGCTGCCGCAAGGGTTCGCGCAGGCCGAGGACTTCTTCGTCTACCTGCGCGACAGCTTCGACGCGCTGCATGCCGAAGGCGCCCAGACGCCGCGGATGATGAGCATCGGCATGCACTGCCGCCTGCTCGGACGGCCGGGCCGCATCGTCGCGCTGCAGCGCTTCCTGGACCACGTGCAGCGGCACGAGCACGTGTGGATCTGCCGTCGCATCGACATCGCGCGCCACTGGAAGCGCACCCATCCTTTCCAGGGCTGAAACCATGTCATTGACACTGCAAGCACTCAACGCCGCCGGCGGCGACGAAGCCGCCAGACTGCTGCAAGGCGTGTACGAACACTCGCCCTGGATCGCCGAGGCGGCGCTCGCCCACCGGCCGTTCCGATCGCTGGCGCACCTCAAATGCGTGATGGCGCATGTGGTCAAGGAAGGGGGGCCCGACGCCCAGCTCGCGCTGGTGCGCGCTCATCCCGAACTCGCCGGCAAGGCGCTGATGGCGCAGTCGCTCACGCCGGAATCCACCGGCGAGCAGCATCAGGCGGGGCTGGCGACCTGCACGCCGGACGAGTACGAGCGGCTGCAGCAGCTCAACGCCGAGTACAACGCCCGGTTCGGCTTCCCGTTCATCCTGGCGGTGCGCGGCCCGCGCGGCGCCGGCCTGTCGCGCGCCGAAATCATCGCGACCTTCGAGCGCCGGCTGGACAACCCGCCGGACGTCGAGCTGGCCGAAGCGCTGCGCAACGTGCATCGCATCGCGGAGCTGCGCCTGAACGACCGGTTCGGCGTCGAGCCGGTGCTGGGCAACATGGTCTGGGACCAGCTGCAAGACCTGGCGCAACACAGCGACCCCGGCTACCGCGAACAAGGGCAGTTGACGGTGACCTATCTCACCGAAGCGCACCGGCAGGTGGCGGCGCGCATCACGCAGCACATGCGCGACAGCGGCTTCGACGAAGTGGGCATGGACGCCGTGGGCAACGTGGTCGGCGTGTACCACGGCGCCGACGCCGGCGAGCGGCGCCGGCTGCTCACGGGCAGCCACTACGACACCGTGCGCAACGGCGGCAAGTACGACGGGCGGCTGGGCATCTTCACGCCCATGGCCTGCGTGCGCGAGCTGTCGCGGCAAGGGCGCCGCATGCCGTACGACATCGAGGTGGTGGCGTTCGCCGAGGAGGAAGGCCAGCGCTATCACGCCACCTTCCTCGGGTCCGGCGCCTTGATCGGCAGTTTCGATGCGGCCTGGCTGGACCAGAAGGACGCCGACGGCGTCACGATGCGCGACGCGATGCGCAACGCCGGCCTGCCCGGCACCCTGGAAGCGATCGCCGCGCTGCGCCGCGACCCCAGGCGCTACCTGGGTTTCGTGGAAGTGCACATCGAGCAGGGCCCGGTGCTCACCGAGCGCGACCTGCCGCTGGGCGTGGTCACCTCGATCAACGGCGGCGTGCGGCTGCGCTGCGAGATCATCGGCATGGCCAGCCACGCCGGCACCACGCCCATGGACCGGCGCCGCGACGCCGCCACCGCCTTCGCCGAGCTGGCGCTGTACGTGGAGAAGCGCGCGCGGCAGGACGGCGACTCGGTCGGCACCATCGGCATGCTCGACGTACCGGGCGGATCGATCAACGTGGTGCCCGGCCACTGCGTCTTCACGCTGGATCTGCGCGCGCCCGACGATGCGCAGCGCGACGCGATGGTGAAGGACGTGCTGGCCGAACTGGCGGCGATCTGCGAGCGGCGCGGCGTGCGCCACGCGCTGGAACAGACGATGCAGGTCGCCGCGGCACCCAGCGCGCCGGCCTGGCAGGCGCTGTGGGAACAGGCGGTGGCCGAGCTCGGCGTGCCGGTGTTCCGCATGCCCAGCGGCGCCGGCCACGACGCGATGAAGATGCACCAGGTGATGCCGCAGGCCATGCTGTTCGTGCGCGGCCAGAACCTGGGCATCAGCCACAACCCGCTGGAGACCACCACCAGCGACGACATCCAGCTCGGGATCGAGGCCTACCTGCGCCTGCTGGACCAACTGGCCGCGAAGGCGCCGCCGGCATGAGCGCGTACGAGCGGCTGGACGCCTGGATCGACGCGCACTTCGACGAGGAGGTGCGCTTTCTGCAGGAACTGGTGCGCGTGCCCACCGACACCCCGCCGGGCGACAACGCACCGCATGCCGAGCGCACGGCGCAGTTGCTGGCCGGTTTCGGCCTGCAGGCGCAGCAGTATCCGGTGCCGGTGCAGGAAGTGCGCGCCACGGGCATGGTGTCCGTGACCAACCTGATCGTTCGCCGGCGCTGGGGCGACGGTCCCACCATCGCCCTGAACGCCCACGGCGACGTGGTGCCGCCGGGCGAGGGCTGGACGCACGATCCGTACGGCGGCGAGATCGAGGACGGGCGGCTCTACGGCCGGGCCGCGGCGGTGAGCAAGAGCGACTTCGCGACCTACACCTTTGCGCTGCGGGCGCTGGAATCGCTCGCAGCCCACCTGAATGGCGCGGTCGAACTGCATTTCACGTACGACGAGGAATTCGGCGGCGAACTGGGACCGGCCTGGCTGCTGCGCCATGGCCTCACGCGGCCCGACCTGCTGATCGCCGCCGGCTTCAGCTACGAGGTGATCACCGCCCACAACGGCTGCCTGCAGCTGGAGGTGACGGTGCACGGCAGGATGGCGCATGCCGCCATCCCGCACACCGGCGTCGACGCGCTGCAGGCCGCGGTGAAGATCCTGCAGGCGCTGTATGCATGCAACGAGCGGTACCGGCAGGTCAGGTCGGCGGTGCCCGGCATCACGCACCCGTATCTGAACGTCGGCCGCATCGAAGGCGGCACCAACACCAACGTCGTGCCGGGCCAGGTGGTCTTCAAGCTCGATCGCCGGATGATCCCGGAGGAGGATCCGGCGCAGGTCGAGGCCGACGTGCGCGGCGAGATCGAGCGCGCGGCGGCCGCGATGCCGGGCATCGTCGTCGAGATCCGGCGGCTCTTGCTGGCGCATTCGCTGAAGCCGCTGCCCGGCCACGAGCCGCTGGTCGAGGCGATCCAGCGCCATGGGCGCGCGCTGTTCGGACAGGACATTCCGGCCATGGGCACCCCGCTGTACACCGACGCCCGGCTCTATGCGCAGGCCGGCATTCCCGCCGCCGTCTACGGCGCCGGTCCGCGCACGGTGCTGGAGTCCCACGCCAAGCGCCCCGACGAGCGGCTGGAGCTGGAAGACCTGCGGCGGGCGACGAAAGTGATCGCGCGGACGGTGTGCGACTTGCTGGCCGGCCCTCGAACGGCGGCGACGGCCGGACCATGACGCAGAGCAAGGCATCGCACGATCGCGACGCTTTTTGAGCGGAACCTGTTTCCACGCAGACGGCTGTGTCGCATGATGGAGTAGCGTTTCAGACCTGTCGAGCAAGAAGGAGAGCATCCCATGGCTGAACTGTCCCAAGCCGAACAGGCCCTGCGCGAGGCCGCCCGCGAGTACCACCGGATGCCCACGCGGGGCAAGATTTCGGTCACCCCGACCAAGCCGCTGTCGAACCAGCGCGACCTGTCGCTGGCGTACTCGCCGGGCGTCGCCTACCCGTGCCTGGACATCCAGGCCGATCCTTCGCTCGCGGCGCAGTTCACCTCGCGCGGCAACCTGGTCGGCGTCGTCACCAACGGCACGGCCGTGCTGGGCCTGGGCAATATCGGCCCGCTGGCCGGCAAACCGGTGATGGAGGGCAAGGGCTGCCTGTTCAAGAAGTTCGCCGGCGTCGACGTGTTCGACATCGAACTGGCCGAGACCGACCCCGACAAGCTGGTCGACATCATCGCGGCGCTGGAGCCGACGCTGGGCGGGGTCAACCTGGAGGACATCAAGGCGCCGGAGTGCTTCTACATCGAGAGCAAGCTGCGCGAGCGGATGAACATCCCGGTGTTCCACGACGACCAGCACGGCACCGCGATCATCTCCTCGGCCGCCCTGCTCAACGGCCTGGAGCTGGTGGGCAAGAAGATCGGCGACGTGAAGATCGCCGTCTCCGGCGCCGGCGCGGCCTCCATCGCCTGCCTGGACGTGATGGTCGGCCTGGGCGTGAAGCGGCACAACGTCTACGTCTGCGACTCCAAGGGCATGTTGTACGAAGGCCGGCCCGGCGGCTACGACAAGTCGAAGGCCAGGTACGCGCAGAACACCGACGGCCGCACGCTGGCCGATGCGGTGAAGAACGCCGACGTCTTCCTCGGCTGCTCGGCGCCCGGCGTATTGACGGCGGAGATGGTCAAGACCATGGCCCCCAAGCCGATCATCCTGGCGCTGGCCAACCCCGAGCCGGAGATCCGCCCCGAGCTCGCCAAGTCGGTGCGCCCCGACTGCATCATCGCGACCGGCCGCTCCGATTACCCGAACCAGGTCAACAACGTCCTGTGCTTCCCCTACATCTTCCGCGGCGCGCTGGACTGCGGCGCCACGAAGATCACCGAAGCGATGAAACTGGCCTGCGTGCGCGAGATCGCGGATTTGGCCAAGGCCGACATCAGCGAGGAAGTGGCCAACGCCTACGCCGGCAAGGAGCTGTCGTTCGGCCCCGACTACCTGATTCCGACGCCGTTCGATTCACGCCTGATCCTGCGCATCGCCCCCGCGGTGGCCAGGGCGGCGGCCGAATCCGGCGTCGCGGAGCGCCCGATCACCGATTTCGACGCGTACCGCCAGAGCCTGACCCGCTTCGTCTACCAGACCGGCATGATCATGCGGCCGGTGTTCGAGGCCGCCAAGGCCGCGAAGACCAAGCGCCGCGTGGCTTTCGCGGAAGGCGAGGACGAGCGCGTGCTGCGGGCGGCGCAGTCGGCGCTGGAAGACGGCATCGCCACGCCGATCCTGATCGGCCGCCCGGCGGTGATCGAGGCGCGCATCGCGAAGGCGGGCCTGCGCATGAAACTCGGCCAGGACGTCGAGTGCGTCAACCCGGAAAGCGACGCCCGCTTCCGCCAGTACTGGGAGACCTACCACGGCATGATGGGCCGGCAGGGCATCACGCCCGAGGCCGCCAAGGCCGCCGTGCGGCGCTCCAACACCTTGATCGGCGCGCTGGCGATCCACCTCGGCCACGCCGACGCGATGCTGTGCGGGCTGGTGGGACGCTTCGACCAGCATCTCGATCACATCCGAGACGTGATCGGCACGGCCAGGGCCGCGCCCGGTTTCGCGACGCTCAACGCGCTGATGCTGCAGGAGCGCACGCTGTTCATCGCCGACACCTACGTCAACGAGGATCCCGGCGCGGAGCTGCTCGCGAGCATTGCCGTCATGGCCGCCGACGAAGTGCGGCGCTTCGGCCTGCCGCCGAAAGTGGCGTTCCTGTCGCACAGCAACTTCGGCTCCTCGTCGCGCGGCTCGGCCCGCAAGATGCGGCTGGCGCGCGACCTGTTCGCGAAGATGGCGCCCGACGTGGAGTGCGACGGCGAGATGCAGGGCGACTCGGCGCTGTCCGAGGCGGTGCGGCGCGAGGCGCTGATGGACAGCACCTTGAGCGGAGAAGCCAACCTGCTGATCTGCCCGACGCTGGATTCGGCCAACATCCTGTTCAACGTGCTGAAGATGACCGGCGGCCACGGGATCACGGTGGGCCCGATCCTGCTGGGCGCGAACGCCTCGGTGCACGTGCTGACGCCCTCGTCGACGGTGCGCCGGGTCCTGAACATGGCGGCGCTGGCCGCCGCCGGCGTCGCCTACGCCTGACGCGACGCAACCGGCGGACGCGTCGCGTCCGCCGGTTTCCACGATTCCAGATCGAAAGAAGGCACGTGCCCGGATCGCACCGGGTGCCTGGAAGACTGTGTCACGGGGCCGGCCGGGCCGCCTGCTGCGGCGGCCCTGGGCGGCGAGGGGTGGGGCCGTGCGGGTTGCCCTTCAGCGGACGCGGCCGCGGCGGAACAGGTTGACGATGGCCAGCAGGATCACCGCGCCGATCAGCGAGACGATGAACGAGCCGATGCTGAAGCCGTCGTTGATGGTGCCGGTGCCGACCATGGGCGAGATCAGCCAGCCGCCGATGAAGGCGCCGACGATGCCGACCACGATGTTCAGCAGGATGCCCTGCTGGCCGTCGGTCCTCATGATGAGGCTGGCGAGCCAACCGACGATGCCGCCGACGATCAACCAAAGAATGAAATTCATCGAAAGACTCCTTTGCCGCGAACGGCGTGTTGTTGAGAGCGGGCCGTTCCCCCGAGGGGGTTCCGACCACCCGCCGCCAAAACGAACGGCCGGTGAAGCGCAATATGGTTGGCGGCCCACTGCCGCGGCGTAGTCGCCAGTAATGGCTCATCGTGCGCGGGCATCGCGTCGCCGCGTCGGACGCGCCCTACTCATGCTCAGCTTGAACTCCGTGGCGGCTCGCCCTGGGGTCGGTGCAAGCGGTGTCCTACGGCAAGACCGGTACGCGGCCGCCGCGAAAGCAGTGCCCTCTCCGGCACGCTCGGGCAGCGGCAGTTCCTAGACTTCGGTCATCGAAGAACCACGCGAAGGAGAACACCATGAAGGCAATCGACGCCAGCCGCTCGCGCCAGGGCCTCGTCTCATTCGGCGTGGCCGCGCTGCTGGCCGTGACGGCCGCCACCGCCCAGGTCACCGCCGGGCCGACGGCGATCGACGCGAGCGGCCAGTACGAGAAGGAGGTCCAGGCCTGCCTGTCGGGCCAGACCCAGCAGGACCGCGAAACCTGCCTGCGCGAGGCACGCAACGCGCAAGCCGAGAAGAAGCGCGGCGCCCTCGACAGCGCCGGTGCGCAGTTCAATGCAAACAAGGTGGCGCGCTGCGAGCCGCTGGCCGGCGAGGAGAAGGCCGCCTGCCATGCCCGAATGATGGGGTACGGCAACACGAGCGGCAGCGTCGCCGGTGGCGGGCTGTTGCGCGAAGTCGAGACGGTCGTGCTGCCGCCCGGCGAATCGTCGGTGACCATCGAGCCCAAGACCGACGAGCCGGTGGTGCTGGTGCCTTCGGCCAGGTGAAGCGAATCGACGACACGAATGAAGCGGGCCCCGGCCCGCTTTTTTGTGGCCGCGCGCCCACGCCAAACTGTTAATGCGCAGCGCCTTGTGTAACCAATTCACGCTTCCGGCGCGTGAAAACGTGTTTTCCGTCACTTTGTCACACGGGTGGCGCGCGCTCGCACGGAGGATCGGTAGTCCACGCAACAACCGAGAGACGAGATGAGCCTGAAGACGAACGATTCCCGCGGCAGCGCACGCCGATGGCTGGCCGTGCTCGGCGCCACGGCGGCGCTGGCCGCTTGCGGCGGAGGTGGCGGCGACGGCGAGGTGGCGGGCGGCGAAGGCGCCTTGCGCGTGGCGCTGACCGATGCGCCGAGCTGCTACGAGAACGTCTTCGTCACCGTCGAGAAAGTGCGGGTCCACCAGAGCGGCACGGCCGGGGACGGCGAAGGCGGCTGGCACGAACTGACGGTGTCGCCAGCCAGGCGCATCGACCTGGTCACGCTCACCAACGGCGTGCTCGAGGAACTCGGCAGCATGATGCTTCCGCCCGGCCGCTACTCGCAGGTGCGACTGGTGCTGGCCGAGAACGCCGCGTCGGGCAGCGGCGCGCTGGCCAACGCCGTCAAGCCGATCGGCGGCCAGGAAACGGCGCTCGCCACGCCCAGCGCCATGCAAAGCGGACTGAAGCTGAAGGCCAATGTCGACGTGGCGGCCGGGCAGTCGGCCGATCTGGTGCTCGACTTCGACGCGTGCAAGTCGGTCGTCAAGGCCGGCAACTCCGGCCGCTACAACCTGAAGCCGGTGATTTCGGTCGTGCCGCGCATCGCCAGCGGCATCGCGGGGTACGTCACGACCACGCTGTCGCTCAGCAGCACGACGGTCGCGGCGCAGCGCAACGGCGCCACGGTCCGCTCGACGGTGCCCGACGCCGCCGGCAAGTTCAACATCCCGTTCCTGCCGGCCGGCACGTACACGCTCGTGATCACCTCCGACGGGCGCGCCACCACGGTGCTCACCGGGGTGCCGGCAGGCACGACGACGACGGTCGTGAACGGCACTGGCACGGCGTTCGCGCCGCCGGTGTCGCCGATGGCGGAGGTGACCGGCACGGTGACCGCGACCACCGTGTCGGGCAGCAGCACGACCTCGGTCGTGGTGACCGACGCCGACGTGCGCGCGCTGCAGGCACTGACTGGCGGGCCGACCATCGAAGTGGCGACCCGCGCCGTGGACGCGACCAACGGCAGCTACAGCGCGCGGCTGCCGCTTGCGGCGCCGCTCAAGGGCAGCTACGCAGCGGGCACCGCCACCGCGACGTTCACGCCCGACGCCGCCGCGGCAGGCAAGTACACGCTGCGGGCGGAAGCGCCCGGGCGGACCGCCATCGAGCGCTCGGTGACGCTGGGCACCACGACCACGTCCGGCGACCTGAACTTCCTGCCATGACGTTTTAGCGGGCCGGGCAAGCGGCTTCCTGCGCAGCCGGGCCACGTGCCCGGCTTTTTTCCGTCCGCGCCTCGTGCAACACGGTGTTCACGCGGCGCCGTCCTACAAACGGGACAGCCGGCGCCGCTACGCTGTACGTTCCGTGAAAAGAAGACGTTCCATCGCCGCGCCCACGGGCCTCGTGTTCGCCGGCAGCCTGCTCGCATCGCTGGCCGGCATCGGCATCTGGTACGACCGCCAGGCCGAGTCGGCGACCCTGGAGGCATTGAACTTCCTGGATCGCGATCTCGCGCGCGAAGGCTGGTCGGCCGAGGTGCGCCAGGTCACCGCTTGGGCGATCCGCGAGAACGACCACGCCGGGTTGCCGTTCGTGGTGATCGACCAGGCACGCGGCCGGGTCTTCGCGTTCGACGCGAGGGGCCGCCTGGCCGGCAGCACGCCGATCCTGCGCAGTCCCGAATGGGCCGACGACGGCGCGCCGCCGGGACGCTTCGTCGCCGACGTCCGCCGTTCGGGCCGGGCCGGTGCGATCGTGTGGGCCAACGAGCACGACACGCTGTCGCTGCTGGCGGCGCCGCCGGCGTGGAAGCGGCAGCCGCTGGCCGTGCAGTACCACGCCGGCCGCGGCCACGGCCGTTCGCTGCATGTCGCCGGCGAGTTCTACCACCAGCACCTGCAAGCGTTCCGGCAACAGGCCGGAGTCGCCTACGTGCTGCCCGGCACGCTGGAGATGCGGCGCACCTTGCGCGTCTACGCTGGCGCGCCTGCCCTCCAGGACCCAAGGAGCACTTCATGAACGACAGCACTTCCGGCAAGGACGCGCGACGCGCGAAGGCGGAACACGGCGCGCGCAGCGAGGTGAACTGGGATGGCGGCCAGGGCCGGCAGCCGTACGACAATCAGGAGCACGCGCCGGAAGGCGGGCCGGCGGCGGCCCATGAAACAGCGGAAGGCGATCGCGGCGCGGCGTCCGGACGCAACCTCGAGCAACTCGAGCAGGTCAAGCGCAAGCCGTAGCACGGCGCGCGGGGCGGGAGCGCGCAGCGCGCTCCCGGTGGACGCGCTCAGAGCACGCCGAACAGCATCAGCAGGACGATGACGGCCAGCGGCACGCCGAGAAGCCAGAGGATGACGGGCATTTTCGATCTCCACGTTCAGTTGTCGATGCGGTCACGATAGGCCGGCCCGCGGCCACGGGTTGCGCGACACCGGCCCCTGGTCCGGTAGGCACCTGCCGCGCTGGCGGTAGGCACGCGGCGCGGCGCTGTAGGCAGCTGCCTA
>Ga0209347_1004157_pt1 | contig 15526 bp, 12 predicted proteins | sample AutmiccommuBRH23_FD_187382 | JGI IMG/M metagenome (GOLD analysis project Ga0209347, IMG submission 187382) | Deep subsurface microbial communities from Mt. Terri, Switzerland - Autotrophic microbial communities BRH/23 (SPAdes) (version 2) | ecosystem: Environmental > Aquatic > Deep subsurface >... | reverse complement strand
AGAACTGATGTATCGCGATATCAATGAAGACGGGAAGATTACCGCTTCCGATAAAACCTATATAGGGGATCCCAATCCTGTGTTCACCTTCGGGTTGACCAACACACTCTCTTATAAGGGATTCAATCTGAACATCTTCCTCCAGGGATCCGTGGGCAATGACATATTCAATGCATCAAAAGGAGACACGCAGGGGATGTATGATTTGAAAAACCAGTCGGTTGAGGTACTGAAACGCTGGCGAACACCCGGGATGATAACCGATATACCCAAAGCGGGATTCAACCTGCAACCTTCCAGTTATTTCGTGGAAGACGGTAGTTATCTACGGCTGAAAGATATCTCCTTGTCTTATGATTTCAAAGGAAAGAGAATAGCCAAAGCAGGCATTTCACGGTTACAACCTTTTGTAACGGCAACAAATCTGCTGACGCTGACCCGTTACAAGGGGATGGACCCGGAAGTGAATCAATGGGGAAACAGCGGAGCGGTACAGGGCATCGACTGGGGAACCTATCCACATAGCAAGACCTTTGTTTTTGGGATGAATATTGAATTTTAAATAGTCAAGAAAAATGAAAACAAAATATATTATTTCCATGCTCTTCGCCTGTTTTCTGGCTGCCTGTTCTCTCGATTACGAACCGCTGGACGCCTATTCAGATATCACGGAAGGTGCCAGTGAAGACAGCGTACAGGTAGTTTTCAAAGATAAAGCGGCGGTGCTGTCGCACAGGCAAACATTGCTGAACCTGTTTAAAAACGGCCAGGAGCACTGGTATCTGGATATGCTGCTGCTTGCCGAATCACACTCCGACAATGCATATGCCGGTTCGCCCAATGCCGAGACAACACCGTTTGAAGTCAACTCCATCGAAGGATCCAATACCAACCTGAGACGCGACTGGAACGGGCATATGGGCAATATAGCCCAGGCGAACAGACTGATCAACAACATCGATCAGGTCGATGATCCGGCACTGACCGCTGCAGAAAAAACGCAATTCAAGGCAGAAGCCCGGATTCTGAGAGCCATGATTTATTTCGATATGGTAAGAATATGGGGAAATGTGCCACTGGTGACCACATCAGCCGGAGATATCACCTCCGAAACCATTGAGGAAGTCTATCCCGCCTATTTCCCGCCGCAAACCGATGCATTGACCATCTACAAACAGATTGAGGAGGATCTGCTGGAGGGATTACAAAATGCACCCGGCAATGACCCGGCAGATAAGACACTCTTCACCAAATCGGTTGCCCGTGCCTTACTGGCCAAGGTGTATGCCGAGAAACCGCTACAGGACTATGACAAGGTGATACAGTATGCCGATCAGCTGGCAGCCGATGGTTTCAGCCTGGTGGATGATTACAGTGCGCTCTTTGATGTGGTACTGACCGACCCCGTTTCACCTCCTTCACAGGAGAACAAGGCCATTGATGCAAAGCTACGCAATAGTAAAGAGGCCATCTTCGAGGCACAGTATTTCCCGGGGAATACCAACTGGGTCACCTGGATGTTTGGACGTCCGCTCGACGACTGGACCTTCTATTTTACCTGGCTGAAATGGATCACACCTTCACGTGACCTCATCAAGGCGTTCAACAGTGAACCGGGTGACAGGCGCTATGAACAGACAGTGGTCTTTTATCAGTGCGACTGGAGCGTCTACTATCCGGCAGACCATTATCCATTCATGTATAAATGCCGCAGTGCCTACAACAGCATCATCAAGTTGCGATATGCAGATATACTCCTGCTTAAGGCGGAAGCGCTGATCGGCAAGGGAGACTACAGCGGTGCGGCTCAGTTGATCAATCAGACCCGCCGCAGAGCCGGCTTGTCCAATCTTCCCGCAGCCGCATCGGCCGGCAAAGAGGCCATATTAAACGCCTATATGAAAGAACGCCGTCTCGAACTGGCAATGGAAGGACACCGCTGGTTCGACCTGGTTCGTCTCAATAAGGTGGAAGAAGTGATGAATGCTGTTTATGCGAAAGATGAAGGGCGCCCTGCCCAGGTTTATCCATTTACAAGCTTGTCCTATATATTGCCTATCCCTCAGGATGTGATTGATCAGAATCCGAATCTTGTACAGAATCCGGGGTATTAACCGGTTAAACGAAACTAAAAAGTAATATATATATGAAATCGATAGTTCCTTTTCTCCTTTTCACCGGGATTCTTGCCATACTGCTTGCATCGTGTGACGACGAATATGGTCCCCGGAAAGAATCCACACCTGTTTTTGTGACAGCTGCCGTCAGTCCCGCGACCTTCACCTTCGGGGACTCGGTAACGCTCACGACAACGATAAACGATCCTGCTACCATGCTCGCTTCGTTATACTATGAAGTAATATCTGAAGGAATCAGTATCACAACAGGTGAAATACCGCTCAGCGGTGATACGGCTCAAATAACAAAAGCCATCTTCATCCCCCTGCTGAGCAATCAATCAGATAACGCGAGTGTACAGGTTCATTTGATCGCACGCAATGTACTGAAAGGGGCTGCCGCATATCAGATTGAAGGACTGACCGGCAAACGCCCTGTTTACGAACGGCTCTACCTGGTGACCGACAATGGTGCAGTAGCTTTATTGAATGTACTGTCGGCTGATAAAAATAAATTTGCCGGGACCAGCCTCACCCTCGACCCGTCGTTTCGTTTCAGGATAGCGGAAAAACTCACTGCAGACAATCGTATCGACTACTCCGGGGATGTGTATGGCAACGTGAACGGCAGAATAGGCATGATCGACATGAATGGGGAATCGGCATTTATCTATACACCCAATGCCGATTACACGAAAGTGCTCACCTTCGACAATGCCTCCTATACCCTTACGACGACAGGGGATCAGCTGGGTGAAAATGACTTTGCCCTGAGTGCCTTCGGTAACCAGGATATTGAGAATGAGTCGTTCCGCACCATCACACGCACCCTGGAAAACGGTCAAATATACACACTGTTTGGTGCACTTGCCGACGTGCAGAATATCTACAATCCCGATTTCTTTGAGCGGATAGCTGAGAGCAGCGTGCAATTCTTAGGGAAAACCGGTGAATATACCCTCTATTATAATCCGGTACGCAAGCATATTTTCGTAGGCCTCTCCAGTCCTTCTTACCCGGATTATCTGCTTGCCTGCGGCTGGGGATTGGGTTATCCTACCCGGGTCACTTCAGCTGAAATCGGTTCCGTATATCCCGATCACAAACGGACACACACCAGCTGGGGCTTCGGGAATGTAATGAATTACGTCCTGCTCCGCCAGACGGGAGGTGGTGTATATCAGGGCACATTTTACACACCGGGTGATCACGATCATTATGCCGGATTTAAACCATTCGAAAATACAGGATGGGGAAATGAGAAGAGAGCCGGTGATTTCACCTTTACGGGTGAACAGATTATCACCGGAGACAACGACTGGATAATAGCCAACGGAGAGAACGACCCGATGGTGGAATCGGCCAATTACCGGTTCACGATTAACCTGGTCAACAAAACAGTACATATTGAAAAAATAACGCTTTAAAAGATGAAACAAGTAAATAATCATATGAGAATAAAAAACAGATTCAGCCTGTTTGTACTGTTACTGATGCTCTGTAGTTTTTCTTCCTGTCAGGAGTCAGGCAAGGAGAAAGTGATCGATGATGAGAATCCGGAAGAACCCATCAAGGGAGATGTCACTGTTTTTATCACCACGAACACGCGCTCGCAGGATTTTAACAAACAGCGCACCGATTTCAGCGACAAGAGCAATATGTCGCCGACCACCATCCGACTGGAACCGGCAACGCGTTATCAGACCATGGATGGTTTCGGTGCAGCCATCACAGGGTCGACAGCCTATAACCTGATGCAGATGACAAAGGAAAACCGTACCCGATTCCTGAAAGAGACATTCTCTCCAACAGAGGGTATGGGACAAAGCTATGTCAGGATCTCCATCGGGTGTTCCGATTTTTCGTTGAGTGAATACAGCCTGTGCGACACCCCCGGGATAGAGAACTTTGCACTGACGTCGGAAGAGACTGCGTATGTGATCCCAGTGTTGAAAGAGATCCTGGCCATTAACCCGGGTCTGAAAATCATGGGTTCGCCATGGACACCCCCCAGATGGATGAAGGTCAATAATCTGACCGATCTGCAGCCTTTCAACTCATGGACCAGCGGACAACTGAATCCGGCATTTTATGGCGATTATGCATCCTATTTTGTGCAATGGATAGAGGCTTTGAAGCAACAGGGGATCAAAATATATTCGGTCACACCGCAGAATGAGCCGCTGAACAGGGGTAACTCAGCCTCTCTCTTTATGGGATGGGAAGAACAGCTTGCATTTGTAAAAAATCATCTGGTGCCCCGCTTCAAAGAGGAATCGCTCACCACAAAGATCTACCTGTTCGACCATAATTACAATTATGACAATATGCCCGCCCAGAATGATTATCCGGTAAAGATCTACGATACGGGAATCGATTCCGATATTGTCGCCGGTGCAGCTTATCATAACTATGGCGGTGACAAGTCAGAGCTTCTCGATATCCAGGCTAAGTACCCCGACAGGGAGCTGGTATTCACCGAGACCTCTATCGGCACATGGAACGACGGCCGAAACCTGGCAGTGAGACTCATCGAAGATATGCGTGAAGTAGCGCTGGGGACGGTGAACAACGGATGCAGGGGAGTCATCGTCTGGAACCTGATGCTCGACAGTGATCGGGGGCCTAACAGAGAAGGAGGATGTCAGACCTGTTACGGGGCGGTAGATATTGACCGGTCCAACTATGCGACCATCACCCGCAATTCGCATTATTATATCATCGGCCATCTCTCATCGGTCGTAAAGCCGGGAGCAGTGCGTATTGGCACCTCTGGGTTTACTGCTGCCGGATTTTACTATTCAGCCTTTGAAAACAGCGACGGTACCTATGCTTTTGTATTGCTCAACAGCAACGATTCTCCCAAGACCATCACCCTTGACGACGGTAAACAGCACTTCAGTTATGAGGTTCCTGCCAAATCGGTGATATCCTGCCGCTGGAAAAAATAAAATAAAAAAACAGAGAATATGAAAAACGTAATATATTGGCTACTTGGCATCATCGGGATTCTCATCTGTAATGCCTGTGCTGAAGAGGTAACTGAAATGCAGCAGAAGGGTAATCCCGTATTGGAAATTGAAAACCAATTCACAAATGTTCATTTTGGAGATCTGCTGCCGTTCACCGCAACGGTCAGCGATGAGGTACCCCTTTCGACCCTCACCGCCATCCTCTATTTCGGGGACGAAGAGGTAGAGAGAACGACCATCCGGACCAAAGAGAATGGTGCTTATTCGGGCACCATCGCGGTGCCTTTTCTGAAGGATATTCCCGACGGGACAGCAACGCTGGAGTTTGTGCTGCTGAATACCACACTGAAAAGTACCATAAAGTCGTTCGAGGTACCTATAACCCGTGCAAGCTACCCCTATCTGATTCTGGTAACGGAAGATGCTTCCTATCCGATGCTTCCCACGGGAGTGCTCCACGAATATGCTGCTACCGAACCATTTCCCTCCACCGATTTGCCAGCTTATATCAAGACTCCGATAGTGGACAGCAAGGGACGGGAGATCATCTTTGGCTGGGAGGCGGGTGCTGTCACCCAGGATGTCTCTGAGTCTATCCCGTTTGTAAGCCCTGTGGGAGGCACCTATTCGGTCACTTTCAATACGAAGACATACCAGGCAGCTCCCTTTTTCGAGATCTTGCTGAATGGCACAAAACTGAGGATGATCGATAAAGAAAATTATGAGATTGATGCTGACCTCACCCGGGGTGAGGAAGTGACGATAGAAGGACTGGAAGATATAGCTGAATGGTGGATCGACAGTGACTATTTCACAGTGATAGAGACTGGCAGATATACCTTCACCCCAATCTCCGGGAAATACCGTATCACCGCAAACCTCCCGAAAAAGTATTTCAGGGTGGAGGTACTGGACGGCAACTCACCTGCAGCATTAAAAGCGGATGGTACAGGTGCTGTCTGGATCATCGGCGATCAGGTAGGCAAGCCTTCATACATTACCAACCATGTGGGATGGGATCCTTCAAAGGCATTGTGTATGGCACCTGTCGGCAACAAGATCTATCAGGTGACACTGAAAGGTGGAGAAACGGTCAATACCGAAACCATTAACTTCAAGTTCTTCCACCAGAAAAACTGGGGTGGAGAGTTTAGCAGCAGCACCCTGACGTCAGAGAGCACCATCGTATTTATCGGTAACGGCACCAACGGACGGGATAACGGAAACCTGGGGCTTGTCGCCGGAACCACACTTGATGCAGGAGCAACCTATGTGTTCACCGTAGATCTCTCTGCGGGGATTGACAAGGGTGTACTCAGGGTTGTGAAGCAATAACCGAAAAATCTGTATCGTTTTACACTCCGGTTGTCAGAGAACAGGACAACCGGAGTGTTTTTTTATTTACACCACACCCTGTGCCATCATCGCATCGGCCACTTTCATAAAGCCGGCGATATTAGCTCCCTTCACATAGTTAATAAATTTCCCATTCTGCCCGTGTGCCACACACTGGGCGTGGATATCACTCATGATCTGGTGCAGCCATCGGTCCACCTCTTCATTGCTCCAGGAGATATGCATGGCGTTCTGCGTCATCTCGAGTCCGGAACAGGCGACACCCCCTGCGTTCACCGCCTTGCCGGGAGCGAATAACATTCCATTCTCCAGGAAAAAATCAACTGCCTCGGCTGTACATCCCATGTTGGAGACTTCTGCGACGAGCAGCACACCGTTTTCTTTCAAACGTTTGGCATCCTCCAGATTCAGTTCATTCTGAATGGCACACGGCAGGGCAATATCCACTTTGCACTCCCACGGTTTTTTTCCGGGGTAGAAGACGGCGTGCGGAAATTCATCGGTATAGGGGGCCACCACATCATTTCCCGAATTACGCAGCTCAAGCATATAATTAATTTTCTCCGGCGTGTTCACTCCTTCGGCATCGTAAATATATCCGTCGGGGCCGGAGATTGCCACCACCTTCGCACCGAGCTCGGTGGCCTTGGTCACGGCACCCCAGGCCACGTTTCCAAAACCGGAAACGGCGACTGTTTTCCCCTTCAGATCAATATGATGCGTTTCACACATCTTCTCCACGAAATAGAGCGCTCCAAATCCGGTTGCTTCAGGACGAAGGCGTGATCCGCCAAATGACATCCCTTTGCCGGTGAAGGTTCCGGTATGCTCGCGGGCCAGCTTCTTGTACATGCCGAACATGTAACCCACTTCGCGGCCTCCCACGCCGATATCGCCGGCAGGTACATCCGTATCGGGACCGATATTCCGCCACAGCTCCATCACAAAAGCCTGGCAGAAACGCATGATCTCAGCCTGTGAGCGACCCCGTGTGGAGAAATCGGAACCACCCTTACCGCCTCCCATCGGGAGCGTGGTCAGTGCATTCTTAAAGGTTTGTTCAAACCCCAGAAATTTAAGGGAAGAGAGTGTCACGGAGGAATGGAAGCGAATGCCCCCTTTGTAGGGGCCGATGGCTCCGTTGAACTGCACACGGTAGCCGATGTTTACCTGCACTTTCCCGGAATCATCCACCCAGGGTACCCGAAAGGTAAATATTCGGTCGGGCTCTACAATGCGTTCGATAATGCCCGCTTTTTCAAATTCCGGATGCTGGTTATACACATCTTCTATGGAAACCAATACTTCTCTTACAGCCTGGAGGTATTCAGACTCGCCCGGGTGTTTTGCCTCGAGCTGTGTCATTATGTCATTCACTTTCATATAAAAAAGGTATTTTACGGATTTATTCTGACAAAGGTATAGAATAATTTAGATTATTGATATTATTTCGCTACTTTTTCATCGCTACAGGGGTGTTTTTTCGGGTGGTCTTTTCAAATCCTTTACATCACTATTAGTTAGTTGATTATTAAAAATATAGCAAACGATGTCCTTTCCCTTTGAAATTGATATTTTCCCTGTCACTTTTCTTCTTTTCATACAAAGTTGAACGGTCTGTGGGTATAATAGTGAAAGTTCGTTTTGCCGGTTTTCTTTCAATCCTGATCCGACAGAGGTGATCCATTGAAAAGTTTCGGTTATTAACGTTAAATGCCTATTTTTGTAGTAGAAATCGGTCCGTTTTCAGGAAGCAAAGAGCCGACAGTTTATTTACACGGGATAAACGTCGCGGAAAACGACCAAATTGAACGAATCATTTTTTCATGGCAAAAAACAAACTGGCCAAATTTGCCGATATGGCGAACTATGACAACGTGTTTCAATATACCTTTGAGACATTGAAACAAGGGGGCTTTCCGTTAAAGGGAAGCTGGAATACCTTTTTCGAAAATGAACATCCCATTGTCCTGGAACTGGGATGCGGAAAAGGAGAATACACGGTGGGCCTGGCCCGCCGGTTTCCGGAGAAAAATTTCATCGGCATCGACATCAAAGGGGCACGCATGTGGAAAGGAGCTACCGAAGCGAAGAGAGATCATCTTTCCAATGTTGCTTTCCTGCGGACACGGATCGAGCTGATCAGCCACTTTTTTGCAGAAAACGAAGTGTCGGAAATATGGATTACCTTTCCCGATCCCCAGATGAGAAAAGTGAATAAACGACTCACTTCCATCCGCTTTATGAAAGAGTACAGCCACATCTTAAAAGATAACGGTATCATCCATCTGAAAACGGATAGTCACTTTCTCTACCACTACACCAGGGCGATGATTGAGGCAAACAACCTTGAAGTGCTTTTCGACAGTGACGACCTCTACAACTCGGGGCTGCAGGACGATATCCTCGAAATTCAGACTTTCTATGAACAACAATGGCGTGAACGAGGTTTATCTATCAAGTTTATCCAGTTCGTCTGCCCGAAAGAGAGGGAATGGACCGAGCCGGCAGTTGAAATAGAAAAAGACCCCTATCGCAGTTTCGGACGTAACGCGAGAATATAAAATGATGTGATGATTCGAAGATGTGATGATTATGAATAAAAATGAGATAGTGGAAGTTAGTTTTGATTTCGCTTTACAAATTATTTCATATTGTGAAAAATTAGAGGAAATCAAAAAGTTTATTATTGCAAACCAGTTATTAAAATCCGGCACATCTATCGGAGCCAACATTCGTGAAGCACAAAATGCAGAGAGTATCACAGATTTCCTGCATAAAATGAAAATTGCAGCAAAAGAAGCAGAGGAAACGGAATACTGGCTATTATTGTGCGAAAAATCTGAAAATTATCCTTCAACAAACGAACTATTAATAAAAATAATTAGTATTAAAAAATTACTGGCAAAGATCATTTCTTCTACAAGGAAAAAATCCGCAAAATCTCTAAATCAGTAAATCAAAAAATCATTTTATGGCAATATATCCCCAGTTAATTATCGATGCACTGAAAAATGTGCGATACCCGGGAACGGGTCAGGATATTGTCTCAGCCGGAATGGTTGCAGACGATATCCGTATCGAAGGAATGAAAGTGAGTTTTACCCTCATCACGGAAAAAGCGCACGATCCTTTTATCAAATCGGTGGTGAAGATGGCAGAACAGGCTATTCTCACGTATGCCGACAAGGATATCGACATCCGTGGAAACATATCGGTCAGATCAAAGCAGGCACCCCGTCCTGAACTACCCGACCTGCTGCCCGGCGTGAAGAATATCATTGCAGTGGCATCCGGAAAAGGAGGCGTCGGTAAAAGCACCGTCTGCACCAACCTTGCCGTGGCACTGGCTCAGAAAGGTTACAGGGTGGGATTGCTGGATGCCGATATTTTCGGCCCTTCCGTTCCCAGGATGTTCGGCGTAGAAGATGAAGGTCCCTCACTCGAGAAGAAAGACGGACGGGATATGATCATTCCCATTGAGAACTACGGAGTCAAGATGCTTTCTATCGGCTTCTTCGTGAAAAAAGAAGATGCCGTGGTATGGCGCGGCGCCATGGCAGGCAATGCGCTCAAACAGCTGATTGGTGATGCCGAGTGGGGCGAGCTGGATTATTTCCTCATCGACTTCCCCCCGGGTACAAGCGATATACATCTTACACTGGTACAAACACTGCCCATCACGGGAGCCGTGATTGTGAGCACACCGCAGGAGGTAGCGCTGGCCGATGCCCGTAAGGGAATCAGCATGTTCACCGGCGACAAGGTGAACGTGCCTATCCTGGGACTGGTGGAGAATATGGCCTGGTTCACTCCGGCGGAACTTCCGGAGAACCGTTATTATATCTTCGGGAAAGAGGGTTGCAAAAGGCTCGCACAAGAAAAAGGCTATGCACTGCTGGGTCAGATCCCCATTGTGCAGAGCATCCGTGAAGGCGGTGACGACGGCCGACCTGTGGCATTGCATGAGAACAGCATCACCGGCATGGCCTTCTCCGCACTTGCCGACGGTCTGGTGGCAGCGGTGGAAAAAAGAAACCGGGAACTACCCAGGACAGGTGTGGTGGAGGTCTCAAGAAAATAGGAGCCAACAGTATTCGCTGACCGTTGACCGCTGATCAAGGATCACTGATCGCTAACTCCCGAACCCAGGCCCTCAACAAGCTTCCACCTAAAAAGTTGACCGCTGACCGCTGATCGCTGAAAGCTAAAAAAAAACAAATGAACAAGACAAAAAAACGGAATAACACGGGTGGGATCATTTTCATTTTCCTTGCCGCCATCCTGCTGACAGCCTATCTCACCAATCCAAAGGAGGAGATACATCAAGAGAGACTGGAGAGCAAACTGACGGAGGTGATTGATGAAATCATGGCGGAACGTCAGGATGATCTGGTTGCCTATAGTGCATGGAAGCTGGGAGGTAATCTGTTTGTGCGTACTTTTGTCGATCGTTACGTGACCGTTGATAACTATTACTTCTGTTCACTCACCCGGCTGCATTGGGAGGGTGAATCATATATCGTGGGAATCGGTGGTTTCAATAATGTATGTATTACAAAAAGACTGAATAGAGAACTGGCGGAGAGTAGCATCGATCATATTGAGCAGATGGTGATCGATTCTCTCCCCGATTTTATGAAATAAACACATCGGAATGAAACACCCGCTGAACACTTTTCACTACTGCCCCCAATGCGGTGCATCACCCTTTATAGACAACAACGGGAAATCGAAAAGATGTACCCGTTGCGGGTTCGTCTATTATTTCAACTCATCGGCTGCCGTAGTGGCGGTGATTGAGAACGGCAACGGTGAGATACTGGTTGCCCGCAGGGCGAAAGATCCGGCGAAAGGTACCCTCGATCTGCCGGGCGGTTTTGTGGATATGGACGAGACGCCTGAAGAAGCGACCTGCAGGGAGGTTCAGGAAGAGACAAACCTGCACGTCAATTCGTTGCATTACCTTTTCTCCGTTCCGAATATTTATGTATATTCGGGCTTTGAAGTGCACACCGTGGACATGTTCTTCAAGTGTGAAGTAACTGATTTTAAAGGTTTAAAAGCGCAGGATGATGTATCGGAGCTGCAATTCATCGCCCCGGAAATGCTCCAGCCTGCTGCATTCGGATTGAGTTCCATTCGAAAAGGAATTGAAAAATTATTATTAATTGTTATAAACGAGAAAAAGACAAAAACAAAAAACTAAAGTCAGTCCTTTGTGAACCATGACAATGTACGGACAGGTTTTTCCTATACTTTTTGACTAAACACAACGAAGAATCATTCGATACTTTTGGAAAAAAGATATAAACATATGGAACGAGCATTCAACTTTTACACACAAGTAGGTGATGATTGCGAGTTCGATACACGATAAAGAAAAAAAATAATAATCGTATGAAAAAAATCATCTTATTATGCATCCTTGCCCTTGTAACCCAAATCTCAACGGCACAAAGAACGGTCTATCACGCTCAACCCGGTAAGCTGTTCAACCAGGGTAAAGAGATGTTCCTGGGGGGGAACTACGTGGGTGCTGAGGACCTGCTGGAGAAATTCATGGCAGTGAGCAATGATGACTATCTGAAGGAAGAGGCTGCCTACATGATCGCCGTTTCATCGTTCCGGCGTGGCGACAGTGAAAGCGGAACGATCCTGAAGGCATTCCTCGGGTCGCACCCGGAGACGAGTCACCGGCATCAGGTCAGTTTTCTGATCGGCTCAACCCATTTCGACAAAAAAGAGTGGGAAGCAGCCCGGATATGGTTCAATCTGGCTGATCTCGACTACCTGACGCTATCCGAACAGGAAGACTACAGTTTTCGTACGGGATATACCCATCTGCAGCTCGGCAATATGGACGAAGCGACCCGTTACTTCGGGCTGCTCTCTCAGCACAGTATGAAGTACAGGGATGCCGCCGACTTCTATCTCGGCTATATTGACTATGCCGGTAAAGATTACACCGGGGCACTGCGACGATTCGGGCGATTGAAAGAGTATCCCGAATACAGGGAGGAAGTGGCTTTCTACACGGCACAGGCTACCTTTTTCGATGGCCGGCTTGAAGAAGCCATCAGGTTGTCGGAATCATTCATTCAGCGATATCCGCAAAGCAGCCATCTCACCGAACTGCGCAGGGTACTGGGAAACAGCCACTACCGGCAGGGACAGGCATCCAGGGCCATACCCTACTATGAGCAATACATCGCAGCCACCAGCAGACCCCTGCGTGGCGATGCCTATTTCCTTGGATTATCCTATTTCGAAACGGGCAAATATAACGAAGCACTCACCCTTTTTCAGCAGGCGGTAGGTGAAGCCGATGCACTTTCTCAAAATGCACAGCTGCAGCTGGGACAAACCAACCTGAAACTAAACCGTAAGCAGCAGGCACAGATGGCCTTCGAAGCCGCTGCACGCGATAATTTTGACCCACAGGTACGGGAGACAGCCCTTTTCAACTATGCCTTGCTGGCACACGACACCAATTTCTCCGTCTTCAGCGAGTCGATCACCCTGTTTGAGAACTTTCTCCGCGAATATCCTCGTTCACCATACACCGATCAGGTGAATGATATCCTCGCAGAGACGTTTCTCACCACAAAAGACTATCATGCCGCCCTGAATGCGATCAACAGGATCAACAATCCCGGCCGGCGCATACTGGACGCGAAACAGATGGTACTGTTCCAGCTGGGGGCACAGGAGTTCATCAACGGGAATATGAATCAGGCGGTACAGTATTTCAACAACAGCATCGGCATCGGTAATTACGATACCAATGCCCGTGACAATGCCTACTATTGGCGGGGGGAATCCTATTACAGGATGGGGAATTACAGCAATGCGGTCAGTGATTTCCGGCAGTTCACGCAAAGTGCATCTCCCTCCAATGAGAATTATGCGATGGGATGGTACAATCTCGGCTATGCCCTCTTCAAACAACAACAATACGGACAGGCTGTGACCGCCTTTCAGCGATACATCTCTACCGAAACAAACCGTAGCAAGGCGGAATATGCCGATGCCCTGAACCGGGTGGGAGACAGCTTCTATTTCAACCGTAATTTCAGTGAGGCAGAACGCTATTATGCCCAGGCAGCTGACGTCAACCCCTCTGCAGCCGATTATGCCGCCTACCAGCGGGCTTTCGTGATGGGACTGCAACGCAACTACCAGGGAAAAATCACCGCTCTCGACAATCTGATGCGTCAGTATCCCAATTCGCAGTATTTTGATGATGCACTCTACGAGAAGAGCAGGGCACTCACCATGCTCAACAGGGAGAATGAAGCGATCACTGTATTGCAGCGACTGGTTAACGAGTTCCCGAAGAGCCCCCTGGCCGGTCAGGGTGGTGTACAACTGGGTCAGTTGTATTATAACGCAGGCAACTATCCGCAAAGTATCGCTGCCTACAAGAATGTGATCAGCCATTTCCCCGGCTCTGATGATGCCCGAAATGCACTGGTCTCGATGGAAACGGTCTATCGCGAGCAGAACGATATCCAGAGCTATGTCGATTACGCCAATGCTCTCCCGGGCGGCATGCGCATCACCACATCGCGACAGGATTCGCTCACCTACCTCGCTGCTGAAAGCGTGTATATGCGCGGTAACCGAGCAGAAGCCGAAACAGCGATGACCCGGTATCTGCAATCCTATCCCAACGGTGCTTACAGCAGCGATGCCCATTATTATCTGGGTATGATTACCGATGAGAAAGGCAATAAGCAACAGGCACTGACACACTTCCGCAGCGTAATTGAGTCAGGCAACCTGAAATTTCTGGACAATGCACTCATCTACACCGCACAGACAGAATATGCCAACGGCAATTACCAGCAGGCCCTGGCCGATTATTCACGGCTGGCAAGTGCAGCCAGAAACGCCACCAACAAGCAGACAGGTCAGTTGGGGATAGTACGTACCCAATCGAAACTGGGCGGACATCATGAAGCGGCAAGAGCGGCTACCGAACTCCTCGCCAACAGCAATCTCTCGACTGAAACGGTGACAGAAGCCCGGTACCTGCGCGGCAAGGCCTATCAACAGGTCAATGAAACCGAAAATGCCATGGCCGATTTCCAGTTTGTGGCAAACGACACACGTAGCATCTATGGTGCCGAAGCACAGTTCATACTGGCGGACACCTACTACCGGTGGAAATCGTACGATCGTGCCGAAGCACAGGTGAAGGAGTTTATGCAGAAAGGGACACCTCATCAGTACTGGATGGCACGGGCACTCATCGTGATGTCGGACACGTATAAGGCCAAGGGCGATGAGTTTCAGGCACGTCAGTACCTGGAGAGCCTGAAGTCCAATTACAAAGGCAATGAAGCCGATATCCGGCAGATGATCAATGAACGACTCAACTGATGAATGAATAATTAAGAATGAATCATAATCTCAATCAATGAAAATGAGAAAAATATATATTACTATCGCAACACTGGCTTTTACAGCCGGAATATTCGCCCAACAGCAGGACACACTGTTAAGACGGCAACTGGAGCTGGAACGCGATTTTAACCCTACCCTCCTCGATGCCGACAAGATCAACTCGCTGCCGGCCTTGCGTGAGCCTGCCGTGCAGAAGGCCAACACCAACTATTCCACGTGGGCGGGACGCACCACCCCACCCCTGGAAATAGCCCTGCCACGGCCGGGGGACATCATGACCGACATTCCCTACAGCCTGAAAAAAGGATATATCTCTTTCAATGCCGGCAATTATGCCAATCTCGACGGTGCCCTGGGCTACCGGCTGGTGGAGAATGATAAAAACAGCCTGGCTTTCACCTTTCTGCATGACTCCTCCAATGGAGCGGTCAATTATGTGCAGGATTCCGATCCCCAAAGCACTACCGCCTACTTCACGGACAATCAGGGACGACTGGCCTACCGTCATCTGGCCGATGCGCTCACCTTCAATATGCATCTCTCATACCTGCATTCACTGTTCAACTATTATGGGAACAGATTCGGCAATGACGCATACTTCAACGATGAGAAACAGCGCCTGGGTGTACTGAATGCGAAAATCGGCCTCGAGTCGAAGGAGTCGGATCT
>Ga0209347_1004156_pt1 | contig 15526 bp, 14 predicted proteins | sample AutmiccommuBRH23_FD_187382 | JGI IMG/M metagenome (GOLD analysis project Ga0209347, IMG submission 187382) | Deep subsurface microbial communities from Mt. Terri, Switzerland - Autotrophic microbial communities BRH/23 (SPAdes) (version 2) | ecosystem: Environmental > Aquatic > Deep subsurface >... | reverse complement strand
GTCGGGCCGCGCCAGCCGCCAGCCGCCAGCCGAGTTCCTGCCCGCTGACCAGTCCCGGCTTGGCCGAGATTCCGACGACGTCGACGTGGCGGGCGAGCTTGATCGCGGTCAGCACGCCGGTGTCGCCCATCCCAGCGACGACGACCCTCTGCCGCGTCACGCGCGGGCCTCGGCGGTCAGCGAGCGGGCCTGGGTCACCGTCTGATCATGCACGGCGCCTACCGGCCGAGCCGCACGCGGAAGGTCTTCGGCCAGTTCTTGCCGGTGAGCAGGAACTCGCTGCCCTGGACGTGGGCGATGCCGTTGAGCACCTGCGCCGACGGGGGGATTCCGCGGGCCCGCAGCCCGGCCGCGTCGACGACGAGGTTGACCGCCCCGGTGCCGGGGTCGATGCGCGCGATGGTGTCGCTCGGCCACAGGTTGGCCCAGACCTGCCCGTCGACGCACTCCAGTTCGTTGAGGCCGTTGAGCCCCCGCCCGTCGCGGGTGACGTCGACGCCGCCGGTCTCGGCGAAGTCCTCGGGGTCGTGGAACCGAAGCCTGCCGGTGCCGTCGCTGCGGATCAGGCGGGCGCCGTCGTAGCAGAGTCCCCAGCCCTCCCCGTCGAGCGGGACCTCCCGGACGGGGGCCAGCGTCGCCGCGTCCCATTCGACCGCCACCCCGTCGCGGTAGGTGAGCTGCCAGATCCGCTCACCCACCACGGTGATGCCCTCGCCGAAGTAGTCGTTCGGTATCGCCGCCTCCCGGCGCAGCTGCCCGGTGGCCGGGTCGAGCTCCCGCATCTGTGAGGCCCCCGCCAGCCCGGTGCCCTCCCACAGAACCGAGCCGTCGATCTCGAGTCCCTGGGTGAAGGCCGCGGGGTCGTGCCCGAGTTCTTCCAGCACGACGGGCTCGATCACCGGGGCGGCGGAGTCGCCCGGCCCGGCCTCGGCAGCGGGCGGGGCGGGCCAGGCGATCGAGACGACGAGGGCGAATCCCGCGCACATCTGCAGCTTCGTCATACCGCCGTTCTACCGTGCGACGATGGCGGAATGAAAGCGGTCAGCTGTGTGCACAGCACCCTCGAAGTGGTCGACCTGCCCGACCCGCGGCCGGCCGACGGTCAGCTCGTGCTCGATGTGCTGCGCTGCGGCATCTGCGGATCGGACCTGCACGCCAAGGAGCACGCCGACGAACTGACCAAGGTGATGGCCGAAGGCGGCTACACCGGTTTCATGCGCAGCGACACCCCGGTGGTGATGGGCCACGAGTTCTGCGGGGTGATCGCGGAGCGCGGCCGCAAGGTCGGCAAGGAGTTCACGCCCGGCAAGACGGTGGTGTCCTTCCCGAGAAGCTGCGACGGCTGCCGGGGTGGTCACACGTCTACCGGGCGGTGGACCGCCTGGGCGCCACCACTCCCAAGCGGCCCGTGATCTTCGAATGCGTGGGGGTGCCGGGAATGATCGAGGGTGTCATCGGCGCGGCACCTCTGGCGTCGCGGATCATCGTCGTCGGGGTGTGCATGGGCGAGGACACGCTGCGGCCGGCGATGGCGATCGGCAAGGAGATCGACATCCGATTTGTATTCGGTTACACCCCTTTGGAATTCCGTGACACGCTGCACATGCTCGCCGACGGCACGCTCGACGCGTCGGCACTGGTGACCGGGACGGTCGGGTTGGACGGCGTGGCGACGGCGTTCCAGGCGCTCGGCGATCCGGAGAGGCACGCCAAGATCATGATCGATCCCTCCAGTCAGGCGACCGCGCCGTAGAACTTCAGCGGTTCAGTCGTGGATCGCGTCCAGTGCGCGCAGGATCCGCTGTTCGCTGATCGGGCGTGGGGTGCCGAGTTGCTGCGCCCACAGGCTCACCCTCAGCTCCTCGATCATCCACGCGATGTCGCGGACGTCGGGGGCCGCCGCCCGCGCCGGTGACAGCGCCGAGAGGAGATCGTCGTAGGCGTCCTCGACGGCGGCCACCCGCGCCATCCGCTCGCGGTCGGCGTTGAGCGCCTGCGGAAGCCGCTCAAGGCGCCGGTTCACCGCGGTCAGATATCGGATCAGATCGCCGAGACGGGCCACCCCGGTGGCCGTGACGAAGCCCGTGGGGGTCAGCCGCGTCAGCTGGGCGCGGATGTCGGCGACCGCGTCGGCCTGTCCGGGGGTCGGCGCATCCGGCAGCGCGAGTTCGACGGCGTGCAGCGCGGCCAGCACCTTCTCGACCCGGCGCACCACCTCCACGGTGGTGGACGGCAATTCACCCGCCAATCGCGTTCGGGCCGTGACGAACTCGTCCCGGGTCCACACCGGCTTCGGGACGAGCAGCTGGACCGCCGCGTCGGCGCAGTCGTCGAGCAGGGCCGACAGCGACCCGTCCGGGTTGTTGCCGAGGACCAGCTTCGTACGGGTATCGAGGGAGCGCTCAACGGGTTTCGCGACCGACGGCCCCGCCAGGCGCAGTAGCCTCCTGCTCCCCGGCCCGGCCGCGGCAGCCTGCTCGGCCTGTGTCGCGAACACCCGGATGGCCACCGTCGCACCGTGGTCGACCAGCGCCGGATACCCGCGGACCGTGTGCCCCGCCGTGCCGCTGCTCTCGACGACACGCGGCAGTTCGTCGAGATCGTCCGGCCAGTCCCGCAGACCGGAGCGCTCGAGTCCACCCGCCACCGCGGCGGCCACCGCCTCCCGGGCGGGTGCCGCCAGCTGGTCCTGCAGCTGGTCGAGGCTCTTGCCGCGCGCGACCACGGTGCCGTCGCCTGCTTCGACGGCGAACGTGACACGCAGATGCGGCGGCACCTTGTCGAGATCGAAAGCGTCTATGGGAACCAGGATTCCGGTTCGCCGTCGCAGTTCGCGCTGCACGGCGTCCAGCAGGGACCCGGTGTCCTCGGGTGAGATCGCCGCGAGCAGCACCCTGGCGGTGTCGGGTGCGGGGACGAAGTTGCGCCGCAGGTCTTTCGGCAGCGACTTGATCAGTGCGGTGAGCAGCTCCTCGCGCAGCGCCGGCACCTGCCAGGCGAACTCGTCGCCGCCCAGCCGGGCCAGCACGTCGACCGGGACGTGCACCGTCACACCGTCGTCGGGGGCGCCCGGTTCGAACCGGTAGCTCAGCGGCAGTGTCAGGTCCCCGGAACTCCAGGTGTCCGGATGGTCGACGTCCCCCTCGACACGCAGCAGGTCGTCGCGGCCGAGGGTGAGCAGATCCGGGCTACGGTGGCGCTGTTTGCGCCACCACCCGTCGAAATGGCGCCCCGACACGACGTCTGCGGGAATGCGCGCATCGAAGAACGCGTAGATCTCGTCGTCGTCGACCAGCAGGTCGCGCCTGCGTTCCCGTTCCTCCAGCGCGGCGAGTTCGGCCCGCAACCGCGCGTTGTCGCGGTGGAAGTGGTGCTTGGTCTCCCAGTCCCCCTCGACCAGCGCATGGCGGATGAACAGCTCCCGCGACATCTCGGGATCGATGGGGCCGTAGTTGATTCGGCGGCGCGCGACGATCGGTAGGCCGTAGAGCGTCACCCGTTCGTAGGCCATCACCGCGGCGCGCTTGGCATCCCAGTGCGGTTCGCTGTAGGTGCGCGCGACGAGGTGTTCGGCGACGTGCTCGACGGCCTCGGGTTCGATGCGGGCGGCGGTGCGGCCGTAGAGCCTGCTGGTCTCGACGAGGTCGGCGACCACCACCCAGCGCGGCGGCCGCCGGGTCAGCACCGAACCGGGCGCCAGCACGAACTTCGTGTTGCGCGCCCCCTGGAAGACCTGGGAGTCACGGGCGTCGCCCTCACGTAATCCGATGTGGGACAGCAGCCCCGCGGTCAGCGCGGCGTGCACGCGCGCGGGCTCGGCGGGCTCGTCCTGCTCGCGGATGCCGAGATCCCGGCAGATGCTGCGCAGCTGACCGACCAGGTCCTGCCACTCGCGGATACGCAGGTAGTGCAGGAACTCCTCGCGGCACATCCGGCGAAACGAATTGCCGGAGCGTTCTTTTCGCTGCTCGCCCAGGTATCGCCACAGGTTCAGGTAGGAGATGAAATCGGAATGCTCGTCGGCGAACCTGGCGTGCTCCTGACGGGCGGCCTCCTCCCGGTCGGCGGGTCGCTCGCGCGGGTCCGGGATGGACAGCGCCGCGGCGAGCACCAGCACCTCCCGCACGCAGCCCTCGGTGTCGGCCTGCAACAGCATGCGGCCCAGTCGCGGGTCGACCGGGATCTGCGCCAGCCGACGGCCCGTGGCCGTCAGGGCCCCGGACCCCGTTGTAGTGCCGCCTCCGCCAGCGGTGTCGAACGCACCGAGTTCCTGGAGCAGGGTCACCCCGTCGCGGATGCTGCGCGCGTCGGGCGGGTCCAGAAACGGGAAGTCCGCCATCTCGCCGAGGTCCAGCGCCGCCATCTGCAGGATCACCGCCGCGAGGTTGGTGCGCAGCAGTTCGGGGTCGGTGTAGCGCGGGCGGGAGTCGAAGTCCGCCTCGGAGTACAGGCGGATGCACACGCCGGGGGCCGTGCGTCCGCAGCGGCCGGCGCGCTGCTGCGCCGACGCCTGGGAGATCGGCTCGATCGGTAGCCGCTGCACCTTGGTGCGGCGGCTGTAGCGCGAGATGCGGGCGGTTCCCGGGTCGACGACGTAGCGGATCCCCGGCACCGTCAGCGACGTCTCGGCGACATTGGTGGCGAGCACGACGCGGCGCGCGGCCCGGCTCGGCTGGAACACCTTCTGCTGCTCGGCGGTCGGCAGCCGGGCGTACAGCGGTAGCACCTCGGTGCGCTCCCCCAGCGCGCCGCGCAGCGCCTCGGCGGTGTCGCGGATCTCGCGCTCGCCGGACAGGAACACCAGCACGTCGCCGGGCGGCTCGGACGCGAGCTCGGTGACGGCGTCGACGATCGCCTCGGTCGGGTCGCGCAGCTCGGTGCGCACCACCTCGTGGTCGGGGTCGTCGGGGTCCTCGGGCCCGTCCCCGCCGTCCGCCCGGACCGTGACCTCCAAAGGGCGATAACGGATTTCGACCGGGTAGGTACGGCCCGACACCTCGACGATCGGTGCACCCTCGAAGTGTTCCGCGAAGCGCTCCGGTTCGATCGTCGCCGACGTCACGATGACCTTCAGGTCGGGCCGTCGCGGCAGCAGCTCCCGCAGGTACCCGAGCAGGAAGTCGATGTTGAGGCTGCGCTCGTGGGCCTCGTCGAGGATGAGGGTGTCGTAGCGAAGCAGCCGGCGGTCCCGCTGGATCTCGGCGAGCAGGATGCCGTCGGTCATCAGCTTCACCAGGGTGCGGTCGCTGACCTGGTCGGTGAACCGCACGGCGTAGCCCACGGCGTCGCCGAGCGGCGTGGCCAGCTCGTCGGCGATGCGCTGGGCGACGGTGCGCGCGGCCAGCCGCCGCGGCTGGGTGTGGCCGATGGTGCCATGGATGCCGCGGCCGAGTTCCAGACAGATCTTCGGCAGCTGGGTGGTCTTGCCGGACCCCGTCGCGCCCGCGACCACCACCACCTGATTCTCGGCAATGGCCCTGGCCAGGTCGTCGCGTCGGTCGCTGACGGGCAGGTCGGGATAGGTGATCGCCGGGACGGCGGCCATCCGTGTCGCGACGAGCGCTTCCGCGGTGACGAACTGCCGGGCCAGCTTGGCGAGTCGCTCGGAGTCGGGACGGCGCAGCTGCTCGAGCCTGCGCCCCAGCCGGGCGGCGTCGCGGATCGTCAGCCCGTCGAGGCGCGCGCGCAGGGCGCGGACGTCGGCGTTGGACGGTTCGGACACTCCGGCAACGATAGGGGGCGGCCGGTCAGCCCGCTCCGACCGTGGTCAGGCAGAAGGGATGGCCCACCGGGTCCAGCATGACCCGCCACAGTGCGGGGGCCGCCTGGTGCTCGGCCTGCCGGGCGCCCAGCCGCTCGGCGCCCGACACCGCCTCGTCGAGGTCGGTCACCGACACGTCGAGGTGCATCTGCTGGTGCTGCCCGGGTCCCGGCCAGGTCGGCGGGACGTAGTCGTCGACGCGCATCATCGCCAGGATGTGGGCGCCGTCGGTGATCGCGACGACCCCGCCGTCGGGGGTTTCGACCATCCGGCGCATCCCGAGCAGCCGGGAGTAGAAGTCCGCCAGTTCAGTTGGGTTCGGGCAGTCGATCGAGGTCGCGCCGAGCCGGCCGACCGGTGGTTGCGCCTGCGTCATGCGGTCCACTGTGGCACGGGGCGAGAACACCGGGGGCGAGTGTGCGGGTGCGGACGAGCAGCACCGTGGCGGCGAGAAGAACCTCGACGATCGCCACGACGGTCGCCAGGTGCATCGGTGTGGCCGCTGAGGCCGGCGCGGCGACGGCTGGTTCGCCGTGGGGGTGGGCGCCGGTCATCGGCAGGTGCACACCGATCATCGCGAGGTTCATCATCGCGACCAGCACCCAGGCGCGCAGAGTGTCGCGGGTCAGGAGTTCGTACGCGCAGTAAAGGCAGCCGACGAGCATCACCACCGTCAGCAGTGCGACCCCCGGGTGCCCGAGGGACCCGAGCGAGGCGCCGTGCAGAACGGCCGAGGACACGGCCAGCAGCGCCGCGATCCCAGGGACGATCGGCGGTGTCTTCATATCCCGTACCGACCCCGACCGAGCGCGGAACTCATCGAGGCCGACGCGAACTCCATCCTGGGGTTGTACCGCAGGATGACCGGCACCGCAGGCCCAATGGCCGCGACGGGGTCCTGTCACGATCTCGGCGGCCGTCTCGTCTACCCGTCATGACGTTCTTCACCCCCGACCCGGTGTGGCCGGTGCTCGTTCTCGCGTTCATCCAGTTCGGCGACGGTCTGCTGTGCGTGAAGCCGGTGCGGTTCATCGCCGAGTGCTTCGCAGCGGTCCGCTGGCCGCGCCGCCTGTGGTGGCTGATGCCGGTGATCAAGTTCGCCGCCGCGGCCGGCCTGATCGCGGGGCTGTGGATTCCGTACCTCGCGGCGGTGACCTGCGCGGCACTGATCGCCTACTTCGTGATCGCCATCGCGATGCACGTCGCCGCCCGGGACTTCGGTCGCAACCTGTTCGTCAACGCCACCGGCATGCTGGCGATCTGCGTCGCCGTCCCGGTGCTCGCGTTCTGGGGCTGATCCCTACTGACGGTCGGGCGACCAGTACTCCAGCATGTCGGCCAACGTCTGGAAGGCAGGGGTGTTCACGCCGTACGTCGCCTCGAAATGGACGCTCAGCGGGAAGCCGAGCCCGCCGACCCCGTCGATGACCCGCTTGTACAGGTCGAGCATCAGCTTGCGGCGTTCGGGCGGCTCACTCCCGGCGAGGGTCTTGACGAACTCCTGCTCGGCGGCCACCGCCGCATTTCCGGGGTCCTGGATCAGCCAGTTGATCAGGCCGACCTTGGTCTCGATCTTGGGCACGAACCCGAACGACAGCAGGATCTCCGGCCGATGCTCGGTGGTCCTGGCGAACGCGGTGAGGAACTCCACGATGGCGTCGGAGTACAGCAACTGCGTCATGCCGTAGGTGGCGCCCCGGTTGCACTTGAACTCGAAGCGGCCGTGCTCGCCTTCGCGGGTCGGGATCAGGATCACGCCGCGGTTGGCGACCAGATCGTCGAACATCGACAACGCGTCGGTGGGTGCGACGCCCGAGCCCTCGCCGTCGTTGAGGGTGCGTGGCACGCCGACGAACGCGATGCCGTCGAATCCGCTGGCGCCCAGTTCGGTGAGCCGGCTGCGCAGCGTGGGCTCGTCCATGAACGCGGTGACCTGTGTGCACAGGCCGTTGATGCCGGGCAGCTCCGGCTTGATCATCGACCAGAACTCCAGGACGTCGAGCTTCGGCTTCATCTCGATGGGGCGGTCGTCGTCCTCGTCGATCATCCCCGGGATCATCACGTGGCGGACGCGCCCGGCCAGCCCTGCTTCCGCCGAACAGCGCAGCACCTTCTCGGCGTCCTCGAGGGCCCGCTCCCGGCCCCGGTCGACGTTCGGCGGCACCAGTTCCAGAGCGATGGTGTTCAGGCTCACAGCGTTGCTCCACATCTGACATCGACTTGTCCCGGCGGCCCGGCCCTGATCGGCCCTTTCCCCCGCCACCGGAGGAAAATCACCATACCGACCCGAGGTTTCCGTGGCCCAGCGCGGACGACCCGCAGCCCCATCACACCCGGGATTGAGCTTTCATGGGAGCAGAGCGCCTATGAGAATTCCGCAGAGAACCACAACGCCAGAACCGCGAATGGGGGGAACCGTCCGCCAGCTCGTCGCGACCCTGGCCCTGATCGTGAGCGTCGTCGCCGGCTGCACCGGCGTCGAGCCGACGCCCGGATCCACCACCGGCACCACTGGAAGCACCACCTCGCCGTTCGACCCGACGACGACGGCGCCGCCGGAACCCAGCGGGCCCCTGCTCGCCTACCGGGCGGCCGACGAGCTCGGGCTGGTCGACGGCACGAACGTGGTCGCCACCGCTCCGGGCACCTTCGCGGCGTCCAACGACCTGATCGCCACCGAGGACGGCCGGTTCGTGTTCGCCCGCACCACCGACAACCTGCTCGCCACGATCGACGTCGCCAACCAGAAGGCCGACACCCGGCCGGTGCCGGTGGGTCCCGTGTTGGGGACCGCCGACGGGAGCAAGATCGTGTGGTGGGAGCAGCCGAATCGGCTGATGCAACTCGATCTGGCCGACCCGGCCTCGCAACCGGTGCTGCAACAGACCGTCGACCTGCCGCCGACGGCCGGGGTCCCGCCAGGGGAACCGCGGCTGGTCGTGGCCAGGGGCGGCACTGCGCTCATCGCGCGGGTGGAGGCGCCACCGTCACCGTTCGGCGGTCCGGACACCCTCTACGCCGTGCACGGACCGGTTCCGCCGGCCCCGCTCGGCGAGGCCGAAGCGAACTCTCCGGTCACGGTGGCACGACTCAGCCCCGACGGCGCGTCTCTGGCCTACGCGCTGTACCGCGACACCGACAACGGCTGTGGAACCGCGGCGGTCGTGCTGTCCGACGCCGCAGGCGCCCAGCAGACCTTTGACGTGGCCGGACCCAGCGGTGGAACCGGGTCGAGGGTGCCGAAGTTGTGGTGGCCCGAGACCGGTCCGCCGAGGCTGAGCCTGGCCACCTGGCGGTGCGACGGGCCGCAGGAGTACTCGCCGCTGGTGTGGCAGCTGGCCACCGATCGCATCGAACAGGTCACCCCGCCGACGTCGGCGCTGCAGACAGCCGAAGTCGCCCCGGGTCAGCGTGCACTGATCCTGCCCAAGGGCGGTGCGTACACCGAGCCGACGGGAACGTTGGTGTTCGAGGAGAGCGATCGGCGGTTCACGATCAAGGACGGCGTCGACGCCATCGCGGTGCTTCCGCCGCCTCCGTAGTCTGGATGAGGTGAGCATCGCACTGCAGGGCCGGTTCGTCCGAGAGCTGCCGGAGTTGGCGGTGCCCTGGAAGGCGGAGGCCGCACCCGAACCGAGTCTCGTCGCGCTGAACGAACCGCTGGCGGTCGAACTGGGGCTCGACCCCGCGTGGCTGCGCAGCCCCGAGGGGCTGGGTCTGTTGGTGGGGACAGCGGTGCCCGGCGATGCCACGCCCGCGGCACAGGCGTACGCCGGCCACCAGTTCGGCGGCTACGTACCGCGGCTCGGGGACGGCCGCGCCTTGCTCCTCGGAGAGATCGTCGACGCCTCCGGCCGGGTGCGGGACCTTCACCTCAAGGGGTCCGGGCGGACGCCGTTCGCGCGGGGAGGCGACGGGCTGGCAGCCGTCGGGCCGATGGTTCGCGAGTACGTCATCAGCGAGGCGATGCACGCGCTGCACATCCCGACGACGCGGGCTCTCGCGGTCGTCGCCACCGGGCGCCCGGTGTACCGGGAGACGGCGCTGCCCGGGGCGGTGCTCGCCCGGGTGGCCGACAGCCATCTGCGAGTGGGTTCGTTCCAGTACGCCGCGGCGGTCTCCCGGTCCACCGGGAACCTGGACCTGTTGCGCCGACTGGCCGACCACGCGATCGCCCGCCACCATCCCGGCGCCGCGGCGGCCGACCACCCCTACCTGGCGCTACTCGACGCCGTCAGCGCGGTGCAGGCCGAGCTGATCGCGCGCTGGATGCTGGCCGGTTTCGTGCACGGGGTGATGAACACCGACAACATGACGATCTCGGGCGAGACCATCGACTACGGGCCGTGTGCGTTCATGGAGAGCTTCGATCCGGCGACGGTGTTCAGCTCGATCGACAGCTGGGGCCGCTACGCCTACGGCAACCAGCCCTCGATCGCGCTGTGGAATCTGGCCCGTTTCGCCGAGACGCTGCTGCCGTTACTCCTCGACAACACAGCCAACACAGCAGACCCCAAGAGCAACGAGAAGGCCATCGCGCTGGCCGAGGCGACACTGGATTCGTTCGCCGGCCGCTACGAGCGGAACTGGTCGGCGGGCATGCGGGCCAAGCTCGGGGTTGCCGACGCTCCCGCCGACGTGGTGGCCCCGTTGGTCGAGGAGCTGTTGACGCAGATGCAGCAGAGTCAGGTCGACCACACGTCGTTCTACCGCCGCCTGAGCCGGGCGGCCCGCGGTGACGCCGAACCGGCTCGCGGGGAGTTCATCGATCTGGCGGCGTTCGACGACTGGACCGCCCGGTGGCGGGCGCTCGGGCCGGATCCCGACGCGATGGACCGGGTCAATCCGATCTACATTCCGCGCAACCACCTCGTGGAGGAGGTGCTGACGGCCGTCACCGCGGGCGATGTGGCGCCCCTGGAGAAGCTGCTCGAGGCGGTCAGGTCGCCGTTCGACGAGCGCCCCGGCCTCGAGCGTTATGCCGAACCGGGCGAGAAGGAGTTCAGCGCCTCGTTCCAAACCTTCTGTGGAACATGACGGCACGGGCGTACCGTGACGGAGACCACATGCAGCGAGTGCCACAGGAGAGCCCTTGAGCGCCGACAGTGTCAGGCTTGGGCTGCAGGACCTGATCTTCATCTACGGCGAGACGTCCAGTTCGAAGATGCACGTCGGCGGTCTGCTCCCGTTCACCCCGCCTGCCGATGCACCGCGTGACTATCTGCGGCAGATGATCGACGAGGCGCGGCAGCAGGAGGTGATGGCGCCGTGGAACCGCAAGCTCGCCCACCCGCGGTTGCAGTTCAGCCCGGTGCACACCTGGGTGACGGACACGGATTTCGACTTCGACTACCACGTCCGGCGCTCGGCGCTGGCCAGCCCGGGTGACGAGAGGGAGCTGGGCATCCTGGTCTCCCGCCTGCACAGCAACCACCTGGATCTGACCCGTCCGCCCTGGGAGATCCACGTCATCGAGGGGCTCGAGGGTGGGCGCTTCGCGTTGTACATGAAGATCCACCACGCGCTCGTCGACGGCTACAGCGCGATGCGGATGCTGGCGCGAAGTCTGTCCACGGACCCGGAGTCTCGCGACACCCGGATGTTCTTCAACGTGCCGACGCCGAAGCGGGCACGGCGGGATCCCGACGCCTCGGCGAATCCGTTGACGTCGACATTGCGTGCGCTCGGCGGCTTCGGCTCCGCGGTGGCCGGCGGTGTCAGCTCGGCGGTCGACCTGACCACAGCGCTGGTCAACACCCAGATCCGGCGTGACGGCGGTTATGCGCAGATCGCCGGTTCGGCGTCGGCGCCGCACAGCATTCTCAACGCGCGCATCAGCCGCAACCGCCGCTTCGCCACCCAGCAGTACCAGTTCGATCGGCTCAAAGCGCTGAGCTCGCAACATGGTTCGACGATCAACGACGTCGCGCTGACGATCATCGGCGGTGGGCTGCGCATGTTCCTCACCGACTTCGACAAGCTGCCGGACCGCTCGCTGATCGCGTTCCTTCCCGTCAATGTGCGACCCAAGGGCGACGAGGGCGGCGGGAACGCGGTGGGCGCCATCCTGGCCCCGATGGGCACCGACATCGAGGATTCCGTCGAACGGCTGGAGTCGATCACCGCGGCGACGCGGGCGTCGAAGGCGCAACTGCAGACGATGTCGCCGACGGCGATCGTCGCCTACAGCGCGGCCCTGCTGGCACCCGCGGGCGGGCAGGTCGCCGGCGCGTTGACGGGGGTGGCGCCGCCGTGGCCGTACACCTTCAACCTGTGCGTGTCCAACGTGCCGGGTCCACAGGAACCGTTGTATTTCAACGGTTCCCGGCTGGAGGCCACCTATCCGGTGTCGATTCCGATCCACGGGATGGCGCTGAACATCACCCTGCAGAGCTACGCCGACACGATGAACTTCGGCTTCGTCGGCTGCCGCGACGCGCTGCCGCACCTGCAGCGGCTCGCGGTGTACACCGGTGATGCTCTGGGCGAACTGGAGAAGGCGTCGCGGCGCTGACTCCCGAGGCCGGTGGTGGGGTAGGCGTCCCACCGGGTCGCGGTCAGGTCCAGCTCAGGTATTCGACGCAAATGCAGTGGTGGTCGCCGAAGGACATGTCGTGGCACGCGCCGTGGCCATGCGCAGCTCGTTCGCGGGCTTTGTCGTGGTCCTTGGGGTCGAGATGCACGTCTAGGTCGTGATGCTCTTTCGCGTGACCGCAGTTCTTGCAGTACGCCGTCGTCGCTTCAGTCATTGTCATTCCTTTCGGCCCTGTGCCGTTCTCTCCACCATGCGCTGCGGGCAGCCCCCGCAGTAGGGGCCTTCGCCCCTTGACCGGCGGATTACGTCATACCGTCGGTGCCGCGGGTGTTCGCGACGGCCGATACCCCAGGACGCACAGCCCGCGCACAGAAACCGCATGGCGAGCGCATAGCGACACACACCACCATGGACGTCATGGAGATCGACGAGCACGACCGCGGGCTGAGCTACGACATGTCTGTCCTGTCGCGGCGGCGGGCGCTGCTGGCGTTCGGTGCGGGCGTGGCGGCGGTGGCCGCCGCGTGCAGTGCCACCCGCACCACCGCCGAATCCTCGACCAGCCCGAGCACCCAGGCGTCGACCAGCGCCTCACCGGCCGAGGCCGCCCCGCAGGAGACGCAGGGCCCCTACCCTGGTGACGGATCGAACGGGCCGAACGCGCTCGTCGAGTCCGGCGTGGTGCGTTCGGACATCACCAGCAGCTTCGGTGCGTATACCGGTGTCGCCGAAGGGGTTCCGGCCCGGCTCACACTGACCCTCCAGGATCTCGCCGACGGCGGGAGCCCCGGCGCCGGGATGGCCGTGTACCTGTGGCACTGCGACAGGGAGGGGCGTTACTCGCTGTACAGCGAGGGTGTGACCGAGCAGAACTACCTTCGCGGCGTCCAGGTCGCCGACGACACCGGGGCCCTGACGTTCACGACGATCTTCCCCGCCTGCTACCCGGGCCGGTGGCCGCACTTCCACTTCGAGGTGTTCGATTCGCTCCAGACCGCGGTGGCCGGCTCCGACGCTCGGCTGACCTCCCAGATCGCCCTCCCCGCAGCCGCCTGCGACGCCGTGTTCGCCGCCGATCCCGGATACACCCAGAGTATTTCGAACCTTGCGTCGCTGTCCCTGGAGACCGACGGCGTGTTCGGCGACGGCTGGACCGCCGAGATGGCCACGGTGACGGGTACGCCGGCAACCGGCCTGGACATCACGTTGACGGTCGGAGTGGCGGCCAAGTCCCAGAACGTGCTCACCGACGACGGCTTCGGCGGACCACCACCCGGCGGACCACCGCCTGGTCGGCCCTGAGCTATCCGGCCGTCCCCTCGGCGCGGTCGCGCGCGTCGAGCACCAGCAGCGCCACGTGCAGCGACGTCATGGACTCACTGTCGTCCAGATCGACCCCGAGAAGCTCACGGATGACCGCCAGCCGCTTGTACAGAGCAGGACGACTCATGTGCAGCAGTTCGGCCGTGACTACCTTGTTGCCCGCGGCGCCCAGATAGCGGCGCAGCACGGTCAGGTTCGACGTCTCGCTCCGATCATCTTCGGTCAGAAGCGATTTCAGTTCTGTCTCGGCGAAGCGCTGCGCCCGTAGGTCGTCGCGTAGCAGCGCGAGCAGGCCGCGCAGCCTGGTGTCCGCGGCGCGGAAGTACGGCCGCCTCTCCCCCATCGAGACGGCCACCTCGGCGACGTGCGCAGCCTCGGCCAGACCCGCGATCGCATCGGTCACTGCGCTGACGTCGGCGGCGAGTGCCAGCACCGAATGCCGGGGCGCGTCGACGCGGTCGATCTCGCGGCGCAGCCCCTCGCCCAGCGCTGTCAGTGCTTTGTGTGCGACGGCAGGCCTGGGGTCCTTGAGCGCGATGACGGCACCGACCTCCCCGTCTCCACGCAGCGTGAACAGGCCGGTGTGGCCGGCCGCGTTGACCGTGTGGGCGACCGCGTCGACCAGCGCGACGTTGCGGCGATGTCGGGCAACAGGGTCCCTGCTGCGCTTCTGTCGCTCAACCAGCACCACCGCCGGGAAAAAGTGCGCTGAAGCCCGCAACCCCAGGGCGTGCGCCCGGGCCGCCGCCTCACGCTCGTCGGTGATCCTGCCGCGCAGGACGTCGCCGATGAGACCGCTCTGGGCCTGCTGCTGCAAGCCCGACCGGTCCCGCTCGATCATGCGATTCAGCGCGAGTGCCGCCGCCGCGCGCTCGAGCACCATCGTCACGCGTCCAGGGTCGGCGGGTGGCCGCGGCACCACCAGCCGTCCCCATTCCTCGGACCGCGGGCCGACGGCCGTCGTCGCCCACTGCTCGGCGTCCGCACCGGCCCCCGGGCTGCGCCGCGAGCGGCGTTCCCAGTCCCGCAGCGTGGTGTCGTGGGCACGCGCGGACACCGCGACGGCGTGGTGCGAAAGATCCTCCAGCACAACGGGTTCGTCGAGAATCCTGGCGGCGGCGTCGACGATCCCGGCCACCGAGGCGCGGCGCATGCTCAGTTCGGTGAACGTCTCGTGGACGCGTCGGTCGAAGGCCACCTCCTCGTACTGTTCGGCGACGATCCTGCGGTGGACGGCCTCGGTCACGTCGACGAACCTGATCGGACGATGCAACACCACCAGCGCCAGATCGAGGTCCTCGGCGGTGGACGCAGCGCTGCCGGGTAGTTCGGTGACCCTGGTGCCCAGCTCGACGATCACTCCGATCGCACCCGCAGACGCCAACCGTTGCAGATACTTTCGCGGAGCCTGCGCCAACGCAGCGCCCGTCGTCAGCACCAGTTCGCCGCCCTGCAGCAGCGCCGTCAGGTCGGGCAGGTCGCTGCCGTGCACCCACCGGAGCGGTTCGTCCCATCGGCGGGCCGAGAGCACCTCGGGTTGGCCGGCCTGCACGACCGGCAGCGCGACGACCTCGCCCACCGTCAGGCTCACTTACATAGTGTAAAGCGACAAAGGCTATTCGTGACACCATGTATCTGCCATCGGTTGTCTCCGCGGCGCACGATGGACGTCGTGCAGACTATTTCCCATTGGGTTGACAATGCAGAGTTCGCCGGGGCCGGCAGTGCGACGGCGCCGGTGACCAATCCGGCCACCGGTGAGACCACCGGTCAGGTGGCCTTGGCCGGTGTCGAGGATGCGCGTGCGGTGATCGACGCCGCCGCCGCGGCGTTCCCGCAGTGGCGCGACACCTCGCTGGCCAGAAGGACTCAAGTACTCTTCCGTTTCCGCGAACTGCTCAACGACC
>Ga0209347_1004155_pt1 | contig 15528 bp, 16 predicted proteins | sample AutmiccommuBRH23_FD_187382 | JGI IMG/M metagenome (GOLD analysis project Ga0209347, IMG submission 187382) | Deep subsurface microbial communities from Mt. Terri, Switzerland - Autotrophic microbial communities BRH/23 (SPAdes) (version 2) | ecosystem: Environmental > Aquatic > Deep subsurface >... | reverse complement strand
GGCCCAAAGCGATAAATGCCGGGGGGCGGGGGGCAGAGCCCCCAGGGCAAAGGGAAGTACGCAGAAGCCGGATGAGCCAGAATTCCTGCTAAAATATTGATATGTATGAAACAGATGGACAGCGGAAAGCGTCTTTATACGAAGACGGACCTCTGGCGATGGTGGCGGCTGCCAGAGACAATCGTCAACCACATATTGCACCCATCCCACGAATGGAATGGGAATTCTGTGATTTGCTTTGGGGAAGGTTTCAGGTTTGAAATGTCAGGGTTGAAGTGAGATGAACGTGCGAAAGAAACCCAATTTGGCTTCGTTTTCTCCGGCCATGTCTCGGCGCCATTCCTCCATAAACCTATGTGAGCCAACCACTTGCGGCTCGTTTGGCATGGCGCCAAATTGGGTTCGTTTCGCACATGGGGATACCTCCGTGTTCCACTGTTTCACCATTGCAGCATTCCGACCTGTGCCGATTGTGCGAAACGAAGCCAATTGGCCGGGAGCGGTGGTAATGCCTCCGCGGGGATGCAGGGAGATAACGCCTTACGGCGTCACTACAAACGGGGACCAGACGTGCAAAACAAAGCCAATTCCGTCCCGTCTGATGGAGTCACAAGCTCTTGAAAACACACGGCTTATGAGGCAATCAGTGCAAGGTGGACGCGGAAGAACAAACCCAATTTCCCGCTGGGCGGTCGGCTCGTCAGGTCTTCATCGAGTCCAGCTCGATGAAGGCGATGGGCAGGAAGATGAAGATGGGCAGCCAGGCCCAGAGTTCGGGCATCACGCGGGCGCCGAAGATGACCTCCGTCGCGAGCATCTTGCAGACGAAGGTTGTGACGAAGCAGGCGGCGGTCAGGACGAAACTCACGAGGATGGCCGATTTCATCGTCCGCGGGTCCCGGCAGATCAGTACGGGCAGGCTCACCATGAGCATCGTCAGGTTGATCAGCGGGTCCGTGATGCGGAAGTGCTTCTGGCTCAGGAGCTGGGCGATGTCCTTGACCTTGGTCTTCTGGGCCGCCAGGGCCGCCAGTTGCCGGGAGCTGAGCAGCGAATCGTACCCGGCGTTTCGCCGCAACGCGATGTCCTTGGGAACCAGGTCGGGGGCCCGATAGGACTTCCTCACCTCGGGACTGAGGTTCGGGTCCTGGCTGACGTACAGGCCGTTGAGCAGGTCCCAGTTGCCCGTGCCCGGATTGTAGGTCGCAGCATCGGCCGAGATCCGGCCCGTGACGTCCAGGATGCCGGGGCGGGACTCGACGACCTGCCGCGTGATGATCGTGGGATGATCGAAGGTTGTCGTCTCGGCGTCATACCTCGGCGAGCAGATGAGCGAGCCGTTCCCGTCGGCAAGGTACCAGACGGCGTAGGATTCCTTCCCCTCGACGTCGTCCTCGTCCCGTACGAGCCTGTCGCTGATCGAGGGGATCAGGAATTCCTGGTTGGCCACGGCCAGCGCCGTGAAGAAGATCACCAGGAACAGGATGGGACCGACGATCCGCTTGGCGCTGACGCCCGAGGCGATGATGGCGACCAGCTCGTTGTTCCGCACCATTCGGCCCAGCGAGAATGCGGCGGCCACGACCGTGATCACGCCGGCGATGTCGCGAAAATACAGCGTGGTCCTCAAGGCGTAGAAGACCACGATATGCATCATCAAGGCCCGGGTTCCGAGGAATTCCGCGTTCTCGGCGAACTCATCCAGATTCACGAACAGCTCGATGATCAGCCGCAGCCCGATCAGAACGCAAAAGGCGATGGCATAGCCGATCAGGAAATTCTTCGCAATATATCGATCCAGGATCTTCATACATTGATTAAGGATAATGGATGATGGATTGTTGGAAACAGTCCAAGGCTCGTCTCAATCATCAATTGTCAATCATCGATCATCAATCCTTTCAGCTTCTTCGCAGCTTCCTGTAGATGACGGCGGTCAGGAGAATCAGAAACGCCAGTCCGGCCCACATGATCAGGATTCCGGAGGAGCTTTGCGCGCCGGCGTTCTGCGTGAGGTGCTTGCCGCTGACGATTGTGACGATGAGCACCGCGGCCGGCAGACAGCTTGCCCCAAAGGCGCTGAGCAGGTGCCCGCCCCGTTGGAGAATGCCCAGCCCGATGCCGATCAGGATCATCGGAACGCAGCCGATCCCGAACACCAGCCGGGAGTTGACCTCGGCCTTGATGTCGGCCAGGGTCTCGCCGATTTCGTCGAGCAGCGACTCCTGGCCTTTGGCCAGGATCTGGCTCGGCGACTCGCTCAAGTGCGCCGCGAGATCGGCCGTGACGATTTGCAGCAGGGGCTGTCCGTCCAGACCGCGTCCCACTCTCTCGGGCAGCGCCAGATCCCCCACGGCGTGCTGCACCAGCAGTTGTCCTGTTTCCTGGATGCGGGGATTGTTCATGTACAGGGTGAGCTTGGGGTCGATCACCCCATCCTGGACCTGGATCTCGGCCTTGCTGCACTCCAGCCGCCGCCGACGCCCGAGGCTGTCGCACTCCTCCACCACAATGGGAGGCATCAACGAAATCGATGCATGCTCCCGCAGTTCGCACCGGGTTCCCGAGAAGCGAACGGAATGCGTCGCCCCCTTGAACTCATAGGAGCCGCCCGGTTCGACGACCCCGTTGACATCCCGCGCCAGCAATTCCGTGACGTATTGGGTGTAGACTTCCTGGGCCTTTCGGGCGATGGGACCGAACAGCATCAAGTCGGCCCCGATCCGTTTCATCTCGTCGATCTTCTTGAATTTGATGTCATCGCCCAGGAGCGATTCGAACGACATCGTCACGGGCAGCAGTCCCACGTGCCCCTCCCAGGCCTGGTCGGCCGAGCCCATCTGCCGGCAGTTGCGAACCGTCAGCCGGACCTCGTTGAACCTCTCGTGCGGATCGAACTGCACGCGGGTCTCGTCCGACGTGATGATTCTCTTGATGCCCGTGTTCCGGGAGGTCTGAACGATGACGATTCCGTACAGCGTATCGTTCTTGAGGTCCGCATGATCGGCGTAGATCAGGTAGCCGCCGGACCCGCCCGAGAACGAGTAGTAGCCTCTTCGCTGGATGTTGCGGAACAAGATCTGCTTGGCGTCGGCCTTCAGCGATTTCTCGGCCATGTGTACGAAGTACGGCATGACGTGGAAGCTGAGCACGAGGTTGCCGATCGCCACGAGGATCGCCAGGGCCAGACCGGGATAGATCAGCGTGAACGTGCCGATTCCGCTGGCCCGGCAGGCGTCGATCTCGTTGTCGCCGGCGAACCGCCCGTAGGCCAGGGCCGAGGCGAACAGCGCCGCCATCGGCAGCACGAACGTCAGCGTGATCGGCATGAAGATGACCAGGATGTGTACGGCCTGCCGCGGCCCGGCGCCGAACTCCTGCACCGGCCGCAGCATCATGCCCAGGCTCAGGATCAGCGTCAGCCCGATCGTCGCCAGGATGAAGATCCGCAGCAACTCACGGAACATGTACCGGTGCAGCGTAAAGAACATCTCACCTGTCCTGCTGCTTCAGTGCGATTTCCAGCGGGTCCAGGTCCTCGATCCTGTCGTGGTAGATCTCGTGCGGGTACTTCTCGAGCAATTCCTTCTCGAAGTCCCGCAACGCCTGCTGTCTCTGCTCGCCAAAGAGCGTCCACTTGACGGAACTCGCGAGTTGGTCGGAGTACGCCTGCGTCTGGGCCGGCGTCTTCTCCTGGACCTTCACGACGCGCCATTTGACGCCGCTGCCGTGGAAACCCATTACGGGTCCGAGCACCTGATTGGGCTCGCCTTTCCACAGATCGTCCCAGAACAACCCTTCACTGCCGGGCGACAGACTGTAGAGAGGGATGTCCTTCTGCAGGGAATGCTCGCTCTTCACGGCCTGGAAGTCGGCGCCTTCGTCCAGCATTCCCTTGACCTTGCGGGCGATTTCCTCGTCCTGGCACCAGATCTGATCGACTTTCAGAACGGGGTTCGTGGCGAACCTCCCGGGATCCTTCTCGAAGTGCTCCTTCACCTGTTCGGCCGCCGGCTCCTTGACGTGTTTGGTCTTCTCCTCCTGCATCTTATACTGCAGCCGCTGATCCTCGAGCGTCTTGACGTCGCGTCGCAGCTTGAGATCCTTGTCGTGTCTATGGGACCTTGCCTCCGCGGCCAGGACGGGGGCTCGCAAGGCCAGATCCAGCAGCCTCCCCACGCCCTCGGGTTTGTCCAGGTCCTTCGGCCGGCGGGGGGGGGCAATGTTGCACAGCATCTGGAACCAGTCCTTCAGAGTGAACTCGCCGCCCTCATAGACGGCCAGAGTCAACTTCTTCTCCTCCTCGGACAGATCCGTGCTCAACTGGCTGTTGCGGATCCAGTACTCGCCGGGCCCTCTCGGCTCGCGCGGCTGAGTTAGAAGCCGCTGATGAATCTCGGTGGCCTTCGGGAGATTCTCGGCCATCTTCCGGAGCTTGCGTCTCTCGGTCACCTGTCCGTAGTACTCGTCCATCAGCCGCAGCGCCTTGGTCCGTTGGGCAACCATCTTCGCCTGCTCGCGAGTCGCCTTCGGGTTGTCCTTCATCGCACGGTCGATCTCCGAATCCTCTACCACGAGTTTGTCGTTGAGCTCGGTCTCCAGCAATTTTCTGACAAGCTGCTGCTGCTCGAACTGGGCGACGTTGGTATGAATCTGCTCGTCATCGAGGTACCCCAGCCTGCGTCCCTCCAGGCTGGCCGCCTTCTCCGCGAGCATCTTGCGGAGCACGGTCTCGGCGGCTACCGGTTCGCCGGGGCGATAGAATTCCGCCTCCTGGGGTCGGAGTTCCTGCAGGAGGCGCCGGGTCAAATCCTCCTTCGAGATCGTGAAGTCGCCGATCCGCCCAACGACGGAGAGGGCCTGGGAATCCGGGCTCGCCGCCTGCACCGAGAGTGCTTCGGCGGCGCCGATCGAATGGGGCCCCAACAGGCAGACGATAAGCACAACACAAGACATGGCGAGGGGAAGACAAGTTCTGTTCATCAGTGAATCACCTTGTTCAACGGGTACGTGATGATGCCCGAGGCGCCGGCACGCTTCAGCGCGGGGACCAGGGTTCTTTCCACGGTGTCGTCAATGATCACTTCGATCGCCACATAGTCCGAATCGGCCAGGCTCGACACGGTCGGGCTCTTCTCCGCGGGCAGCACCCGCAACACCGAATCCAGATCGGCCCGGCGGACGTTCATTTTCAGGCCGACCTTGCCACGGGCCGCGATGGCCGCTCGCAGCAGGATCGTGATATTCTCAATCTTCTCCCGCTTGAAATCGTCTCGCCAGGCGTCCTTGTTGGCGATCAGCCGAGTGGTGGAGACGATGACGGTGTCGAGGATCCGCAGATTGTTCGCCCGCAGGGAGGTGCCGGTCTCGGTCAGCTCGACGATGGCGTCGACGAGCCGGGCCTTGACCTCCGTGGCTCCCCAACTGAACTCGACCTTGACGCGGATGCCCTTTTCCTCGAAGTATCGCTTCGTGACGCCGAGCAGTTCGGTGGCGACAATGCCGCCGTCCAGGTCTTCCGGGCGCTGGACTTTCGATTCGTTGGGCACCGCGAGCACCCACCGGGTGGGATTGCTGGTGGCCTTGCTGTAGGGCAGTTCGCAGATCTCCTCGACTTCGCAGCCGTTTTCCTTGATCCAGTCGAAGCCGGTGATGCCCACGTCCAGGACGCCGTCCCCGACGTAGCGGCCGATCTCCTGGGCCCGCAGGTACACGAGTTGGATTTCCTCGTCGTCGATCGCGGGAAAGTAACTCCGCCTGGAGTCGGAAATGTGCAATCCCGCCTTGTCAAACAGGTCAATGGTCGCCTTCTGCAGACTGCCTGCGGGAAGGCCGAGTTTCAAGATTCGTTCGGAAGCCACATGTACTCCATAAAACGGTCGGTTCGCGTTCAAGACACTCGCCGCTTGGATGCGGGTTTGCGGGTGATCTTGCCATTCTTGCCGCGAGAGGCGCCTTTCTTCTTGGACAGCTTCGGCGATTCGCTTTCCCGTCGCAGCAGGGCATAGAACTCGTAGGCGTCCTTGGCGGCGACTTGTCGAGTCAAAAAGCCCTCTATGTCTTCTTCATCCGCATCCGGGGCGATGGCCCCGTTGTTTTTGAGGTAGTTGATCATCTCCTGCGTCAGCGGGACCGCGTGGGCCTGCATCGAGGTCAACATGCAATAATTGATGACGAATCGGCTGACGCCGTCGAGTTTCTCAAGGCCCTGTCGGGCGGGCCGCTTTCCCAGCTTCTTGAGGACAGCGAGACTGATCTTGTGGTGTTCGTCGAAGATCCCCTGCAACGCCGTGGTCAATGCCGACGCTGCTGCCCGGCTGGGAAGGGTGTTGGAGCCCAACGCCTCGACGATCTCCTGGACTCTCGCGACGCGAAGATCATTCCAATCCACGAACGCCGACCGAATCTCCCGAAGGGCCCTGGAGGTCGCGGTTTCGCTCAGCCTCTCGCTGATGATGCCGCAAATCAGGGCCTCGGCCGGGTCCTCGTAGGTCGTCTTTTCAACCTTCGGATGCGCGCGCTTCAACTCGCGGTACAGCTTGTGAAGCCGTTGAGCATATTCCTTACTGTTCTTCATGGCCTTTCCAGATACCGCAGCAGGTCGGCAGTGTCACAAGTCCGGGATGCAGGCGCCACAGAACGTCGATCCGGGTCGTACCGAAGGCCGCAGGTCACTCCTGCTCCTGATCCAGGTCTTGCTCTTGATCCAGATCTTGATCCGAGTCTTGATCTTGATCTGGATCCACGGCGTTCTCTCTCTTCTGACGTTCGCCGGCTACCTCATCGATCAGCCTCATTACATCCAGGGTCTTGCGAAACTGCTCATCCACATGAAAACGCAGCACGGGACAGAACTTGCTCTCCAGGGCCGCCGCCAGGAACGACTGAATCCTCGTCCGGGCGTGCGTGATGGCGGCAAAGGTCTTGTCCTTGGCGGCCTCGTCTGAGGCGAAGATGCTCAGATACACATCCGCACTGCGCATATCTGCCAAAACGTCCACCCGCGTGACGCTCACGAAACCGGTGATTCGCGGATCGTTCAGATGATTGGCGACCGCGTCGCTGACCACCTCTCGAATCACACGGGCTACTTTTTCCTGCCTTCGGGTCGGCATAGGGTATCTTCCTTTCGGGCCGGCGACCCTATGAACCTCAGGATCCGAGCGTTCTGGCGACCTTGATGATCTCGTAGAAATCCAGAACGTCGTCCACCTTGATATCATCGAAACCGGCCAATTTTATGCCACACTCCAACCCGGCTTTGACCTCGCGGGCATCGTCCTTGAAGTGCTTGAGGGACTCGAGGGAGATGTTGTCCCTCACCACGATGTTGTTGCGGATCAGCCGCACCTTGGCGCTCTTGGCGGCCACGCCACTGGTGACGTAGCAGCCGGCGACGGTGCCGATTCGGGAGACCTTGAAGGTGGCCCGAACCGTGGCCCGGCCCAGCGTCCGTTCCTGCTCTTCCGGCTCCAGCAGGCCGGCCATCGATTTCCGCAGATCGTCCGTGATGCGATAGATGATGTTGTACAGCCGGATATCGACCCCCTCGGCCTCGGCCATCCGCTGGGCACGCTCCTCGGCGACCACGTTGAAGCCGATGATGATCGCGTTGGAGGCCTCGGCCAGAAGGACGTCGCCTTCGGTGATCCCGCCCGGCAAGGCCTGCAGGATGTTCAGACGGACCTCGCTCGTGCTCAGCTCGGACAGGTACTTCTTCAGCACGTCGACCGAGCCCTGTACGTCGGCGCGGATGATCAGGCTCAGCTCCTTGACGTTGCCGGCCTCGATCTGGCTGAACAGGTTCTCCATGGTGACCTGCGTCCGCTCGGCGAGCGATTTCTCGCGGGCGTGCAGCTTGTTCTCTTCCGCTGCGGCCTTGGCCCGGTTGATGTCGCTTACGCAGTAGAACCGGTCGCCCGCCAAAGGCACGTCGTTCAAACCCGCCACCGCCACGGGCGTGGAACTGGTGGCGAACTTCACTTTCTTTCCGTGGCTGTCCGTCATCGTTCGGACTCGGCCGTACGTCTTGCCCGCCAGGAGAATGTCGCCCTTTTGGAGCCGGCCTTCCTTGATCAGGACCGTCGCCACCGGGCCTTCCTGGGCCGACATCCTGGCCTCCACGACCCAGCCGGTGGCCGGGACCGTGTCGTCGGCCTTCAGCTCGAGCAGCTCGGCCACGTAGTCCAGCGCTTCCAGCAGATCGTCCACGCCTTGGCCGGTCGTGGCGCTGGTCTTGATGACTTCCGTCTGGCCGCCCCATTCGGCCGGGGTCAGCCCATGTTCGGACAGTTGCGCGTAAATGCGGTTGAGGTCGATGCCCGGAAGGTCGATCTTGTTGAGTGCCACGACGATGGTGACGCCTGCGGCCTTGCTGTGGGCGATCGCCTCGATCGTCTGGGGCATGACCCCGTCGTCGGCGGCAACCACCAGGACCACGATATCCGTCATGTTGGCGCCGCGGGCCCGCATGGCCGTGAACGCCTCATGGCCGGGCGTATCCAGGAACGCCACCGTCTTGTTGTCCCAGCTCACCTGGTAGGCGCCCATGTGCTGCGTGATGCCGCCGGCCTCGCCCGACGCCACGTGGGTCTTGCGGATCCGGTCCAGAAGGCTCGTCTTGCCGTGATCGACGTGTCCGAGCATCGCCGCAACGATGGGCCGTCTCTTGAGACTCGCTCGCTCGCGCTGATCGTACTCCTGCTGAATCTCCTCTTCCATGGTCGCTTTTCGCTCGACGACCAGCTCCGTATCGAATTCGAGTGCGATCAGCTCCGCCACGTTGTTGCCGATGGATTGGTTGGCGGTCGCCATGACTCCTTGCTTCATCAACCTGCCGATGATGTCGGTAGTCTTGACCGCCAGGGCCGCGGACAGGTCCTTCACGAGGACCGGCTCGCTCAGGACGATTTTTGTGGGGCGAACCGGGGCGGCGCTCTCCCGCGAACTCTTCGAGGTGATTCGCCGGGTCGGCCGAAGACGCAGACCCTCGCCGCCGGCGGCGGTCAGACGCGCTTGCCGCTCTTCGATGTCCCGCTGTCGCCAGCTCTTTTGCAGCTTGGCCTTCTTGGCCTCTTCTTCCACCTCTTCCTTGCGGCGACCGTGGGTGCGGTCCTTGGTGCTTCGGGGTTTGGCGCCTTTCTTGTCGGCGGCCTCGGAACTGGCCGCGGGTTTGCTGGCGGCGTCTTTGCTCTTGTGTATCAGAGGCTGGGTCACCGGGGCATCGTGGCGAGGCCTGAACCTGGATCGCGGGCGATCCGGGGGCTCCGGCGCCTCCACGCGGACAATCTGTGGTCCGCTGAGCTTGGCGGGTCTGGGCTTGTGCAACATCGGCCCGGCCGGCAGGACCACTATGGGCTCTTTCGGCTTCTCCACGGGTTTCGGCGGCTCCGGGACCTGCTCTGCCACCTGGGGAGCCACTTCTTGCGGCGCCTGTGCGGCGATTGCCGGGACCTCGGGGGCCTCCGGGCTCACGGGGGCAACCGGCTCGGGCTCAACCGGCACCTCTTCGACGGGTTGCGGCTCGACGACCGCTGGTTGCGGCGGCGCCTCCACCACGACGGGCTCGGGCTCCTGCTCGATCATGGGTTCGGCGGGAAGCTCCTCCGGCTCCATGACGGACACCTCGGTCTCCTCGCCACCCGATTCGGGCGTTCCCTCCGCACCCTCCTCGTGCATGGCCTTCCTTCTGACGCGGACCTCTTCCAGATCCACTTTCTCAGCCGTTTCCACGGTGGTGACGTTCTCTCCCTCGCTGAACCATTCCCTGATCGTGGCAGCCAAGCCCGCGGAGATCGTGGCCATGTGGTTCCTGACGTCCAGACCCTCATCCTGGCACTTCTTCACAATCGAGGAACTCTTGACCCCGAGTTCGCGAGCTAAAATATAAACCCTTGTAGTAGCCAAAAAGCCTCCAGGTACTTACTCTATGTCCTCGCGAGGCGTCGTCTCCAACGTCCTCGCCTGTTGGGCCAGTTGTTTTTGCGCCTGCTTGTGATCCGCTTCCGCGGTCAACGCCTTGGCCTCGCGATCCGCCGCCTCGACCAGTCTCCCGGCGAGCTGGCGGTCCAGGTTCAACTCGGCCACCAGCGGGTCGGCGCCGACGTCGTCGAGATCGAGCACCGAGATAATGCCCAGTGCGATAAGCTTGTCCACGATCACGTCGTCGGCCCCTTCGACCCCCTTGATGGTGCCGGCGAGCCGCTCAATGCCCTGGTTGTACTCGTCCGGGGTCAGAATGTCGATATCCCAGCCCGTCAGCCTGGCGGCCAGACGGACGTTCTGGCCGTGCTTGCCGATGGCCAGGCTCAGTTGATCCTCGTCTACGACGACCGTGGCCCGCCCCAGCTCGAAGCACAAGGCGATCTCACTGACCTTCGCCGGCATCAGGGCGTTCGCCACCAGGGTTTGTGAGGACTCGTTCCATCGCACGATGTCGATCTTCTCGCCGCCGAGCTCATCGACGATGTTCTTGATTCGGCTGCCCCGCACGCCGACACAGGCGCCGACGGGGTCCACCTTGTCGTCGAATGACGTTACCGCGACCTTGCTCCGATACCCCGCCTCGCGGGCCAGGGCTCGAATTTCGATGATCCCCTCGGCAATTTCGGGCACCTCGGACTCGAACAACCGCCGGATGAAGTCCGGGTGCGTCCGGGAGAGGATGATCTTGACCTGGCTGGCGGTCTCCTTCACGTCCAGAATCAGGCACCGGACCCTCTCGCCCGGGCGATGCGTCTGACCCATGATCTGTTCGCCCTTGGGCATGAAACCTTCCGTCCAGTGGTCCAGATTGACGATCAGCGTGCCGCCCTCGTATCGAACCACCGCACCGCTGACAAGCTGACCTCTTCTCTGGATGTACTCGCTGTAGATGCTGTCTCGCTCATCGGCTCGGAGCTTCTGGATCATGACCTGCTTGGCCGTCTGGGCGGGAATTCGACCCAGGCGTTTGATGTCGATCGGTTGGCCATCCTTATAGGCGAGAACCCGGCCGTTGCTTCTGTCGATCTGGACAACAATCTCGCTGTCGGCCTCGCCGAAATGCTTGCGAACTGCCGAGACCATCGCTTCCTCCAGATCGGCGAAGATCGACTCTTTGTCGATGTTCTTGTCTCGCGCGATATTCTCCACTATTCTCAGTAGTTCCTGGTTCATTATGCCTTTTTCCGTAAGACCAAAAAAAAAGTGGCAACCCGTATCAGTTCCCACTTCAATTCCCTGCCCGATCGAGGTTGTCATCTTCCCTTCGCCTACATCAGTTGCCTCCGAGAGCGGTTTGACCCTTCAACCGGCTCAAAAAGCCAAACCCCATCTTCAACCTCACCGGCACCCGGACATTGAAGCAGAAACATCGATTCCACAGCCGTCAGTGCAAGAATGCAGCGTGCCCTATGCTTCATGATAAGCTCACGCCGCCGCACTGTTCACACATCCACTCAAAAGTCATTTCCTGCACCTTTTTACCTGTGCTCATAGCTGTGGTAGCCATCGTTCAATTACCGAACACGTCATAATAATCGTCAACCCCCTTGCTGGCAATAACTTTTTCACATATTTTGCCCTTTTCGGCACGATCTTCGCCAGTATCCGCCCGCCGGCATCGCGACAGCGGCCGGCTCAAGGAATACAGAGCGCCTATCGAACTGCTCCATGGATTCTCAGGTAGAATCAAGGCAGGAATGCCAGCACCACCGGAAGGGCTTCCAAGAGGTCTCGCTACTATATATAGTGTTGCACCCATGGGGAGTTACAACAAATAGGGTTCGATAACATTCAATATACGATGTCCAGCCGTGAAACGTTCGTCTGCCACTTGCCAACTGCCCGACTGGCTGCTATATTCCTTGCGGCAATTGGGCTGCTTTGAAGATCAAGGAGTAACGAATGGGGCCGAAACTGGTCGTGATAGGAGCAGGCGGGCGAATGGGCCGGCGGATCGTCGCCCTCGCCGCCGAATCCAGACGTTTTGAGATAATTGGTGCAATAGACCGGCCGGACCACCCGGACATGGGAAAGGATGCAGGCCTCTCGGCAGGGACAGAGAAGCTGAATCTCCCTCTCACCAGCTCCTGGCCGGCCGGGGCCCAGCTCGCCATCGACTTCTCCCTGCCCGAAGCGTCCGAGAAAACCGTCGCCCACTGCACAGCAAACGGTATCTCCTTAGTCATGGGCACAACAGGACTTACACCCGCCCAGCACGAGGTCCTCAAAGCCGCCGCCGGCAAGATCCCCATCGTCTACGGCACGAACATGAGCGTTGGCATGAACGTCCTTTTCGCCCTGGTCGGCAAGGCCGCCGCCATGCTCGGCGAGGACTATGACATCGAAATTGTCGAGGAGCACCACCGCTTCAAGAAGGACGCCCCCAGCGGCAGCGCCCTGACCCTGGCCCAGAACATCTGCAAAGCCACGAACCGCCCCTATCCGGATAGCCTCATCCACGGCCGAAGCGGCAAGGAGGCCCTCCGCCAAAAGGGCGAGATCGGCATGCACGCCATTCGTGCCGGCGACATAACCGGCGTCCACAACGTGCTTTACAGCACGCTGGGCGAAACGATCACCCTGGGCCACACCGCCCACAGCCGCGACACGCTCGTACGGGGCGCCCTGCGAGCCGCCGAATGGATCCAAGGCAAACCCGCCGCCCTCTACTCCATGGCCGACGTCTTGGGGCTCAAATAGTCGCCTGCAATTCCAAGGTCGAGCCCATTTGGAGCTGCCGGTCTCGCCGCTCGCTGAATTCCGGATCCTCACTTCACTTCCTGAGCAGACGGTGCTCCAGTATCTCCTGCCGGGCCCGCCGCCCGTCCAGGACGCAGTGAATGAACACTTTACGCCCTATGATTTCGTAAATGATCCTGTACGGCTTGAAATGAACTTCGCGGTAACCCCGCACGCCGACACGTTCAAGCTCAGGTGGGTTGTGCCCTCGGCGGGGCATCTCGGCCAGTCTTTGGCAGGCTTCCTGCAGCTTCTCGAAAACGTGGTGCAGCTCGATCACGACCGTCGGTCCTCAGGACATACCGATAGATATCGAATAGGTCCTCCTCAGCCTCCGCAACCACAAGCACCTGGTACTTCATGGCAACTTCTTCGTTCGAGCGGAAAGGTCTGCAAACGCCTTCTTGAGGGGTTTGTGCCTGCCGCCTTCGATGCTCCGCTGACTTTGGGCCAGCAGTTTGAGCATGGCGAGGCTCTCCTGCGTCTGCTCGTAGCTGTCGATATCCTGGACGACCGCCTTGGCCTGGCCATCCTGCGTAATCACCAGGGTCCCAGGCTGCGTGCTCAACTCACGTATGATCCTGGCCGTGTGGGCTTTCAGATAGCTGACCGGCTTGATTCGTTCGCTGAACCTCATAAACCCGGCTCCTTTCCCATCTGAGTATACCTTGGACTCGCCCTGTATGCAAGTTCCCCCCCGCATCAAACAAGTCTCGTCCGCAGACCGGCCTTCTTCGCCGCCGAGATTTGCCTCTGGTCGGCCGAGACGAACAACTCGGCTTCCCAGCGGATCGCGCAGGCAACGTGCAGCGCGTCCATCGCACGCACCGGGCCGGCTTCCAGGATGGTCGTACAAGCCGATATGACATCGGGTGCGAGATTGACGATCGCGGCGTCGCGGATGTCCTGGAACAGGCTGTTCTTTACCGTCTCGTACTGGCGGGCGGTGAGGTTTCGCTCGCGCAGGCGCCGGTTAAGGGCCGACAGGATCTCCGGGATACAGACGACGCTCAAGGCCAGTTCCGTGGCCGCCATGCAAAGAGCGTCCACGGCCTCGCTGCCCGGCTCTTCCACATACCGCTTGGCGAAAGCGGAGGAGTCAAAGAACGTCTTCACGTTCCCGCTCCTCCCGGATCGCGGATGACAAACTGGCCCCCTTGGCGGTCAACCGCACGCCCGGCCGCTTCCACGACGGCCCCGCCGCACGCTCGCTGGATGGCGGCGAGATCTCGGCAATGGGCTTGCCGTGCCGCAAAATCAGAAAGGTCTCCCCTTTCTCCACATCGGAGAGCACTCCCGACGCCCGCTTTCGAAACTCTGTGAACGTTACGGTCTTCATGTCAGAATCTCCACAACTGTACAGTATGTACACCAGTGTACACTACCTCTTTCGGCCTGTCAAGGTTCCGGCTATAGGAATTCGGAGGATTGCCGATTCCGGCGGACATGGTGAGCTGTGTGGGGTAGGGTTCCAGACCCGCAGGGCCGGAATCCGGATCATTCCCCCTGCTTCCTTGAACACCCCTGTTCAGCCAAGTACACTGAAACCATGACAACAAAGGAAAGAATGATCCAAGCTGTGCAGGCCCTGCCCGACGACGCCTCGATCGAGGACGCCATGGAGCGGCTGTACCTTTTGGCCAAGATCGAAAGGGGCATCCAACAGGCAGATGCCGGCGAACTGATCCCCCACGAACGGGTCAAGGAGCGAATGGCCAAATGGCTCAGGTGAAATAGGGAGGTTTCATCGGCCCCGGTTTCTCAATCCCCTTCCTCCATCGACTCCGTTTCCAGCATCTCGGTATTCAGCAATGTCTGCGGGATGACAACAACTCTACCTGGAGCCCCTTCGGGACCTGGAGGGCCTTGTATGCCTCGTGGTCCCTCTGCGCCAGACTCGCCCTTGGGACCTATCGGCCCTTGTGGCCCGCGTAGCAGACCTTGGAGTTCCAGACTGCCCCGCACGGACTTGACCAATTCATCTTGAGCAGAGGGCCTTTCGGTGAAGGCCCAACATATCAGGATGACCGCAAAAAGGAAGACACCTAATGTAGCGGCACGACACGAAGCACGGTATATCCCGACTCTGTATTCGTTAGCTGAGGCCAACGACTCCTTGCACTTGCAGAACGATGCTATCCGTTCTTCGTCGTTGGCGAGTTCATACGCAGGTATGGAGATAGTCTGAACACCGAAATGGACTAGCACGAGATAAATCGATGCGAGGATAAGAAGCAAGGTCCCAAGAACTAACCATGTCGGTTCGCTGGCGGATGCAACGGCCGCACATGCTGCAAGGAGCAAAGCGGCAACGGTTAGAAGTACTTTGTTCTTCTCGTCAATGACTTGGCTCCTCTTCATCTCCTCTTCGAAGTATGCACGAGCAGCATCCGGATTCATGTTCATGCGATCAGCTTTGCCTACCGTCGCCGCGCTATTGTCGCCATTTGACGGAGGTGCGTTTCTTCCCTCCTTGACGTCGGCCCATGTGTGCCCAGGATTAAGAACAAACAAGAGGGCGTACGTTGCTCCATAGGAGAGAGTCGTTCCATACTGCTCAAGGGATTTACATAGCCTCCGCAGAAAGGTGGTAGGAGCCAAAGGTTACCCCGCTTTCAATCGTGATGTGAAGATGGATGCAATATCCGTTTTCCCGTATAGATCAAGCCATGCCCACTGGCCGTTGGGATTAATTTCAAAGAACACCCATTGGCCCGATTCAGTAACCCCGAAGTCAAGAGCCGCAAAACGCAACCCATAGCTTGAGACTATTGATTTCATGGCTGTCACCACATGATCTGGCGG
>Ga0209347_1004153_pt1 | contig 15540 bp, 13 predicted proteins | sample AutmiccommuBRH23_FD_187382 | JGI IMG/M metagenome (GOLD analysis project Ga0209347, IMG submission 187382) | Deep subsurface microbial communities from Mt. Terri, Switzerland - Autotrophic microbial communities BRH/23 (SPAdes) (version 2) | ecosystem: Environmental > Aquatic > Deep subsurface >... | reverse complement strand
CGGGAATGCATCGAGCTACTGCGCTTCCAAGGCGGCCGTGCTGCACCTGACCAGGGCCTTGTCGCTGGAACTCACGCGCCATGGTATCCGGGTCAATGCCTTGTCGCCGGGGCTGTTCCAGACCGAGATGACGGAGCACATGTTTCATGTCGGCTATGCGGATGCACTGATCAAGCACACACCCGCCCGCCGCGCCGGCGTACCCACCGATCTGGACGGCGCCTTGTTGCTGCTGGCCAGCGACGCGTCGCGCTTCATGAGTGGCAGCGTGCTGGTGGTGGACGGGGGGATTCTGAACAGCAGCCTGTGAGCGGCGCCGCAGCCAGCGGCCTCCTGGCTCATCGTCGCTGCGGCATGGGCTGCCCGCTTGGTGGCGATGAGAGCCGGCGCGGATGCTTCGCCAGGCGCTGCGCCTGGTGCACCGCCGTCGCATCATTTCCGGGAGATCGGATCCCGCGCAGAAAAACGCATGACCCCGGCTATTCCGTCTTGTCCTTCTCGAAGTACTTGGGGTTGCTCTCCGAAAGCTTGTCCAGGGTGACCTGGCGCAAGTGGTCATACAGGCGTTGGCCGGTGTCGCCGCCATCGAAATCGCCATTCCTGATCCGCTGCGTCAGCACCCGGTTCAGATCCTGCACCACCACGGACAAGGCCTGGGGCGCCAAGGCGGTGGTTGGTGACCGTCCGAGCAGGGCGGCCAGCCGCTGCGCCTCGGCGCGCAGCGGCGCGTCGCCGTTCGCGATGGCCCGCGCCGCCACGCTCATTGCGCGCGACACCATGATGGCGGCGAAACGCGCCCGGCCTTCCAGGCAGGGCGCGATGTCGCGGTCGAGCACGGCGCGGGCGCCCTGGAGCAATTCCTCGGGGGCTGGCCGGTCACGCATGGCACAGCCGCTCGCGACGGCCGATCAGATCCAGGGCTTCCATTTCCATCTCGGCGGTGCCCAGGCCTACCAGCGCCAGCTCGAAGGCGTCCACGGCACCCGATATGTATCGCGCCGCCTGCTGCAGCGACACCACTGCCCACTTGACGTTGGCCATGATGTCCCAATAGGCCATCACGTCGGGGTCGACGCGACGGGCCGCGCTTCGTTCGTAACCCTGCAGCAGCGAGGCCCGGGTTGCCATGCCGCCGGCTGTCCGGCCCACCTTGCCGAAGCGGAAGAAACGCTGGCAAAACCATCCCAGGTCTTCATGCGGGTCGCCCCAGTGCCCGAGTTCCCAGTCCACGATGCCTTGCAGTTGCCCGTTCTTCACCATGTAGTTGCCGGTGCGAAAGTCGCCGTGGCACAGCACCGCCTGCAGCGGTGGCGGTGCGTTGCGTTCCAGCCAGCGCAAGCCGAACTCGATGGCCGGATGGGCCAGTTCATGGCGATCGAGATAGGCCCTGAGGCCGGCGATGGTGGCCAGCGCGGTGTGCTGCGGCGGCGCCGGCAGCCAGGGCAAGACGCCCGAAGCGGGACGCACCGCCTGCAGGCGCCCCAACTGCTCGCCGAGCGTTTCGATGATGGCTTCGCGCTGCCCGTCCAGCGCCTTGCCGAGCAGCTGGCGCGGTTCGGCCACGCCGTCGAGGAACTGCATGACGAAGAAGTCCTGGCCCAGCACGGCGGGGTCGGCGCAACTCCACAGCGGTTGCGGCACGCTGACGCCGGCGGCATGGGCCGCCCGCAAGACCTCGTATTCCTGCGCGGCGTCCAGGCTGTCTGCCACGCCCATGGCCTCGGCAGTGCGCAGCACCCAGCGCGCGCCGGCGCCGGGCCATTCCACTTCGACGCGCCAGTTCTGCTGCACCGTGCCGCCGGCCAGCTTGTTCAGTGCCGTGATCTTCAGGCCCGGTTCACCCTGGGCCTGGGCCAGGTAGTGCTGCAGCGCTTCGCGCCGCTCGGCAACGTTCACCGCCATGACCAGAAGTCCCTGCGTTCCTTGAGCACATGCTTGGCCAGGATCATCTTGTGCACCTCGGAGGCGCCATCGCCGATGCGCGCCAGCCGCGCGTAGCGGTATATCCACTCCAGCGGCAGGTCCTTGGAATAGCCGGCAGCCCCGCACAGCTGGATGGCGGTGTCCACGGCATGGTGCAGGGCCTCGGAGACCACCACCTTGGCCATCGAGACTTCCTTCTGCGCGCGGTCGCCCTGGTCCAGCAGCCAGGCCGCGCGCATCGTCAGCAGGCGGCCGATGTCCACCTGCATGGCGGCGTCGCCCAGCATCCATTGCACGCCTTCGTGTTCATGCAGGCCGATGCCGAAGCTCTTGCGCTGGGCGACGTATTCGGTGGCGATTTCCAGAGAGCGGCGGGCCAGGCCCGTCCAGCGCATGCAATGCGTCAAGCGTGCCGGCCCGAGGCGGATCTGGGTGAACTTGAGGCCGTCGCCGGGCTGCAGGATCACCTGGTCGTCGGGGATCTCCATGCCGCGGAACACCAGTTCGCAGTGTCCGCCGTGGTCTTCCGGCCCCATGATTCCGATGCGACGCTCGATCTTCCAGCCCGGTTGGTCGGCGTGGAACAGGAAGGCGGTGAGCCCCTTGCGAGCATCGTCCGACGTGCGCGCCAGCAGGATGAAGTGGCGGGCATTGGCCGCCCCGGTGATGAACCACTTGCGGCCGTAGACCACCCACTTGCCGCCCTTTCTCTCGGCCCGGGTCAGCATCATCGTCGGGTCGGAGCCCGAGCCGGGGTGCGGCTCGGTCATGCAGAAGGCAGACTGCACCTTGCCGTCGACGATGGGCTGCAGCCAGCGCGCCTTCTGTTCTTCGGGCAGCACCTTGTCCAGGGCGATCATCGTGCCGTCGTCCGGGGCCGCGCAGTTGAAGCACACCGGTCCGAACAGCGAGCGATTCATTTCCTCGTAACAGGCCGCCATGCCGACGATGCTGAGGCCCTGACCGCCGTAGCGCCTGGGCATCTGCGGTGCCCACAGGCCGGCGTGCTTGACCTTGACGCGCATCTCCGCCAGCAGCTCGGGCCGTATGTTCTCGTGCTCGTCGAATGCGCCGGGCTGGCTTTCGAGCGGAATCAGCTCGTCTTCGACGAACTTCCGGACCCGGTTGCGGAAATCCTTGAGCTCGTCGGAAAGCGAAAAGTCCATGGACGGCTCCTGAAGAGGGTATTCACTGAAATGCAGAGCTGCGGGCTCGATCTCCGCGCGTCCTGCTCGAGGACTGTCGGGGTGGAGAAACACACGCCGATCGGCGCAACAAGGGATGCATCAGTCACCCTCCGCGCAAGACTCAGCCGTCCAGCCGTGCCCGCAACTCGGTCACGGTCTCCGGGTTGACCAGCGAAGACAGGTCGCCTGGACTTTTGCCCTCGTACACGGCGCGCACGACGCGTCGCATGATTTTCATGTTGCGCGTCTTCGGCAGGTCGCTGACCAGGAGCACCTGGCGAGGCCGGTAGGACGTGCCCATGCCGTGCACCACGGCGGCGGCCAGTTCCTGCTCCAGCACCGCGTCGGCGGCGACGCCCGGCATCGGCACGCAGACGCAGACGATGGCCGAACCCTTGACCGGGTCGGGCACGCCGATCACGGCGGCCTCCGACACCTTGCCGGTGCCGGTGAGCAGGGTTTCGATCTCCGACGGCCCGGTGCGCTTGCCCGAAACCTTGATGGTGTCGTCGCTGCGGCCCAGGATGTAGTAGAGGCCGTCCTCGTCGCGCATCGCGAAGTCGCCATGGACCCAGATGCCGGGCAGGGTGCGCCAGTAGCTGTCCAGGTAACGTTCGTCGTCCCGCCACAGGCTCTTGGTGAAGCCGATGTTGGGGTTGCGAAGCACCAGTTCGCCCACCTGGCCGGCGGCCACGGACTTGCCGGCCTCGTCGACGATGTCCGCGCCGACGCCCAGTCCGCCCATGCCGAAGGAGCCCGGCCGCAGCGGGTGGTGCACTGTGCCGGTGAAGTTGCAGCCGCCGACCTCGGTGCCGCCGACGATGTTCAGGAACGGCAGCTTCTTCTTGCAGACATGTTCGAAGAACCAACGCCATGGCGCCTCGGTCCACGCCTCGCCGCCGGAGACCGCGATGCGCAGCGCCGAGAAGTCGTAGCGCTCGACCTCCTCGTCGCCATAGCGCATGAGGCCGCGGATGAGGGTCGGCGCCACGCCGAGGTAGGTGACCTTGTGGTCCTGCACCAGCCGCCAGAAGCGGCCGGTGTCGGGAAAGTCGGGCGTGCCCTCGGCGACGAGCAGGCTGGCGCCGAAGTAGCTCGGGATGCAGGCGCACATCGCGCCCACCATCCAGCCCATGTCGCTCATGAAGAAGAACCGGTCGCTCGGCCGGAAGTCGGCGCAGATGTGCATGTCGCGCGTAACCATCGAGCCGAGGAAGCTCACGTGCGTCCAGACGCAGCCCTTGGGCTTGCCGGTGGTGCCCGAGGTATACAGCAGCACCGCCGCGTCGTCCGCGGCCATCTCGGCAGTGGCCATCTCGGCCGGCTGGCGCGCCACGGCGGTGGCCCAGTCGTGGTCGCGTCCGGCGGTCATGGGGCACGCGGGCAGGGCGTCTCCCAGGTGGCGCAGCACCAGCACATGCTGCACGCCGGGCACCGACCGCAGTGCCTCGTCGAGCACCGACTTCATCGCGCCCGGCGTGCCCCGGCGCCAGGTTCCGTCAACCGTGAGTACGACCTTGGCTTCGCCGTCGTTCAGGCGCGAGACGATGGGCTGCGGGCCGAAGCCCGAGAACAGCGGCATGATGACGGCGCCGATCTTCATCGCTGCGAAGAAGGCGATGAAGGTCTCGGGCAGGTTGGGCATGTACAAGCCGACGCGATCGCCGCGCTGCACGCCCAGGGCCTGCAGGGCGCCGGCCAGGCGGCAGACCTCGGCGTCGAACTCGCGGTAGCTCAGGCTGCGCTGGGCGCGCCGGTCTTCGCCTTCCCAGACCAGGAAAGGCCGCTCCCAGGCCGGCGTGCCGCGATGCCGGTCGATGCAGTTGAGCACGATGTTGGTGGTGCCGCCGACACACCAGCGTGCCCATTCGATGCCGCGCGAGGTGTCCAGCATCTGCTGCGGCGGCTGGTAGAAGCGGAAGTCGCAGAACTCGAAGACCTGCTGCATCAGCCAGGCCGGGTCGCTGTCGGCGCGCTCGGACAGCGCCGGCAGCCCGGCCTGCCCCGTGTGGCGGATGAAGGCGCTGAGGTTGGACTGGGCCACGATTTCCGGCGTGGGCGTCCAATCAAACGGACGTTTGGTAGGATTCATGGTTCGAGATTAGCCCAACCCTCGTGCGCCGTCCAGTGCCTGCGGTGTGCCCAGAGTCTTGAGGGTGCCCAAAATGGCAGTAGGCGTCCCACGCAACACCGGAGAACCGCACCCATGCACGTCGACGACGCCATCCGCAGCCGCAAGTCGGTCCGCCGCTTCCTGCCCACGCCGGTGCCGGCCGCGGTGGTCAGGCACATCCTGGAAGTGGCTGCGCGGGCCCCCAGCGGCAACAACGTCCAGCCCTGGCGGGTCTACGTGCTGGCGGGCGCGCAGCGCGACCGCCTGTGCGCCGACATCGTCAAGGCGGCGCAGGACGACCCCGACCGCCACCAGCCCGAGTACGCCTACTACCCGACCAGCTGGTTCGAACCCTACCTGGATCGCCGCCGCCGGTGTGGCTTTGGCCTCTACGCCACGCTGGGCATCGCGCGCGACGACCAGGCCGCGCGCGAACGGCAGATGCTGCGCAACTACACATTCTTCGACGCCCCGGTAGGTCTTCTCGTGACGCTGGACCGGCGGCTGAACACCGGCAGCTTCATGGACGTGGGCATGTTCATCCAGAACGTGATGGTGGCGGCACGCGCGCAGGGCCTGCACACCTGCGCCCAGGCCGCTTTCGCCTGGTTCCACAAGGTTGCGCGCCAGCACCTGCCGATGGGCGACAACGAGATCCTGCTGTGCGGCATCGCGCTCGGGCACGAGGACCTGCAGGCGCCGGAGAACGCCTTCATCACCGAACGTGCCGGCCTGGACGAGTTCGTCAGCTTCCACGGCTTTGAGGTCACGACGTGACCACAGGGCACGGTGGCCGCCGCCTGAACTCGCAGATCGCGTGACGGCGCCGCGCAAGACGCTGCTCATCGTTTATCACACGATGACCGGCGGCACGCTGCAGATGGCGCGCGCCGCGGCTGCCGGTGCCAGCCGGGAACAGGCGGTGGACGTGCGGCTGCTGCACGCGCCGCAGGCCGGGCCTGCGGACGTGCTGGCCGCCGACGGCTTGATCTTCGCCACGCCCGAGAACCTTGCCGCCATGGCTGGTTTGATGAAGGACTTCTTCGACCGCAGTTACTACGGTGTGCTCGACCGCATCAACGGCCGTCCCTACGCGTGCCTGGTGTGCGCCGGCAGCGACGGCAGCAACGCCGCGCGTCAGATCGAGCGCATTTGCACCGGCTGGCGGCTGCGGCCCATCGCCGATGCGCTGATCGTCTGCACGCACGCCCAGACGCCGGACGACATCCTGCGCGAGAAACACATCGGTCCGCCGGACCTGGAACGCTGCACGGATCTGGGTGCTGCATTCGGGGCCGGTCTGGCGATGGGAATCTACTGACGACAGCAAGCGACCACCCGCACGAGCGGGAGCCGCACAAGCCGCCCGGATCGGCCGGATCGCGCTACAGCCGCAGGATGCCGTAGTGCGGCTCGCCGATCGGCGCGTGGGATGCCGCCGACAGCGCCATGCCCAGCGCATTGCGCGTGTCGGTGGGTGCCAGCAGGCCGTCGTCCCACAGGCGCGACGTCGCGAAATAGGCGTTGGACTCGCGCTCGGCCTTCTCGTAAACACGGTCGCGCAGGATCTTCAGCTCGGCTTCATCCGGCGTGTGGCCGTGGCGGCGCAGCTGCGCGATCTTGACGTCGGCCAGGGTGTTGGCGGCCTGCTCGGGGCCCATCACGCCCATGTGGATGTTGGGCCAGGCCCAGATGAAGCGCGGGTCCCAGGCGCGCCCGCACATGCCGTAGTAGCCGGCGCCGAAGGCGGCGCTGGTGATCACCGTGAACTTGGGCACCTCGCTGCCGGCCTGCGCCATCAGCATCTTGGCGCCGTCCTTGGTGATGCCTTCCATCTCGTAGTTGCGGCCGATCATGTAGCCCGTGGTGTTCTGCAGGAACACCAGCGGCGTGCGGTTCTGGTTGCACAGGGCGATGAAGTGCGCCGCCTTCTTGGAGCTGTCGGAGAACAGCACGCCGTTGTTGGCCAGGATGCCGATGCGGTAGCCCCACAGGTAGGCATAGCCGCAGACCAGGGTCGTGCCGTAAGCGGGCTGGTACTCGTGGAAGCGGCTGCCGTCGACCATGCGCGCGATCAGCTCGCGGTGGTCGAACTGCACCTTGTGGTCGGGGCTGACGATGCCGTGCATCTCGTCCGGATCGTAGTAGGGCGCTTCGGGCTCGCGCTCGGGCGCGAAGCTGCGCACCGCCGGTTTGAGTTGGGCCACGATCTCGCGGCAGATCTCGATCGCGTGGGCCTCGCTGTCGGCCGGGTAGTCCACGGTGCCCGAGATCTGGGTGTGCAGGTCGGCGCCGCCGATCTCGTCGGCCGTGTGCTCCTCGCCCGTGGCCGCCTTGACCAGCGGTGGTCCGCCCAGGAACACGCCGCCGGTGCCGCGCACGATGATGCTGTAGTCGCACAGCGCCGGTATGTAGGCGCCGCCGGCCGTGCAGTGGCCGAAGACCATCGCGATCTGCGGCACATGGGCCTTGGACAGCAGGCACTGGTTGCGGAACACGCGCCCGCCCTCGATGTACACGCCCGACAGTTCTTCGAGGAAGGCGCCGGCGCTGTCGCACAGGTGCAGCACGGGCAGCCGGTTCTCCAGCGCGATGTCGAGCAGTCGCGTGATCTTGCGCGGCGTCAGCGTGTACCAGGCGCCGCCCTTGATGCCGGAGTTGTCGCAGTGGATCAGCACCTCGCGCCCGCTGACCACCCCCAGTCCGGTGATGACGTTGGCGCCGGGCACCTCGTCGTCGTACTGACCGCAGGCGGCGAGCGACGAGAATTCGAGAAACGGCGTGCCCGGGTCGAGCAGCAGGTCCAGCCGTTCCCGCGGCAGCAGCTTGTTCTGCGAGCGCAGGCGCTTCAGGTCGCGTGGCGGGCACAGGTGGCGCGCACGTTCCTGCCGGGCGCGGAAATCGGCGACGATGGCGCTGATGGCGGCATGGTTGCGCCGGTAGGCCTCGGACGCGGTGTCGATGCGGGATTCGATGCGCTTCATGGGTGTGCCGGCGGCTTGCTCAGGCGTCTTCCAGGGTGATCAGGGGGGCCTTCAGCGCGAAGCTGGCACCGACGGCGTGGTGGACGGTCTTCACGCGCGCGTCGCGCGGAGCCGTCAGCGTGGTCTCGAGCTTCATGCTCTCGATCACCATCAGCACCTGACCGGCCCGCACCGTGTCGCCCGCGGCCACGGGCACGGCGATGACCACGCCGGGCATGGGCGCACTGAGCAGGTCGGAGGCCCCGCCGGCCGCGCCGCCGGTGGCGTGGGACAGCGTCTGCCGTTCGACCTCGAAGGCGCCCAGGCCTTCGGCATGCACGAACACCGCGTCGGCCCCCGCGGCCACGTGCACGACGCGCGGGCGGCCGTCGATGCTGATGCGCCAGCGCCCGTCGGGCAGTGCCTCGCGGCTGACGCTCAGGCTGCGCTGGCCGCGGCGCAGTTGCACGCCGCCGTCACTGCCGCGCGTGGCCACCAGGGCGTGGGCGACGCCGTCGATCACGTAGCGGACATGCATGGCTCTCAGTTCCTCCAGGCGCCCATGGCGGCGTGCATGGGCGGCACGGCTTGCACGCGCTGCATCAGCTCGCGGTCGGACAAGGCGGCAGCGGCCAGCAGCAGATCGATGTCGTCTTCGCTCAGCGGCTTGACCAGCTCGGCGGCGCGGCGTGCCAGCATCCCGGTGTCGGCCTGGCCGGCGGTGAACTCGGGGTGCTGCAGCACCTGCGTCAGATAGGCCGCGTTGGTGGTCACGCCGAGCAGCACGGTGTCGTGCAGCGCGCGCACGGATCGGGCGATGGCCTGCGATCGCGTCGCGCCGTGGCAGATGATCTTGGCGATCATCGGGTCGAAGGCGGTGGTGACGTGGCCGCGCTGGCGCACGCCGGCATCGACGCGCACACCTGGGCCGCCGGGCGGCTTCCAGGCCAGGATGGCGCCGGTGGCCGGGCGGAAGTCGTGCCCCGGGTCCTCGGCATAGAGGCGGCACTCGATGGCATGGCCCTGCTGCACGATGTCGGCTTGCGCCAGGCGCAACGGCTCGCCGCGCGCCAGCCGCACCTGCTCGTGCACCAGGTCAAGGCCGCACACGGCTTCCGTGACCGGGTGCTCGACCTGCAGCCGCGTGTTCATCTCCAGGAAATAGAACTCGCCGCCGGCGCCGTAAATGAACTCCACGGTGCCGGCGCCGAGGTAGCCGCAGGCCCGCGCGATGCCGGCCGCGGATTCGCAGATGTCGCGGCGCTGCTCGGGCGTGAGGCCGGGCGACGGCGTCTCCTCGATGATCTTCTGGAAGCGCCGCTGCACGGAGCACTCGCGTTCCCAGACATGGACCACCTGGCCATGGGCGTCGCCCAGCACCTGGACCTCGATGTGGCGCGGCCGCTCGACGTAGCGCTCGACGAACAGCCGCCCGTCGCCGAAGTAGCGCTCGCCTTCGCGTCGCGCCGTGGCGATCTCGGCCTCGAGCAGCGCCAGGTCGCGGACGATGCGCATGCCCTTGCCGCCGCCGCCGGCCGAGGGCTTGATCAGCAGCGGCGTGCCCAGGGCGCGTGCCCGCGCGACGAAGCTGGCGGGGTCGTCGTCCTCGATGGCGCTGGGCGCCACCGGAAAGCCGCGCTCGGCGACGAAGCGGCGGGCGCGCACCTTGTCGCCCATCAGCTCGATGGTCTCGGGGCGCGGGCCGATGAAGGTGATCCCGGCGGCAGCGAGCGCCCGCGCGAAGGCCGCGTTCTCGGACAGGAAGCCGTAGCCGGGATGGACGGCCTGGGCACCGCTGCCCTGGGCCGCGGCGACGATCTGCCCGACGTCGAGGTAGGCCGCCACCGGCGTGGCGCCGTGCAGCTCGACAGCCGTGTCGGCCTCCAGCACCGCCGGACTGCCGGCATCGACCGCATGGTGGGCGACCGCCACGCGCAGGCCCATCGTCCTGAGCGTGCGCAGGATGCGCAGCGCGATCTCGCCGCGATTGGCGATGAGGACGGTGTCGAACTGTGGCAGCTGAGGGGTCCCAGGCGCCTGATTGGCGTCCACGTTCAGTTCCCGACTGGAAGCGGTTCCGATGCGCGGTCGAACCTGGAGGCCTTGGCGTCCGACTTGAGGATCAGCACGCTGCTCGGCGAGTGGCGCACCGTGGGCGAGAAGCTGATCGGCGAGGCCAGGCCGTCGCTGCCGAAGTTGCGGGTCGTTTCCAGCTTCTCCACCACGCAGGCGCGCGTCAGCGCCTTGCCGCAACGGCGAATGGCGTCTTCCATCAGCAGCGCGCCCAGATAGGCCGTGATGGAGTAGCGGTTCAGCGTCTTCAACTCGTCCGCCGAGAGATGCTTCTGCGCCAGGCCCATGAACCTGGCCATGCCGGGCACCGCCAGGTCGGTCAGCGGCGGCACGTAGTCGGCGACGAAGTAGCCGTCGCCAGCGGCACCGGCCAGGGCCTGCACCGGCGTGAGGTGCGCCGAGTGCACCGCCAGGATGGTCAGCGGCATCTGGTTCTTGGCCGCTTCCTTCATCAGCATCGAATGCTCGGCGACGACGCCGCCGGACGCCAGGAAGGTGGCACCGGCCTGCTTGAGGCTCAGCATCTCGGCCGAAAAGTCCTTGGTGCCGCGCTTGAAGGCGATCTCGGCGACGCTGTTCAAGCCCAGCGCCTTGACGGCCTGCTGATAGCCGCAACGCACGTCGGTGCCGAATTCGTCGTCCTGATACACCAGGGCGAACTTCTCCTTTTGCAGCTTGCGGCTCTTGACCATGTGCAGCATGGCGGTGCCGAGTTCCTGGCAGTAGGTCGGGCCGACGACGAACACGGTCTTGTTGGGCGGCTTGAAGTGCGACGCCGCCACGGCCATTGCATTGATGGTCGGGATCTTCTGTTCGTTGATGTAAGGCAGCATCGCCTGCAGCATGGCCGAGCCCGAGGTGCCGATCAGGCCGAAGATGCCCTCGGACTCGTTCAGGCGCTTGATCCCCTGCAGCGCGCGCTGTGGCACGTAGCCGTCGTCGTCGAGCCGGATTTCGACCTTGCGCCCGTTGATGCCGCCGCGGCTGTTGACGTCCGCCTGCCACACCTTCAGGGCCGCCATGTGTGCCTTGCCCAGCAGGCTGGGGGGACCGCTGACAGGGGTCACCGAGCCGAGCACGATCCCACTGTCCGTGACACCGGGCTCGGCCAGAGCTGCGCCATGGGACAGGCACAGGAAGAGCGCCGCGGCGCTTGCCGCGAGGCGGACGAACTGGGTGATTGGCATGTTCATGCGGGGGCTGACGGTTGGATGCAGGGATGTGCGATCGCGTGCAGGCTCACTTGTCGCTGAGGAACTCCGACGCGCGCTCGAACTTGCCGCTGGCCACGTCGGCCTTCAGCAGAATGGGCCGGGTGCCGCTCTGGCGGATGTTGGGGCCGAAGGTCAGCGGGGCCATGATGCCGTCGCTGCCGAAGTTCTTCGTCTGCTCCAGTTTCTGGACCAGGCAGTCGCGAGTGAGGTTGCGGCCGCAGGCGGTCAGCGCCGATTCCAGCAACTGGGCGGCCACGATGGCCGTCAGCGAATAGCGGTTCATCGCCTTGACTTCGTCGGCGCTGAGGTACTTGTAGGCCAGGGCGTTCAGACGGCCGATGCCCTGGGTGGCGGTGTCGGTGATCGGCGGTACGTAATCGGCGACAAGCAGGCCCTCGGCAGCACTGCCCGCCAGCGCCAGCACCGGCCCCAGGTGCGATGGATGCGGCGTCAGGCGCACGACGTTCATCCCGTTCTTCTGCATTTCCTTGAGCATGGTCGCGGTCTCGGCGATGATGCCGCCGGTCAGCACGAAGGTGGCGCCGGCGCGCTGCACGGCCAGGACCTCGGCCGAGAAGTCCTTCGCGCCCCGCTTGTAGGCCACGGCGGCGGCACTGCTCAAGCCGAGGGACTTCAGCGCCATGTCGTAGCCGCACTTGACGTCGGCGCCGTAGTCGTCGTCCTGGTAGATGATGGCGAACCTGGCAGCCTGCAACTTGCGCGTCGTGATCAGGTGCTTCATGACGCCGTTGATTTCCTGGCAGTAGGTGGCGCCGATGTTGAACACCGTCTTGCGCGGCGGCGTGAAGTGCGCGCCGGCCACGGCGGCGAAGTTCAGCGCCGGAATCCGGTTCTCCTCGATGGTCGGCATCATCGCCACCAGGTGCGATGAGCCCGAGGTGCCCAGCACGGCGAACACCTTGTCGACGTCGATCAGTTTTTTCAGCGCCTGCACCGAGCGCTGGGGCACGTAGCCGTCCTCTTCGACGCGCAGCTCGATCCTGCGACCGTGGATGCCGCCGCGGGCATTGACGTCCTTCTCCCAGACCCGCAGCGCGATCACGGCGGCCTTGCCGATCAGGCTGGGCGGGCCGGTCTGCGGCAGGACCGACCCGATGACGATCCGGTCGTCGAAGACGCCCGGATCGGCTGCCATCGCCGGTGCTGCGGCTGCGAGCAGGGCGGCGCCGATCAGGGCGCGAAAGCCGCGAATGGTCTCTTGCATGGTGGTTCTCCTGGGGTGGCGGGGGTGGGGTTGCGGGGTCAGAACCTGAATGGCCAGTGGGTCCAGTAATGCTTGATGTCGCGCCAGCGGCCGATCAGGCCGTCCGGCTCGAAGCGAAGGAACAACACGATGGCCAACCCGTAGACGATGCCCTTGACTTCGTAGACGGCGGTCGACATCGCACCGGATCCGATGGCGCTGAAAAGCAGGCCCAGGCCTTCGTTGAGGCCAAAGATGAAGACGGTGCCGAGCAGGGCCCCGGCCACGGACCCGAGCCCGCCGACGATCAGCATGGACAGCGCCTCGATGGAGATCAGCAGGCTGAAGCTGTCGATGTTGAGGTAGCGGGTGTAGTAGGCCAGCAAGGCGCCCGCGACCCCCGTGTAGAAGGCGCTGACCATGAAGGCCAGCAGCTTCCAGCGCACCAGGTCCACGCCCATCGCCCGCGCCGCGATGTCGTGTTCGCGGATGGCCATGAAGGCCCGGCCGACGCGGCTGCGCATCAGGTTCAGCGTGGCGAGGACGGCCAGCACCAGCACCGCCAGCACCACGAAGTAGTAGCCGCGCTCGGCCGCCAGTGGCGTGCCGAAGAGGGACGCCTGCGGCACCGACAGCCCTTCGGAGCCGCCGGTGAGATCGCCGCCATTGAGGATGAGGTGGTTGATGATGACCGCGAAGGCCATGGTGGTGATCGCCAGGTACAGGCCTTTCAGGCGCAGCGAGGGCACGCCGACCACCAGCCCCGCGATGGCGGCGCAGACGCCCCCGGCCAGGATGCACAGCGGCATCGGCCAGCCCAGCTTGCCCGCCACGATGCCGGCGGCGTACGCCCCCACCGCAAGGAATCCGGAGTGGCCCAGCGAGATGAGCCCGGTGGTGCCGGTGAGGACGTTGAGACCCAGCACGCCCACCGCGGTGATCATCAGCAGCAGCAGCAGCGACACGTAGTACTTGCTCAGCAGCAGCGGAGCCAGCGCGAGGGCTCCGACCAGCAGGAGGGTCCAGACGATGACCGGCACCGAGTCGGTCAGCACCAGCAACTGGCGGTAGTCTTCCTTGAAGTTGCGGCTGCGCATCAGACTCTTTCGATCTCGGGCTTGCCGAACAATCCGTAGGGCCTGACCATGAGGACGATCAGGATCAGAAGGAAGCCGGCGATCTCCTTCATGCCGCGGCCGATGTAGCCCTCCGACATGTTCTCGACGACGCCGATCAGGATGCCGCCCAGCGCCGCCCCGAACACCGAGTCGAGCCCGCCGAGGATGACGGCCGGAAAACTGCGCAGACCGGTCAGCCACATGCCGGGCTCCAGGTCGTAGATCACGCCGACCAGGACGCCGGCGATCGCGGCCAGGCCGGCCGACAAGGCCCAGGAAAGGGCGAAGATGCGCTTGACGTTGATCCCCATCAGCAGCGCCACCGTCTGCTGGTTGGCCGTGGCACGCATCGCGATGCCGACGCGCGAGTAGCGGAAGAACACCCATAGCCCCGCCACCACCGCGGCCATGATGCCCAGCGCATGGAGCTGCGCCGGGTAGACGCCGGCCGGCCCGATGCGGATCGGCGCCGTCGCCAGGCCGGTGGCCAGCGGCATCGGGTCGGCGCCCCAGATCAGCACCACCAGCGAGCGGATGATGACGGCCAGGCCGATGGTCACCATGACCGTGGAGAACACCGGTTGGCCCAGCATGGGCCGGATCAGCAGCACCTCGACCAGCAGTCCGATGATCACCGACACCATCACGCTCGCCAGCAGCAGGGGCCAGAAGCCGAGCTTGAAGGTGCCGGCCAGGGTGAAGGCGACATAGGCCACCAGCATCATCAGCTCGCCCTGCGCGAAGTTCACCACCCCGGTGGCGCGGTAGATCATCGCAAAGCCCATGCCGATGAAGGCGTACACCAGACCGACAGCGATGCCGGACACCAGCAACTGGATGAAATAGTCCATCAGGCGGTGCCTCCACCGTAGATCAGCTCGATCTCTCGTGCGAACTTCTTGCCGATGATGCCGCGGCGCACTTTCTGTGTCGCCGTCAGCTCGCCGTCGTCGTGGTCGAGTTCCTTCTCGAGGATCAGGAACTTGCGGATGTTCTCGACCCGCGCGAACAGCTTGTTGACGCGCCGGACTTCGGCGTCGACGAGCTCGCGCACCTCCGGCAGCTGCGACAGGCTGCGGTACGTGGTGTAGGCCAGGCGGCGCTCCTGCGCCCACTTGCCGACCGTCTCGTAGTCGATCTGCACCAGCGCCGAGAGGAAGTGGCGCCCGTCGCCGAGCACGATGGCCTCGCGGATGTAGATGCTGTCCTTGAGGGCGTTCTCGATTTCCGAAGGCGAGATGTTCTTGCCGCCGCTGGTGATGATGATCGCCTTCTTGCGGTCGACGATCATCAGCTCGCCGTTGGGCGCCAGCGCCACCACGTCGCCGGTGTGCAGCCAGTCGTCCCGCACCGTCAGCGCCGTGGCGTTGTCGTCGTGGAGATAGCCCTTGAAGACGCCCGGGTGCTTGACGATCAGTTCGCCGTCGTCGGCGATCTTCCAGTTCAGGCCCTCGATCGGCGTTCCGGTGGCGCCGAGGTGGCGGGCCTTTTCATGCTGGTGGAAGATCACGCCCCCGGACTCGGTCATGCCGTACAGCTGGTACACCGGCAGCCCGAGGATCCTGAAGAACTTCAGCACCTCCGGAGAGACGCTGGCGCCCCCGCAGAAGCCGCACCGTATCCGGTCCAGCCCGATGAATTTCTGCAGATTGCGGAACATCAGCAGCCAGAGCAGCGCAAACTGCAGCTGCTCGACCCAGGTACGCTCGCCGCCGCGCTCCGCGGCGCGCTCGAACAGGGTCTTG
>Ga0209347_1004151_pt1 | contig 15553 bp, 14 predicted proteins | sample AutmiccommuBRH23_FD_187382 | JGI IMG/M metagenome (GOLD analysis project Ga0209347, IMG submission 187382) | Deep subsurface microbial communities from Mt. Terri, Switzerland - Autotrophic microbial communities BRH/23 (SPAdes) (version 2) | ecosystem: Environmental > Aquatic > Deep subsurface >... | reverse complement strand
CACGGTGTGGTGCGACATGAGCGGCGCGCTAAACACCCGCGAGCCAGAGCCGAGGTGGAACATCGGCCCCGACAGCATCTGCGTGTCATAGGGGCGAAAGCCATAAAGCTGCGCCGCGGCCATGGTATTGGCGAACAGATTGGCGTGGGTCAGCATCACGCCCTTGGGCTGGCCAGTCGTGCCGCCGGTGTAGAAGATCATCGCGACATCGTCGCTGCTGCGGCCCGGAGCCGGCAGGCCCGCGCCGTCATCCTCGCCCGCGCCCTGCGCCATCGTGTCATAGCTGAGGGCACCTTCGGGCGCAGGCCCGTCATCGGCATGGATCAGATGGGCAATGCCCAGATCCCGCTGCATCTGCACCGCAGACTGCCAATGGGCAGTGTCGGCGATCAGCGCCACGGGTGTGCAGTCGGCCAGCACCTGAGCCAACTCGGCCGGGGCAAGCCGCGAGTTGATCGGAACCGTGATCGCGCCAATCCGGGCCGGCGCATAGTAACACTCGAAATAGCGGTGCGAGTTGTGGCCGAGAAAGGCGACCCGGTCGCCCTGCGCGATGCCCAGCGCCGCCAAGCCGCGCGCCACGCGCCAGATGCGGGTTTCGACCGCGCGCCATGTCAGCACCGTGCTGCCAGAGGTCAGCGCCGGGCGCTGACCCGACCGACGCGCCGCACGCGTGACCGTGTCACCCAGACGGATCACGCGACGCGGTCCTGACAGACATGCAGGCATGCCATCGCCATGGTCGTGCCTCCCCCCTTGGCGCTGCCAGATCCCCTCCCCGGGCCCGGCAGAATTTAGTTAGGTAACGTATAATTAGCTGCATAACCATTGTCAATCGCAACCCCGCCGCCGGCAGCGCGCCGCCGCATCACCTGTGTGTCAGATCGCGCGGCCGGTGCCGGACCAGTACATGTCGCGCAGCTTGCGCTTGTTCACCTTGCCCGAGGCGTCACGCGGCAGGTCAGGATCGACAACGATCACCTTGGGCAGCATGTAGCGCGCGATGTGCCCCTCCAGATGCGCGCGCAGCGCGTCCTCATCCAGATCTTGCCCGGGTTCCGGGGCCAGGATGGCACAGATCGCCTCGCCCATCTCGGCATCGGGGATGCCGAACACCGCGGCATCGACCACGCCGGGAAAGGTCAGCATCGCCGCTTCGATATGGGCGGGATAGATGTTGACCCCGCCCGCGATGATCATGTCGCGCTTGCGGTCGGACAGGAACAGATAGCCGTCGGCATCCAGATGACCGATATCGCCCGAGGTGATCAGCCCCTCATGCTCCACCGCCCCGCGGTCTTCGGCGCGCTTGTGATAGGTGAAATCGGCATAGTCCGACAGGCGGCCGAACACCTCGCCCGCCACGCCGGGCGGGCATTCGCGGCCCTGCGCATCGAACACCTTGACCGTGCCACTGGGCACCGCGCGCCCGACCGTGCCGGGCCGTTCCAGCGCCTCGGCCGAGGAACACCAGGTCAGCGCGCCGGTTTCCGTGCTGCCGTAGAATTCATAGAGGCATTCGCCCCACCATTCGATGATCCCGCGCTTGACCTCGGGCGGACAAGGCGCGCCGGCGCAAACCACATCGGACAGTGAGGACAGATCATAACCCGCGCGCACCTCGGGCGGCAGTTTCAGCAGGCGCACCAGCATGGTCGGCACGATGAACATGGCGGTGATGCGATGCGCTTCGACCAGTCGCAGCAGCTCTTCGGCGTCGAAACGTGGCATCAGCACCAGATCGCCGCCGCAGAAGAACGTCATCACCCCGAAGCGGTTGGGCGCGGAATGATACAGAGGCGTCGGCAGCAGCGTGCGCACCCCCGGTTTGAAGATGGCGCCATAGCCGTGTTTGTTGGGCAGCGACGGGCCCAGGCGGCGTACGCCCTTGGGGTTGCCCGTGGTGCCCGAGGTATAGATCATCGCGGTCAGCGGCACGGGCTTGTCGGCCGCCATCGGCGCACAGTCGCGCAAGATGTCCTTCAGATCCTCTGCCCCCTCCGGTATGCGCGCCAGATCGGCCGGCACGCCGTAGGCGTCGGCCAGTTCCGGCGGGGTATCGACGGCGATCACGGTCTTGCCCGCCAGCAGGTCCGCCGGCAGATCGGGCGCCAGCCTGCGCCACAGGTCGGCATGGACGATCAGCGCGCGCGCATCGCAGTCGCGGATCACATAGGCAGCCTCGGCCGCCGAGAAGTGCCAGTTCACCGGCACCGCCGTCGCGCCAAGGATGTTCGCTGCAACCGAGGCGGTCAGGAACGCGATCTCGTTGCGCATCACCAGCGCCAGAGTGTCGCCCGCGCCGATCCCCGCCCGCGCCAGCCGGGTGGCAAGGCGGCGGGCGTCGTCGAGTATCTCGGCCTCGGAGCGGACGCGCGCGCCCGAGGTGATGGTGCCCGCCACCCTCAGCGCCCCTTGAACACGGGTTTGCGCTTCTCGCCGAAGGCGCGCACGCCCTCTTCGAAATCCTCGGAGTTGAAGGCGGTGTCCTGGCAAAGGGTTTCGAGACGCAGCGAGTCATCCAGCGACGCGCCGTTCGAGGCCAGGATCTGCCGCTTGATCATCGCATAGGACACGCCTGGTCCCGCCGCCAGCCGCTGCGCCAGCGCCATGGCCGCCGGCAGCGCCTGCCCTTCAGGGGCCAGCTCCGTCAACAGCCCGCAACTGTCGGCCTCGGCCGCGCTCAGCCCCTGGCCCAGCATGGCGATGCGCGCCGCGCGGGCCTCGCCGATCTTGCGGCACAGGGTATGCACCGCGCCACCGTCGGGCGCCGCGCCGATGCGGGTGAAGGTCAGCTCGAACCGTGCGCAGGCCCCTGCCACCAGCAGATCCGCGCTCAGCGCCAGGCTGAACCCCACGCCCGCCGCCGGGCCATTGACGGCAGCGATGACCGGCACCGGGATTTCCCGCAGCAGCCGGGTCAGCACGTTGAGCCCCCCAACCATCTGCCCCCCGACCTTGCCGCGCCGGGCAAGGATCGTGGACAGGTCAAGATCGGCGCCGGAACAAAAGCCCCGCCCCGCACCGGTCAACACGATGGCGCGCGCCTGGGGATTGCCCAATTCCTCGCGCAGGGCCCCGATCAGCCCCTCGCGCATCGCGTGCGACAGCGGGTTCAGGCGCGCGGGCTGGTTCAGGGTCAGCACCAGAACCGCGCCCTCGCGTGTAACCTCCAGATCAGCCATGGATCAGACCCCGTATTTGCCGATGATCGACAGCGAACAGACGTTCTGATGCGGAAACCCGCCCAGATTATGCGTCAGGCACAGCGAGGGTTCCTTGTCGCGCTGGCGGGCGCCGGCGCGGCCCTGCATCTGCAGATACATCTCATAGATCATGCGCAGGCCAGACGCGCCGATGGGGTGGCCAAAACATTTCAGCCCGCCGTCGATCTGGCAGGGCACCGTGCCGTCGGCGTCATAAAATCCGTCCATGACATCCTTCACCGCCTGCCCCTCGCCCGAGATGAACAGGTCCTCCATCGTCACCAGTTCGGTGACAGAGAAACAGTCATGCACTTCGATCAGGCTGATCTGGTCGCGCGGGCGGGTGATGCCGGCCTCCTTGTAGGCGCGCTGCGCCGCGGCCCGGGTGGTGGCGAAATAGCTGCCATCCCAGCCGTTATACTGCGCCTCGAACCCGTTGGAGACGGCCAGCTGCAGCGCCTTGACGGTGATCAGGTCGCCCTTGCCCAGCGCCGCCGCGATCTCGGGCGTGGTGACGATGGCGCAGGCGGCCCCGTCCGACACGCCGCAGCAATCGTAAAGGCCCAGCGGTTCGGCGATGATCGGCGCGTTCATCACGGTGTCTTCGGTGACGACGTTGCGCAGATGGGCCTTGGGATTCTTCGCGCCGTTCTCGTGGCTTTTGACCGAGACATGGGCGATGGCGCGTTTGAGGTCGATGGCCGCGACATTGTGCTTGGCGCGGTACGCCGTGGCCAGCTGCGCAAAGGAGCCGGGGGCCGAGGCATTGGCCCAGACCATGTCATTGACCGATCCGCGGCTGCGCTGCGGCAGGCCGCCATAGCCGGTGTCCTTCAGCTTCTCGACGCCCAGCGCCAGCGCGATGTCGCAGGCGCCCGACGCCACGGCATAGACTGCGCCACGGAACGCCTCGGTTCCCGAGGCGCAGTAGTTTTCCACCCGCGTGACCGGGATGTTGGGCAGGCGCAGGCCAAAGGCCAGTGGCACGGCGGATTTCCCGACATGCTGCTCTTCGATGGCGGTTGCCAGCCACGCCGCCTCGATCTGGCTCTTGTCGATGCCCGCATCGGCCAGCGCCTCGGTGAAGGCCTCCACCATCAGGTCTTCGGCATTGTCCCCCCAGCGCTCGCCGAATTTCGAACAGCCCATCCCGAGGATGGCGACCTTGTCCTTGATACCAGAGGCCATGTCAGTCTCCTTTCTGCCGGGCGATCGCGCCCGTCGCGGGGGTTGCTTTCCAGAAGTAGCGGCGGAAACCGCGCCTGCTGTCGTAATCCTTGACGCGGAACATCATCCGCATCTCCTGGCCCACCTGCAGGTCGGCATCCGGGTCGATATCGGTGAAATCGGCCATCAGGCGGCCGCCGCCCTCGAACTGCACCATGCCGAAATACTGGGGCGGATCGGGGGTATAGGTCAGCCGGTCGGCGGTGAACGAATTGATGCGCGCCACCGTGTCGGCAAAGCGGTGCGGCTCTTGCGTATCGACCGCACCGCAATTGGGGTTCACGCACATGCGCGAGGCGGGAAACTGCACCGTACCGCAGGCGCTGCACTCGCCGCCGATCATCGCCTGCGTCGTGCTCTTGTTGCGGTAATGCGCCGACAGGCCGGTGGGCTTGTCCGCCTCGGCGCGGATGCCCTGCTCCAGCTTCATGAGGTCGTTGAAGGCCAGATAGCGGGTGTAGCGCGTCTCGGTCCGCCGCCGCGCCAGCGCGCCGGGCAGGCCACCGCGCGGGGCCAGCCGGGTGATCGCCTCGGTCACCTCGAAGATCAGCACGTCGCAGCCCTGGCCAAAGCCCGCCACCACGATGCGCGCACCGGGCTCTGCGGTTTCCAGCGCGCCGACCAGCATCAGCAGCGGATGCGCGGCACCGCATTCGCCCACGGTGGCCTGCAGATTGTCGACGACGGCGGCCTCGGGGATGCCCGCAGCCTTGGCGACCATGCTCGCCACCTTCTTCGCCGCCACCGGGAACACGAAATGCGTGACGCTGCCCCCAGCCACGCCGAAGCGTTCCAGCGCCGTGCGGATCGCCTCGGGCGCGATCTTCAGGTAGCCCTCGTCCCGGATCCAGCGTTCCTCCCACACATAGTCGAACTCGGCCCCGGCCTCACGGAAATGGTCGACGAAATCGACGGCATCGGTGTGCTGGCCGATCAGCCGGGCGATCACCTCAGCCCCCGTGCCCACGATCAGCGCCGCAGCCCCGTCGCCGCGCGTCATCTCCAGCGTGCTGGCGGGCTTGGTGGTGCAGCGTTCCGACCCCACCACCAGCAGCGGCCCGTCAGAGCCGGCGGCCGATTTCAGCGCCACCGCCAGCGCCGAGGTCCCCGCCCGCTGCGACGAGGCGACATCGAGTGTCAGGATGCCGCGCGGCAGGGCCAGCGCATCGGCCACGATCCCGGCATTCTGCCGATCGGCAAAGGGAAAGCTGGTCGAGCCCATATAGACGCCGGCCAAGGCCGCGCCCTCGTCCCCGGCCAGCGCGTCGCGTGCCGCCTCGAGCGCCATGGTCACCGCGTCCTCGTCCCAGTTGGCATGGGCCCGCTCGCCCTTGGCCAGGCCCTTGAGCCCGGGGGCGACCCAGGCATGGGCCGCCGCAATTTCGGCGCGTTGCAGGCGGGCCTTTGGCAGATAGGCGCCATAGGCGATGATCCCGATATCCATGGTTTCTCCCTCAGTCAGTCGCAGGCCCGCTGACGGGCGTGATGTAGCGGAACGTGCCGACGGCGGTGGCCAGGCGCGCGCCGGTGTCGTCGGTGATCTCGGCCTCCGCAAAGAACACCTTGCGCCCGCCGCCGACGCGGCGCGCGCGCACATGGAGCATGCCGGAGCTCGCCGAGGCGATGAAGTTGGTGGTCAGGGTCAGCGTCACGCAGAACTTGCGCGGCGCATCTGGCGGCGCGTAGCTGCCGGCGATGCCGCAGCCGAAATCCAGCAAGGTGCAATAGATGCCGCCATGGGCGATGCCATTGCTGTTCAGAAGGTCCGGCGTCAGTTCCAGACGGCCCAGCATCCCCTGTGCGGTCCACTCCACCAGCTCGATCCCAAGCTTGTGGTTGAAACCCTTCTGCATCTGCACCGGCAACAGCGTCATGCGACCACCCCGCCGGCGAGAGCGCGAAGCGCGCGCTTGTCGATCTTGCCCACTGAGGTAAGCGGCAGACCCCCGGGCAGAAAGCTCAGCGTCTTGGGGCATTTGTAATGCGCCAGCCGGTCCCGCGCCCAGCCGATCAAAGCCTGAGCATCGGGCATCGCCCCCGCCACCGGGTCGATCACCGCATGAACCCGCTCGCCCCAGACAGGATCGGGCAGGCCGATCACCGCCGCATTGGCGACCTGGGGATGGGCGCAGAGCACATTTTCAACCTCGATCGGATAGACGTTCTCGCCGCCGGTGATGATCATGTCCTTGATCCTTCCCGCCAGCACGACATAGCCATCCGCATCGAAACAGGCGCCGTCGCCGGTGTGATACCATCCGTCGCGCAGCACCGCCGCCGTCTCATCGGGCCTGTTCCAGTAGCCGCAGGTGATGTTGGGGCCGCGCACCACGATCTCGCCCGCCTCGCCGGGGGCGGCATCGCTGCCGTCGGGGCGCAGGATGCGCAGGTCGCAATAGCCCACCGCCCGCCCGACCGAGGCGAGCCGCGCACCGCCCGCAGCGTGATCCTCGGCGGTCAGGACGGTGACGATGGGGGCGGCTTCGGTCATGCCGAAGGCCTGCGAGACGCGCACCCCCGGAAAGGCCGCCAGCGTGCGTTCCAGCAGCGGCAGCGGCATCGGGGCCGCGCCATAGGTCAGGTCGCGCAGGCTGGACAGGTCACGGCGTGCCAGATCGGGATGGCCCAGGATCAGCGCCATCATCGTCGGCACGAATTGCACCAGCGTGATGCGATGCGCCTCGACCGCCTGCAGCAGCGCCGGGATGTCGAATTGCGGCATCAGGATCAGGTGATTGCCAAACAGCGGCGCGGCGAATATCCGCGCCCCCGCCGCGGTGTGAAACAGCGGCCCGGTCACCATATGCGTGCCGCATCCCGGCAGGCCAAGGTGGTAGCCCGTGCCCATCGCGTTGGTGAAAAGGTTGGCGTGGCTGGTCATCACCCCCTTGGGCTGGCCCGTCGTGCCCGAGGTGTAGAACAGGATCAGCGTGTCGCTGTCTGCGCTGGCGAGCGCGGCGAAATCCGGCTCGGGGCCGGCATCGGCGAGCGCGCATTCATAACTGCCGCCCGCGCCGGTCACCAGCAGCGCCCGGATCGAGGGGCAAGCGGCGCGCAGCAGCCCGGCCGCCGCCAGATGGGCCGGATCGGCGATCAGCACCGAGGGGGCACAGTCCGCGGCGACCAGCGCCAACTCTGCCCCCGACAGGCGAAAGTTCAGCGGCACGGCAATCGCGCCGATCAGCGCCGGGGCATAGTAGCATTCCATCGCCGGATGGTCGTTGAACCCCAGCCAGGCCACACGGTCGCCGGGCCGCACGCCGGACTGCCACAACAGGCTGGCCAGCGCCCGGATCCGCACGTCCATCTGCGCCCAGGTGAAACTGGCGCCGCCCACGACAGTGACCGCGGGCCGCTCCGACCAGAGCCGGGCAGCCTTGGCCACCAGATCGGGCAAGCGGATCATCTGCGCCCCACGATCGAACGTCCGATGATCTCGCGCATGATCTCGCCAGTGCCGCCCGCCAGCCGCGACATGCGCTGATCGGCCCAGGCACGGGCGATGGGATATTCCCACATGTAACCATAACCGCCGAAGAGCTGCAGAAGATCGTCAAGCACGCGGCTCTGCATTTCCGAGGACAGCATCTTGGCCATGGCGGCATCGGTGCTGTCCAGCTCGCCCCGCATGTGCATGGCGAGGCAGTGATCGACAAAGACGCGCATCATCTGCACCTGCGCCTTGGCCTCGGCCAGCTTGAAGCGGGTGTTCTGGAACTCTGCCACGGTCTTGCCAAAGGCCTTGCGGTCGCTGACATAGTCCACGGTCCAGTCCAGCGCCGCCTCCATCGTCGCGGCGCAGCGGATGGCCTGGATCAGGCGCTCTTGCGGCAATTGCTCCATCAGCTGCACGAAGCCGCGGCCCTCGGTGCCCAGCAGGTTGGCGGCGGGCACGCGCACATTGTCGAAGAACAGCTCGGCCGTGTCCTGCGCCTTCCAGCCGATCTTCTCCAGCTTGCGGCCCTTGGTGAAGCCGGGGGTTCCGGCCTCGACCACGATCAGGCTGGTGCCCTTGCCGCCCTGCGCCGGATCGGTCTTGCACGCGACGATCACCAGATCGCACATGAAGCCGTTGGTGATGAACACCTTCTGACCGCTGATCACCCAATGGTCGCCATCTCGGTCGGCGCGGGTCTTGATGTTCTGCACATCGGAACCGGCCGAGGGTTCGGTCATGGCAATCGCGCCGATCTTGCGGCCCGCCGCCATGTCCGGCAGCCAGCGCTGGCGCTGCTCTTCGGTGCCGTAATGCAGGATGTAGGGCGCGATGATGTCGGAATGCAGGGTGAAGCCCGGCCCCATCGCATTGGCGCGGCACAGCTCCTCGAGCACGATGGCGGAATAGAGGAAATCGGCCCCGGCCCCGCCATACTCTGCCGGGATCGCGGGCAGCAGGATCCCTGCGGCGCCAGCCTTTTCCCAGGCCTCGCGGCTGACCTGACCGTCCTTCTCCCATTGCGCGTGATGCGGCGCGATCTCGGCCTCCACGAACCTGCGCACAGAGGCGCGGAAGGTGTCGTGATCGCCATCAAACAGGCTGCGCTGAAACATGCCACCCTCCTCCTTGCCCTTTGGCGCGCGAGACGCGCCTCCTCCGCCCCAAAAATTAATGCACTTGCGTATGATCCGCAAGCGAATTAACTTTGGGGCATCAGGAAGGACCGGCCACAGCGGACCGGCGCGAGGGAGGTGAGCAATGCCAGAAGCCAGATTGCTGGAGGGCAAGGTTGCCCTTGTGACCGGGGCGGGCCGGGGCGTGGGGCGCGAGATTGCGCTGCTGATGGCGCAAAAGGGCGCAAGGGTGGTCGTCAATGATCTGGGCGGATCGGGCGGCGGCGAGGGGCATGACATCGCCCCCGCCAAGGAGGTCGTGAACGAGATCGTCGCCATGGGCGGCGAGGCGGTCGCGAACTATGACAGCGTCGCCGATTTCAGAGCGGCCGAGGGGATGGTGGAGCAGGCCATCGACAGCTTTGGCAGTATAGACATCGTCGTGAACAATGCCGGCATCCTGCGCGACGCGATCTTCCACAAGATGACCGAAGAGGAATGGGACCTTGTGATCTCGGTCCATCTGAAAGGTGCCTTCAGCGTCTCGCGCGCGGCCGCCACGCGGTTTCGCGAACAGCAGTCGGGCCGGATGATCCACATGACCTCGACCTCGGGGCTGATCGGCAATTTCGGGCAGGCCAACTATGCCGCCGCCAAACTGGGCATCGTCGGGCTGTCACGCTCGGTCGCGCTGGACATGGCGCGCTTCAATGTCACCTCGAACGCCATCGGGCCCTTTGCCTGGAGCCGGCTGATCGGCACCATCCCGATCAACTCCGAAGCTGACCGTATCCGGGTCGAGCGCATGAAGCAGATGACCCCCGCCAAGATCGCGCCGCTGGTCTGCGCATTGGCCTCGGACGCGGCGCAGCATGTCAGCGGCCAGATCTTCGTGGCGCGCGGCGGCGAGGTGTTCCTGTTCAGCCAGCCCCGCCCGATCCGCGGCATGGGCCGCCCCGAAGGCTGGACCCCCGAAACGATCATCGACAACGCCTTTCCGGCGTTCAAGACCTCGCTCACCCCGCTCGAGCGGTCGGCAGACGTGTTCAGCTGGGATCCGGTCTGATGGCACTCGATGTCGATGCCGTCCTGAACTGGGCCTTCGAGGACGTCACCCAGACCTACACCCGGCGCGACGCGATGCTCTATGCGCTGGGGGTGGGCTTTGGCCATGATCCGCTGGACCGCGGCGATCTGCCCTTCGTGTTCGAGGAACCGCAACTGCAGGCGGTGCCGACCATGGCAGTGGTGCTGGCCGGGCCCGGGTTCTGGGTCCGCGATCCGCGCAGCGGCATGGACTGGACCAAGGTTCTGCACGGCGAACAGGGCGTGACCCTGCACCGCCCCCTGCCGCCCGAGGCCACGGTGATCGGACGCACCCGCGTCACCGGAATTCTGGACAAAGGCCCCGGCAAGGGCGCGCTGATCTATTCCGAGCGGACGATCACCGAGGCCGCCACCGGCGCGCTGCTGGCCACCTGCACCTCGACCACCTTTGCCCGCGGCGATGGCGGCCAGGGCGGCACCCTGTCCGAGGCCCCCCGCCCCCATGTCCTGCCCGACCGTGCGCCGGACCAGGTGGTGGACCTGCCGACACTGCCGCAATCGGCGCTGATCTACCGGCTGTCGGGCGACCCCAACCCGCTTCATGCCAGCCCCGATGTCGCCGCCAGCGCAGGCTTCAAGGCCCCGATCCTGCACGGGCTCTGCACCCTTGGCGTGGCGGGGCACGCAATCTTGCAGGCGGTATGTGGCAACGATCCGGCGCGCTTCGGCGGGCTGCGGCTGCGCTTCTCGGCCCCCGTCTATCCGGGCGAGACGATCCGCACCGAGATTTGGCAAGGCGGCGCCGATGTCTCGTTCCGCGCGCGGGTGGTGGAGCGGGATCTGGTGGTGCTGGACAACGGGCACGCGACCGTCACCGACTGACCGAGGGTACCATGGGACCACTGACGGGGCTGCGCGTGCTCGAGTTTGCCGGGATCGGCCCTGGCCCCTTTGCCGCGATGATGCTGGCCGACATGGGGGCAGAGGTGCTGCGCATCGACCGGCCCGGCCCGGCCGATCCCAGCCTGCGCCATGACATCCCCGCGCGCGGGCGCCGCTCGCTGGTGCTGAACCTCAAGCGGGCCGAAGATGTGGAGACCGCGTTGCAGCTGGCCAGCCGCGCCGACGCGCTGATCGAAGGCTTTCGCCCCGGCGTGATGGAACGGTTGGGCCTTGGCCCCGAGGCCTGTCAGGCGCGCAACCCCGCGCTGGTCTATGGCCGGATGACCGGCTGGGGGCAGGACGGCCCCCTGGCGCAGGCCGCAGGACATGACCTCAATTACATCGCGCTGTCGGGGGCGCTGTGGTCGATGGGCGAGGAGGGGCGTGACCCGGTGCCGCCGCTGAACCTGCTGGGAGATTTCGGGGGCGGCGCGATGTTTCTGGCCTTTGGCCTCGTCTGCGGCCTGCTGCGCGCGCGCCAGACTGGCCAGGGCGATGTGGTGGATGCCGCGATCTGCGACGGGGTCAACACGCTGATGGGCTTCATCCAGGCACAGCGCGGCCGTGGCCGCTGGGTGGACCAGCGCGCCGCCAACCGGCTGGACGGGGCCGCGCCGATGTATGGCGTCTATCGCTGCGCGGATGGTCAGTGGATCACGCTCGCCCCGCTCGAGCCGCAGTTCTTTGCGCTGCTGGCGCAGATGCTCGACCTGCCGGAAGACTGGCAGAAGGGCCGCGATGACCGGGCCAACTGGCCGGAATACCGGGCAAGGCTGGCGGCGCTGTTCGCCACCCGCACCCGCGCCGGCTGGTGCGAGATGTTCGAGGGCACGGATGTGTGTTTCGCCCCGGTCCTGTCCCCGGCCGAGGCTCCGGGCCATCCCCACGCCATCGCGCGCGGCCTGTTCGTGCCGGGGCCGCAGGGCAGCCTGCAGCCGGCCCCCGCGCCAAGGTTCCGCAACGCCGTGCCGGATGTGCCGGGCGCGCCGCCCCTGCCCGGCGAAGGCGGCGAGGCCGCGCTGGCCGATTGGGGCGTGACACGGGGTTGAGCCCCCGGCCAAGGCTTCCTCCATCCGCGCCCGGTTCCACTGCCTTGCGCCGGCGCGACGAACCGCCATCGGCGGGCCTCATGATGAGAGGTGCTCGCTTCCTTCAGCGGCAGCGCTATTCCGACCAAGGCCGACATCAGTGGCAGGAGCACGGCCTGCGGGTCGAGGATGTTTCCCGCCCTCTCTCACCTGAGAGCGATCCGCCTCATCCGGTGACCTTGCAAGCAATGGATGTCGTTAACTCGCTGACGCCGAGATCACCCCGCCTACTGAAAGATCAGCGCGATCTCGTCCTCGCTCAGCAGCTTCCACTGGCCGGGCGCCAGGTCCTCCGGCAGTGACAGCCCTCCCAGACGCTCGCGGTGTAGATCGTCGACGTGGTTGCCGGTGGCGGCGAACATGCGGCGCACCTGATGGTAGCGGCCTTCGGTCACGCTCAGCAGGGCTTCGGTGTCCGAGACCACTTCAAGTTCCGCAGGCGCCAGCGGCTTGTCCTCACCCTCCAGCATCAACTGGCCCGAGGCGAAGAGGTCGGCTTCGCTGCCCTCCAGCGGGCGGGCCAGCTTGGCCCGGTAGGTCTTCTTGACGTGGCGCCGGGGGCTGATGACACGGTGCAAGAGATCGCCGTCATCGGTCAGCAGCAGCAGGCCCGAGGTCTGCTTGTCCAGCCGCCCGATGGTCGAGATCGCCGGGTCCCGCTGTTTCCATCGCTGGGGCAGGATGTCATAGACAAGCGCGCCGTCCTCCTTGTGCGAACAGGTCATGCCCAGAGGCTTGTTGAGCAGGATGACCATGCCCGCCACGGGATCGAGCGGCTCGCCGTCGATCTGCATGCGGGCCGGCAGGTCCGGTGTGACAGGGATGCGCTTGCTGACGTCGGATATGTCGGCACCGTCCAGAGTGATGCCGCCGGCCTTGGCCATCCGTGCCATTTCGCTGCGCGAGCCATAGCCCATGGAAGACAGAAGCTTGTCGACGCGGGAGGTTGGGATCTTGGCCATGACGTCTGGTTCCTCAAGTCGCGCGAAGGGCCCGCGCGCTGCATCGAAAGCCCCGCCCTGACGCTCAGGAGAGCGCGGCACGCCCTTGCCCCGCCGTATAGCCTCATGGGTGCACCGTCAAAAGACGGCATTTCGATCCCGGCCGGTCATCGCGGCCCTCTCCCGCACCATCTCAAGGAAGGCCGTGAACCCGGCAGACGGATTGCGCCGGCCGGGGTAGTAGAGGCTGAAGCCGGGGCGCGGCGGGGTCCAGTCCTCCAGCAGGCGGATCAGGCGACCCGCGGCGATATCCTCGGCGACGTCCTGCTCGATGAAGAAGCCGATGCCAGCCCCGTCCAGCACGGCGGCGCGGGCGATGGCGGCCTCGTCCAGTGTCAGGCGGCCCTTGGGGTCGAACTGGACAGGCTCCCCGCCCCGCTCGAACTGCCAGCGCAGGAAGGCGCCGTTCGGCAGGCGGCCACGGATGCACTCTTGCGCCGGAAGGTCAGCCGGGGTCAGCGGCATCGGGTGCGCCGCGAGCCACGCAGGCGCGGCGACGACAGCGTGGCGCTGCGGCCTGCCAAGCGACAGCGCGATCATGTCGCGCGGCACCAGACCCGCGGGGCGGATGCCGAGATCGAAGCCCTCGGCGACGATGTCAACCAGCCGCCCTTCGGTCACCAGATCGACCTGCATGTCCGGGTGCCGGCGCAGGAAGTCCAGCGCCAGCGGCGCAATCTCGCGCCCCGCCTGCACCGAGGCGTTGATGCGCAGCAGGCCCGAGGGCGTCTCGCGCTGCGCCCGCGCACCTTCCATCGCCGCGCGGATCTCGGCCAGCGCCGGGGCAACCCGCTCGACGAAGTCGCGCCCGGCATCCGTCAGCGAAACGCTGCGCGTGGTCCGGTTGAAGAGCCGGACGCCGAGCGAGGCCTCGAGGCGGGCGACGCTATGCGACAGCGCGGTGGTGGACATGCCAAGCTCCAGCGCCGCCGCGCGGAACGAGCCCCGGCGCGCGACGGCCAGAACCGCCTCCAGCCCTTTCAACGCGGCCTCCTGCATTGTCCCAATCCTGTCATCTCCAGATGCCGGATTATCCCGATTATCGGCGCGCCCGTCGAGGCTTATCTTCCGGTCGTCAGAAGAAGGAACACCCCATGCACCTCCCCGCCCCGATCCAGACCTATTTCACCGCCGCGGCCCCGCAGGATGGCGAGGCTTTCGCCGCAGCCTTCGCGGCGGAGGCCATCGTCCATGACGAAGGCGACACCCATCGCGGACCCGAGGAGATCCGGGAGTGGTGGCTTGCCGCCAAGGCCAAGTATCGCCACAGCGCCGAGCCGCTGGACGTGAGCGAGGCTGCCCGCAAGACTGTGGTCCGCGCGCGCGTCACCGGCGATTTTCCCGGCAGCCCCGGCATCCTGACCTTCACCTTCGGCCTTGCGGGTGACCGGATCACCGATCTGGAGATCGGCTGATGACCGGGCTTCTCACGCTGCAGGGCAAGCGCGCCCTGATCACCGGCGGCACCCAAGGTGCCGGCGCGGCCACGGTGGCGCTGTTCCGTGAGCTGGGGGCGCAGGTGCTGACCACCGCGCGCAGCCGCCCCGCGGATATGCCCGAAGCGATGTTCGTCGCCGCCGACCTGACCACGGTTGAGGGATGCGAGGCGGTGGCCGAGGCCGTGCAAGGCCGGCTTGGCGGCGTGGACATCCTCGTCCACATGCTCGGCGGCTCCTCCGCGCCAAGCGGCGGCTTCGCGGCCCTGGGCGAGGCGGAATGGCAAGCGGAGCTGAACCTCAACCTGCTGCCCGCCGTGCGTCTGGACCGGGCGCTTGTGCCGGGGATGGTCGCGCAAGGCGCCGGCGCGGTGATCCACGTCACCTCGATCCAGCATCTGCTGCCGCTGCCCGACGCGACCACCGGCTATGCCGCCGCCAAGGCCGCGCTCTCGACCTACAGCAAGAGCCTGTCCAAGGAGGTGTCGCCCAAGGGCGTGCGGGTGGTGCGCGTGGCTCCGGGCTGGATCGAGACCGAAGCCTCGGTCCGGCTGGCAGAGCGGCTGGCGCAGGAGGCGGGCACCGACGTCGAGGGCGGCAAGCGGCTGATCATGGATGCCCTCGGCGGCATTCCCATCGGTCGGCCCTCGACCCCGGCCGAGATCGCCAATCTGATCGCCTTCCTCGCGTCGGATCTCGCCGCGACCATCACCGGCACGGAGTATGTGATAGACGGAGGAACGGTGCCGACAGCATGACTGGGAGCCGGTCCGGACAAGGCTGGACTAGGTTGGAGTGGCGGTCATCCGCGCGTGCCCGCATGCCACGGCACGAGCTCCCTTTGTCTGCTATAGACGGTAGACCCTATCAGGCAGTTTTATGCCGCAGCAGAGCTGTCACTCGGGACGGTTTCGCTCATGATCGCTTTCCTGTGCTCTCAGCAAAACCCTGATCGGGCGCTTCGCGGCGATCCGCTTTGGGTGGACAGGATCGAGCCTCACCTCTGGTGCAGGGTGGCGCCCTTCTGGCAAAGGCGCATCAGCAGAAGGCCAGCC
>Ga0209347_1004148_pt1 | contig 15563 bp, 11 predicted proteins | sample AutmiccommuBRH23_FD_187382 | JGI IMG/M metagenome (GOLD analysis project Ga0209347, IMG submission 187382) | Deep subsurface microbial communities from Mt. Terri, Switzerland - Autotrophic microbial communities BRH/23 (SPAdes) (version 2) | ecosystem: Environmental > Aquatic > Deep subsurface >... | reverse complement strand
CCAGCAGCAGCGCTGGGCCAAAGGATCTGTCCAGACCGCGCGAAAAATTCTTCCCCGCCTGATCCGATCCCCGCTTCCGGTTGGGATCAAGATCGAAGCCGCCTTCCACCTCCTCGCCAACCTGGGGTGGCTTCTCGGCGCCCTGGTGACCCTGACCCTTTACCCCACCCTCCTCTCCCGGATCCACATCGGCCCCTGGCAGATCATCTGGATCGATCTTCCGCTGTTTGCCCTTTCCGGCGGGGCCATCCTCTTCTACTACATCGTGTTTGCCGTCCACGGAAAACAGTGGCGCTTTCTGTCGGTGCTCCCCGCACTGCCGGCCCTGAGCATCGGCTTGGCGCCGGCCCTGTCGATTTCGATTATTGAAGGATTTTTCCATAATGGCGGGACTTTTGAGCGGACCCCGAAATTCGGGCTGTCCGATACGCGGACGCTGCCGGGGAATGCATCACTCTACGGACAACCGGTCCTTTTCTACATGGTCCTTAACGCATTATTTCTCGGATACATGCAACTGCCGGTCCTTTTCGCCTGGAATCGTGCCACTTGGCCGGCAATTCCCTTTCTTTCCCTCTTTATCCTCGGGTTTATCGTCGTCCTTTCGGCGGATGCGTCCGGCCTGCTCCGACGAGAACGCCGGAAATGGAAATGTGCTTGACAGGAATAGCCCGGACAACCTATTTTTTATGGGATATTCACGCCTTGGCAATCATTTTAACAATGGGCAAAGGGGAAATAAATGAGACGTTCGCGACGGATCCTCCTGTTGCCGTTCCTCCTCGTGATCCTTTCCGCGCCAGTGGCGGCGGCGGAAATCAGTGCGTTCGTCAGCATCGTCCCCCAGGAGTATTTTCTTCATAAGATCGGCGGCGATCGGGTGGAAGTCCATGTCATGGTCCCGTCCGGGGCCAACCCGCACACCTACGAGCCGGCCCCCCGGCAGATGACCGATCTTTCCAAAGCCGATATTTATTTCAGCATCGGAATTCCATTCGAGTCGGCCTGGATGGAACGGTTCAAATCGATCAACCCGGATCTGAGCGTTGTCGAAACCCACCTCGGGATCGAGCGGAAACCGATTGAACGGCACGACGGGCATGACCATGGACATGCCCATGAAAACGGTGATGGACAAGCCTCTCCGGACCCCCACATCTGGCTGTCGCCCCCACTGGTGAAAATCCAGGCCGGAAATATCCTGAAAGGGCTGATCGCGGCCGATCCCGCCCACCGGAACGCCTACGAACGAAACCATGCCGCATTCATTCGCGAGATCGACACACTGGATGCCGAACTGCGGCGGCGGTTGCAAAAAGGGACTGAATTCATGGTGTTTCACCCCTCGTGGGGGTATTTTGCCGATGCTTACGGGCTGGTTCAGGTTCCGGTGGAGATCGAAGGAAAATCCCCGAAAGCGGCAGAAATCCAGCGATTGATCCGTTACGCGGAAGAACGGAATATCCGGACCGTCCTGGTCCAGCCGCAATTATCGAGCCGGAGCGCGGAGATGATCGCCCATTCGATCCACGGCCGGACGGTTGATGCTGATCCGCTGGCCGGGAACTGGCCGGATAACCTCCTTCACGTGGCCGACCGGATCCTGGAGAAGTAAAACCGATGTCCGCCGAATCCCCGATCATCGAACTGGAAGACGTATCCTTCGCCTACAATGGCGGAGCCGTCCTGAAAAATGTCACCTTCGGCATCCGCGAGCGGGAATTTCTCGCCATCATCGGGCCGAACGGTGGGGGCAAGTCGACCCTGGTGAAACTGATCCTCGGCCTGCTCAAACCCGACACGGGGAAGATCCGGGTGTTCGGCAGCCCGCCCCGAAAGGTATCTCACCGGTTCGGCTATGTCCCCCAGGATGTCTCGATCAATAAATCATTTCCCATCTCGGTCGCCGATGTCGTCCTGATGGGCCGGCTGCGCCACCATGGCCGGTCCCGGGTCAGCGGGGAAGACCGCGAAAACGCGATACAGATTCTGGAAATGCTCGGGGTCGGCGAATACGGGAACCGGAAAATCGACGACCTTTCCGGGGGCCAGCGCGAGCGGGTGTTCATCGCCCGCGCCCTGATTACCGACCCGGATATCTTGATCCTCGATGAACCGACCGCCGGCGTGGATACCGGGGGCCGCGCGGAACTCTATGCCCTCCTGAAGGAACTCAATGAGACCAAAACGATCATTGTGGTCAGCCACGACCTGATGGTCATGTCGAGCTACGTCAAATCGGTGGCCTGCGTCAACCAGCAGGTCCACTATCATGATGACAGCGAAATCACCGATGTCATGCTCGACATGGGGTATCAATGCCCCGTGGAACTCATCGCCCATGGCAAGCCGCACCGCATTCTGAAAAAACACGAGGATTTTTAATTGATCGACGCCCTCCAATTCGAATTCATGCGAAACGCCCTCTACGCGGGGCTGTTCGCCAGCCTGATCTGCGGCATCATCGGCTCTTTCGTGGTGGTCAACCGCCTGGTGTTCCTCACCGGCGGGATCGCCCACGCGGCCTATGGCGGGATCGGCATCGCTTTTTATTTCGGCATCCCCTACATCTTCGGGACCATCGGGGTTTCCCTGGTCGCCGCCGTCCTCATGACGGCCGTTACTCTCAAATCAAAAACCCGATCCGACACGTTCATCGGCGTCCTGTGGGCCGTGGGAATGGCGGTCGGGATCATTCTGCTCGATCTGACCCCGGGGTACAACGCCGACCTGATGACCTACCTGTTCGGGAGCATCCTGGCGGTCCCCGCGTCCGATATCGGGTGGATGGTTGTGCTGGGCGCCGTTACCCTGGGGCTGACCCTCTATTATTACCGCGATCTGCTGGCGATCTCCTATGATCTCGAATTCGCCCGCCTGCGGGGGGTTCCGGTACATCGCCTTTATTTTCTCTACATCGCCCTGGTGGGCCTCTCCATCGTCTTCATCATCCGGGTGGTCGGCTTGATCCTTGTGATCGCACTCCTGTCGATCCCCCCCTTCATCGCGGAAAAATACGCGGGATCGCTCCGGACCATGATGATCCTGTCGGTGATCCTCTCCGCCATCTTCAATGTGACCGGGCTGTGGCTCGCTTACAGCTACAACCTGTCGTCAGGGGCGACGATCATCATGGTGGCCGCCGCCGGTTTTTTCGCATCCTATGTTCTCGATTTTTTCCTCGCCCTGCGAACCAAACCGGAACCCGCCGACCCGGAACCGGACCGGCAGCCGGTATGTCGGTAGGGAACCAGTTTCAAACCCTTCCTGCAAATATCAGGCGGGCGGGTTTGGAACCCGTCCCTTCGAACTATTCGAAACGCGGGTTTATGGCCGGCTCTGCTTTGATACACTTTTTCATTATACCGATCCTTTTTATGTGTTATATCCGGGAAAACGATTTCATCCGCTGCAGGCACCCGGCGCCGGACGCGGGGGATCTCCTCATTTAAAATCCAGACATCAATGTTCCTCGACACCCAAATCACCCGTACATCCCCTGAAGGTCACTTTTATATCGATTTGCGGCGGCATCTCGATGTGTACCTCCGGTATGCCCCCTGGCACGACGGGATCCGCGTCTATCGGCACGAACGGGGAAAATGGGTTCCGGAACCCCGGGACCCGGACATCCCCCTGATCAACCCGGCCCATAACGACGACCCCGCGCTCCCGGTCCATGCGTTCCTGGGGACCATTCCTGAACCGGTCCGCCGCCAGGTAGCCCCGTTCAAATACCTCCAGACCACCATGCTCCGGCTCTGTTCCATCTCCCGGCATGCCCGGGACCTTGCCGAAGACATCCCGATCCTTCTCTGGCTGGCGGCTAAACACATAAACGGAAACCGTTGGCCCGACCGTTTGATCCGCGAACTTCTCGGTCGGAAACGGAAAGCCATTCTCGAAACGCTGCTCGACGCCGGCCGGCCTGCATCGGTCCGGTTCCTGAAAAAAATCCAAATTTTCCAGGGAGAAAGCGACGAACTCCAGCTCATCGAAAATGCTCTGAAGACCGGGCATGGCGAGAGTTTTCGCCACTGGCGGACCGTTCCGATGCATGTCCTGGCCATCCTGCAGAAGTTTCCAAACCTGGCGGGGTCCCGGCTGATTGCCGCCGCGGGGGACCGGGAGTACGGATCGCTGTTTGAGGCGGTCTCCGACATGTACCCCACCGGCCGATTGTGGGAGGATGTCTACTACATGGGACGGGTCCTGGAAATCGGTGACGCGCAACGGATTTTGTGCAACTCTCCTTCCCTGGAAACCCTTCACCGGATACATGAACGGTGGACGGTCGCCCTGAATCGGAAAAAGACGATCGCCGCCTCCGGGGCTGAATTTCCGCCCCCGCCCATTCCGGGGAACGGCCAAATCCACCCGATCCGTACCGTGGATGATCTTCTGGCTGAGGGGAAGGTAATGCACCATTGCGTGGGCGGGTATATCGAAAAGGTGATGGAAAGGGCCTGCTACATTTACCGGGCCACGGCGCCCGAACGGGCCACCATTGAAGTCTCCGGCCGGGGGCGCAACCTGACGCTCGCCCAGGTTCGCCTTTCGCATAACCGGATACCGGCAAAGGAGACCTACCAGGCGATCCGGGCCTGGCTCGATGCCGGACTTTCGGATTCCGGCGGCCGCCGTTCGGGGTAGCGAAGCGAAAGCCGATAATCTAAACCGATCCCTGCAAATACCGCGTTCAATTCCAACAAAATAAAAACCTGGGCGACCCTTTGCGGGAGCGCCCTCTGCACGCTATATGATACGATTAGGTGAAGAGAATTTATGATCGATTTTTTTATTAAACCATACTATACCGGTAAAAATCCGGTTGACAGGCGCCGACCGGCGTCCAGTGCCATAATCATGCTGGGACTGGCCGTGGTCATGGCAGCGGCCCTGCTTTCCGGTTGCGCGTCCATGAAAATGGCCGATTCCGGACAGCCCCTGAACAACATGGTCGAAATCTACCGGGGGCCGCTGGACCACCTGAACGCGGTCCGGACCGGCACCTGCCCCATGCATCCGTCCTGTTCCGCGTATGCAATCGAGGCAACCGACCGGTATGGTCCCGCAATCGGCTGGATGATGGCGTTTGACCGGATGATCCGGTGCGGCCGGAACGAGCTGAAGACCGCCCCGAAAATTCCAGTTAACGGCAAGTGGAGATACCATGACCCGGTCCGGGCCAACGATTTCTGGTGGAACGATCCACCGGAGATTTCCCGGGATACGGCGCAAGCGCAAAATTCAGATTCAGTGGAGTAGCCGGAAACGTCCGGACTGACGAAACGGCTTCTTCACTCCACATCGCAAGGAGAACCCGATGGATGCCGAAACCGAAGTCTACCGATCCGTGAACCCGATCCGGGTGATCACCGCGACCTCCCTGTTTGACGGGCATGACGCGGCCATCAATATCATCCGCCGCATTCTCCAGGACAGCGGCGCGGAGGTCATCCACCTCGGCCATAACCGGTCGGTTGCCGAAATTGTCCACGCCGCCATCCAGGAAGATGTCCAGGGGATCGCCCTTTCGAGTTACCAGGGCGGTCACATGGAATTCTTCAAGTACATGCACGACATGCTCGCGGAAAATGGGGCCGGCCACATCCGGATCTTCGGCGGCGGCGGCGGCGTGATCGTCCCGGATGAAATCCGCGAGCTCCACCAGTACGGCATCGCCCGGATCTATTCCCCGGCCGACGGGGCCCGGATGGGGCTCCAGGGGATGATCAATCACATGCTCGAACTCATGGATTTTTCGACCATCGACGGTGAAAAGATTGACGTGGACACCGCCGGTCCCGACAACCCGCTGACCGTGGCCCGTCTGATTTCGGCCGCCGAAGCCGCCCTGGCCCGGAAGAACGGGGACATCGATCAACTACGGGACCGGATCCGCACCCGTATACCCGAACGGAAAATCCCGGCCATCGGCCTGACCGGGACCGGCGGGGCGGGAAAATCGTCGCTCACCGATGAACTGGTGCTCCGTCTCCTCCACGACAACCCGGACCTGCACATCGGCATCCTCTGCTGCGATCCGTCGCGCCGCAAAACCGGCGGCGCGCTCCTTGGCGACCGCATTCGGATGAACGCCATCAACACCCCCCGGGTCTTCATGCGAAGCATGGCGGTCCGCCGGACCAGCTTCGAGCTCCCCGTGGTCCTTCCGGATGCGGTCGATATCCTGAAAGCGGCCGGGATGGACCTGGTGATCATCGAAACCGCCGGCATCGGCCAAGGATCATCGAACATCTTCGACCTGACCGATCTTTCCATCTACGTGATGACCGCCGACTACGGTGCCGCCACCCAGCTGGAAAAAATCGATATGCTCGATTACGCCGATCTCGTGGTGATCAACAAGTTCGACAAGGAAGGGAGCGAGGACGCTGTCCGCGACATCCGCAAGCAGGTCCAGCGCAACAAGAAGGCGTTCGACCGGAAGCCCGACGAAATGCCGGTTTTCGGCACCATTGCCGCACGGTTCAATGACGACGGGGTCACGGCCATGTATCGGTTCCTGCTCGACCGGCTTTCCGAAAAAACCGGAGTGTCCCTTGCCACCAGCCTCAAGGCGACGCGTTCCCGGGTTTCCTCCTCCAAAACGATCATCGTTCCTCCGGAACGGAACCGCTACCTCTCGGAAATCGCCGAAACCGTCCGCCATTATCACCGCCGCACCGAAGAACAGGCCCTCGCGGTCAGAAAGGCCTGGCACCTGGAGCAGTCCGCGGCCATGATTGCGGATGACGAAACAGTGGCGGCCCGGCTAAAGACGGAAATCGAGAACGCCGATGCCGGGATCCTGCCGGAAACCCGGAAGCTGCTTGATCAATGGGCCGAAATCCTGGAGGCCTATACCAAAGATGAATTCATTTACAAAGTGCGGGACCGGGAAATCCGGGTGCCCCTCCTCACCGAAACCCTGTCGCACCTGAAGATCCCCAAAATCGCCATCCCTGCCCTTTCCGACCCGGGAGACACCTACCGGTGGATGCGCCGGGAAAATGTCCCCGGCCGTTTCCCGTTTACCGCCGGGGTCTTTCCGCTCAAGCGGATCGACGAGGAACCGACCCGGATGTTTGCCGGCGAAGGGGACCCGGCCCGGACCAACCGGAGGTTCCGACTCCTGTCCGGATCGTATCCGGCCAAGCGGCTGTCGACCGCGTTCGACTCGGTCACCCTCTACGGGTTCGACCCGGACACCCGGCCGGACATCTACGGCAAGGTGGGAACGTCGGGGGTGAGCGTCTGCAGCATTGAGGACGTGAAAGTCCTTTACGGCGGATTCGATCTGTCGGCCCCGAACACATCGGTCTCCATGACCATCAACGGCCCGGCCCCCCTGATGCTCGCCATGTTTTTGAATGCCGCAATCGACCAGCGGATCGGCCGCTTCGAGGAAGAAAACGGGCGGCTGCCCGATGCCGGCGAAACCGAACGGCTCCGGCGCGAAGTCCTCTGCAATGTCCGGGGGACTGTCCAGGCCGACATCCTCAAGGAGGACCAGGGGCAGAACACCTGCATCTTCTCCATCGATTTCGCCTTGAAAATGATGGGGGACATCCAGCAATACTTCATCGATCAGGGAATCAAGAACTTCTACTCCGTGTCGATCTCCGGCTACCATATCGCCGAGGCTGGGGCCAACCCGATCTCCCAGCTTGCCTTCACCCTGGCCAACGGCTTCACCTATGTCGAATATTACCTGTCGCGCGGGATGCACATCGACAGCTTTGCCCCGAATCTCTCCTACTTCTTCTCCTCCGGGATGGACCCGGAATACAGCGTTATCGGCCGGGTGGCCCGCCGGATCTGGTCGATCGCCATGCAGGAGAAATATGGCGCCGACGAGCGCTCCCAGATGCTCAAGTACCATATCCAGACCTCCGGCCGGTCTCTCCACAGCCAGGAGATCCAGTTCAACGATATCCGGACCACCCTGCAGGCGCTCTACGCCGTCTATGACAACTGCAACAGCCTCCACACCAACGCCTACGACGAGGCGGTGACCACCCCGTCCGCCGAATCGGTCCGCCGCTCGCTTGCCATTCAGCTGATTCTCAACCGTGAGTTCGGCATGACCAAGAACGAGAACATGAACCAGGGAAGCTTCATTATCGATGTCCTGACCGATCTGGTCGAGGAAGCGGTCCTGGCGGAGTTCGACCGGATCACTTCGCGCGGCGGGGTCCAGGGGGCGATGGAACGCGGCTACCAGCGGAGCAAGATCCAGGAAGAGTCCATGTATTACGAATACCTGAAGCATTCCGGCGGGCTGCCGATCATCGGGGTCAATACCTTCACCAACCCGGATTCGGACGGCGACGAAGCATTGTGCTCCCTTGAACTCGCCCGGGCCACCGAGGCGGAAAAGGAATCGCAGTTGAACCGCCGGGCCGATTTTGTCGAACGGAACCGGGAGCATGCTCCGGCGGCCTTGAAGCGCCTCAAGGAGACCGCCCTTTCCCGGGGAAACCTGTTTGCGGAACTTATGGAAACCGTCCGGTACTGCACCCTCGGCCAGATCACCGAAGCGCTCTATGAAGTCGGCGGTAAATACCGGCGGAACATGTAGACAAGAACCAGATTCGATTCACCCGGTCGGTGTCAAGGAAAAGAGACCGAGAAATCAACGGATTGCAATAATCGGCAAGCATACTTACTATGGGGAAAATGCAATCCAGGATTCAACGTCTTCCCGGACCGCCGCACCCGCGGTGCTGTCGGGATCATCCGGAAACACGGCCGAAACGGAGAGAATCGATGATTACGAAAAGCTACACGAAAACCGGCAATTTCTGCCGCGTCACCTTCAAGCTCCCGCCGGAAGTCAATGCCGGAAACGCGGTCGTCTGCGGCGAGTTCAACGACTGGGACACGAACGCCAGGCCGATGACCCCGACCAAGGCGGGCGGGTTCTACACCACCTTTTCGCTCCCCTGCGGGAGAAGTTACCGCTTCCGGTACCTGCTCGACGGCGACCGCTGGGAGAATGATGCGGAAGCCGACGGGTATGTCCCGAACGATTACGGGAGTGAAGATTCGGTGGTAAAGCTGTGATGGCTTCGTAAAAAACTGCCAACGCCGGTGAGCGGTGTTTTTGGAGAAAGAAACGTTCATCTATTTATCGTGCTCGTGCGCGTAATCGTGATCAGGTTTTGAAGGCCCGATTACGATTACGCGCACGAATTTACGTTGCCATCAAAAACAGACTTTCTACGAGTTCTTAATTGATTAAATTCACTAAAGATCCTCTGGAGGAACCATGACAGAACCGGTCATCGTCGGCGCGGTCCGCACCCCGCTCGGCGCATTTAACGGCACCTTGGCAACCACCGGCGCCACCGATCTCGGGGCCCTGGTCATCACCGAAGCGATCCAACGGGCGGGAATCGCCAAGGAAAATGTGGACGAATGCATCATGGGGATGGTCCTTCCCTGCGGCTACGGCCAGAACCCGGCCCGACAGGCCGCGGTTAAGGCCGGGCTCCCCTGGGACACGGGATGCATCACCCTCAACAAGGTCTGCGGCTCGGGATTGAAAGCGGTCATGCTCGCGGCCCAGGCGATCCGCTGCGGCGATGCCGAGGTGGTGGTCGCCGGCGGCATGGAAACCATGAGCATGGCCCCATATTACCTGGAAAAAGCCCGGTTTGGTTACCGTATGGGGCCGGGTGCGATCCAGGACCACATGATCCACGACGGGCTCTGGGATATCGTCAACGATTTCCACATGGGGATGTCGAACGAACTTTCCTCCGAAAGATACCACGTTTCCCGGGAAGACCAGGACCGCTACGCGGCCTTGTCATACGCCCGCGCGGTCGAGGCAGTCACTTCCGGCCGGTTCGACGAGGAGATCGTTCCGGTGCGCGTCAAGGGGAGAAAGGGGATGGTCGAATTCGCCCGGGATGAAAACCCGGTGCCCACCGATTATGAAACCCTTTCGAAGATGCGGCCGGCCTTCAAGCCGGACGGTGGGGTCGGCACGGCCGGCAACGCCTCGATCATCAGCGACGGGGCCGCGGCCGTGGTGGTCATGTCCCGGAAAAAGGCCGAAGCCCTCGGCTGCACGATCCTCGCCACGGTCGGCGCCCAGGCGGCCGCCGGGATCGACATGAAGTATGTCCTCATGGCCCCCATGTATGCCATTCCCAAATGCCTGAAAAAAGAAGGTATTGAATTGTCGGACGTGGATCTCTTCGAAATCAACGAAGCCTTTTCCGGATCGACCGTGGGGGTGATGAATGAACTTGGACTTGAAGAGGGAAATGTGAATGTCAACGGCGGATCGGTCGCCCTCGGTCATCCGATCGGCGCCTCCGGCTGCCGGGTTCTGGTGACCTTGCTGTATGAAATGAAACGGCGGAACGCCCGCACCGGTTTGGCCTCCCTCTGTCTCGGCGGCGGCGAAGCCGTTGCGCTGATCGTCAAACGGTAAACAGCTAAAATACGCATAAAGAGGCCATGGCACCAACAGAATCACTCTTGGCGCCATGGCGTTAATTTTTCACCATAGGATGCGCTGACGATGGAAGTGTATCGGTCGTGCGCACCCCTTTCACTTGAAGCAGGGATAAACAACGACCGCTCGGCAAGACCTTTAAATGGGGCAGTTCACTGACAAACCTTTGAAAAAAACTTCACGGGAGGCAGCTGCTCTTCAAATATCCATTACAGCGGTATCGGTAGCCGGAAAACTAAAGGAAAACGGAGCCACCTGCCTTGATGAAAGGAAGCAGGAGGCTCCGCACGGTTCTTGACGTCAAAATTTCCGAGGTGGCTTGATGCTACCAGAAAAATTTCGTAGGTACCCATTTCTCATCGTATGGGTCATTTGGTACATATTCCCCATCATGCCTAATGAAGATCCAGGGATGTGGCCAAGTATCTGTTGTTGGAATAAGTTGGGTCGGACTGCCAACCATTGATATGAGTGAATAATAATTAATATTTCCGCCGTCAGTTTGGGCGCCAAAAACTGTATGTCCGGCATAAAGATCCGAAGGCCACCCTTGGGATATTGCCGTTTGCAACCGGTGTGGATCCGTTTTGGGAAAAATTGATTCGAACTGGTTGCTCCAGATGATTTGCCACTTATTTTGTGGCCTGTTTATATTCAAATCAGCCCTGATGCGTTGAGCAGCCTGCCAGGTACAATTGGCTCTAAAGGTTTCGTTCCCATTTTTCCACAATAGAAGTATGTTTTGGTCTCTATCATAAATTTCCCCCTCAGGGATTGCCGGTAACAAGAGCGTTTGCTGGTCCTCACGATTTTTTTGATATCGTTTTACAGTCTTATCGGCATATCCGACTTGCGTGTCGAAAAGAGCCCTACCATCTTCTGTGCTTGTGTCATAGGCGGTTGCCTTTGCGTGGTAGTATTCTACAATAAGCATGGTTGCCCATAACTGTGCTGTATCAAAGTATTCAAATTGTGCTTGGACGTCAGCGGAATCCGCCGAACTAAGAAAACGGTGATGGCTTGCGACAATTTGACTCCATAGCTTAAGCCCGGGTGTTGATCCGGCGAGAGTATAGAGCAGCGAACCGATAGTATTTTCATGGGGTAGTATTCGAGTTTCAATACGCTCCATGATGTCAGCCCGTTGTTGATTCAGTGCTGCCATATTTTTAGGCGGATTGGTAATGAAAATCGTCAGATCTTCCCTGATGGCCATGATATTTGGCAGCAGGTCTACCAACACACGCACGTTGCTATCCCAATTGTACTGCTTCATCTCTGCGGAAAGCCTGCTTTCCACCCCTCGCATTTGATCGCTAAGTCCTGTCAATTGTTTGCTGATTTCAACAAGTTGATTCTGCATCTCTTTCATTTGATTCTGCATCTCTGATAGCTGCAGCTTTATTTCATTCAATGCTTTTTCGGTCCTATCTGGAAAACCTAACCCAAGCTGACTTAAACCCCATCCCAGGCATTGTCCCCCGACATATGACAAGGCACCATTGGCGAGGCCCGTAGCGATAAATGCACCAGTGCCTTGCGTCATACCGCCGCTTGCCACCCCGGGAAATGGATGGGTAACGTCACCGCCGCCGCCTTCCATCTCTGCAATCAATTGGTCAATATACGGGATGATTCCTCCATTAGTAGCGGCTTCTTCTATGAACTTGTGGTGGTTGAAATACTGCCCGGAAGCGTACAAGCCGTTTCCGATGGCAACCCAATCCGGTATCGCCAGGAAGTGCTTCACTATCACCGTTGCCTCGTCCAATGTGTTTTCCGGATGTCTGTCAAGATAGATGCTGACCATTGTCGTTACGACGTTGACATAAACGATATCGTTCTCCGGGTCAAAATTCCGGTAATCGGCGGAAAGATCAGCCAAAAATGGCTGTTCCTGAAAGCTTCCATTGCTGGCCGTGATCCTGAAGTCCGCCGGAAGGCGGTCAACAGATATCATGAAGGAGCCCAGGTCGCCGGTGGCAGGATCATCTTTTTGGTAAATATGTTCCCCATCAAGGTTGTCAATTTCCAGGCTCGCCGCTGAGATAGGGTTCCCGGCGGATACCCAGCCCTGAACGATTTTCGGATCAGATCGCGCCTCATCATCATTACAGCCCACGGCAAGTCCCGTAATTATAAGGAGGGCAATACATTGACATAGCACATAAAATGCATTTGGCGGTCTCGACATAATGATAGAATCTCCTTTAGTTTTGACTAGAAAAAGACTACTGGATCTAATTGGAAATGATGCGGTGGAAATGAAAACTCATTGAATTTTAGGCGGCTACTTGTCAAGTAAAATACCGTCCCATTTATGATGGTGCTCCGCAAGGGCTATCCATAAAGTCACATGTTGGGCTCATCCACTTTTGACTCTCATACCTCCGGTCCTCGAAATTAACTGTACAGTCAGAGACGCCCTACAACCCCGGAACCACCGCCGCGTAGTTTACCTTTGCATTGAAGAAAGGATTAAGCGTTTGCCGTCGGCATTACATTCCGGCGCAATCCATTTTTTCCTGATGAATCGGAAATTCCGATTTAAGCCCCCAGCTTATCTGAATCCCTCCAGCGAACAGAACATCTTCTCCAAATACGGTAAGCCGCGCCAATCGTCCCCGGCTTTTCTTGCCCCCCTTGAGCACGAGCATGACAAATTTGAAGTTCGGAATAAATATTAGTGAATATAGATGATCCCAGACGGGTGTTCCGAAATCGAGGGGCACGCTCCATGTCCGTTCAAGATGAGGAGGTTATCCCATGGTTATATCCCGCGCGTGGTTTCAGGCCGCTGTTCTGACGTTCCTGGTCGGATTCGCCGTTCTCGGCTATCTCGCCTACCGGATTTACGGAGAACACCCCCCGATTCCGGCGGTGACCCAAACCGTCGACGGCCGGCAGCTCTTTTCGGCAGACGATGTCATGGCCGGTCAGCATGTCTTCCAGAGATACGGGCTGATGCAGTTTGGCACCATCTTCGGCCACGGGGCCTATCTCGGTCCGGATTTTACCGCGCAATACCTGCACGAGGCGGCCCTGGCAATGCTCCGGTACCACAGGGGGCGCGGCCTTTCGGAACCGGATGCCCGGGCGGCGGTCGAGGCGGACTTAAAGCAGAACCGTTATGATGAACAAACCGGCCGCCTGATCTTTCAACCGAGCCAGTCCGACGCCTTTGAAAAGATGGTGGAATATTACACGGCTTACTTCGGCAGGTATGAGGAACAGCAAGGACTCCGGCGGCCGCCGATCAACGACCCCGAGGATATCCGCCAGATCACCGCCTATTTTTCCTGGGCTGCCTGGGTTGCCTCTTCCGTGCGGCCCGGCGAGAATTATTCCTACACGAACAACTGGCCCTACGAGCCGCTCGCCGGCAATGGGCCGACCGCCGATGCGCTCCTTTGGAGCGTGCTGAGCCTGATCGCACTCCTCGGCGGCGCCGGCCTTCTCTTCTTTTTCATCGGGCGCTACGATCTCCTGGGCTGGCACCGGGCGGAAACGGATAAGTCCCCTTACGCGCTGGCGTTCCGGCCGCCTCACGAGGTCCGGCTCACCCCCTCCCAGCGGGCCACGGCCTGGTACTTTCTCGTGGTGGCGGGATTATTTCTCGCCCAGGGATTGCTGGGAGGCCTGAATGCCCACTATCACGTGGAACCCGGGGCGTTTTACGGGATTCCGATTGACCGGTTGATTCCGTATAACCTCTCGCGCATGTGGCACCTTCAGCTGGCCCTCTTTTTTACCTCATCCGCCTTTCTGGCGATGGGGATTTTTCTGGCCCCGATGATCGCGGAACACGAACCCCGCCACCAATCGATCCTTGCCCGCGCCCTGTTTGGCGCCCTCGTCTTTGTCGTTGTAGGGAGTCTCCTGGGTGAGGCGGCGAGCGTCAAGGGGTTCATCACGCGAAGCGGCCCCTGGTTCTGGATCGGCGCACAGGGATGGGAATTTCTCGATCTCGGCCGGCTCTGGCAGATCCTGCTCCTCACCGGGATGGTCTTCTGGGTGGTGATTCTCTTCCGGGGAATCCGCGGCCGGCTCAAAGGCGAGCACCCCGGAAACATGCCGTGGCTCTTCCTCTACAGCGCGCTTTCAATCCCCCTGTTTTACGCGGCCGGGATCGCTTTCTGGAAGGATGTCAATTACGCGGTAATGGATTTCTGGCGTTTCTGGGTCGTCCACCTCTGGGTCGAGGATTTCCTCGAACTCTTCACGACGATCATGGTCGCCTATATTTTCGTCATGCTTGGCGTGGTCAGAATGACGGTCGCGACCCGGGTCGTCTACCTCGACATCATCCTTTACTCGATCGGTGGGGTCATCGGCACGATGCACCATCTGTATTTCTCCGGTACGCCGGCGATGTACATGGCGTTCGGCGCTTTTTTTTCGGCAATGGAGGTAATCCCGCTACTTCTCCTCACCTTCGAGGCATGGCGATTCATGCGGCTCGGATCGGCCGATCCGGCGGAAAACCGGAGCGTGCTCCAGGTATCGACCGCGGCTTTCCCCCACAAATGGGCCATCATGTTTCTTGTCGCCGTCGGCTTCTGGAACTTCCTCGGAGCCGGCGTCTTCGGTTTTCTAGTTAATTTGCCGATCGTCAGCTACTATGAAATCGGCACGCAGTTTACGGCCAACCATGCCCATGGCGCAATGATGGGGGTCTATGGCATGCTCGCCATTGCCTTCTTCACGTTTGTGGCCCGTTACTTCATTCCAAGAGACCGTTCGAGCGACATGGCCATGGCGTTCTCGTTCTGGGGGCTCAACATCGGCCTCCTGCTCATGCTGATCCTCAACCTGATTCCCATCGGCGTCCTCCAGCTTTACGACGCCATGGGCAATGGTTACTGGCATGCGCGCCAGCCGGAATTCTTCCTTGGCGAGTGGGTGAACTTTTTTGAATGGATCCGTTTTCCGGGGGACATCATTTTCATTGTCTTCGGGATCCTCCCGGTTGTTTATCTGGCGATCCGGATGTTTTTGAACCGCAACCGGATGGAAGAGGTCGGCGCGGCCGAGCAGTTGACCGAACCGAGGCCAGTTGGGGCGTAAAGGGAGGTTTCCCCATTTT